>Ga0055584_100007768_pt1 | contig 10504 bp, 5 predicted proteins | sample OSDHelmetaG_FD_58716 | JGI IMG/M metagenome (GOLD analysis project Ga0055584, IMG submission 58716) | Pelagic marine sediment microbial communities from the LTER site Helgoland, North Sea, for post-phytoplankton bloom and carbon turnover... | ecosystem: Environmental > Aquatic > Marine >...
TTCAACGAGGCGTTTCAGGTCGCCAACTACTCCGAGTTTTTCCTCCACGCGCGTATCTCGGCGTTCCCGATCGGCGGCTTCGTGAGCCAGCTCTGCCAGGGCCCCCTGGCCGCTGCGTTCGGGGACGGCGACATCGACTGCGGTTTCGACGAGTACCTGATCGAGGGAAACTTCATCCCGATCCTCGCCGTGGGCAACGACGACCTGGAGTTGGAGGAGACGTCGGCCTGGGAGATCGGCTATAGCGGACTGCTGGCCAATCGGATGTTCGTCACGATGGATTACTACAACAGTAAGAACAAGAACTTCATCAGTGACCTGATCCCGCAGGTGGGAACGTTCCCCGGGAGTCTCGAAGGGTGTGTCGATACTCAGCTGATGCCGGTCACCGACCCGGCGCGTGCCACCGAGTGTCCGATCAACAACGACTACCTCCCCTGGATTGGACCGGACGAGGCCGAGAACACGTACATCACGCTTCCCAACCGGCCGCCGCTGAGTTTCGCGCAGGCGATCCGCAACGTCGTCGAGAACACGGTCGGCGGCAACCTGCTCGGGTTCCGGCTGGCCCAGGACCTTGACGGGCCGCCGGTGATCGTCGGACGCACCTACGCGAACGTCGGCGACGTCGAAACGCAGGGCGTCGATCTCGGGATCCAGTACTTCATCAACGAGGCCTGGAACGTCCAGGCGTCCTACTCGTGGTTCGACTTCGACATCGAACAGACCGACCAGGACAGCGCCGATATCCTTCTGCCCAACTCGCCCGAGCACAAGGCGAGCCTGTCCGTCTCGTGGTCGAAGGACCGCTGGTCGGCCGGTGTCAGCGGGCGATGGGTCGAGGGGTTCCGATGGGCCGCGGGAGTGTTCCAGGGTGAGGTCGAGAGTTATACGACGGTGGACGCGAACGCGACCGTGAACTTGAATGAAGTTCTGTCGGTCGGTTTGAACGTGGCCAACGCGAACGACAACGTTCACCGCCAAACGTTCGGCGGAGATCTGCTCGGGCGTCGCGCGATCCTCAGCCTGACTTTCGGGTGGTAGAACTCGGGAGATGCCGGTGGACTCATGGGTTTCCGAGTTCGCCGCCTCCAAGATCAATACAACGGCAGATTTATTCTAATTCCTGCATCCATAAAATGGCGAGTGGGGGGTTGATCCGTCTGAATCCCGAAAACTCGGTAGGTTTCTTTTAAAAGATCAGCCTGAACCGTAGTAAGTTCTCACAACTTCGCCAAACCTCGGGGCACGGGGGTTGGTGTTCATCGGGGGATGTTCATGAACGAATCTGCTCGGGCCCTGGATTGCTGTCGTCGGCACCTGCGTCAGGTGTCCCTGAACGCCGTTGTTATTTTCTCTCTGGCGATTCTCATCGGGTCGCCGGTCCTGGCCCATAGCCCGGTCGTCGACTCCTCGTTGTCCGACTGGTGTGTCGGGGCGTTTTCCAACACGGCGGCGGGAGGCGGGCGCGTGGAGGATTCCGCGGCGGCGTTGACGTGCGGCAACTGCTCGACCTCGACCAACCTGGCCTGCGCCGTCAGCACGGACTGCCCGGCTGCCGAGAGCTGCGTCAACACGACGAGCAAGACCGAGGTCGCCTGGTGGGACAACCGCACCGACGGCGCGGTCAATGACCTGGGTACCGTTGCGGTCACGACCGACAATGAAAACATGTACTTCGCGGCCGAGCTCTGGGTCGATCCGGATCCGGTCTCGCTGCCCTTCGGGCAGATCGCCATCGACTACCAGGCCGGTGGCGTCGATACCTGGCACGACCCGGCCGGTCTGATGACCGCGCCCGGCAACTGCAGCGTATCCACGGATCGTGCTTGCACCTCCGACGCCGACTGCCACTTCTGTCAGATCTCCACCGAGCCCTTCCCGTCCACCCGTGTCCGCCCCTGCGGTTCGGCCTGCGACCCGGACATCGGCGACGTCTGCGACGTGTCGCAGACGTGCCTGAATCTCGGCGCCACCCCGGTCAGCGGGATCGGGATGGACGCGGGCCCACCGTCCGCGGCGGACTACCTGCTGTTGTTCGATTTCAGCCTCTGGCTGATCAGCGCCGGTGACGCCGTCCAGCTCATGGAGCCCGGCAACACGATCGACACGACGAGTCCGTGGGACCCGGTCACCGGTTGCCCGTTGGACGACGTCCTCGATAACGACTGGTGCGACTTCCCGCCGGCGGTCAACCCCGGTGCCAGCGGCGGCTCGGGAGGCCCTCCCGGATCGATCGAGGTCGCGATCCCGTGGTCCGCGTTCGGTTGTACCGGTTGTCCCGGAGCCTGCGTCTGCCCAGGCCTCGGCCCCGGCGTGCCCTTCCGCTTCACGATGACGGTCGCGCGCGGTACGCTGACGCTCGATTTCATCCCCGACGGCGCCCACGAGGATGTGATGTCCGAACCCGTCGCCGGCATGACGACCACCTCGAGCGACAGCTGCGCCGGATTCGGCACCGGCAACACCGACTGCGAGATCGCCGACGACACGATGGACGCCTATGTCCCGCGCAACCCGCCGCTGGCGCACGAAAACGTCCCTGGCGGACGCAACTCGGGCCTCCTGGTGAGCAAGAACGGCGCCGCCGGTTCGATCACGCTCGACTGGGGCGGCTCGTGTACTGCGGCCGACACGGACTACAGCGTCTATGAAGGTATGATCGGCTCGTTCGCGAGTCACATCCCGGTGACCGGCCAGTGCGACGTCCCAGGGACAAGCGCGACCTTCAATTACGGCAACTTCGATGCCTACTACCTCGTCGTCCCCAACGACGGAGCCACCGAGGGTTCCTACGGGGTCTCGTCGACCGGGGAACGCCCCGTCAGTGGATCCGCCTGCCGCGCCCAGTCTCTTGGTAACTGTCCTTGATCGGCGCGGAAGGGTCTTCATCTCGAGCTACAACGCAGGGGGGAGTTTCATGAACCGTACGAAAGAGATCCTGGCGGCCGTGCTGGTCGTTACCCTCTCGATCGCCTTCGGAGGGCCGGCATCCGCGGCCGAACTCGACGGCCCCGTTTCGGTCGTCTATGACTCGTTCGGGGTCCCGACTGTCGTCGCCACCACCGAACACGACGCGATCTACATGGAAGGGTACCTGCACGCCAAGGACCGTCTGTTCCAGATGGACTTCCTGCGGCACGTCTTCCAGGGTCGGGTATCCGAGCTGGTCGGCTCCGCCGGTCTGGCCCAGGATGTCCAGCTGAGGACGTTGGGTGTCCTGCGCGCCGCCGAGCGCAGCTTGCCGGTGCAGACACCCGAGATCCAGGCCTGGTTGCAGGCCTATTCCGACGGCGTGAACGCGTACCTCGCGGACACCTCGACCCCGCTTCCGATCGAATACTTCGCACTGGAGATCGATCGCGCGGGGATCGAACCGTGGACGCCGCTGGACTGCATCACGATGGCCAAGGGCCTGGCGTTCAACCTGTCGTTCGACCTGAGCGACATCGACCGCACGCTCGCCATCCTCACCTTCCGCCCGGTCTGCGATCTCATCGGATGCAACGGCCTTCAGTTGGCCAACGACGACCTGTACCCGACGGCCCCGTTCGAGGGCGTCGTTTCGATCCCGCCGAACCCGCCGCCGCCGCTGGCGCCTGGCGAGGAGCCTCCGAGCGGTGAGCCGCCGGCGGGCGAGCAAGCGCCGGCGTTCATGTCCGACCCGAACTTCGAGACGCTGACCCAGAATTATCGGGACGCCATCGCGGACATCCCGATCCTGGTGAAGGCCCTCGAAAACGACCAGACCGCGCAAGGCAGCAACTGGTGGGTCGTCTCCGGCGCGTTGACGGATTCCGGTTACCCGATGCTGTCCAACGACCCGCACCTCTCGCTCGGCGCGCCGGCCACCTTCCACGAGATGCATCTCTACGTGGCGGGCGGGATGAACGTGACCGGCGTGAGTTTCCCCGGAGCTCCGGGGATCGTGCAGGGCTGCAACGACGAGATCTGCTGGGGTTCCACGGTCAACGCGCAGGACGTCACCGACGTCTACCAGGAAGTCCTGATCGCGACCAACCCGGCGGCGCCGACCTCGCCCACGCACACATTCTGGGGCGGCGGGATCGAGCCGATCCAGTTCATCCCCCAGCAGTTCAGGTTCAACATCATCGGCGACGGCACGCCGAACAACACGGTCGACGCCGGGATTCCGGCGACTTCCGGCGGCGTGACCCTGGTCGTGCCGCGGCGCCTCAACGGACCGATCGTCCAGGTGATCTACAACCCGAGTTCGGCGACACCGCTGATCGGGTTGAGCGTTCAGTACGTCGGCTGGGAAGCGACCCAGGAGCTCGAGGCGTTCCGTCAGATGGCGCGCGCGGGCAGCATGGCCGACTTCAAGGATGCGTTGCAGTACTTCGACGTCGGCTCCCAGAACTGGAGCTACGCCGACATCCACGGCAACATCGCCTACTACACCAGCGGCGAGGTCCCGATCCGCGAGGACCTGCAGTTGCTGTTCTTCCCGGCCGGCTTGCAGCCGCCGGGGCTAATCCGCGACGGGACGCACACCAACCCGCACGAGTGGTTGCCGCTGACCAACCCCCAGCCCAACCAGGCGTCGACCACGGAGATCCTCCCGTTCGCCGAGATGCCGCAGATTGAGAACCCCGCGGCCGGTTACGTCCTCAACGCCAACAACGACCCGATCGGGACGACGTTCGACAACGTCGCGTGGAACCAGTTCCGCGCTGGCTTCAACGGCCGGTTGTACCTGAGTTCGCAATATGCGACCGGCTACCGGCAGGGCCGTCTCCAACGTTTGATGGACACCCTGTTCGCCGGTGGCGGGACGATGTCGGTGGCGGAGTCGATCGCGACCCAGGCCAACAACCAACTACTCGATGCCGAAATCCTGACGCCCTACCTGCTCGACGCGTACGCCAACGCGACGGCGCCCGGTGCGGCGCCGGAGCTGACCGCGATCGTCTCGGATCCGCGAGTCGTGGAGGCGATCAGCCGGCTTTCCAGCTGGGATTTCAGTACACCGACCGGGATCAACCAGGGCTTCGACCCCGGCGACAACCCGGCGGCCCCCGGACCGCCGAGCGCGGCCGAGGCCGACGCCAGCGTCGCGGCCTCGATCTATGCGCTGTGGCGCGGTCAGACGGTGCAACGGGTCATCGACTCGACGCTCGCCAACCTGCCGATCCCGCTCGACGGTTTCGCCCCGGGTAGCTCGCAGGCCATGACCGCGCTGCGCCAGCTGCTCGAGAGCTACCCGATCAACGGCGGCACCGGCGTGTCGCTGATCAACTTCTTCAACGTCCCCGGCGTGCCGGACCAGGATGTTGCCCGCGACGTGGTCCTGCTCGAGAGCCTGCTCAACGCGCTGGACCTCGCGGCGTCCGACGAGTTTGCGCCGGCGTTCAACAACTCGACCAACCTCGACGACTACCGTTGGGGTTACCTGCACCGCATCGTCTTCTCGCACTATCTCGGCGGGCCGTTCGACATCCCGCCGCCGGGATCGCCGCTCAACGTCGCGCCGGACCTGCCCGGTGTGGCGCGTGCCGGCGGCATGGGCGCGGTCGATGCGTCCTCGCACAGCGCACGGGCCGACGGTCTCAACGAGTTCATGTTCGGCAGTGGCCCGGCGCGGCGTGTAATCGCCACGATGGAGCCGACCGGTCCGCAGGTTCTCGAGGTCATCCCCGGGGGGCAGAGCGGACAGCCGGGCAACCCGATGGGGATCGATCAGCTATTCCTGTGGCTGGTCAACGCCTTCAAGCCGCTGCCGGTTTCGTTGGCCGACGTCAACGCGCTGGCCGCGCAGACCGACACCTATGCTTGCGGCGATGGCGTCGTCGGCCCAGGTGAGCAGTGCGACGACGGCAACGCCGACGACGCCGACGGTTGCAACCAGGCCTGCGTGGTCGTTCCGGCGATCACCTGCCTGTCGCCCGTCGCGGTCGCCGACGCGCAGACCTGCGATGCCTCGATCGGCTGTAGCGCCGTGGCGTCGTGTGTCGATCCGCTGGGTGGGTCCGTGACGTCGAGTTGCGCTCCCGCCGGCCCCTACGGGATCGGCACCACGGCGGTGACCGTCCAGTGCGTGGGCGCAGAGACCAGCGCCCGGGTGTGCGCGGCCACGGTCGCGGATCAGACCTCGCCGACCATCGCCGTGACGCTCGACCCCGATTCGTTGTGGCCGCCGAACCACCGCATGGTCGACGTCCTCGCGGATGTCCAGGCCGGCGATACGTGTAGCACCGCGACCGTGACGCTCGACAGCGTGACGAGCAACGAACCGGACAACGGTGACAACGACGGCAACACGATCAACGACATCCAGGGCGTCGACGCGGGGACCGCGGACTTCGCGTTCCAGCTACGCGCCGAGCGCCAGGGGGCCGGTGGCGATGGCCGAACCTACACCGTGACCTACACGGCGACGGACGGGTCGGGCAACGCCACCAGCGGCAGTGCGACGGTTGTCGTCGAGAAGGACCGCGACGGCGTGACCGAGCCCGTGATGATGCTCATGGGCAAGAAGCCCGCGGGCTCCTACGCCACCTGGACCGAGGCCGACGTGGGCGTGAGCTACACCTTGATCCGCGGCAACCTCGCGGAACTCTCGGAGTTGGTCAACGAGTTCGAACTGAAGGAACTCACCTGCCTCGACATCGGGATCATGGACACGCAATCGACCTTCGAGGATCCGGTCGTTCCCGAGGTGGGTGGCGTCTTCTACTACCTGGTCGAGTACGACGAGGGCGGTCTGCGTAGCTCCTTCGGCACGGTATCGGCCGAGAAACCGCGTCATCCGCAAGGCACGTACTGCGAATGATGTGACGTAGGTCCTTGAAAGCCGGATGTCGAGCGATCGGCATCCGGCTTTTTTTATGTCTCAGGGCCCTGCGAGATCGATCCAGCGAAGACCAAAGCGCAGCGACAACCCGTCGCGCATCGCCAACGCGAAAGCGTGAGCGACGGCCGGCGGCGTAATGCAAGGTCAATGACGACGGCGCTGCGCCTCGATTTCTGAAGGAGCAACCCTACTCGCCGTCTTTCATGCGGTCGCGGACCGCCAGGCCCACGAGGTAGACGCCGACGAGGATCGGGGCCACCGGCCACCAGTCTTCGACCCAGGCGAGGGACATGTCGAACCTGGTGTAGGAGAGCGCGATGAAGCCGATGACGATCAGGCCGACGCCGGCGAAGATCGAACCGCCCATGCCGGGCATCTTCATCTCCGGTGGGAAGGCGTCCTGGTCGGTGCCGCCCGCCAGCATCTGGTTGTAGAACGTCGCGCGTCGCCCGGCGTCAATGATGTTGTGGAGCCAGAAGAACGCGAGGAACAGCCCCAGGAACGGGGTCAACTCGTCCATCTCACCGGTGGCGAGCAACGTGATGATCATCGCGACGGTGATCGCGTTGCCGAACCCGCGGATGTAGTAGCCCGTGTAGACCTGGCCGAGGCCGGGCATCAGAGAGAGGAAGCAGGCGAGGGGCGCCGACTTTGCTCGTGGGTCCTGCGCAACCGCCTGCGGCGTCGGGATCCATCCGCGGGGCGGACCGACCTGGGGCTGTGCGGTCATCGGGGGCTGGGTCTGCTGAACCGGGTTCGGCGCGACCGCGGGGTTGTCTTGACTGCCGTTCATTTGCTTTCTCCATGCTGTGAAGTCGCTTGTGTTTCGTCGGTCAGGGGATCAGACGCAAACCGATCCCAAAGGGTTCCAATGCCGCGTCTGGCGTAACGGTATGCGTCATCGGACTCGGCGGAAGCGCGGACGACGAGCGAACGAGCGGCGGTCCGTGTCGAGAACCACGCCTCTTGCGCGCCGACGTCGAGGTTCGTCCTGAACGCGACGAACGGTTGCTCGATCTTGTTCGGAGACTGTCGGGTGATGTCGAGTGCCTTCGACGGGACTCCGGCAAGCGGTGACCCGGGGAAGAACACCAGCAGAAGAAGGAATGCGGTGGCGACGTACGCGCCCTCCCAGGCGATCCGCGGCCGATACATCAACTTCGCGAACCAGCCGTCGAGTCGCGCGATCCACGGTAGCGGGACCTCGACGGGAATATCGGCGCTCGCTCCCACCGTGGCGGCGAGCACGTCGTCCACGAACGCGATATCGGGTTCAATCTCGGCGAGTTGCGGTAGCTCCTCACGCATCGTTCGCAGCACACCGGCGAGGGCGTTGCACCCGGCGCAGTGCTCGACGTGACCGCCGACGAGCTTGGCGTCGAACCGTTCGAGATCGCCGTCAACCCACGGGGGCAGGCGATCGATCGCCTGGGCGCAGGGATCGCTCGCCGTCCTGCTCAACACGGCCCGGGTCCAGTCCTCGGCATGGTCCAGCGGAGCGCGCAGCGCCTCGGCGAACTCCGCACACGCGGCGCAACCCTCGAGGTGACGCTCGATCTCACGATGTGCCCCGGCGTCGAGCGCGTCATCCACGTACTCGAACAACCGTTCCTGAATTCGTTCGCAGCTCACGTCAAACCCCGTAGGACGGATCGAGGACCCGGATGCGGCGCGCGAGGTCGCTGCGCGCGCGGTTGGAACGGGATTTGACGGTGCCCACCGGGACCGCGAGCATCGTCGCGATCTGCTCGATCTTCAGACCCTGGATCTCCTTCAGCAGGATGATTTCCCGGTTCGTGTCGGACATGTTCTCGAGCGCCGCGTAGAGCAACGTGTGCTTCTCGCCGGTGGCCACCTGATCCTCGACCGTCGGGCCCTCGGCGGCGATGTGCGGTTCATCCTCGACGGGCACGGAGTGTTCCGGCGTGCGCACCTTGTTGCGGCGTAGCCGGTCAATACAGCAGTTGCGGGCCAGGCTGAGCATCCAGGGCACGAACTTGGCGTCGCCCTGGAATGTGTCCAGCCGCTGGTAGATCCTGATGAAGATCTCCTGTGCCACGTCGCGGGCCTCCTCGGGATCGCGCAGGTAATGCCGCGCGAGGCCGAAGATCCGGCCCTGGTAGGCCCGAACCAGGGCCTCCCAGGCCAGCGCATCGCCTTGCCGGCATCGCGCGATCAGCGTTGTGACGTCGAGCACCCCTACTCCGTCCGGAACGGGGCCGCACGTCGCCTGCCCCACATGAAAGGAAGACGCAGGCGCGGGCCCCAGGGTTCCCCAGTCTGACACCGGCACGGAAAATCGTTGAGACTTCGCAGTTTCTTGAACATTTTCAGGAGCTCCGAACTTGACATCCGGAGACCCATTCTCGTTTGATGATCGTGGAATGCCCGGCACGGGCCCGGTGTTGCCCAGCAGCACGCTTCAATCAGGGGGAATCCGATGGCCAACAAACGTCCCGCCCGTGTGGCGGGCTGGAGTGAGCTCTCCGATCGCAAGCCGGCCTATGCGCTGGTGGCCGGGGTTGATCTCGTCGTGGTTCGCTACGACGAATCCGTTTCGGTGCTCTACGGGCGCTGTCTTCACCGCGGCGCCTTGCTGTCGGACGGGCACGTGGACGGAGACAACCTGATCTGCGGTGTCCACGACTGGGACTACCGGCTCGATTCGGGTGTCAGCGCATACAACAATGCCGAGGCGTTGACGAAATTCGACGCCTGGGTCGAGGGCGATGACGTCCTCGTGGACGAGGCGCAGGTCGCCGCGTGGGCCGAGAAGCACCCGCAGCCCTACAACCGTGACGACTACCTCGGACTCTACGCCGATGTGCACGGCGTGCCGATGGAGCCCTTCAACAACCACATCCAGGAGCTGGCCAGGCACGGGCTCGACCGTGTCGGGCACCACGGGCCAGTCTCGGCGATGGGTGTGGCGTTGACCGAGTTGCCGCACTGGGGCGACATCCAACTGGTCACCGCGCAATTGTCCACGTTGCCGTTGCTCGAGGACGCGCCGGTCGAGACCTCGGTGACGATCGGGCCGCGCGCGGCCAGGCCGCTGGTGCTGGACATCCCGTTGTTCGTCAGCGACATGAGCTTCGGCGCGCTGTCCGAAGAGGCCAAGGTCGCGTTGTCCGCCGGGGCGGAGCTGGCGGGGACAGGGATCTGCTCAGGGGAGGGCGGGATGCTGCCCGAGGAGCAGGCGGCGAACAGCCGTTATTTCTACGAGCTTGCGTCTGCGAAGTTCGGCTGGAGCCTCGACAAGGTGCGCGGCGTGCAGGCGTTTCATTTCAAGGGCGGCCAGGGCGCCAAGACCGGAACCGGTGGGCATCTTCCGGGCCACAAGGTCGTCGGGAAGATCGCCGACGTTCGCGGCCTGAAGGAAGGGGAGCCGGCGATCAGCCCGCCGCGCTTTGCCGACCTGGCGAGCGCCGACGATTTCAGGAAGGTCGCCGACGAGGTGCGCGAGACGACCGGAGGGATCCCGATCGGGTTCAAGCTCTCCGCCCAGCACATCGAGGACGACATCGATCGTGCGCTCGAGATCGGCGTGGACTATGTGATCCTCGACGGCCGCGGCGGTGGAACCGGCGCGGCGCCGAACATCTTCAAGAACAATATCTCGGTCCCGACGCTGGCGGCGCTGGCTCGTGCTCGCCGGCACCTCGACGCCGGCGGCAACGCGGACGTGAC
>Ga0055584_100007769_pt1 | contig 10504 bp, 5 predicted proteins | sample OSDHelmetaG_FD_58716 | JGI IMG/M metagenome (GOLD analysis project Ga0055584, IMG submission 58716) | Pelagic marine sediment microbial communities from the LTER site Helgoland, North Sea, for post-phytoplankton bloom and carbon turnover... | ecosystem: Environmental > Aquatic > Marine >...
GTTTTTCGCGGTGCTCAGGCTGCCACGGGTAACGTGGCCACCTATATTGACGCCATGTTTGAAGCTGAGATGGTGGACAGTCTCAGCGGCGATCGCGTTGCCGCTATCGTGGCCAAAGGTATAGAAGAAACGGAGAAGCGCAGTGGTGATGACCTTACCTTTGACGACGTAAAGCCGACACTGGATAAGTGGCTGGCGCAGTATAATGAGACCCTGGACGGGTACCTGGCAAAACAGTAGGGCGATGCGGGCGTTATTGCCGAAGGCGTCCGCTGGTTGCTGATATTTGCTGTCTAAGACCTGGCAAGTGGCTCCAGCACATGCTGGACAAACGAATTACGGCGTTTTTCTGAGACGCCGTCAAATACCATTTTTGCCAGGAAGGCAGAAGAAGCCAGAATCATGCGGGCTCTATCCTGGTAATCCTCCTCCGGGTCGTCGATTTTAACGCCCTCCATCATCATTTCAGCAAGCGCTTCGATTTGTCGCTTCTCATATTTTCGGTACTGCGCCCTTACTTCGGGTGCAAAGTGCATGCTCCATATCAACCACACTTTCACGTAGTCTGGCTGCTGTTCTGCATATGTGGCAAAGAGTGGTGCGGTGGCGCTTAGTCGTTCGGCTGGATCGGGCAGTGCCTGGGCAGGCAGGATTACGTGATTAAACAACTGCTCGCCAACCTCCTCAAGAATTGAGGTGACCAGGGCTTCGCGATTCGGGAAATAGGAAAACACCGCGGGTACCGACACTTTGCATGCCCTGGCCAGGTCCGCATGCTTGGTGGCACCAATTCCCTTCGCGGCAATGCAGGCTACACCTGCCGACAGTAGCTGTTGCCGGCGTTCCTGCGGTTGCATTTGCGCTGCTCGGACCCTTGGCTTGGCTGGGGGCATTACGACGAAACTCCTGCTAATAGCTGAGCGCAAGTCTATCTTCTATTCGCTTGCCAACGCCAGAGAAAGCGAGGGAAGAGATATGCCCAGAAACCTATTGACAATAGTATCATTGATAGTATTATCACTTGCACGTAATACAGGTCTATTTCTATTTCTATTTCTGGTTGAGGAGAATTGTTATGTTGGAACTAATTTACTGGGTGGTATTGGCAGTGGCCACTTACGCTGCCTTTGTGTATTTCCGCGATTTGGGCGATATCACCCAGGCGCTGCTGGATGTCTCTCGCGACAACATGCTCAAGGCCATTCGCAGTGAAAACAAACTGGTAATCACTGGCATTGCAGGTACGGCCTTCGCCGTTGTACTGCACTATGCCTATGGTACGGGTATCGGCTGGGTGACATTGACCCTGGCTACTGCCAACGTGTTTATGGTGGGTTTCCCCTGGGTGTGGTTGCATGTCGGCCTGCGCAACCAGCAAAAAACGGCAAAATATTACCCGATAGAAGAAGCCAGGGACTTTGTGCGTGGTGACGAAAGCGTGATCGTGATCGAGAACAAAGGTGAGGCACGTGCGCACCCTGATTACCACATCAAACGACCACACCTGGCCGGCACAGCTGAAGGGCTGGGGGGTGAGAATATTATTCTGACCTATTGCTGCATGACGCACCTGGGGCACGGCTTCAAGCCTGAAATAAAGGGTGAGAAACTGGACCTGGAGGTTATTGCCCAACACGGCAACAACCTGATAATGAAAGACCTGAACACCGGGGAGCCCATCCAGCAGATGTACGGCACCCGCGATTGCGATGGTCGCTACGGCGAAGGAATGCAGGAATGGCCGACCTACCGTATGCCTTTCAAGGCCTTTGCCAAGGCGTATCCTGAGGGCAAGGTATTTCTAAATAAAATCCCGAAATTCACCAAGAATCCTCTGCTGTTTTTCTTTGATCATTTTGTTGAGCTGGTATTCCTGTGGGGAACAGTGCCTCACGATAGAACCCAGTCACTGATGTTCAAGACCATGGATCATGAAGATGACAGGCTGCATAGCAAGGAATACGTGTGGGGATTTAATGTTGGCAAGGACTCGGTGGCTTACACGCAGGACCTCATTCGCGAACATGACGATCTGATCAATGTGCAGGTCGGTGGTCGTGACATCGTTGTTGCCTACGATGCACAGTATGAAAGCGTGGGGGTTTATTATAATGACTCTGGTGTGCCGGTAAGCAGCATTGATTTCTGGGGTGAGTCAGACCAGGGCAAGCTGGCGCGAGTGGAAACCGTTAAGGCCGGAACCTACTGGTGTGTGTGGGCTAACTTTTTCCCGGAAACCGATCTGAATCGAGTCGGTCTAAAACTGGCTGCTGTGGCCTGACAGCGGCAGGGGCAAATCCTTGCATGCCGTTTGCGTGAACGCCCTATATGGCCTTCAAAGTGGACGGCCATCTTTGGGGTAAGTGCCACCCATGCTTTGCGATAGTGTATGATTGGGCCACTTGCTATCTCAAAGATATCGGGCCCACCATTGCGCTTTGCAAACCCATTTTAGGTGTACGCAGTGGCTGCTGGGAGGGGCCTGATTCACAGTGATGGAAAGTAAAACATTGACTCTGAATTAACGTCTGATTGCTTTTTATATGACAAGACTCCGCCCCCGCAAATTCCTGGCCTACCTATTTTTGTTAACCCAATGGATAGTGCTGGGCAGCCACTCCCAGGCAGTGGACCTGGCGTTACCCGACATCGGTTTGGCGAGTGATCCTGCTCCGGCCGAGATAAATGGGGAGCTACGCCCCGGTTCACACGTAAAACTCTTCTTGCCCAATCTGCCTTACCTCGCGATTTCGCATGCGATCAATGCGTCGTTGGTGCGCCCTGCAGATAATGAACGCGGGTGGCAATACGATCTGGCGACCAGTCACCGCAGTATTGATGACAAGGTTTGGGAGTTTCGTTTACGCGAGGGGGTTAATTTCCAGGACGGCACGCCCTTTAATGCGGACTCCGTGCTGCAGAATATGAACTACTTCAAGCGTCAACCGTTCACCTTCAGTAAGCTGGGAGATATACTGGCAAGGGTAGAGAAGGTCGATGCCTATACGGTGCGCTTTCACCTCACTGAACCCTATGGTGTATTTTTGCACGATGCTATCTGGCTGCAGTTCTACACACCTGCTTACCTGCAAAAGCACGGCTGGAACGGCAAACCCAGTTGTCCCAATCTCGCAGAGCCGGGTCCTTATGCGTTGGGACCGTATATTTTGCATGAGGGTTATGTGGAGGGGGATCGCAGTACCGCCGAGGTGGTACTCAAGGCCAATCCGCACTATTGGGGGACAAATAAGCCCAAGGTAGAAACCATCACCATCTATACCGATCTTGGTATGGCCGAGGCGCGCAATAGCGCTTTGTTTGCCGAGGGTGAGGTCGACATTACCCCCGTGCCGTTTGCCGACGAAGTTGAAACCGTGCTTTCTCCCTACGCCAAGCTCGCGGTATCGCCATCCATGAATAATTATGCCATGCACTTCAACTTGCTTAACGGCAGCAGCGCGATATTGGATGAGCGCATCCGCTTTGTTATCAATAACGCAATCGATCAGGAATATTTACTCAATCTATCCATGCTGGGCGAGGGTGCTTTATCTCCTACCATGGTGTCTCCCAATTTCCCCCAGGTTAATGCAGCGCTAGACTTGCTGGATGACTACTTCGTACAGTACGCAAAAACACATGACAGTAGCATCGCGCAGCTCAGGCAGCTGGTGAAAGAGTATCAACTGGAAAATGGTTTGAATACCGATGAGCCTCTCTCCCTCACGCTGGTGGTGCAGAAAAGTTTTATGTTTCTGGTCAGGGATATCCAATACTTCCTCGGCCAGGTCAATATCGATTTGAAAGCGCAGGTTCTGGACGGAGAAAAACAGGTCTTTCGTCAGCTCTTTGCCACTGTGGAAGATAAGAACGAGTTGTCCTGGGACCTTCTTTTGTGGGGCAATTATGACTGGTACAAACACCCCTGGTCGGCGTTTTTTGTTTATGTCCCCGGTTCGTCATGGTCGACCATTCCTGCAGATCGGGCGCTGGTAAATTACACGGATGGGCTACTCGCAAGTAACCTGGAATCAGACGAGTATGTGCCGTTGATCGCAGAACTGATTCGCTATATTTATGAGAAAAACTATATGGTATTTCTACCCAGCCCCAACAATGTGTATGCAGTAAACAAAGAAACTGTGTTCAACCCGGGTCGATCTGCGTTTGTCTATTTGCGCGATCTGGAGGTAACGGACAAGCACTGGTCTGTGAGAGAAGAACGTGAATATCCACCGGCGCGTAAGCTACCTTTGAAAGTCAATCGTCAGATACTGCGGAAATCATCGCTATGAATACACCTGATGAGTCCAATGGCAGTGCAGGGATGGGCTCCAGCCTTGAACTCAAACACGAGCGCGCCCTATCGCGAGGAATTGTCGTGCTGCTGCTCGTGGCATCGGCCCTGCTGATTGGGCAGAGTCTCTATAATTTATCTAACCTGCAGCGGGTAGAAACTTCGATCAGCACAATGCACCGATCTGCCAGCATCCTGGAGGTGCTGGCCAGGGAAATAGCAACGCCATTAGCCGATATCCGCATATTGTCCATGGAGGCGGTGCTGGCTCCCAACAAAGCCCTGGCTGAGGGTACGCAAAAACGCTTACAAGTGCTTATTGATGAGCTGGAACTCCACCGTTTGGACTGGCATAAGCGGATCCAGTCGGGGGCCGTTAATGCAAATGCGGCGCAGCAGTTTTACGCCATTGAAGACGCCTGGCGCAGCTATCATTCCGCCTTGGCCAAAACCCGTCTGTATCTGCAACAAGGTGTGCGGGTCGCGGCATTTATCAATGTAACCCGCCAGGAAAAGCAACAGTATGATGCACTGCAGCAAGCGCTGAGTACATTTGGTGCCACCCAAATTTCCAGCAGCCAGAAGGTATATGACGTAGCGCAGGAAAACTCCAGCAGCGCTTATTACACGCTTGTTGTCACATCATTTATCCAGATTTTAATTCTGGCAATTATTTTGTATTTTGTTTATCGCATGTTTCGCAGCTACTTGCGTGTGTCCCAGGCGCACGAGCAGGAGTTGTCTCGAGCGATGCTGGCGGCTGAGTCAGCCACCCAGGCAAAATCCGACTTCCTGGCCAATATGTCCCATGAAATTCGCACGCCCATGAATGCCATTATCGGCATGTCGAACCTGGTGCTGCAGACAGAGCTGAATCCTAAGCAGCTTAACTATGTTGACAAGGTGAACCGTTCGGCCGAGTCATTGCTGGGAATCATTAACGATATTCTGGATTTCTCCAAGATCGAAGCGGGTAAACTCGATATAGAGGCCGTGGATTTTCGCCTGGAAGACGTATTCGATAATTTTGCCAGCTTGGTCGGCCTGAACGCGCAAGAGAAAGGGTTGGAGTTACTACTGGATATTGATCCCGCCGTGCCAATGCGTTTGGTGGGCGATCCGCTGCGACTGGGGCAGATACTGATCAACCTGGGTAATAACGCCGTTAAATTTACTGAGTCAGGTGAGGTGGTTATTTCCATCCGTGTTGAAGAGCGGGACGAAGACAACGTGACTCTGGCGTTTTCGGTGTCCGACACGGGTATTGGTATGACACAGGAACAGAATGCAAAACTATTTCAGGCATTTGGTCAGGCAGACAGCTCTACGACGCGAAAGTACGGCGGCACCGGGCTGGGGCTCATAATCTGCAAGAGTCTGGTTGAAATGATGCACGGAGAAATAAACGTAGAATCAGAGGCTGGGGTGGGAAGTACCTTCAGTTTCAATGCGCAGTTCGGGTGGAGGGAGCGCGATGAAATTCGGCCGGATGCTGCATCACTCAATCTGGATAATCTGCGCGTACTGATTGTGGATGATAACCCCACGGCCAGGGAAATTTTGATGGATATCGCTGGTTCGCTGGGTTTTTGTGCTGATTCCGCATCCGGTGGGAGTATGGCCCTGGATATGGTTGAAGCCGCGCAAAAGAATAGTACACCCTATAGCGTAGTGCTAATGGACTGGCAAATGCCGGTGATGGACGGTATCGGTACGACAAGAGCCATGCGAGACAGGCAATTACTGAGTGATGACCAGGCCGTCATAATGGTCACCGCCTACGGGTGTAATGAGGCGGCGGCTGCCGCTGGTCAGGATTTACCGATCAAGAACTGGCTGACCAAACCAGTGAGTCCCTCCACGTTGCTGGATTCCATTCTTGAGGCCTTTGGGCATGCTCCGGTATCTTCCAGGCACAGACAGCAGCAGCGCAGTGGTGTTGAAATAACGCGCCAACTCAATGGGGCATATATTCTGCTGGTGGAAGACAATGAAATTAATCAGGAACTGGCGCTGGAGTTGCTAACAGGTGCGGGTATAAAAGTGGATGTTGCCAACCATGGCCAGGAGGCGCTCTCCCTGTTGGAGTCCAATGTCTACGATGGGGTCCTGCTTGATATACAGATGCCGGTAATGGATGGCTACACTGCAGTCCGCGAGATTCGCAAGCAGCCGCATCTGCAGGATCTGCCGGTCATCGCCATGACGGCAAATGCCATGGTGGGCGACCGGGAGAAAGCACTGAATTCAGGTATGAACGATCATATAGCGAAACCACTGAATGTGTCGGAGATGTTTGCGACTATTTCCAAGTGGATCACGCCAGCAAATCCTGTTGGCGATGCGCCTTCCTCGGTGGAGCGCCTGGCGGCTGCGCCGTCGATTTTGCCTATGCCGGGCATCGACATTGAGAGAGGGCTGGCTACCTGCGCCGGTAAAACCGAATTATATGTGAAACTGCTGGGTAAGTTTCTGCATACCTATGGTGATTTTGAACAGACCTTTATGGATTCGCTGAACGCTAACGACACAGATGCCCCCGGACGCCTGGCACATACACTCAAAGGCGTGGCGGCGAGCATTGGCGCTGCGCATCTTGCAGAGCTGGCAGGCAAGCTGGAATCAGACTGCATGAATAATGCGCCCGAGGGTTCGATCTCCGCTCTATTGGCCGAGGTAGTGCCGGCTTTGAATGTAGTGCTGCAATCGATTGAGTCGGCAGGACATGGCGCTGATGCAACGCTAAATGTGTCCGAGAAACAGGCTGATCCGCAACGAGTGACGCAGCTGCTGGAGCAATTGCGGCAGACTTTGGGGGATTGCAATATCGAATCATCACAGCTTGCCGATGAGCTATGCCAGGCGTTAAGCCAGAGCGATCAAAAGCAGGCAATACAGGAAGTCATCACACACCTTGAAGCTTTTGATTTTGATGAGGCTCTGGTTGCTTTGAAGGTAGTGGAAGAAATGGTAGAAGCGGGTTGATCCGGGAGTAACTAATCCTTACAGAGAGTTATTAGTCTGGTGGTTTGCGCTGATCGCGACCAAATTTGACCAGCAAATGCTGGAATGTCGGTAAATTATAATTTCTTTTCCAGTGTCGCTAACAGCGCCAGCGCATTATCAAAATCGAAGTTATCAATCGAGCTGCGGATAGTCTTCACCGCCTCCTGGTGGCCAGCCTCAACCAGTAGGGGGGTTATCTCGTCAGCGATATCTGCCGATCTAATATCAAAAGTCGCCAGGCCATCCTTGAGCATTTCCAGCAGCGGAAATACGTCTTGTTCGCCATGAGGTGAGGCTTGCACGGGTGCATCTTCCCCATTAAGCACTTGTAGTGACGACATTACCGGATCGAATTCCCTGAGAACATTACTCAGCAAAAATGCAATATGCTCATGACTTTCTTGTGTGTCGCAGGCGGCCTCCAGTTTGGCAGCCATTTGCTGTATGCCTCTAGCGCCTAGCGTTCCGGCCACACCATTGAGGGTATGGGCGCAGCGCCTGCTTGCCGCTGGGTCTGTTTCCGCTTGCGCTTGTATAAACGTATTCTCGAAGTCTGAGTAGGTATCGCGAAACTTGACCAGTAGTTTGCGATAGAGCCGGCTATTGCCCCCGGCGGTGGCCATGCCGGCCACTGTATCAATACCTGCCAACTCAGGAATGCATGTTGCGGTCGTCGTTGCCAGCTCAGCTGCCGGCGTTCCCTGTGACTCCTCAAAAAATACCTGGCTGGGTTTGATCCACTTTGCCATGGTAATAAACATATCTCTCACATTCAGCGGCTTGCCGATGTGGTCGTTCATGCCTGCGCTCAGTACCTTTTCTCTGTCACCGGCCATCACATTGGCAGTCATGGCGATTACCGGCAGTGTTTTATACTTATCCTGCATGCGAATTTGACGGGTAGCTTCATAGCCGTCCATTACCGGCATCTGGCAATCCATTAATACGCCGTCAAAATCAGCTGCATCGAGTAAGTCCAGGGCTTCCTGCCCATTGGTCGCCAGCTCTACGCTAATACCGTTGATACCGAGCAATTCGAGTGCCAGCTCCTGGTTAATTTCATTGTCTTCTACCAGCAATACCCTTGCGCCCTTAAGTGAACTCGCCGCATCCTCTTCAGTTGCGGCATTGCGGCCATAGCTTTTTGCCTGGACCGTATGTCCCAGCGCCTGCATCAGGGCACTGTTGAGCGTTGATGCCGTAATGGGTTTCGCCAGGACGGCACTGAACTGCGCATCATCGGCGGCAAAGAGGGCTTCATCCCTGCTGTCGGCGGTGATCAGGATCACCGGCGGGGTGTCAGTCGCCTGGGCTTGTATCTGCCGCGTGGTATCAATGCCATCCAGGTCCGGCATGTGCCAGTCCATCAAAATAATGTCGAACACCCCGGCGTTTTCCGACACTTTTTGCAGAGCGTCCTGGCCCGAGCGCAAACACTCCACGCGGGCAACAAATGGCTCCAGCATATTAGTCATGATGTCGCGGGCAGTGGCATTGTCGTCGACGACTAATACGCTCAAACCTTGCAGCTCCGGCATGCCGGTAGTGGGGGCTATATTCTCTTCGCTCTGGCGACCGAAGTTAACGGTGAATTGGAAGGTGCTGCCAATGCCTGCTTCACTGTCCACCCATATCTGCCCGCCCATCATTTCGGTAAGCTTCTTGGATATAGTCAGGCCGAGGCCAGTGCCGCCGTATTGTCGAGTTGTGGAGGTGTCGGCCTGACTGAAAGCTTGAAAAAGCTTGCCCTGCTGCTCTGGTGTCATGCCGATGCCCGAGTCCCTTACCGCAAACTGTAAAGTGACCGCGTCTTCACTGGCTTGGGTAGCGTGAATCTCGACGACGATCTCCCCGCTGGCGGTAAACTTGACCGCGTTGTTCCCAAGATTTACCAGGATTTGACCCAGGCGCAATGGGTCGCCGACGAGAGCCATCGGCGTATCTGGTCCTATATCAAATAGTAATTCAATGCATTTTTCTTCTGCTTTCAGGCCTACCAGGTTGGCCAGGTTATCCAGCACATCTTCAAGATAAAAGTCGGTATGCTCGAGGTCCATTTTACCCGCCTCGATCTTGGAGAAGTCGAGAATATCGTTGATGATTCCCAGCAGTGATTCGGCGGAGCGATTAATTTTATCGATATAGTTGTTTTGCTTGGGGCTCAGCTCAGTGCGCAGCGCCAGATTAGACATGCCAATAATGGCGTTCATCGGGGTACGAATTTCATGGGACATGTTGGCGAGAAAATCGCCCTTGGCCTTATTGGCGGCATCGGCCTGCTGCATTGCTTGTTCCAGTTGCCCGGTGCGTTGGGTCACCGTTTCTTCCAGTTCCGCACTGTGTCGCTCAAGATCGCGATTTTTCTGCTCTATCTCGGCGGTCAATTCCTCGCGTGACAGGCTTTCAATGCGCCTGCTTTGTTGCTCAATGAATGCCTCTGTCGCCTGGAAAGCGGGGTTGGGTAGCCACCTCATTGCCCGGATGCCCCGCGAGCCATCGTCACCGGTGGTGGCGCTGTAACAATCAAAAAACCCTGCAAGACCTTTGAGCGGCGGGGTCTGGCCACGGCACTCGAAGTTGAGCACCAACTGCGGCGGAGACAGATCCATGCCCAGTGCTACAACGATGCGTGGTTCCACGGTTGTCTTAAGTAGCTCGCGCGAGATATCCGATACCGCGGTGGCGAGCCGGGTAGTTTCAACCGGGTCATAGCCCAGGGCATTGGCCAGCCCGCGTATTTTTTTGCGCGCATCGTACACAGAACAGGGCTGTAGCAGTCGAATGCTGCCCAGGGTAATCATGCGGTGTAGCGCACGGCGATACAGGCGGCATCGTCATGGTCCTTGCCAAATCGCTGGACAATGTTTTTCGCTATCTCAGTCGGCGGGTGATGCGCCATGCCTGGATATTGGTCTAGCGTGAAACGATCGCTTATACCATCGGTATACAGCACCACGAGATCATCTGCTGCCAGCTGCAAGGATTGCGGCAGAGGCGTGCGCATGTTCTGTCCCAGCACTCCATCGTGTGAGACCAGCCTGGTTTCCGTCACACCAAACCGACGAATGCTGGTATTGCCAATGCCGGCGTAATCCAGGCGGCCCGTGTTGGCGTTGATTGCGCACATTCCTACCGCCGCGCCGCGCGTTCCCTTGAGGTGCTGGTGCAGCTGGGCGATAACACGCGTTACTTCCCAGCAAC
>Ga0055584_100007770_pt1 | contig 10503 bp, 10 predicted proteins | sample OSDHelmetaG_FD_58716 | JGI IMG/M metagenome (GOLD analysis project Ga0055584, IMG submission 58716) | Pelagic marine sediment microbial communities from the LTER site Helgoland, North Sea, for post-phytoplankton bloom and carbon turnover... | ecosystem: Environmental > Aquatic > Marine >...
CCAATGCACTGACCAAGTTGGGGTCTTTTGCACGGCTGGGCGCGCCCACTGAGAGCATGCCGCTGGGCTTGTAGACCACGACCATGTGCTTGTCTCGGAAGACGACCGCAAAGTCTTGGCCAGGGTGTAGGCGGGGCGCGTTCTCGTAGATGCGCACGTCCGCAGGATCGACCTCGCGTTTGCCGTAGCCCGTGGGTGCGCCACGCAGGAAGACCTTGCCGGTCTGGAGTGCCTTTCGGCGTGTGGCTCCGGTCAGGCCGCGCTCGGCCAGGACCTCGAGCAGGGTCATTCCCACGTGATCTCCGTGATGACCACGGTGCGTGGTCCTTGAGGGGTCTGGATGGTGGCTGGGTCGTCAACCGACTTGCCAATCAGGGCTTTTGCGATGGGGCTCTTGAAAGACACGCGGCCGTTGAGGGTGTCTATCTCGTCGGTGCCCACGATCTGTACCCGCTTCTCCTCTCCGGTGGTGTCTTCTTCGTAGCAGACGGTGGCTCCGAAGCGAACCGAGGGCCCTGCGATCTCCTTGGGGTCGACGACCTCTACATTCTGAAGGCGCTTCTGGAGGAAGTGTAGGCGCTTGTCGATCTGTCGTAGTCGCTGCTTACCGTACTTGTACTCTGCGTTCTCGGAGCGGTCGCCCAGGCTTGCGGCGTAGGCCACTTCTCGGGTCATGATGGGTCGCTCGACTTTGAGCATTTGCTCGTATTCGTCGACCAGGGCTTGGAAGCCCGCTGGGGTGATGTAGCTGGCCAACATTGCTCCGGGTGGCGCCCATATCGCGTTAGGTGGAGGAGGTGAGTGTTGGTATCGAGCTCCTGGGACAGACCGCGCACATTGCGCCGTTGCTTGAGCGTGCCCGCAGCGGACGTTTACATCACTGCTACCTCTTCGAGGGGCCTCCCAGTGTGGGCAAGCACACCGCTGCGGAACTCTTGGCGCGCACCGCAGCCTGTACGGCTGAGCGTGGGCCCTTTCCCTGTGGGCAGTGCCTGACCTGCAAGCAGATGCTCAAGGGCATTCATCCAGACCTGATTCAGGTGGTTCCGGATCCCAAGCGCAAGAGCGGCACCATCGGCGTAGATCAGGTTCGAGAGCTGATCCGTCAAGTGCGGCTGCGGCCTTACAACGCGTCCTGGCGCACGGTGATCGTCGACCCAGTGGATGCACTGATGCCCCAGGCGGCGAACGCCTTGCTGAAGACCCTGGAGGAGCCACCTCCGGACACTGGCTTTGTGTTGGTCACATCCCGGGTTTCGTCGCTTTTAGCGACGGTGCTCAGTCGGTCTCAGCGGGTCCGTTTTACGGCGGTCTCTGAAAAAGAACTCGTGCCTTGGCTCTCCGCCAAAGAACTCCCGGACGCTCAGCGCATCGCGCGCCTGTCATTGGGCTGCCCTGGGGCGGCGATAGCCTTGGGGGAGGGAGGGCTGGTGGCCATGGACGAGGTTCGGTCGGAACTGATCCAGGTTCTGAACGGTGACATCCCAGCAGTCATCGACGCGAGCGAGGCCCTCTCGCGCACCAAAGACGCCAAGGCTGGCTTGTTGCTCTGGCTTGCGGTGCTGGAGACATTGGTGCGGGACACGGTGATGTGGGGCTGTGACCGTCAGGACGGACTGATTCATTCCGACCAGCCCAAGCTCATCGCTGCGTGGGCGGGTGTGCTCTGGCCCGGCGGTGCTGGGCGCCTGCAGGTGCTGATCGACCAGACCCGCCGGCGCATGTCGGTGAATGTGAACAACCGCTTGTTGGTGGAGACTCTGCTCTCCGCCACGCTGCGTGAGCTGGGACCTGCGTCCCGAGCGAGACTGCAATGACCCATGCCATCTTTGATTCTCACTGCCACATTGACCCGAACAACTTCGGAGGAGACGCTGGAGTGGACGCTGTGGTCCAGACGGCACGCGCGGCCGGTGTGACCCGAATGCTGACTGTAGGCGCTGGATATGGAGACGGCTGCGCGGCGCGCGCGGTGCAGGTCGCTGAGCGCTTTGATGGGGTGTGGGCCAGTGTGGGCATGCATCCACACGACGCATGCCAAGTAGACGATGCTGTGATGGCGGGACTTGTGGGCCTGTGCGCATCGCCAAAGGTGGTGGCCTGGGGTGAAATTGGCTTGGACTACTTCTACGACCACAGTCCACGGAAGGTCCAGCAGCAAGTCTTTCGGCGCCAAATCCGCCAAGCTCTGGAGCTAAAGCTGCCGATCATCATTCACGACCGAGACTCCGGGGGACAGGTCATGCAGATCCTGGACGAAGAGCAAGCCTGGGCGGGAGCCGGTGTTCTCTTCCACTGCTACGCCGGAGGGTTGGAAGAGCTCGAGCCCTTGATGGAGCGTGGCGCGATCCTGTCCATCCCGGGGACGGTGACCTACTCCAAGAGCGCGGAGCTGCAAGCAGTGGCGTCCCGCGTGCCGGCCGATCGATATTTAGTGGAGACCGATGCGCCCTTTCTGACTCCGGAGCCCCTGCGGGGGCGGAAGAATGAGCCCTGTCATGTGGCCTTGACCGTGGACAAGATTGCCCAGCTTCGGGGGACGACTGCCAGCGAGGTTGCACGAGAGACATGGGAGAATGCGGAGCGGTTTTTCGGAATCTGAACGGACCTTGGCCGGTGGCGCAGGGCGGGGACTTGACCGTCGATAGAACACCGAACGCAGCAAGGGCCGCCCGATTTCTCGGAGCGGCCCGCTCTGCCACGGTTTGACCCGTGCCACATCCTACAAGAGCCTTAGCTCTGCTTGGCTTCCTGAGGGGCGTTTGCGTCCGCCTCGGGGGTGTGGATCGGGAAGATGGGAGTGGTGCCCTTCTTCTCACGCATTGCTGCTGCTGCGCGACCCGTCTTTTGATCGCGGATCTTGCGCTTGTGGCGGGTGGTCTTTGTATAAGAAGCCATCGGGTACTCCGAGGAAGATTGAGGCGACGGCTCTTATGGTGCCGGGTGGGGGCTGTCAACGCCCTGCCTTGTGGGGAGTCATCCGTGGGAAAGAGAGTGTGTTCTAAGCCCAAGCCTGGGCGGCCCGGTCGCCTGCGGACTACAATGGCTGCATCCAAATGGAGGATTCACATGCTTGTGCTACTCGCCCTGACTGGCTGCGACTTGTTGGCCAGCGGTCAAGACCAGATCGACGACCTGCAGGACACCCTCGACGGGCTCACCAACCCATTGGTGGTCCAGGGCATCGTGCTGGGCGTTGCTGAGCCGGAGTCGAGCGAGATCGACCTCTCCAAGACGGACTTCTCCAAGGGCACCGTGGTGACAGTCTTTACGGCTGACGCTGCCAGCGTGAACGAAATTGAGAACGCCCCGGTTACCGGAGCGTCCATCTCGATCAAAGTGGGTCAGCAGGGCGCTGTGGACCTGGAAGAAGTGGGCGGTGGAGCCTACAAGGCCGCTGGCGAAGAGGTCAGCTACAACGCCTCGGCCTTAGCCGAACTCTCCGTTGGCATCGGCGACTCGGCTGCTGGCGCCCAGGTCATTTTGCCGCCTGCGGCCAACGCCTCCGTTCCCGAGCAGCACGATGGCTCCCCAATGCTCATCGATCTGAGCAGCCAGGAGTACGACCAAGTACTGGTCGTGGTCTTTGACGTGGGCAGTGGCCAGGTCACGTTTTCCAATGAGCCTAGAGACGTGATGGAACTCTATGAGTTCTCTACCGCTGACGATGCTGGCGCAGGCCTGACCATTCCGGCCAGCGCGTTCCCTGACGAGAGTATCTACGCGGTTGGCGTCGCCGGATTGGTCAAGGGGGACAGTGTCAACTTCTCCAGCATGAACACCGCTCTCTCGTCCCTGCAGGCCGGTAAGCTGAAGTTCTATCCAGTAAGCACCCTGGCCCTTCCGTAGTAGCTTGAAATGAATCAAAGGCCCTGAGACTCTTGGTTCTCAGGGCCTTTGATCCTTCTGGGAGCCAACTTTGGGAGGAGCAATGTTGATCAGCCTACTGCTCTTCGGCTGTGCCGACGAAGTGCACAGTGTGAGTGTGTCTGGCGTTGGGGGCATTCCCCAGGTCACTTGGACCGGATCGAATGCCGAAACCCTCCGATTTACGACCGTGAACGGAACCGAGCTGTGGTCCATCGCACCTACGAACGCCGCGGACTGCAGCAACCCCTTGTCAGGCCGTCAAGGCGTGGTTTGGGGGGAGCTGCCAGAGGACTATGCTTCTCTTGATGAGGCGGGAGACGCGCTGCCAGCAAGCGTGTCTTTGGAAGACGGTGCCTATACGGTGTGGGTGGCCGTCTGCGACGAACTCACCCCCGCTGGGGGTAGCTATCAGAGCCGTGGCGCCAGCTTCACGATCACCAATGGTGTGATCGCGCAGTTGGTGGTCGAGTAGTCTGCTCTCTACTCCACGGTCAAGATGACCGGGTGCATGGCAACCAAGCCGCCGTTCTGGGTGATCTGTTCCATGGTCTGGGACCAACCCAAGGCCTCGCTGACCTGAGGGCCCAAGAGCTGCTCCAAGGCAGCTTGGTCTCGTTCCTCCATGGACATCTGCACCTGCTGGCCAGCCATCCCCTCCAGCAGAACTTCGATCAGGGTCAGCTGCTTGGGCAGCAGCACACGGCCGATGACCTCGTCGTCCGAGATGTCGGCTTCTTCGATCGCGGCCTCGATTGCACGCTCCAAGCCACCTAATTCGTCGACCAAACCAACCTCAAGCCCCTGCTCACCGGTCCAGACGCGCCCACCGGCCACTGCATCGAGCTCCTCCCAGCTCATGCCTCGGGAGTCGGCGGCCTTGGAGACGAAGGCGTCGTAGAAGGCCTCGATCCGAATGCGGATCTTGGCCCGCTCGGGTTCCGTGAAGGGTTCAGTCACGTTGTACAGGCCAGCCAGATCTCCACGCTTGGACGTCCAGGTAGACACGCCTATTTTCTCAAAGAGACCGCCAAGAGCAAACTTGCCGCCGAACACGCCGATGGAGCCGGTCAGGGTGCCGGGCTGGGCCACGATGTGCCGGGTGGCCATGGCAATGTAGTAGCCCCCGCTGGCCGCGTAGCCGCCCATGGACGCGACGACCGGCTTTTTCTCATCCAGCTCTTCGATGGCATGCCACATGACGTCGCTGGCGAGTGCGGAGCCGCCCGGGCTGTCGATGCGAAGCACAACGGCGATGACGTCATCGTTCTCTGCCAGTTCGTTCAGGATGGGCACGACGCTTGCGTCGCCGATGGCCGTGCTGCTTCCAAAGCCACCGGAGGTGCTTTCGCCGTCGATGATGTTGCCTTGGAGGTGAACCACGGCCACGTGTTTTCCGCCCTTGGCCCAATCATTGCGCATGTTGTTCAAGTAGGGATTGAAATTTCGCAGCTCCTCCGGGTCGCCTTCGGACTCGAAAAAGTCGTCCTTGTAGGTCATGGCGTCGACCAGTCCACGATCGAGCGCGCTCTGGGCGGTGACTGGTGGGTCCATGATCAAGGCGGAGACACTCTCTGGGCTGCTGCCCCGGCCTGCTGCAGCCGTCTGGATAAAGCCCTCGAACAGAGAGTCCAGCAGAGCGTTGTACATCTCCATGGTGGGCTTGGATGGCGCGGTGTTCTCGTATGTCTCGATGGCAGACTTGTAGGTACCCACGCGCTCAAAGTCGGGAGAGACCCCAAGTTCTGCGAACAAGTCGGCGTAGTAGGTGGTGCTGACCGAGAGGCCGATCACCATGGGCACGCCCTCAGGGTGGATGTGCACCTCATCACAAGCGCTGGCCACCAGCCAGTTGATGTTGTCATAGCTCTTGGACCAGACCCGGCATTCTTTGCCGGCTTCGCGGAAGGCAGTCAGGCCAGCATGCAACTCTTGGGCGCCAGCAAAACCTACGCTCAGATTGTTCAGCTCAATAAGCAGGCCTTCGACTTCTGGATCCTCTGCGGCTTGGTACAGGCCAGCCGTGATTTCGTGCAGGGTCAGTGGCAGGTCGTTTGGGTCAACGAGCAGACCTCCGGCCGTGGGCCCATCTGGCAGGGGGCCGCCAAGATTTAGCCTCATCCAAGCTGAATCCCCTTGGGCCTGGCCAAAGTTGCCGTCGCCTAAAAGAAGAGCCACGCCAACGCCACCAGCCACCACAAGCATGCCGCCCAGGCCGAGGGTCCAGATCAACAGGCGCGTACCCTTGTCGAGTCCTTTTTGGGGAGCCTGCACAGGTGCGGGCGCTGCTTGATCGCTCATTCGGCCTCCGTGAGCTTGCCCGTCCGGGCGTCACTGCCCATTGGCCTAATCACGGCTCGTGCTGTGGGCTACTGGCTCCAGCACTCGCGGCGTAGGGCATCGAGCCAAGTTGCGATGCGGGGGGTGAGCTCTGTGGGGGCTCGCGGACCCATGACAAGGTCCAAGTGGGCCCAGCTTCCAGGTAGGTTCAGGTGGGTGACCTGGCCGCGCCAAGTGTCCCGGATGCCCAAGGCGTAGTCGGGAGGACACCGGCTGTCGCCGCGGGAGGTGATCAGCTGGAGGGGGATTTGGATATTGCCCAGAGCGTGGACGTAGTCCATGCGGTCGTCTCTATCGACCAAGGAGCCAGACTCAAGCCACAGCAGGGCCTGACGGAGCATGCCTCCGCTGATGTCCTCGGTGCCGTGCACGAGCAAACCACGGGCTCGGTCGCCCTCAAGTTCTCCCTGGCTGCTTGCTCCAGGGGACAGCAAGGTGGCAGTGGCGGAGGTGGGCAGCCGCAGCCCCGCCGGGAGCAGGGCCCTGGCCAGGCTAATGGCCGAGCGTCCACTCGTCGGGCGGCGAAATCGGACGGCAGAGTTCATGGTCACGGCGGCCGCGAGCTCCGAGTCGCCGAAGTGGGCCAGGTAGGCATAAAGCAGCTGCCCGCCCAATCCGTGGCCCAGCACAAAAATACGTTCAAAACCACTGTCTTGCTGTACGGCTTCGATGGCTGCAGGAAGATCGGCGGTGGCGATGTCGTCAAAGTCGAAGGACTTGGGAGAAGCTGGGGGAATAGCGCTTCGGTCTGCCCTGTTCTCCGCCATGTACACAGAGAATCCGGCGGCAGCAAGAGCCCGGGCAAGGCTGCGCTCCCGGTCAAAGTCCAGGCTGTGACGGCTCAGGCCTAAGCCGTGGAGCAGAAGAATAGGTTCGCCACTGCTACCTGGGCAGGCCGGTACCTTGAAGAGCGGGCAGCGCCAGCCGTCGTGGGACTGAGCGTACAGCCTCTTTAAAAGAGGACGCTCCGGTGGAGTAGAAAAGCGCTCTGGGTTGTCCTGCTGGAGGCTGCGGTATGCGGCACTCAGGACTGCCCCGATGGCGCCAGACACCAGGTCCTTGCGTACTTGAAGCTGCAAGCCTGACCGGGGCGAGCCCTGCAATTCGCCGGTCTGGGCTGGGTCTGGGGTGGTTTTCACCACCCCAGACCCATGTTTGAAAGGTCGCGCGGGGCGTTCAACAACAGCATCGATCCCTCTGGCACACCCGCACCAAGTACGGGATCGTTCGCATCCGCTTCATAGTTGCCGGTAGGCACCAGCTTCTGAGTCAACTTCAACTTCAACTTCAGCGCGACCTGAAATGGTGACAAGCACTTGACCTGTCAACAGCGCTGTTCTACCACGACATGAGACTTAAGCACAGGCAGGGGCACAAGTTTTGTACTCCCTGAGCCAGGGTTGGGAGCGAAAGTCGGGCGTTCTGATGTCAAAAGTCAAGCTCGTACTTGTCTTTTGGTTTGTTGCCCCAAGCGCCTTAGGGTGCGGGCAGGGTGTGGCTCTCGTCTACAAAGGTGTTCGGCCACGGTCCGCTGTAGCTGCCGTCGTAGCAGGCATCCTCGGGGCATGAGGAGTTGCAGACCGGCTCGCTCAGCTCCCAACTGACTGCACTGCCCCAGTGAAGAACCATCGCACTCAGAGCCTTCTCGCAATAATTTTCGTCGGTGGCCACCACGCGTAGGGTCGCTCCGGGCTTGGCCTGGAACTCCAGGGGGGCGTGACTGCTCTTGGCGTTGTCGTTGTCGTCTAAGAGAGCCGAACCGTCCAATGTGATTTTCACATCGTCGTCTGCCACGATGAAGTCAAAGGTGCTGTCCCCGCCGCTCAGGCGCCAGAGAGTGGGCTCGCCAGCTTCAAAGACACCTAAGTCCACGCTGTCCTCGTCGCTCTGCCCTTGGCTGTCGATGACCCGAAGAGACAGGCGTAGCTGGTCGGCGATGGGGAGGGTGGTCTCCAGGCGGACCTCGCCGCTTTCGTCCGGTGTGACTGTACCCAGGAGACCGTCGTTGGCGTACCAGGCGACCAGCAGATCTTCGGGCGCATCGCCTTGGTCTACAGCCAAACCCCGCAGGGTGACTGTCTCTGTGCTCATAAAATAGGTGCCCCACTCCGGCGCCAGAATCTCCGCGGTTGGTGGTCCCTCTTCGGTCCCGGTGTTGGCCAACAGGCGAACGCTCTGGGTGGGGGCCTGGGCCGCGTTGCTCTGGATCACCAGGCGTTCATCCAGGGCGTCCTGAGAGCTGGGAGAGAAGGTCACGGTCAAGGTCACCCCAGCGCCTGGCAGAAGGTAGAGCGGCAGCTCGGTGTCTTGGGGGAGTGACCACCCAAAGTCTCCCTTGGATGACGCGATATCGTTGATCCGAAGTGTGCCTTGCCCCCTGGCACTTAGGCTTAGCTCCAGCTCCTGCGTGTCTCCGGGAGCTGTCTCTCCGAACCACAAGGTCTGGGGGGACAGGTCCAACTCCGGAGAGATCGCGGAAGTCGTGATCGGGATCTCCAGACTGGGCAGGTCGGGATCGTTGCTCTCTAAGACCAAGCTGCCGCCTCCGACACGGACTTCGGTGGGTGTGTAGTAGATCTCGAGCAGGCCAACCTGGCCTCGTTCCAGAGGTTCCGTAGGCAGGGGCCCCAGGGAGAGGAAGGTGTCGGAATCCAAGGTCAGCGTTGCGCTCTCCAAGATCAGATCCCCGATGCCGCTGCTCTCAATGGGGAGCTCTAAGGTGGCCCGGGTCCCGGTCACTACGTCCGTGAATGCGACGCTTTCCTGGGTATCCAGACGGGCTTCTCCGGCCGTGACTGTGTTGTCCGGTCTGCAAGCCAGCAAAGAGGGAAGACTGAGGGCGAGCGTGGCAGAAGAGAGGAGCATCGGGGTAGAGACTACCTCTGTGTCCGTCGACCTGCTTGGAGCCAGTCATGCGTGTGTTGGGAATTGAGACCAGCTGTGACGAGACCGCTGCATCTGTCGTGAGTGCCGATGGGGTGCTCAGCGATGTGGTCTACACCCAGACCGTGCACCAAGCCTACTTGGGCGTCGTGCCGGAGTTGGCCAGCCGCGCCCATGCCGAGAAGCTCGCCTCGGTTGTCCAAGATGCCCTGGACAAAGCGGGTGTTGAGAAGCCCGATGCAGTGGCTGCGACGAGCGGTCCTGGATTGATCGGCGCGGTTTTGGTGGGCTTGTCCATGGCCAAGGGGCTGGCCCTGGGGTGGGGGGTTCCATTTATTGGGGTCAACCACCTGGAGGGCCACATGCTCTCGCCAATGTTGGAGGACCCCGCACCGGAGTTCCCATTTTTGGGGCTGGTGGTCAGCGGAGGGCACACCACGCTGTACTTGGCCAAGTCTTTGGGCGACTACCGTGAGATCGCGAGCACTGTAGATGACGCTGCGGGTGAGGCTTACGACAAGACCGCCCGAGTGCTTGGTCTTGGCTATCCGGGGGGCCCGCTCATCGACCGCTTGGCCCAAGGTGGCGACCCTCTTGCGATCCCTTTGCCCCGGCCCAAGGTGAAAGGCAGTCGGGACTGGTCCTTCTCCGGACTCAAGACAGCGGTGCGGCAGCGGCATCAGAAATTTCCCGGGGACAAACCCGAGGATCTGGCGGCAAGCTTCCAGCGTGCCGTGGTCGAGGTCCTGCTCGAGCGCGTGCGTGTTGCTGCCAAGGAGACGGGTGTGACGCGCTTGGCTCTGGCTGGTGGCGTGGCAGCCAACTCGGAACTTCGTGCGGCTGCTCAGGCGATGGAGGGAATTCAGGTCTTCTTGCCACCACGCCATCGCTGCACGGACAATGGCGCAATGATCGCCCACGCCGGACGGCTTCGGCTCCTGGCTGGGCAGCGTGACGGCCCGGGCATTGGCGCCCGATCCGGCTGGCCCCTCCACTCCCTAAGGCCCCCCGCATGAGCACCACCTCCTCCTTTGAGCATCCCGCGGTGCAGCTGCGCTTGCTCGAGCAGCGGGCTCGAAAGCGCTTTGGACAAAACTTCCTCACGGATCCGAACGCTGTGACCCGCATCGCCAAGTTGGGCGGAGTGAGAGAGGGGACACGGGTGCTGGAGGTAGGCCCTGGCCTGGGTGCTTTGACACGCGCACTGCACCAAGCGGGTGGCACGGTTCATGCCATTGAGCTGGACCGAGACCTGGCCGACTACTTGGAGAGCGAGTTGCCCTCGCTCGTGCTGACCCGTGGGGACGCAATGAAGTCGGACTTGGAGTTGGCGGCACCGGGAGATGGCTGGGTCTGCTGCGCGAACCTCCCCTACAACGTCGGCACGCGGATTCTGCTTCGGCTCCTGCCGTT
>Ga0055584_100007771_pt1 | contig 10503 bp, 5 predicted proteins | sample OSDHelmetaG_FD_58716 | JGI IMG/M metagenome (GOLD analysis project Ga0055584, IMG submission 58716) | Pelagic marine sediment microbial communities from the LTER site Helgoland, North Sea, for post-phytoplankton bloom and carbon turnover... | ecosystem: Environmental > Aquatic > Marine >...
GCCGACCTCGAACTCCGGACACAGGCCGCGTGCCATCTCGACCTGCTCGCGCAGCTCCGAGACCACGCTCGCGGGGAGCAGTTCATCAAGCCGGGGATCATCCAGGCCATCGCAGGTCATCCCCGGGTCGGGCTCGTCGGCGCTGCCCTTCTCGACCAGCATTAACCGGTCGCCGAGCAGATCGTAGCAGCCCTTGAACAGCTGCCCCATGCCGATCGGCCAGCTCGCCGGGGTGACCTCGATCTGCAAGGTCTGCTCGATCTCGTCCAGAAGCTCGAACGGGTCCTGCGCCTCGCGGTCCATCTTGTTGATGAAAGTGACGATGGGCATGTCGCGCAGGCGGCAGACCTCGAACAGCTTGCGGGTCTGTTCCTGAATACCGCGCGCGGCGTCAATGACCATGACAGCCGAATCGACCGCCGTCAGCGTGCGGTAGGTGTCTTCCGAGAAATCCTCATGGCCCGGCGTATCAAGCAAGTTGAAGGCGTGGCCGTCATATTCGTAGCTCATCACCGAGGAGGCGACGGAGATACCGCGCTCGCGCTCGACCTTCAGCCAGTCGGAATGCGCGCGCCGACGGTCACCGCGCGCCTTGACCGCGCCGGCCATCTGGATCGCGCCCCCGAACAGCAACAGCTTTTCGGTCAGCGTCGTCTTGCCGGCATCGGGATGCGAAATGATCGCGAAAGTCCGTCGCCGCGAGATCTCGGTATCGAGAATCGCCATATCAGGTCCTGGGTCCATGAGAACGCCGGATATATAGGCCGAGACGCAACGAAAGCCAACCGGGTGGCGCTCGCTCCCTTCTTGCGTGACCGGTTTAGTTCTTCGCCTTGTCGGACGTTGCCTCGAGCGTGACCTTGCCGCCGACGATGGCGAAGACCACCTTTCCGTCGCTGGCTTCGTAGCTCCACTGCTCCAGCGGGCCGAGCTTGTCGACCTCGTCCGGCGCGCCAAGCGCCGATTCCAGTTGGTCGGACGTCTCGGCGCCCTTGGCTTTCTTCAGGATGTCGGCCTTGGAGTCGCCGAAACAGCCGGCTAGCAACGACGCGAGCGCCAGGGCCGCGAGAAGTTTGAGGGATTGCCGCATGGTGAGAGGCCCTTTCGAAACCATCCGCCGGCGATCAGCATCACCGGCCATCGCGCGCATTATCTCGCGCCACGGACCGAACCGCCACAAAATCCGGCGGAACCATCTTTCCCGCCGGGCCGCGGACCGGGAAGGAGCGTTTGCTCGTCGAATGTTCCTCGTCGTCCTCGCCCCCTCTTTGCCGTCATCCCGCGCTTGACGCGGGACCTACGCCTGAGAGTTAGAGCGTGATCAGATTCTGGCAAGCGAAAGAGATATCGGGTCGTACTCCGCAAACCCGCGCCAGAGCATCGGTGCCGAAAGTATACGAAGCGCGACGCCAAATCCCCGGTGCTTGCCGGACAGTGGTCAATCGGCACCTCTCAGGCGTGGATCCCGCGTCGGGCGCGGGACGACGGAACCTGGATGGAACAGAGTCGGGCATCGACCGTTTCAAGTCGGACATCCAGCACGAAGGCTGTGCACCGGTTTTCAGACCTCCACCCAAATTTTCCCGGACATCACGTCAAGCGGACGCCGAACCCGTGCTAGGCTGGCGTGGCGGGAGCGCCCGCGGGATAGGGGAATGTGCGCCGATGAAACCCGGTCAGAGAAACACAATCACCGACGTGCCGGGTATCCTCGTTGGAAACGCCGAGGATCATCGCGCGCGCTCCGGGGTGACCGTCGTCCTGCCGGAGGAACCCGCGATTGCCGCCGTCGATGCCAGGGGCGGCGGAACCGGCAGCCGCGACATCGAGTTGCTCAATCCCGATGGAACGGTCGAGCGGGTCCACGCGGTGGTCCTATCAGGCGGTTCGGCCTTCGGGCTCGACGCGGCGGGTGGCGTGATGTCCTGGCTGGCCGAGCGTCGGCGCGGTTTCGCGATTGGCTCCACCATCGTTCCCATCGTCCCGCAGGCGATCCTCTATGACCTTGCCAATGGCGGCGACAAGGAATGGGGACCAGAGCCGCCCTATTGGAGCCTCGGCCACCGGGCCATCGAGGCGAGCGCTCTTGACTTCGCGCTCGGCAATGCCGGGGCCGGGCTCGGCGCCAAGGCCGGCGGCCTCAAGGGCGGGCTTGGAAGCGCGTCGATTTTCGTCGAGGAACTCAGAGTCACCATCGGAGCGGTGGCGGCGGTCAATTGCATCGGCGACACGCTGCTTCCGGGGACGGACTGTTTCTTCGCCTGGGACATGGAGATCGATGCTGAATTCGGGGGCCGGCGCCCTCCCCCCGACTTCGACACCAGCGCGGTGCGTCTGCCGAAGCAAACCGGGCCGGCCGAGAACACCACCATCGCGGTTCTGGCCTGCGACGCCGTTCTGACGAAGCCCCAGGCGCGACGTCTGGCGATCATGGCTCAGACCGGCCTCGCCCGCGCGATCCGACCGGCGCACACCCCGCTGGACGGAGATATGGTTTTCGCGCTGGCCACCTGTCAAAAGCCTTTGGGCGACCCGGTTCGCGATCTCGCGCTCTTGGGCGGTCATGCCGCGAATTGCCTCGCCCGAGCGATCGCGCGCGGTGTGTTCGAGGCCGAGAGCCTGGGCGAGATGACTGGATATCGTGACCGTGCCTCCGGAAATTGATCCATCGACCGAGGCCCCCAAACCTCGGGGACTCTCCATTACGTCGATCCTGATGGGCGGGATCGGTGGCATTGTCGCCGTGTCCCTGGCGGCGACCTTGTGGCTCGGATTCTCGCTGGCCTCGGAAAACGCCACCGAGCTGCTGCGCCTGCACATCACCCGCCTGATCGACGGCATCACCGAGGAAGTCACCCGACACCTTGACCCCGCCGCCGTCAATTCCCGCTTCACCGCCGACTATTATGGCCGGCTCGACAGAATGCCCGACGCGCGGGATCTGGAGCATTTGCGGGCCGCTCTCGCGCTGGCCCCGCAGATTCAGTTCTCGGCGTTTTTTCACAAGGATGGCGACGCGTTTCTCTATGGGCGGGGCAACAAAAGTCGGAGCCAGGATTGGCGCTCCGATCCCGACATCACGCGAATCGTTCGAGAGCTTGGATCCGCGAGCGACGTGCAATGGCAAGGGCCGGTTTTCTCCGGGCCGCTCAAACAAACGCTGATCCCGGCGACGGCTCCGGTGCACCGGAACGGCCGTTACATCGGCGTCGCGGGCACATCGGTTTCAACGCGAAATCTGTCTCGCTTCGTGGCCTCGCTGGATGTCACCGGCGGCGCAGCCTTCATCCTGCACGGCAAGGACCACGTGATCGCCCACCCGCTGCTGATTGACGGCTTTCTCGATGGGCTGGTCTCGCATAGAACCCCGCTGTTGAAGACCCAACAAACCAACGACCTTGTCCTCATGGCATTTCAGGCCGGACGGGGTGACGATCTATTCATCCTTGACCGAGCCCAGACCGACATCAAGGGCCGTGCCTTCGTGATCGACGGCGAGGAATATGTCCTGCTTTACCGGGAAATCACCCGGTTCGGCGCAATTCCCTGGCAGATCGGGGCCTATCTCAAGGTCTCCGAGGCCGAGGGCGGCGACGTCTGGACGAAGCTTATGCTCTCGATCAGCCTTGGCCTCGGCCTGATGGCGGCGACGTTGGTAATTCTCGTCCTCGTCGCCCGCGCCATACGCCGCCCGGTGCTGGAACTCGCGCGGATCTCCGACCGGGTTCGGGATCTGGACTTCAGCGCCGGCGCGCCAATCCCGCGCTCCATCGTTCGAGAGCTCAATCAAGCCGGCGAGGCCTTCGGGCGCATGATCGACGGGCTGCGCCTGTTCGAAACCTATGTGCCGAAGAAAATGGTGCTCCACCTGCTCGGCTCGACCGATGCCGGGATTTCCGAGGAACGCCTGATCACCCTGATGTTTACCGACATCGCCGGCTTCACATCGATGGCGGAGAAGATGACGGCGTCCCAGATCGCCGCCCTGTTGAACGCACATTTCACGCTGCTGAACGAGCATGTGGAGGCCCAGGACGGCACCGTCGATAAATATATCGGCGACAGCATGATGGCCTTTTGGGGCGCGCCGGATGATCAGGCCGACCATGCCGCCCGCGGCTGCGAGGCGATCCTCGGAATTGCCGACGCGGTGCGCGCCGACAACGCCGCGCGCGCCGCCCGGGGCCAACAGCCCTTCAAGATCCGCATCGGCCTTCATACCGGTCCGGTCATCGCCGGCAATATCGGCGCGCCCGGCCGGGTCAACTACACCGTGGTCGGCGATACCGTGAACGTGGCGAACCGGCTGGAGCAACTGGGCAAGGACATCGCGCCGGATGACGACGTGGTTCTGCTGGTCAGCCGTGACGTTGTCGAGCGCGCGGGCGCGGCATTCTCGTTCGAGGAAATCGGCGCCTTCGACATTCGCGGCCGGGAGTCGTCGCTCGACGTCTTCAGGCTGCGCTCCCAGGATGAGAGCGCGGCCAACTAAAGCGCGCCGGCTCTCTCACGCAGGACGAACTTCTGGATCTTGCCCGTCGAGGTTTTGGGAAGCTCGCCGAAGACCACCGTCCGGGGCGCCTTGTAATGGGCCATCATCTCGCGGCACCAGGAGATCACGTCCGCCTCGCTTAGTCCCTCCTGTCCCGGCGCGATGGTGACGAAAGCACAGGGCGTCTCGCCCCATTTTTCGTCCGGGCGAGCGACGACGGCGGCCTCCATGATCTTGGGGTGCTTGTACAACGCCTCCTCGACCTCCAGCGACGAGATGTTCTCGCCGCCCGAGATGATGATGTCCTTGGAGCGATCCTTCACCTCGGCATAGCCATCGGGATGCATCACCGCGAGGTCGCCGCTGTGGAACCAGCCATGGGCGAAGACCTCGTTCGAGGCGGTGGGGTTTTTCAGATATCCCTTCATCACCGTGTTGCCGCGAATCCAGATCTCTCCCATGGTCTCGCCATCGGCCGGCACGTCCTCGAGGGTGTCCGGATTGACCACGCGGAAGCCTTCCAGAGTTGGATAGCCGACGCCCTGACGCGCCATGCGGGAGGCCTTGGCGTCAAGCTCCAGCCCATCCCATTCCGGCGGCCAGGCGCAGATCCCGGATGGGCCATAAGTCTCGGTCAAACCATAGAGATGCAGAACCCTGAATCCCATGCGCTCCATCGAGGCGATCACCGCGCTGGGCGGCGCGGCCCCGCCGGTGGCGATCTCGACGGAATGCTCGAAGGTCCGCTTCGCCTCCTCCGGCGCGTGGACCAGCATGTTCAGCACGATCGGCGCGCCGCACATATGGCTGACCTTGTGCTCCTCGATCAGCTGGAAGATCAGCGGCGGGTCGACCGCGCGCAGGCAAACATGGGTACCGCCGACCGCCGTCACCGCCCAGGTGAAGGTCCAACCGTTGCAATGGAACATCGGCAGGGTCCAGAGATAGCGGCTGTGGGAATCCAAACCGAAGGCGATGGCGTTACCCATGGCGTTCAAAAAGGCGCCGCGATGATGGAAAACCACGCCCTTGGGGTTTCCCGTGGTGCCGGACGTGTAATTCAGCGCCATCGACTCCCATTCATCGCTGGGCCGCGTCCAAGGGGCATTGGGATCTCCCTCGGCTAGGAAGGCCTCGTAATCCGTCCCGCCCAGCATCTCGCCACTGGTCGCGAGCACGTCGTCGATCCCGATGACCGGCGGCGGGGCGTCCATCTGGCCCAGCGCCTCGACCATGACCGGCGAGAACTCCCGGTCCACCAGCACCAGCTTCGAGCCGCCATGCTCCAGAATGAAGGCGATCGTCGGCGCATCGAGCCGATAGTTCAGCGCGTTCAGAACCGCGCCGGCCATGATCACCCCGTAATGCGCCTCCAGCATCGCCGGGGTGTTGGGCGCGATGATCGACACCACGTCGCCGCGCGTGATCCCGCGCCGGGTCAGCGCCGAGGCCATCCGGCGGCTCCGCGCCAGCAAGTCGCGATAGGTTACCCGCAGATCGCCGTGCACGACCGCGACCTTGTCCGGCCAGGTCGCGGCGGCGCGCTCCAGAAAGTCCGCCGGCGTCATCGGCGCGTAGTTGGCGTTATTGGCGTCGAGGCCGTCCTCGTATATCGTCATCGCGTGCTCTTCCCGGCTCCCTTGGCGGGCGTCGCTCGATCCCGAGGGCTCGGCGTTCCCATACTCCCGCCTTTGTATACCGAGGCAAACCTTTGGGCAAAACACCGAAAGAGCAAGCGCGAGGACTGTGTCGATGATCCAGATAGATCTGTTTTCCGATGTGGTGTGTCCCTGGTGCTTTATCGGCAAGCGGCGCCTGGAAAAAGCGATGGCCGCGCGCGCCGACAGGTCCTTCATCATTCAATGGCGGGCCTTTCAATTGAACCCCGACATGCCGCGTGACGGCATGCTTCGCCAGCACTATGTCGAGGCAAAATTCGGCGGGCCGGAGCGTGCGCATCAGATCTACGCCAATATCGCCGAGGCCGGGCGGAGCGTCGGGCTCGATTTCGCCTTCGAGAAGATCCAACGCAGCCCGAACACCGTGCGCGCGCACCGGCTGATCCTGTGGGCGACGCGCCAGGGACTGGCCGACCCGCTGGTCGAGAACCTGTTCCGGGCCTATTTCTTCGATGGCCGCGATATAGGCGCGCCCGTCGTGCTGGCCGAGATCGCGGACGAAACCGGCCTGGATGGCGCGGCCGCCGCCGAATACCTGGCCTCGGAGGATGGCCAGGCCGAGGTCGCCGCCGAGAGCCGTTATGCCTATGAGAACGGCATTACTGGCGTTCCCTGCTTCATCTTCAACCGCCGCTATGCCGTTGCGGGGGCGCAGGAACCCGAGGCGTTTTTCCCACTCTTCGACCTGCAACCCGAGGAACAGCTGGGCGCGGCGGATTGAGATTGGGTTGTTGATAATGGAAGGCGACGACGCCAACTTGGCTCCCGTTGTTCCGTCGCCCCTGTGAAAACAGGGGCTCAGTACCGCTTGCCCAAGGCTCCGGCTTTCGCCAGCGAAGCGGATTTAGGGGAGGATGACCGCGGTTTTCTCAACCGCCCCCTCAAGCCGCGAGCGCCGCCAGGTCGGCCATTAACCGCGACAGGCCCCTCACCCGGTCCTCGGATTTTTGCCAGGCCCGGCGGTAGACCAGCTTATGGTCGGTGCGCATCTGGGCGGAGCCGCGCTGGCGTCCGAGGAAATCGACCAGGCCCGACGGGTTCTTGAAATCATCGTTGCGGAACGAGACCACCGCGCCCTTGGGACCGGCGTCGACCTTGTCCACGCCGGCGGCCTTGCAAAGCTGTTTGATGGCGATGACCTTGAGCAGGTTGTCGACCTCGGCCGGAACCGTGCCGAAGCGATCGGTCAGCTCGGCGCCGAACGCCTCGATCTCGTTCTGGTCGGCCAGTTGCGCCACCCGTCGGTATATCCCCAGACGCACGGTCAGATCGGGGACATAGGCCTCGGGGATCAACACCGGGGTGCCGAGCGAGATTTGCGGCGTCCACTGCTCCTCCACCTCATCCGCGACGAAGCCGTCCTCGCGGGCCGCGCGCACCGCCTCCTGGAGCATGTGCTGGTAGAGCTCGATGCCGACTTCCTTGACCTGGCCGGATTGCTCCTCGCCGAGAAGGTTTCCCGCGCCGCGAATATCCATATCGTGGCTGGCCAGGCTGAACCCGGCGCCCAGGCTGTCCAGGGTCTGCATCACCTCCAGGCGCCGCTTAGCGGTGGGGCTCAAGACCTTGCTCGGATGCGTCGTCAGATACGCATAAGCCCGCGTCTTGGAGCGTCCGACCCGGCCCCGCAGCTGATACAACTGCGCCAATCCGAACATATCGGAACGGTGCAGGATGATCGTGTTGGCGTTCGGAATATCGAGGCCGGACTCGACGATATTGGTGCTGAGCAACACGTCGTAGGAGCCGTCGCAAAACGCGGTCATCACGTCCTCCAGCTCGCTTGGCGCCATGCGGCCATGGGCGGAGGCAATCCGGGCATCTGGGACCAGTTTGCTGATCCGGTCATAGACCCGGGCGAGATCATCAACCCGGGGACAGACATAGAAGGTCTGCCCGCCCCGGTTCCGCTCGCGTTGGATCGCCTCGCGGATCACCATGCCGTCATAGGGCATGACGAAGGTGCGGATCGACAGACGGTCGACCGGCGGCGTGGCGATCAACGACAGATCCCGCACGCCCGACAGCGCCAGCTGCAGAGTTCGCGGGATCGGCGTCGCGGTCAGCGTCAGCACATGGATCTCGGAGCGCAGATCCTTCAGGCGCTCCTTTTGCGCCACGCCGAAATGCTGCTCTTCGTCGACGATCAGCAGGCCGAGATTGTCGAAATCAACGGATTTGGACAGAACCGCGTGGGTCCCGATGACGATGTTGCAGTCACCGGCCTTGAGGTCCTTCTTGGTCTCGTTGGCCTCGGCGGTGCCAACCAGGCGCGAGAGCTGTCGCACCTTGACCGGCAGGCCGGCGAAACGCTCGGTAAAGACCTGGTGATGCTGACGACACAGCAGGGTTGTCGGCGCCACCACGGCGACCTGAAAGCCCTGCATCGCCACCACCATCGCGGCCCGCAGCGCGACTTCGGTCTTGCCGAAACCCACATCGCCGCAGATCAGCCGGTCCATCGGGCGCCCGCGCGCCACGTCGACCAGGACTTCATCGATGGCGCGAAGCTGATCATCGGTCTCGTTATAGGGGAACTTGGCGCAGAACTCGTCATAGACCCCGGGCGGCGGCGTGATGCTTTCGGTTGAGCGGATCTCGCGCTCGGCGGCGATACGGATTAGCTGGTCGGCCATGTCGCGCAGGCGCTTCTTGACCCGTGCCTTGCGGGCCTGCCAGGCGACGCCGCCGAGTTTGTCGAGCACCGCGTTGGTCTCTTCCGAGCCATAGCGCGAGAGCATGTCGATATTCTCGACCGGCAGGAACAGCTTATCCCCGCCGGAATAGATCAGGCGCAGGCAGTCATGCGGCGCGCCACCGATCTCCAGGGTCTCCAACGCGTCATACTGGCCGATCCCATGCTCGGCATGGACGACATAATCCCCCTCGTTGAGGGCCGAGACCTCTTGCAGGAACTCCTCGCCCCGGCGTCGGCGGCGGCCCGTGGGCCGGGCCAGGCGCTCGCCCAGAATATCGGGTTCGGCGATGACCAGCGCGCCGTCGGCCTTGAACCCGCGCTCGATCGGCAGCGTAATCGCCGCGACCGCTTCCGGCGGCAATTCGGCCACCGCGCTCCAGGTCTCAACCGTCTCGATCGGCTCGACCCCGTGTTCGCGCAACAGGCCGACAAGCCGGTCGCGAGAGCCGTTGGAATAGCCGGAAAGCACAACCCGGGCCCCGGTCCCGCGCGCGCCATCGATGGCCTCGCGCACGGCGTCATAGAGATTCACGCCATCGCGCGCCCGGGCCTCGGCGAAGGTCAGGCCAAGCGCCGCGCCGCCATCCAGATTCTCGGCCCCGTCAACGCCCTCGAGATCGGGGACATCGAAGGGATGCATCCGAAAGGTCGACCGCTCCGAGGTCAGCGCGCGCCATTCCTCTTGGCCGAGATACAGCAGCTCCGGCGGTAGCGGGCGATAGACCGAGCCACCATCCTCGGTGCCATGCTCGTGCAGACTGCGGCGCGCCTCGTAATACTCCGAGATAAGCTCAAACCGCGTCGCCGCGACGCTATCGGCCTGATGATCGAAACCGATCACGGCGCCCGCGAGGTGATCGAACACCGTCTCCAGCGTCTCGTGAAACAACGGCAGCCAGTGCTCCATGCCGGTGTGGCGTCGTCCCTCGCTCACCGCGGCGTAGAGCGGATCATGCAAGACATCGGTGCCGAAATTCGCGCGATACCCGGTGCGGAACCGCTGAACCCCGTCCTCGTTCAACAATAGCTCGGCGACCGGGCGAATGCGGGCTTCGGTGATCTTGTCCACGGTTCGTTGGCTGACCGGGTCGAAAGTGCGGATACCCTCGAGTTCATCACCGAAGAAATCGAGACGCAGCGGGTCGGAACCACCGGACGGGAACACGTCGATGATACCGCCGCGCACCGCGTATTCACCAGCCTCGCGAACGGTTCCGGTTCGCCCGTAGCCATTCCCCTCGAGAAAGGCCAGCAGCGCCTCGCTCGGATGACTGGCGCCGACATTTAGAGTAAGCGAGCTTCCCTCGAAGAATGTCCGGGGCGGAAGCCTTTGCAGGACCGCGTTCACGGTGGTCAGCAGCAGAACCGGTCGGTCCGACACCAGCTCACTCAGGCGCGCCATCGCCTCCAGCCGCCGGCTGGTAATCTCTCCGTTCGGCGATACCCGGTCATAGGGCAGGCAATCCCAGGCCGGCAGGATGATGAGATCCAGATCCGGCGCGAAGAAACGCAGGCACCGCTCAAGCGTGTCCAGGCGCGCGTCGTCGCGGCAGACATGCACCAGTCGGCCATGCGCCTCCACCAGGTCACAAAGGACCCGCGCGTCCCAGCCCTCTGGCGTCGACGAGAGCCGA
>Ga0055584_100007772_pt1 | contig 10502 bp, 8 predicted proteins | sample OSDHelmetaG_FD_58716 | JGI IMG/M metagenome (GOLD analysis project Ga0055584, IMG submission 58716) | Pelagic marine sediment microbial communities from the LTER site Helgoland, North Sea, for post-phytoplankton bloom and carbon turnover... | ecosystem: Environmental > Aquatic > Marine >...
AAGCAAAAGATTTTTGATGACTTTAGTGAGAATACAATAAGTAATTTTTACTTGCCTTATGGTGTCGTTCCTAATTTGGAGATCAACGGAAAACTCTATTGTGTTCCCATGGTAATTGAAGAATCGTCTGTTGTAGCAGCCGCTTCTGCTGCAGCTAAGTTTTGGCTTAAAAGAGGTGGTTTCAAAGCAGAAATTATTGCGACACATAAAATTGGTCAAGTGCATTTTGACTGGAAAGGGGATTATACCAAATTGCATCATTTATTTTCTGAATTACAAGAACGTATTTTAGCAGATACGGCACACATTACGTCGAATATGCGAAAGCGTGGTGGGGGGATTTCTAAAATTGAGTTGGTTAATATGACGCATTTAGAAGCGAATTATTATCAACTGAAGATGACCTTCGAGACTTGCGATTCTATGGGCGCTAATTTTATTAACTCTTGTCTGGAGGAGAGTTCTCGTTCTTTGCGTGCTTTTATTAGTGAGCAAGAGAGTTTTGCTGTAGAGGACCGAGATGTGACGATTATTATGTCCATCTTGTCGAACTATACGCCAGAATGTTTGGTGCGTACGTGGGTGGAATGTCCTGTAGAGGATTTAGGGAAATTTGAAGGGGGCAATATGGATGCGGCTACTTTTGCTTATAAATTTGATAAGGCACTCAAAATTGCACACATTGATGTACATAGAGCAACGACTCATAACAAAGGAATTTTTAACGGAATTGATGCCGTTGCTTTGGCAACAGGGAATGACTTCCGTGCCATTGAATCTTGTGGTCATACTTATGCAGCACGAGATGGAAGTTATAAGAGCTTGTCGTCTGCGAAAGTAGAGAATGGAATGTTTAAATTTTGGTTGGATATTCCCTTGGCAATTGGAACCGTTGGAGGTTTGACTTCTTTACATCCTTTGGCAAAACGCTCTTTGGAAATGTTGGGCAAACCTTCCGCAGAAGAATTGATGATGGTGATTGCGGCTGCGGGCTTGGCACAAAATTTTGCCGCTCTTCGCTCTTTGGTGACTACTGGTATTCAACAGGGGCACATGAAAATGCATTTGATGAATATCTTAAATCATTTAGAAGCAACAGAAAAAGAGGTGATTGTAGTCTTGTCACATTTCAAAGATAAGCTGGTTTCTTTTACGGCCGTTCGAGACTTTCTTAATATCTTAAGGACGAATCCAGCAACCTAGTTAAAAATGAAATAAGTGTTCTTAAATTTAGAATTACTTTTTCTAGGGCGACTTTTTTAGAAAAGAAAAATAATTATCTTATATTTGAAGACATAAAACAAACGTTTTGCTTGTTTTATGTCTTTTTAGTTTTAATCTTCTTTTTGGAAGAAAGGGAAATAAAAGTCCCCTGTATATAGAATAAAAATGGCAAGAAAACCAACCAAATTAGAATTATTACTAGAGGATATTCCAGCTCCTATGCGCAATAAATTTATTGTTGTAACGGTTTTGTTTGTCGCTTGGATGTTTCTTTTTGATAATAATAGTATTATTTCTCAGTATCGTTTGCAAGCAACCTTGCAAGAGTTAGAAGCTAAGAAAGCGTATTATAAAGCCGAAATAAGTCAAGCTGAAAAAGATAATAAAGAACTTTTTACAGATGACAAAACACGAGAGAAATTTGCAAGAGAACATTATTACATGAAAAAATCTGATGAAGAAGTTTTTGTCATCGAAAAATAAGACTTTTCTGAGGTAGCTATTTTTTGATTCAAAAAAAATTGTACCAGCTACTACTTAAAAAGATAGTGATAATTTTGTTCTACCCTATGTAATTTGTAAATTTGGTATTTAGTGCAAGTAATACTTCGTCGATTTTTTAGATTTTTTATTAAAAATAACTAAAAAAAGAAGTGTATTATTTTGACGATCAGTTTTTTATGTTCTAATTAAAGGTGTATTTACTTGATTGTCAAAGTAATATAATTTCTAAGCGAAGTATAGATACAATTCAATTAATAATTTATTTAAATAAAGAAAAAAATGTCTGTACTAGTCAACAAAGATTCTAAAATCATTGTACAAGGTTTTACAGGAAAGGAAGGAACTTTTCATGCAAGCCAAATGATTGAATATGGCACTAATGTAGTAGGTGGTGTTACTCCCGGTAAAAGTGGTCAAAAACACTTAGACCGTCCTGTTTTTGGAACTGTAGCTGATGCTGTTGCAAAAACTGGTGCAGATACTTCTATTATTTTTGTTCCACCTCGTTTTGCTGCGGATGCTGTTTTAGAAGCGGCAGATGCTGGTATCAAAGTAATTATCTGTATCACAGAAGGTATTCCAGTTCAAGATATGGTAAAAGTGAAAGCTTTTATTGAGGACAAAGATGTTCGTTTGGTTGGACCAAACTGTCCTGGTGTTATGACTGCTGGGGAAGCAAAAGTAGGAATTATGCCTGGTTTTATCTTCAAAAAAGGTAAAATTGGTATCGTATCTAAATCAGGTACGTTAACGTATGAAGCTGCTGACCAAATTGTAAAAGCTGGTCTAGGTGTTACAACAGCAATTGGAATCGGTGGTGATCCAATTATTGGAACAACTACTAAAGAAGCGGTTGAACTATTGATGAATGACCCTGAAACAGAAGGTATCGTCATGATTGGCGAAATTGGAGGTAACTTGGAAGCTGAAGCTGCTCGTTGGATCAAAGAACACGGTACGAAGCCTGTTGTTGGTTTTATCGCAGGTGAAACTGCTCCTGCTGGTCGTACAATGGGACATGCTGGTGCAATCGTTGGTGGTGAAGACGATACTGCTGCTGCGAAGAAACGTATCTTGCGTGAATGTGGTGTTTTAGTAGTTGATTCTCCTGCTGATATTGGAGCAACTATGGTAACTGCAATCGAATCTGTAAAAGCATAAGCTAATACTTCAAGATATATTTTATTTGAAACTACTGTCTTTTTAGGCAGTAGTTTTTTGTTTTTAAACGTATAAATATTATTATTAGGTACTATTTGATAATAGCATGCTTTTATTTGGATTAAAATTTCTGAAAAAAAAATAAAAAATGGCAAACCAAGTTGATTACATCTATATAGAACAATTATTTGGTGGGGATGATTATAAAATATCATTTACAGACAATAAATTAATCTTGGTGGCTCCGAATGGTAGTGGTAAAACAACCGTATTGCGTATAATTTACCACTATCTATCTGGACAATGGGAGAAGTTAAATTCTAAAGAATTAAAATCAATAAGGGGCTTTATTAATGGACAAGAAATTAAGAAATATGAAGTAGGAGGGAAAGGAGGTCGAAAAGTTTCTGAAAAAAGAAAAAAGCAAATTTTAAGTGAACATCCTAACCAAGTTGAGGCTTTAGATGACTTGCTGAATAATTCAATTAAAGAACTACAAAGTAACCCTTTTCTTATTGAAAAAACTGCTGCGAAGTATGATGCTCATGAGCCTTTATTAAGAAAGGTTATCAATGACTTAATTCATAAAGAATTAAAGGTGGACACTTTGCCACTGAAAGATATTCAAATCCTTTTTCTGCCAACTTACAGGCGTATAGAGCGAAGTGTTGAAGATGTTTTTCCTGATTTTGCCAAGCATTTGACCACTTTATTGAAGGAGAATGTAGAAGGAGTAGCGGATAGTTTTGGTCGAGAACAAACCAAATTAAAAAATATTCGTAAAAAATACAATGAGCAAGAAACGGAGGAAGAAAAAAGAGAGTTTTTGGATATTTTAGCACAAGACGAAAACTTGTACTGGATTACAAAGAGTGTATTGGAAAAGCCATCTTATAGCCAGCTTGAATCTAGCCTTATAGATGAAATTGATAGCTATTGGAAAAAGTTGAACGAGCCTAATAAGAAGATCAATAAAGAACAAAATCTCTCCTACGAAGAATTGGTTGGCTTTGGGATGGATGATGTTGCCATTTTACTACAAGAACAATATCAGAAAGTAAATAATGGGGATGATAAGGCTAAAAAGGCATTGGATTTATTTGTTAGAAAATGTACTAAGTTCATTGAAAATAAAAAAATTTCTTACCATCAACAAAACAAAAAAATCCAAATTACTGCTAAAGGTAAACTCTTAAAACTTGCTAATTTATCGTCTGGAGAGAAACAGTTGGTCTCTTTGTTTGCTAATATTATTTTTAGTGAACGAGCTACTTTTTTGATTTTTGATGAGCCTGAATTGTCTTTGTCTATGCAATGGCAAGAGAAATTACTGGAGGAGTTGGGTGATTTGGAAAAATTGAATGGGTTTGTTGTGGCTACGCATTCTCCTAGTATTGCAATAGAGGAATTGGATGATTATTTATCAGGGTTAAATCGTTTTAAAGTGTAATAACTATGACAAAAGATGTTGAAGCTGATGGATTTAAAGATAGGAGGTCTAGAACATTACCTGAGAAACTTTATATCCAATTAGAAGGGGATTATAAAAAGGATGAAAGTGAAGTGTATTTTTTTTATGAAGGATTTGATTCAGTCTTTTATAAAAAATATGGACGTTCTGTTTTTGATGGGTTTAAAATTAAAGAATATAATTGTAAAGGAAAAAGTAACGTTTTTAGTCTTTACAGGCGTATTAATTGGGGAAATTTTATCTGTAGTAGAGTATTGTTTTTTACGGACAAAGACTATGATAGATTAATTGGGAAAATTGAAGAAGACGTAGATAATTTTAATGTTTTTGAAACACGGTATTATGCTGTTGAGAACTATTTAGGAGATTCAAATGCTGCAGAATTTGTTTTACAAGAATTTTTAAGGTCCTATTATAACTTAATAGAAACGGATATTTTAGAAGAGAAGAGTAGTTCCTTTCTTCGTATCCTTAATTATTTTTGCGATAGTATGAATCCAGTTAATGCATGGATTGCATACAATAGACGAAAAGTTTTAGAAGGAGATAATGACTATTGTTTACCTTTGCAAAATGTTAAATTTCATCAAGTTTTTTATATAAAGAATAATAATAAGGAATATCAATATTGTCTTTCAAAAAAAAACGAGGAAATAAGATCTATATTTAAAGATAGCGCAAAAAAGCATTTTAAGGCAACCTTCTTTGATGAGGAGATAATAGATTATTACTTAAATATAATGAGCTTTAATTCATTGGAGTTTATACGAGGAAAATTTTTAATGCAGTTATATTTATCTTTTTTTCAAGTACTAAATGAAGATAAGAGTTTCAAACATAAATGTATTGTTAATCCAATTGATAAAAATATCTTTTCTTTATTGTGTAGTTGTATTGATCGAAAAGATTATTTCCCAGAAGACCTAAAACAATTCTTAGAATTAAACTATAACAACATAAAATGAGTGATGGAACGGTAAAATACCTAAACTTACAGAGTTTATTAGATAACAAAACATTTAGAATCCCAGACTACCAAAGAGGGTTTTCTTGGGAGGAGAAACATTTTAATGCCTTGTGGTCTGATTTGACTAATTTACAAAAAGGGAAATTGAAGTTTCATTATACTGGAATGATTACAGTAGAGTTGATTCCAGAGGAAAAGTGGAAAAACTGGGAAGGCGATGCTTACTTTTTCAAGCAAAAACTCGCAAGTCCTTATTATGTGGTAGATGGACAACAACGATTGACCTCTATCTTTATATTGATACATGAACTTATTGAAGCTTTTTTTTCGAGAGATGTCCAAAATTTGACATTAGATGGCATGGTAAAAGCAGCTTGTTTGGGGCGTTATATTTTGCGAAAAGATATATATGGGAATGGGGATTCTTTTGTTTTTGGTTATGATACAGACAATCCTAGTGATACTCATTTCAAAACAGAAATATTGGGTTATGAAGCTTATAAAGAAGATAATCCAGAGGAAACGGCTTATACTAAGAATTTATCAAAGGCGAAAAGCTTTTTTCAAAGCAGGATTGAAGAATATTTGGAAGAATATGGATTTGATGAATTGGAAAAACTTTACAAACTGCTGTTAGGAAACGTTAGGTTTGATTTTAAAGTACTAGATGCAGATTTAGACATATTTATGGTCTTTGAGACAATGAATACTAGAGGTAAAAAATTATCTGATTTAGAAAATTTAAAAAATAGGCTAATCTATCTAGCAACTCTTTTTTATCATATAGATGATGAAAATGCTTCCCAAAAAACCGATAATGTATTACGAAACACTATCGTGGTTGGATGGAAGAATATTTATAAAGAACTAGGGAAAAGTAAACGACTAATGGATTCTGACGATACGTTACTTCGGAACCATTGGGTGATGTATCATGGTTATGAAAGGCAAAGAGCAAAGTTTTATGCAGATGATATTTTTGAAGAGGTCTTTACTGTTAAGTCTGTAATTTCAGAAGATCCAAAGTCATTGAAAAGGACTGAAATTGAAGAATATGTTTCAAGTTTAGAGCAAACTGCTCAATGGTGGTTTATTATTAATAATCCTAGCCATAAATTGGCGATAGAAAAAGTTGGCAACCAAGCTATTTTAGATCTCCTTATCAGAATTAATCGTTTGAAATTTCGCTTTTTTTCACCTCTTTTATTTGCTGGACTTCAGAATGAATTTGCAACGATAGAAGAAAAAAATGAATTTTTAGAAGCAATAGAGAATTATATTTTTCTGATTTTTACGCTATCGTATAGACGTTCTAATACAGGAAGTTATCATTTTCAGGCTTTAGCAAGTCGATTACATAATAAGAATGAATATTCGTTGGCAAATGCTATCTATTCATTAGATGAATGGACTTATGGAGGTGAGGGCTATTATGGATATTTTGATTTTGAAAATTTTAGACAATACTTAGAGCCATTATTCGAACAAGAAGGTAAGGGCGGGTACAAATCTTGGGCTGGAATGAAATATTTTATGTCTGAATACATCAGCCAAAATGAAATTCTTGAAGATTGGGATTCCTACAAAGTAGTCGGTTTGTACAATATCAGTCAAAAAAATAGAGAAGGATTTAATGGTTTTGATCACACTAAAAAGCAAAAAAAATATTTAGAAGGAAGTTTAGGTAATTACCTTTTTTTGAAGGAGGTGCCAGCTGATTTTGAAAAATTGTCCTTTGATGAAATTAAAGCATTTATAAAGAATACCGATCCCAAAAATGATATTTTAGATTATACAGAATGGACACCTGCGGCTATTTTAAAAAGAGGGAAAAAGATGTTAGCTTTTTTAGAAAAAAGATGGAAAACTAAGAATGCTACCAGTAATGAAAGCATAAATGAAGAACGGTTGTTGTATTTAGACACACTATCTATTGTTGAATAAAATAAAAGCCCCTTTGGATCATCCAAAGGGGCTTTTGTTATTTTACTGCTTTACTAGTGGCGTAGTTTGTACTTGATCGTCAATGTAAAGAACTCCGTAATAAATTCCTCTTGGAATCTCTTTAGGAATTGGAAAGAGGATAGAATGATTCGGATGAATTGTCTTTTTTAAAACGACTTGACCTAAGTTGTTGTATAAATGGAATTGGAATTGTTGCTTGGGAAGAACATCGAGTTGAATAGAAATTTGATCCGTAAACGGATTGGGTGTTAAGACAATAGGAGGTGTTTGAGGGATTGTTTGAATCGAGGTAATATAGACCGATTCGCCACAAGTTAGATTGCCTTTTTTGTAATAGACAAGATCTTTTTGCTCGTAGCCAGACTGGGTTACTCGATAGTAAGCAACCTCGCCTAGGCCCAAAATGAATTTTTTGAACCAATAAGGCGGCTCATAACCAGCAGGGTAGTCGAGTGTTGAGTTGCTTAGAAGATGTTCTTCCTTACAAAGTAAGGAATCGGTGACCAGACTATCTGTTGTAAGCGTGTCGCCTATGATTCCTGATCTTACCGTGTCTACAATGGGGTCTGATAATTGGGCTAATGGAATGGAATCAATGCGAGTATTCAGAATAATAGTGGCATCTGTTAATGAAATATTTCCTATTTCGTAAAAAAGATAGGCACTATTGCTGTAACGATTTAAGACTCGATCAATGTAAGCCTTAGGAGGATTAAGAACAGAATTACTTGATGTTCTATAATGAAATTCATCTCCAATATTAAAATCATACACAGCGCCTTTGGTGTATGTTTGCGCCACCATTCCTTCGACTCCTAAGAGGAGCAAGGTTAATAAAAATAATTTTATCATACTACAATTTTGTACTGTTAAAAAAAATGCAAGGATTACAAAGGTAAATGATAAGATGGTGAAAGTCAAGTAAATATTGTTTATAAATGACTGGAAAGGTTCAAAAAAAAAGGAATCAATCTAGTTGATAGATTGATTCCTTTTATACTTCGAGTACCTGTGTTCAAGCAAGTACAATATATCCTATTTAGTAAGTCGGTTATTCTTATAACAATCGGCTATTATAACACTATACAGGGAGCGGATTGTTACAGAGATAACGTCTATTTATTCCTGTAGTTGATGAATTTCATATAGTTAGGTGATGACCATAACGGAGAATAGAAATTCAGAAAAGGGTATTGATTTTGGGCGATCTTAAATACTTAGATGGAGGAGTTAATCTTGGACTTAATACTACTAATGAGTGCTGGAGAAACACTGCGACGATTAACTTTTTTGCGAAGAAATTCACGGAATGATTTCTCTTTTTGCAATTTAGCGAGTTGTTCAGGAGAATTTTTGACGTCGGTTAAAAATTCACGCGATTCTTGGTTTGATAGGGCTCCATCAAGATACATAACTAATCTTCTTTGGAATTCCCCTGGGTTGCCAGATATTTTCATGATATTAAAATTTTTAATAAATAGAACTAAATAGATTTTTCAATAGCAGTTTCTACTTTGTATAGTTGGTTTCTTTTTTGTGAAAAAGAGTACCGTAGAACTGTAAGGTTATTTGTAATGAATAATATATAAAAGCAACAGAAAATACTGCCTTACTAGCTTATAAACGATTACTATGCCAATAGGGGGCGCTCAAAAATAGAACGAATATCTTGCATCATCTTTTTGGTCTGAAAATTTAAAAAATACTTAACAATATTTCTTTATTTCCCATTCCTAAGCAATATTTTCTGTCATAAATTGTTCAATTTTACTTTTTTTGTCCACGCATGTCTTTATAGCCCATCGAGTTTGCATAATCGGTTAAACGCTCTTTAAGCATGTTTCTAGCACGGTGAAGCCTAGAACGAACTGTTCCAATAGGAATGTCAATTATTTTAGATATTTCCTCATAGGTGAAACCTTCTATGTCACAAAGTAAAATAACGGTTCTGAAATCAATCGGCAATGCATTAATCGCATTGGTGACTTCATCTCCCATCATACCTTGAAAAATTTCTTCTCTTAAATCAAAGAAATCGACATAACTAGCATCTTCACTATCATGATAAGTAGCAATCTCTTCATAATCTACTTGCGTAGGGCGTTTGCTCTTTTTTCGATACTGGTTGATAAAGGCATTCTTCAATATTTTAAACAACCAAGCCTTCGCATTAGTTCCTTGTAGATACTTATCTATAAATCTAAAAGCTTTTAAATAAGTCTCTTGCACCAAGTCATTGGCATCATCTTCATTATAACAAAGGTGAAAGGCAAAGTTGTAAAGGGCATCAATTTGAGGCATGAGTTCATCGTTAAAGACAGCCAATTGTGCTGGCGTAGCCGTCGGAGTTGCTTCCTGTTGCTCTATTTCCTCTTCTAAGTATTCATTTTCGTTTTCCACGGTAGTATTGTATTTGTTTGAATTTAGGACTCCTATTATTACCAATAAAACTCGCCAAAAGTGACTGTAATTTGTAAAATAAGAGGTGTTTTAGGATTTGTTATTATTTCTATCTTTTTAAAGTAGTACTTAACTTCGCTGCTACTTCGTGGTCGTAGAGTTTTTAGTTTTTTAATAAAAAAACATAAAAAACATCTTGTATTGTGTTGATTGTTAGTCTATTATTTTTAGGTAGCTAGAAGGTTATTTAGCTGATAATCAACCTGACACGACTCCTACACGAAGTATTATAGAGCAAACGATTTATTTTTAATAAATCGTTCGTTGTACTACAATATCAATATACCCGATTTTGAGCTGGATAGTTTCCAAAATTAAGTTTTTTTTTCAAAAAAAAATAATTAGCCAATAGAAACGAGCAAAAATAGGAGTTATAACAGGGGCGATTAAAGGCTAGACCTTTCCTTTTTTCCACAACTGATTGAAGGTATGTTTAGGAAACTTGGGTAATTCCCGACGTTCTCCCCACATTTTGCTCAAAAACAAGTTGCCCACTAAATTTTTGCTAAACCGAGGCGCATTCATCATCGAGCGATTGAGCATCGCTGTTCTCCAAGCCCGCCACATCAATTGCTCTTCTTTTGGTCGCAGATTTTCAGCTTCTTCATAAGAACGATTGTACAGCAACATTTGATGTAAATTGATGTTGACAGGGCAATTTTCGGTACAACTTCCACAGAGAGAAGACGCTTGACTTAAATGTATGTTGTCTTCAAATTCGCCAATTTTGAGGTGCGGACTAATCACCGC
>Ga0055584_100007773_pt1 | contig 10502 bp, 8 predicted proteins | sample OSDHelmetaG_FD_58716 | JGI IMG/M metagenome (GOLD analysis project Ga0055584, IMG submission 58716) | Pelagic marine sediment microbial communities from the LTER site Helgoland, North Sea, for post-phytoplankton bloom and carbon turnover... | ecosystem: Environmental > Aquatic > Marine >...
GCGCGCGCATTCATCGCGGCCATGAGTTCCTCGCGGCTGATGTTCTGATCCGCTCGCCGGTCCCAATCTTGCGCAACGGCTGCCGGGGGCATGGGCAGTGTTCCCCGCGGAATCCCGGCGAAGGATCGTCGGGCATTTGGCGGTGAAACTCTCGTTGCCTCTCCGCCGGCAAGCTGATCTGCGGCATCACGCAGGACCCGAACGACTCCTTCGTCTCCGGCGCCCTCCCCTAACGCATCCGCGAGCCGACAGCGGACTTGCGCTCGTGCACGAGGATCCGCCCAGCGCCCCCCGCCTAACCGAAAACAAAAGTCCTCCAACAAATCTGTCGCGAGGAGATTCGCGGGGAATTCCGCGCCGCGAGAAGTACCATCGCAGCGCACCAGAATCTCGTCGAGGAATCGTGTTTCGTGGCGCGCGATGACCGCCGCGATCACCTCCCGGGGCCGCGAGACGCCCGGCAGACGCAATGCTGATTGGACGCGACTGCGTCGCAGCATCACCTGACTGGTGACCAAAGGCCCGCCGCTGACCCATCGAAGCAGAAATTCGCTCTCGTCGATCGGTCTGGAACCAACATTCTGATCAGGTGTACCGAACGAATCCACGCCTTCGGCTCGCATCACGACCGCCGCGGCCGTTCCGGCCATCGCTCGCGAAGAGCGGACCAGAGCCTCGGGCGCAAGAGAGTCACCTTCGCTCAAAAAGATCAGGAGGTCAGATGCGCAGGAAGCGATTTTCTCGGCAAAATCCGAGTCCCGAAGTGAAATTACCTCCGCGGGCTGGCGGGTCTGGTCCCGCAAGCCCTGCGAATCCGGGTCCAGGGGCCCCAAAACCGCGACCGCCGGGGTTCGGGGGGGATTGTCATTATCGCGACCCACTGGGTCTCACTGTTGCATCCATCGGGGCGGCACGCGAAGCTCCGATGGTGGAAAACTTGCGGGAGGATTCTCCAACGATAGCGCTGAATGAGGATTCCGTTGTGGACTTCCTATGCCAGCGAGGGCTGATCCCACCGGGAACCCCCTGTGCGGTCGAGTCCGCCGGCGACGGGAATATCAATTGGGTTCGGCGCGTGCGAGCGCCCGACGGTCAGAGCTGGATCATCAAGCAAGCACGCGAGCAATTGGAGAAATTCCCCCAATACCGGGCAGATACCCGAAGAATCCTCATCGAAGCCTCGTGGATCCGCCATGCCGCCACAGTCGATCCGGACCACTGCTGTCCGACAATCCTCGACTTCGACCCCGACCAGCGCGTTCTGGTTCTGGAAGACCTCGGCACCTGCCCCCGCCTCGACCACGAGCTACTGACGACACGCGACCTCACCTCGGCACTCGAGACCATCGGGGGCCTGCTCGGGCGCGTCCACCAAAGCACGCAGCACCAAGCGGTTCTGCGATCGAAGTTTCGGAACGAGGATATGCGCCAGCTTCATTTCGCGCATATTTTCGAGCTGCCCTTTGGCGATAATGACTTCCCCCTGCCCCAACCCGTCCGCGAGGGCGCAGAAAATCTCCGTGACGACGAGCCGCTAAGGCGTCGCATCACCGCTCTCCATCAGCAGTGCCGAGACGAGGAGTTCGTGCTGGTGCACGCCGACCCGCAGCCGGGAAATATTCTCCTTTCCGCGCAGGGCACAAAGCTGCTCGATGCAGAGATCGCCCATATGGGCTGTGCGGCGCTGGACCCCGGTTTGCTGCTCGGCCACCTCGGGCTCGCCGCCATTGCACTCAAGGACGAATCCTCTCTGCGTCGTCGCGCCGCCGCGCTCTGGCGTGGTTATAGCGAAGGAGCACGCGACCTGGCCGCATGGGAGACCACGGTACAAATCGCGGGTGTGGAAATCTTGCGACGCACGATCGGTGCGGCCCGAGTCGCCGCTGTTGGTGAAGTCACGGCGTCTCTGACGGCCATCGACACCGGACGCTCGTGGATTTCCGAGCCCGCGGCCACCATCGAGGAACTGGAAATTCGATGAAGCAAATCATTCTCGACACAGATATCGGCAGCGACGTGGACGACGCTCTTTGCCTGGGACTGGCACTGGCGGATCCGTCGATCGAATTGATCGGCATCACGACAGTCTCGGGGGATACCGCATGCCGTGCCCGGATCGCACGGAAGTTGGCACGCCTCGCCGGACAATCCGGGATTCCCGTGTTTGCGGGTACCATCGATCCCGTAGATGACGAAAAGCGGTTTTTCTGGCACGGCCAGGAAGGGGACGGTATTCTCGACGAAAGCGATCAGGACGCTCTGCCGACAGAGACGGGCGTCGCGGCACTCGCACGGATGATCAAAGCGCATCCCCAAGCCGAAGTGGTTGCCGTCGGCCCGCTGACCAATATCGCCCGACTCATTCTCGAGGCACCTCAGACGGCCGCGAAAATCCCGCAACTGACGATCATGGGCGGCCACCTGCGCGAGATTACATTCGGTCAAAAAAGCTTTCCCTTCGGCATCGACTATAATATCTGCTCCGATCCAGCCGCCGCGACGATCGTTCTCGAGGCGCAAATTCCGACCCGCTTGGTGACCGCCGACGTTACCTTGCAGACATGGCTTACGCCGGACGACCGCGATCGTCTCGCCGATAGCGCCGGTCCGGCACGTGCCGCCATCCTGCGGGCTCTCGACCGCTGGACCCCCATACAGCGATCGCTTTTCGAGGGCTTCGTGGGTGATCTCTCCGGCAATGCAGCCTTTCTGCACGACCCGCTGGCACTTGCCTGCGCACTCGATGAATCTCATTGCGAGTTTGAAGATCTTGGAATCCGAACGGGCTGGGATGGCGATGTCTTCCGAACCTACGAAGACCCCGAGGGACGGAAAATCCGCTGTGCCACGGCAATCGACGGTCCACGCTTTGCCAAATTCTTCGTCCGCGCCCTGAGGGCTCTCTGACGAAGGACTGCGCGAAACTCAGTTCTCGGGGTTTCCGCCCAAAACCTGAAACGCCCTTTCCAAACCCGCATGATCCCCCAGCAGGACGAGGACATCCTCTTCCTCGATTCGAAAATCCGGGTCGGGGTTGGCCGTCGGCAGCCCCCCGCGAACGACCGCAATCAAGGTAACGCCGGTCTGCTCCCGTAATTGGAGATCGCGAATCGTGCGACCGATACCCGCCGAGGCAGGCTCGACGAGGTAGGTCTCGGTCATCGCTGCCACGAGAAGTTTCTGCACATCGCGAAGACCTTGACCGGGCAAGTCCAAACCACGCAGCATCTCGTAGCCGTCCTGGCGAATCAAGGAGATCTGCAAATCGATCACATTGCGCGGGATATGGAGACGGCGCAAAACTCGGGCAAAAATCTCGACCGAGGTCTCGAACTCCTCGGGAATCACCTCATCCGCACCCAGAGCCCGCAACGGCTCCATCTCCGTGACATAGCGCGTGCGGACCAAAATAGCGGCCGAGGCGTTCAGCTCCCGAACCAGTCCGGTTGCCCGCTGACTGGCCACCGCGTCGGAGATCGCGATGACCACGATCGACGCCCGCGAAACTGCCAGAGTTTCCAAAACCTCGCGACTCGTCGCATCCCCGAAGACGACATGCTCTCCGCGCGAGCGCGCCTCTGCGACGCGGGCAGGGTTCAGAGCAGCGACGCGGTACGGAACGCCCGTCTCGCGCAAAACTTTTGCCAGATTGCGTCCGTTCAACCCATAACCCAGAATCACGACATGTCCGTCGACCGGCGGCTCGTCCGCCAGAGAATCCAGAGTCGTCCCGCGCCGACGCTGCCACCACAAACCCAACCTCTCGGCCGGCCCCAGCAGCAGGGGCGAGACCCCGAATGTGATCACGGCAATGCCGACCAGAAGTTCCTGTGCACCGGGCGGAAAAAGGCCTGTCGGCCCGGCTATCTGGAGAAGGATGATGGCCAACTCGCCCAACTGAGACAGGCCCACGGCCACGACGAGCGCCAGACGCAGCGAACCGAGGACGGGCAAGAGAAGCACCAGAAAAATGAGGATCTTGCCAAGCATCAACCCGGCGGCGCCGAGCAGAACTTCCACAGCATGCGTCATCAGGAACTCGTAGCCGAGGTGCATTCCGATGGAGATGAAAAACAGGCTCGCAAAGACATCCCGAAGCGGCGCCATATCGGCAAAGACCTGATGTGAATAGTCGGAGTCGGAAAGAACCAGCCCGGCGATCAGCGCTCCCACCTCCAGTGAGAGAGACATACTTTCCGCGAGCCAGGCTGTACCGAGGCAGATCAGAACGACCGTGACCGTAAAGAGTTCGCGAAGTCCCAGCCCGGCAGCCTCGCGCAGCAGGGCTGGCAAGACGACCCTCGCCAGCGCGACAATACCCACAACCACGACGCAGGCCGTGCCCAGGGCGCGTGCAATCTCCGAAAGATCAATGCCCTCCGGTTTGCCCAGCAGCGGAATCAGCAACACAATCGGGACAACCGACAGATCCTGCAGCACCAGAATGCCGGTCGCGACGCGACCTTGTGGGGCGTCGAGTTGGCCACGATCCGCAAAGAGCTTCAAAGCGACCACGGTGCTGGAATGCACCAGAATAAAAGACAGCAATACGGCCGAGGGACCAGCCCAGCCGGCAATTCGAGCAAAACCGAAGGCAAGGCACCCCATCAACAGAATCTGGCCAACGCCCGCCAACAGAACCCGCCAGCCGAGGCGGGCCAATTCGGCCACCGAAAGCTCCAGACCAATTGCAAAAAGAAGTAGAATGGCGCCTGCCTGCCCGAGGCGCTCGACGACCTCTGCATCCTGGACCCATCCAGTTCCCTCCGGGCCCAGCAGGATGCCGGTCAGCAGAAAACCGACCAGACTCGGCACACCTACCCGATGGCATACGAAGACAATCGGAATGGAAGCCGCGAGCAGCAGGACGACATCGCGAAGTTCCATCCCTGTTTTCTAGATTTATTGCAGACCACATGCAATTACACGCTAAGGACTGAAGGCGGCACCTGCCGAAAGGCTCCCCAGCCAACCGGCCCGTGTACCCCACTCGCTTTCCTCAACCGGGGCAAACGGATTTCATGCAAACTCTCCATCTGGAAAACTCCCGACTCCAACTTGCGATCGAGCCGGAAGCCGGTGCCAGCATCTCCGCCTTCGCGCTCCGGCACGGAGGGGAATGGATACCCGTCCTGCGGCCCACCCCGCCCGAGGCAATCCGGGCCGGAAACTCCTCCGCCATGTCCTCATTCCTCCTGGTGCCCTTCTCCAATCGGCTCACAGGAGCCCAGTTCTCCTTTCAGGGGGAGCACTATCAGCTTCAGGCCAACGCCGACGGCGGCTACGCGATTCATGGTTGTGTCCGAAAGCGACCCTGGACTCTGGAGAAGCAGAGGTCGGACCACTTGCAGCTATCGTTCCGCAGCACCGACTTCGCCGACCTCGATTTCCCCTTCCCCTTTCGCGCCCAAATCATCTACGGCCTCAGCAACGACACCCTTACGGCAGAGTTGACCGTAACCAACACCGGGGACAAACCGATGCCCGCTGGAGCGGGCTTTCATCCCTACTTTCAGCGCGCCCTTTTCGACCCGACAGAGCAAGTCGAACTGGAATTCTCGGCAACCGGTGCCTATCGCGACCTCAGCCCCGAGGAAGCCGCGCAGGAGCTGCGCTCCGAGCAGAGATTCCATCCGATGCGCCCGCTTCCCGACCGAGGGTTCGACACTTGTTTTGCCGGCTGGAACCATCGAGCGAAACTCCGCTGGCCCAAAAGTGAGGTCACCGGGGAGATCGAGAGTGACGCCTCATTGGGACATATCATCTTGTTCACCCCACCCGCAGAGCCTTTCTTTGCACTCGAGCCGGTGAGCAACGCCAATAATGGCTTCAACCTCCTCGCCAAGGGCCTCACCGATGCCGGGGTAAAAGTCCTGCAAAGCGATGAAGCTCTCGTCGCCGGCTTCCGGTTCCGGTTATGTTGAACCAGCCAACCATCGTTCTCACGGTCGCGATGCCGGTGGAAACTCGAGGCCTGCAAGATATCCTCGAGAACCGTCAGCGCCTCGAACACGAAGGACTCTTCGGGCTCGCAGGTGATGTCGCCGGCGTGGCCACCTGGATTGTACAGACCGGCGTTGGCCCGACCCCGGCTCGCAAGGCCACCGAAAGAATCGTGAAGTGTGGACCCAGAGCGATCATTGCCACCGGCCTCGCAGGCGCTTTGTCCTCCGCCATTCGCCCCGGAAGCCTGATTCTTCCCCACGAGGTACGCTCTCCCGAGCAGCCCGCCGGCCCCGGCCTCCACCCCGCGTCCACGCTCCTGGCAACCGCCCGCGCTGCGGTGGGTGGCAGCCGGATTTCCACCAGCACCGGGATTCTGTTGACGGTAGACCAACCCGTCCATCGCCCGCGCGATAAATCCAGCCTGGCGAAGACCACCGGAGCGATTGCCGTTGATATGGAAAGTGCCGAGATTCTGCGGGTCGCCGCCGCAAATCAGGTCCCTGCGCTGGTCCTGCGCGGCATCTCCGACGGGGCGCGCGACAGCCTGCCCGATTTCGGCAACAGGGATCCTGCCTCGCTGCGGGGGCAATTGGGGATCGCCGCCGAAGCCCTCGGCAGTCCCCGAAAACTGCGGAATCTGCTTTCGATCGCACGAGGCACACGTCGCGCCTTCAAAACCATGGGATTTGCTCACGCGGCTCTGATCCCCGCGCTTGCCAGAACGCTGCGTGAGGGCTACTGACCTGACGGTCAGCGTTGCTTCAAACCAAGCCGATTGCAGCGCTGTTCTGGACTTTCTGAGGAGGATGTAAAAATGAGGTTCCCACTCCATATCGCGACCGACATGGCCAAATGGCAGTTTCAGAACAAGGTTGCGGGGAATGAACGCTACCCGATCGTGCTGATGCTGGAGCCTCTCTACACCTGCAATCTCGCTTGTATTGGCTGCCTGCCCGAGCGCCACACAGGAAAACTGGCCGATCGCCTCTCTCTGGAAGAATGCCTCAAGTCGGTGGACGAATGCGGAGCCCCTGTAGTTTCGATCTGCGGCGGCGAACCGACGCTCTATCCGGAGATCGTCGAGTTGATCGAAGGCTGCATCGCCCGCAAGAAACAGGTCATTCTCTGCACCAACGGGCTCGAGCTCGATGACTTCTACGCAAAAGCGAAGCCCCATAAGCGTCTCCTGGTAAACGTCCATCTGGACGGCATGCGCGAGACTCACGATATGGTCTGCGCCAAAGAGGGCGTTTTTGATGCCGCTATCGAGGGCATCAAGGAAGGACTCCGCCGGGGGTACTCCGTCTCGACCAACACCACCGTCTATCGCGAAACCAGTCTGGAAGAACTCGAAGAACTCGCCGCGATGCTGAGCCCCATGGGTGTGCAGGGCATCCTCGTCTCACCGGGATACCACTACGAAAAGATCACCGGCGGCGAAGAACATTTCATGTTCCGCGAAGAGATCGAGAAGAAATTCAAACGCGTCCTGCAGCTGTCGAAATCCTATGCAATTTCCTCGACCCCGCTCTTTCTGGAGTTTGCGGCCGGGCTTCGTGATTACCCCTGTACCCCCTGGGGCAACCCGACACGGACGCCACGAGGATGGAAAGGCCCCTGCTATCTTGTCGGCGAACGCTTCTACCCGACTTGGGAATCTTTCTGGAACGATGTCGATTGGGACTACTGGGCAAGCCGCAAGGACGAGCGCTGCCTGAATTGCAAGATGCACTCCGGATTCGAGCCCAGCGTGGTCCGCCATCTCGGTTCCAGCCCGTCGGATATGTGGAAGATGGCTCGCTATCAGTTCGGGCCGCGCCCGGGCGGCAAGCCCGACGCTGTGCCGGTCTGAACCAGAGCTGGCCTCAGGTCATCGCCTGCAGCGCAGGTAACCGCCTTTCCGGACCAACTAGCCCGTCACGGTGTCGGAACCGGCACCAGCGCGTCCCTTCCAATAGGCACCCCGTCCCCGGAAATGGCTCCAGGCGGAATCAAAGGTCATCGACGCGTAGAGGACTCCGGCCAAAGGCAGGGCCAATGACAGCCATGCGCTGCGTCCGTAGAGGGCGAGCGTCGGCAGAAAAGTTGCTGCCATGAGCAACCAGGCCCCCAATCCCCAAAGTGCCCACACGCCGTCGCCGGCAAGAACCCCTGCGACGAGAGCCAGGGGCGGGACCAAATAGAGCAGCGAGAGACCGAGCAAGGTTCCGGCAAGCAGTCCCCATGAATAGTTCAATTGGGTAAATGCACTGCGCGCGACCATATCCCAGACCTCACGGAGGCCGACGTAGGGACGAATGCTGCGCTCACTCTCAGTCAATCCGAGCCAGATGGGCCCCTGCGCCTTGAGCGTGCGACCAAAGGCACAATCATCGATAATTTCCGAACGCAGCGGAGAGACGCCGCCTGCCGCTTCCAGGGCCGCCTGTCGGACCAACATACAGCCACCCGCGGCCGCCGCGACAGAATCTTCTGGATCGTTGACTTTCGGAAAGGGGTAGAGCTTTTGAAAGAAATAGACGAACGCGGGGATCAATAAACGCCCCCAGCCCTGCTCCGCCTCGAGTCGCACCATCAGAGAGACCAGTGAAAGTTGCTGCGACTCGCCCCGCGCCACGAGGCGCCGAAGATTCCCCGGCGAATGCTCGATGTCCGCATCCGTCAGCAGGAACCAACTCGCTTGTTTTTCGCTTGCAGGCCGGCCGGCTGCGGAAACGCCTGTTTCCAGGGCCCACATCTTGCCAACCCAACCCGTCGGCCTCGCGGACGTCGACAGGATCTGCAGCGGCACATCACTCCCGACTGCCGAGGCACATGCTCGCGCCACCCCAGCCGTATCGTCGCTACTCTCGTCGTCGACTAAAATCACCGAGAATTGCCCGGGATAATCCTGCTGCAGGAGTGAGCGCAGCGAGCGCTCAATCACGGCAGACTCGTTTCGTGCCGGCACGATCGCGATGACATCCGGCCACTTCGCCGGTGCCCTTTCGCCGCCCTCCAAACGCTGATCCCCACACCAGAACCGCCCATGAGCGAAGGCGAGATAAACCCAGGCCACAAAAGAAATCGCGGCCAAAGAGGCAAGCGAGATCACGCAGCGGCTCCGGACGCTGCCTTCGGTGCTTCCGCAACGAGGGCTTCGGCCGCCATACGGCCGCTCATCGTCGCACTCTCCAACGTGGCTGGAAGCCCGGTCTGAACCCAGTCTCCGCAGAGGAAGAGCCCGGGAACGGTCGTCCGCACCGAAGGTCTCTCCGCATGGGCAACCGGCGTGGGCGCCATCGTCGCATGCCTCTCTCGAACCACATGCATATGGTCGACCGAGAGACCGTCCACTTCGGGGAGAAGTTCTCCCAGTTCTCGTGCCACGATTGCCTTCACTTCTGCGTCCGGCACGCCGTCCAATTCGCGGGCACCGCTGGTGACGCACGAAAGAAGACCGGTGCCGTCCGTGCGGTCCTGCCGAATCCGGTCCGAATTGAATACCCATTGGGTCGTCGTCCCGATCAACCCGACTACCGCAGGCAGGTCCACCGGAGCCGGCAGCGACACATGGGTCGACACAATCGGCGCTGTCGCCTCAAGGCTTTCCGGGATCCCCCCAAGCACCTCGGTCAGGGGACGGTCGTCGATTTCCAGACGGCCCAGCGCGCCCGGCGTCGTTGCCAGAATCACCCCCCGGCCCCGCCGCTCTTCACCGCTATTCAAGGTCAGACCGGCCACGCGCCCGTCGGCTCTCAGAAGGATATTTTTCGCCGTCGCCCCCGTCAGCACCTCGACCCCCGCCTCCGCCAACGCCGCTGTCACGGGCTCACCAAAAAGGTCCGACAGGGGAACCCCGGGCAAAACAATGGCCGCATCGCCCGCCCGACCCAGAAAAGCCCGCTTCACGACCTCCGCAAAAAGGGTCGCCGAGGCGACAGCAGGATCATCGTTGAGAGCGGCGAGGGCTACCGGATACCAAAGAACCTCTCGGACCCGTTCCGATTGCCCGGCCCGGATCAAAGCCTGCTCCACAGTCTCCCGAGCGACCGCCTCGGGCCTCATACGAGCGCGAAGGACAAAAGCGATTGCACCACGGGCCGCCTGAACCCGCTCGCGCAGAGTCAGCATCGAAAAAGGACCCAATGCTCGCAGCAGATGAAAGGGTGCCGGCATGCCGCCTGCGGTGAGCATCGCGCGCCGTCCTGATTCGCGCATTTCGAGCTCGATTCCTTTTTGTCGATAGAGCCGATCGCCCACCCCGACTCGCTCCAGCAAGCCAAGTGTCTCATGATAACAGCCGAGCAGAGCGTGCTGCCCGTTATCGATCACGGCGCCCCCCTTTTCCACAAAAGAAAAGGCTCGCCCACCAAGGAACGGACGCTTCTCGATCAAGGTCACGGGATAACCCGCGTCCGCCAGAAAAAGCGCACTGGAAGATCCCGCGAGGCCGCCGCCAACAATCAGGATGGGATCGTCGCGCATCAATTCTCCCTGGGAGCCGCCGCCCACCAAGTCCGTGCAGCCCGCCAGGCACGACCCGGCTTCGAGATTCTCACTTCACGGTCCAGAAC
>Ga0055584_100007774_pt1 | contig 10501 bp, 9 predicted proteins | sample OSDHelmetaG_FD_58716 | JGI IMG/M metagenome (GOLD analysis project Ga0055584, IMG submission 58716) | Pelagic marine sediment microbial communities from the LTER site Helgoland, North Sea, for post-phytoplankton bloom and carbon turnover... | ecosystem: Environmental > Aquatic > Marine >...
CACAAAGGTTGGAAATGGGTGGGTGTCCATGAATGAGAGTTATTTGATGCGCAGGGACATGCAGGAGAGCCCGCCATCCAATAAGGCTGCCTGGCTGGTGGGCACTATTTCGACTGCGTAATTTTCTTTGTCGATCAGATCGGCCGTGGCAGGGAAACCGGCGGGGACGAGTACCTTATCGTTGACGCGGATTGAATTGGCGGCTGCTTCCTCACCGGATGGTACGGTCAAAACTTTGAATGTTGAAAAGCATGACGCTGCAGAGAGGCGCGAGGTGGAAAGGACGGTTTCGCTGTCCAGCAGGCTGCAGTCTGATTTGAAATGGAGAACGTTTTCCGGGGTTTGGACGGCCTGTACTGTATAACCCCAGTGGTCCAGAACTTGCTTCAGCGCATCGAATCCCGGTTTGTTTGTCCGGTGGGACAAACCGATCAGGATCATCGAATCGGTCACCAGGATGTCGCCGCCATCGACGGTGCCGCTTGTGTCTATCTGTTTTGTAGCATGCCCGAGATCTGCCAACGCCCTGGCAGTCTCCCCGGCTTCACCCGCTCGCGAAGTTGCACCCGGCCTGAGGATAATAACGCCCTCTGGCAGGCACAGTGCCGTGTCTTCGATAAAAACCGAGTCGGGAAAATCTTCCAGAGGAGGAAGAACATCCACGCACAGACCCACCTGCCGCAGGACTTCTACATAGCGGTCGTGTTCATATTGAAAGAGCTCTACATCAGGCGGGTCTCTCTGAACGGTCCGGAGACCGTTCACAACGTTACCGCCGGGTTTGCGCACAACGGCGCGAGTGAACCGGTAGGAGAGTCCTTCGCGGAGCATCTGCCTGGTCTGAGAAGAACGTCGCCGGGAATTCATTCGATTCCCCGGCTTCTGAGATCTTATTTCAGACGGCGGAAACGTTTTCCGCCTGGGGGCCCTTGTCAGCTTCGACGACTTCCATCGTCACTTTCTGGCCTTCGTGCAGGGTCTTGCGACCGTCGCCGTTAATTGCGCTGAAATGAACGAATACGTCTTTGCCCCCTTCCTGTTCGATAAATCCAAAACCCTTTGAATCGTTGAACCATTTAACGGTTCCATCTACTAGATCTGACATTCTCTACCTCATCATGTTGTTGCAATTGCATGCCATCAAGCAACACCGGGAATCTCAATAAAAGGCGCTTATTGCTGGTCATTTCCCGATTTTGCTATCCTGACCTGAACCATTGTGCCAGATTGCACGTAGCTTTCAATCGAAAGCTGCAATCATATACACACAATATTTCAATTTCATGACCTCCTCCGGTGTTTGCGCAAGCTCAAAGCCCAGACTGTGATAGCAGGCGACCGCGGCTGGGCTGGAGCTGCATTTCGATGTTCAAATTATTCAACAACTTTCCAGTTTTACACATGGCGAGAGAAGGACAGCAAAAGTATACTGCGATTTATGTCTTTCCATAATCACCCTTTGGCCACAAAATGGCTGCCGATACTTGCTGTTCTGTTCTTTGGCCTGATCATTACCACCCAGGCCATGGCCCAGTTAAAAGTCATTAAGGAAGAACCTGCCGAACAGGTTCACTGGGCCCTGGGCGCATTTTTCGGAACCGGTTGGTACCAGGTAGAAGAAAATCGCTCGGTATTTGTTTTCCGCATTCCACCCCGTCAGACCGTGCGCGAATCTTCGTTTGATGAAAACGGAAAGCGCAAGCTGGGCGTTGAGCTTCAATATCCTTTGTCCATCGGCCTGCACCAGCTGGACGATATTCCCGATTTCATCGATTTCGATAATTATGGCACGATCAGTTTTACGCCGGGTGTCCAGGTCGAAATTCCAGTTACTCGAAAGTGGTACCTGAGGCCTTACGTCCACCTGGGTTATGGTGTGGAGCTGAATACATCCGATTCAGCATGGATTTATTACGGTGGCCTCAAAAGCCGCTACAAGCTGGGTAGCGGAAGAGTGGACTGGTCACTTTTGAACGGCCTGTACTTTGCCGGCTACCAGCCCGAATTCGATGATCGCGGACGCTATGCCTCTTTCATGACCGGCATTGAAGTCAATCAGCCGCTGAAGCGTTTCGAGTTGGGAGGAGAAGAGCTCTTCTTAAACTGGCACCTGACTTATACCTATCTGTTTGACCGTCTCAATTTCCATGTTGACGAAGAGCACGTCGAGTCAATAGATGATCAGTGGGAAATCGGTCTTGCCCTGGGCAGGGGGCGAAAAGGCATGAAAATCTGGTTCATGACCTTCGAGCATATCGGCCTGTCGTTCAGAGCCAGTTCCAATGGCAAGTTCAAAGCCATATCGTTCAACCTTCGCTCACCATTCACCCACTGACAAGGATGAGCTGTTGATTGAAGGGAAATCCCGTATTCTGATAGCGTTTGCCCTGGCCTGGGTCACAGCGGACTGCTCATTTGCAGATTGTCCGTCCGAGCAGGGCGATGAATCCGTCATCGAATCAGAGTACCTTCGCCTGGTGACGCTCAATGTCGCTCACGGTCGAAAGGACCAGCGCAACCAGATACTGCTCAAAGGCGAAACGATTCGTACCAATCTCGAAGAGGTAGCCCTGGCCTTAAAAAAGGCAGATGCACACTTGATTGCGCTGCAGGAGGCCGATGCGGAGTCTGCCTGGAGTGGCCGGTTCAATCATGTTGAGCTACTTGCTGAAAAGGCCGATTACCCTTGTGTGTTTCACGGAATACACGCCAGTAACCGGGTGTATGATTTTGGCACTGCGCTATTGTCAGGATACCCATTCCAGGGAACATTTTCCTACAGTTTCAAGCCGTCAAAGCCAACGACTACAAAGGGTTTCGTCGCCGGAGCGCTGAAATGGAATCCCGGGGGAGTTCTGGAGGAAGCGGTCGAAATTAAATTCGTTTCCGTGCACCTCGATTTTTCCCGCCGGTCTGTGCGCCGCTCGCAAATAGACGAAATGGTCGCCGTTCTGTCAAAGATCGAAGGCCCCATGGTGGTACTGGGTGATTTCAATACAGATTGGCAAACCGAGGATTCTTCCCTGGTATACCTGGCCGAAGCTTTGCAGCTGACCGTATTCGAGCCCCATGCCGAAGGCCTGAGCACGTATGGCGATAAAGGAGCCCGGCTGGATTGGGTTCTGATATCAACCGGACTCAGGTTCAGTAGATATGTCATAGTTCCAGACGCGATATCGGACCACTATGCAGTGGCGGCGGAGATTGTTCTGGGCGATTGACGGCAATTAGAGGCTTGAGATAGGTTGAAAGATGATCTGTTACAAAAAACATGGATAAGGTGAACAGATGAGTGCTGCTTTGCGAAATATCATTGTGTTGTCCATGCTGCTGGCACTGGGCGCCTGCGCCACGACATCCCGGCAGGAGTCCTGCCCGCCCGGAAGGCAGAACCTGCCATCTTGCCCCCCAATTGGCGCCGTCGATGACCCGTTTATCAACAAACTGTACCAGGACAGGGCCTGGGTGGCCGCTAAGAATCTGGAGTTCGATCCAATCGAGCTGGGAAAGACAGCTGACATTCCTGTTCAGTTTGCACGCACCAAGTATCTGGGCCCCACAGATCATGAAGCAATCGATTCACTGGCGGTCAAACTGTGGATGATCGAGAACGCAGAGCACACGATTGATTTCACCTATTACATATTCAAAACAGACCTGGTCGGCTACGCGATGCTGGGCGCCATGTGTGATGCGGTGCAGCGCGGTGTCGACATCCGGATAGTGGTTGATGCGCTTGGCTCTATCAGTAGCGGCTCTTCCGCACTGAAGGCGCTGGAGACCTGTGCCAAAGACGCTGGATTCATGCGTAACAGGGAAGGAAAACTGACCACTCAAAAAGCCCGTGTTCAGGTGGTGATATTCAACGCACTCACCAAGCTCAACAATCCCAACCGCCGCTCGCATGACAAGTTGCTGGTCAAGGATGGCCGCTTCGAGCTCAAATCAGCCGCGATCACCGGAGGGCGTAATATTTCTGAAAGCTATTACGGCATCAAGGGCGATGGCAGCCCGCATCCCAGCCCGTTTCGCGATGCCGAACTGTTGGTCCGTTCAGCTCCTGACGCGATTGAAGAGGGCCTGACGGTTGGTGAAGTCAGCGAAATATATTCAAGTGTGCTGTTCCTTATCGATAAAAACAAACGAATCAAACCCGGGAAATCCGACAGTGAGTTACGCAGTTACTGGAAGGAACGCCAGAAGGCACAGGAGGCTCTGGCGAATTTGAAGAGCTACGAATACTTCAAACCGCACATCGCGGAAATGGATGAATTCATGAATTCGGGATTTCACCTGTCCCGGGTAAGGCTGGCCCACGAGTTGGGTAACCTTACCGACCGTAAAGTGACCACTGATGTGAAGGGCAATCTCGAGCGTAATCCGAATTCAATCATGTCTCTCCTGGGGGAGATAGCAGAGCACCGGCCGGATGCCAAATCAGTCAGAATTGTTTCACCTTATCTCTTCCTGGCGGAGTACAGAAACAAGGATGGGGAACTGGTGGCCGACGAAGCAGAAGAATTTCGCCAATGGCTCACGGACCACCCGACCGCTACGCTGGAAATTATCACCAACTCCGTACTGACCTCGGACAATTTTTCCGCCCAGTCTGTGATTGACATGGAGACCGCACCACGCCTGTTGTTGGAGCCGGAAATGCGGGAAGCCTGGTTGGCTGTTTCCGGGCCAGAGGAGATGACGGCTGAATTGGTCAACAGCGAAGAATGGCAGGAAATCGTGAGCTTTCCCAGGTTGAAGGTGTACGAAACTGGCCGACTGGATTCCGCTTTGCTCGGCAATGGCAGCAAAAATTACGGCAAACTGCACGCCAAATTCTACATTGAGAGTGACCTTGGCTTTGTAGGCACAACCAATTTCGATTACCGGTCAAGGCTGTACAACAATGAGATGGGTTTTTTCTTCCTGGACGAAAATCTTGCGGCTGACGTCCACGCCAGTTTTGACTGGCTGATAGAGAACTCCTACCGCTGGGGCTCTCCCGAGTGGTTCCAGCTGCGCAAAGAAGTGATGGGCCTGAAGGGCATGAAAGGCCGTTCCACCAAAAAGCAGCGCAGGAACTACAATATTTTCAAGAAGACCGGGTTCATCTGGTATTTGTAGAAGGAAACATCAAGAGCTTTCTACGATTCTGCGCTGAGGACTTTTTGGCCACGGGCGATCGCCATGGCGCCACTGCGCACGACTGCCAGAATGTCGGAACAGTCGCCGACGCGGGTGATAAAGTCATCCATCCGGTTATTGGCGCCGGTTAGTTCCAGCGTGTAGGTCTCGGGGCAATCATCCAGCACGCGGGCGCCGGCGGACTCTATAATGCCGGGCAATGAATCCCGCGCATCGTCTCGCACCTTGACCTTCATTAACAACAGTTCCCTTTCGATGTGATCATCCATGGTCATGTCAGCCGTGTTGACGACATCGACCAGCTTCAGCAACTGCTTGTTGATTTGCTCGATGACCTCGTCGGAACCCCTGGTGACCAGGGTCAGGCGTGAGACCTGGGAGTCCTCGGTAGGGGCTACGCTAAGGGATTCGATATTGAAGCCGCGGGATGAAAACATGGAGGCAACACGGGCCAGCGCCCCGGCCTCGTTTGCCATCAGAATTGAGATGATGTGTCGCATGGTGTTGTTGATCCGGAGGGAAAAATTCAGTTCTGTAATGGTCGCCCAGAAACAAGGCTATTGCAATGCGGGAATAATTGGCCGACACTTCATTTGTTACACATTTAATCGAAACCAGGCTCAAATATCACAGCACAGAACCGCTTTTCACCCATAATGGGCAATCGCCCGAAACAGGCATCAGACCCCCTATGAATCATTCTCCGCAAACAGCGGCTTCCGCTCCCCATCCTTTGGCAGGCAAGATCATGACCGGCGCCGAGATGGTCGTCCAGGTGCTGGCTGATCAGGGCGTAGATACAATTTTCGGATACAGCGGCGGAGCAATCCTGCCTACTTATGATGCCGTGTTCCGCTACAACGACGAACATCGCGACTCCGCTGGGCTTGAACCCATGCCATTAATCGTACCTGCCAATGAGCAGGGCGCAGGTTTCATGGCCGCAGGATACGCCCGCGCCAGCGGACAGGTTGGTGTTGTCATGGTCACATCGGGGCCTGGCGCCACCAACACGGTGACCCCGGTGCGGGACAGCATGGCGGACTCCACACCGATCGTCGTGATTTGTGGGCAAGTTCCCACTGCAGCAATCGGTAGTGATGCATTCCAGGAAGCACCGGTTTCCAGCTGTCTGGGGCCGGTGTCCAAGCATACTTTTCTGATCACAGATCCGGAAAAACTCGAAATGACAGTTCGCACGGCCTTTGAAATTGCCCGCACCGGTCGTCCCGGTCCGGTCGTGATTGATTTGCCAAAAGATGTGCAGAACTGGAGCGGTACTTTCCAGGGCAAAGGCTTGCTGCCAGTGCCCGGCTATCGTCAGCGGCTTCATTCGGTAAAAGATAATGTACTCGACGCGGAAAACTGCGAGGCATTCATGAAGATGCTGAAACAATCCCGTCGTCCGCTCATATATGCTGGCGGCGGCGTAATCAATGGGGACGCCAGCGATGAACTTCGTGAGTTTGCAGAGCAGTTTGGCATTCCGGTAACAACTACCCTGATGGGCATTGGAGCAGTCGACACGACAGAACCCCTTTCACTTCACATGCTGGGTATGCATGGAACTGCCTGTGCGAATTACGCGGTTCAGGACTGTGATTTCCTGATTGCCATGGGTGCCCGTTTTGACGACCGGGTGGCGGGCGTTCCGGACAAATTCGCACCCAGCACAAACCATATTGCCCATTTCGACGTTGATCCATCTGAAATCGGCAAAGTCAAAGCGGTCGACTGGCACCATGTTGGAATCCTGAAGCAGGACCTGAAAGCCATTTGTGAATATGGGCGGCAACACGGGATTGCGCCGGATTATTCTGAGTGGCACCGTGAAATCATCAGTCTGAAGGAAAACTATGGCCTCAATTACGACCGCGATAGCGAGCTCATTCAGCCAAATGCGGTGATTGAAGCCATTAATTCGATCACCGGCGGTGATGCGATTATTGCAACCGGAGTCGGACAGCACCAGATGTGGGCTGCCCAGTATTTTGATTTCAAATATCCTCGTTTGTGGCTCACTTCCGGCAGCATGGGCACGATGGGTTTCGGCCTGCCGGCGGCCATTGGCGCCCAGTTTGCACAACCCGATCGCCTGGTGATAGACATCGATGGAGACGCAAGTATCCGGATGAACCTCGGGGAGCTTGAAACCGCAACAACCTACCATCTGCCGGTCAAGGTCCTGGTGATGAACAATTTTGGCGACGGCATGGTCCGGCAGTGGCAGAAGCTGTATTACAAGGGCCGGATGTCGGCCAGCGACAAATCCCTGCACAAGAAGGATTTCGTCAAGGCTGCCCAGGCCGATGGATTCAGGTTTGCCGTTCGGCTGGACCGAAAGCAGGACATAGAGCAGGTGATCCGTGACTGGCTGGAATTTGATGGACCGGCGTTCCTTGAAGTCATTATCGACACGGAGGCTGGCGTCTACCCCATGGTCGGCCCTGGCCTGTCCTACGACCAGATGATCACGGGTGATTTCATTCCAACCCGCAGTGCAACCAAAGAAGAAGATATCGACAGCTCGGAGATGTTTTAACTGTAGGAGGCCGCCATGCGGGCGAACAGAAAGGAGCCGAAATAGGCTCCTTTCTGGTTCCAGGGCTTCTATTATTGGCGGAATTACAGGCTTGGTCGCCCGCATGGCGGCCTCCTACATTAGTTCATTCCCGATTTTAATGACTTTGTCTATCATCAGGTCAAAATCTTCGAACCGGCTGCGGTGGTTCGAAATCGCCACCCGCAGGCAATACTGCCCCTTGAGTGTCGTGTAGGAAGGGGCTGCGATACCGCTTTCCTGTAGCCTGATCAGCAGTGTCTGGTTCAGCTCGTTTAAAGCTTCGGTCTCCAACCCGCCCGGGTTGAAACGGAAGCAGACAATATCGAGGCCGATGGGGGCAGTAAGTTCGAGTCCCGGGGTGGATTCGACGATTTTTCCGAGGTGGTGGGCTTGATCAACGTTGCGCGCCATCATGCGGCCAAAGCGATCCAGGCCGTGTTCCTTGATCGACATCCAGACTTTGAGCGCCCGGAATTGCCGGGTGAGCTGCAGCCCGTAATCACTGAACCAGAGACTGCCTGAAGCCAGGCCGCTGGCATCCGCATCGCGTTTCAGGTACTCGGGTACCAGACTGAACGAGTCGTGGTGAGCTGCCTGGTCACGGACCAGGACACAGCCGGCTTCGAATGGGATGTGCATCCACTTGTGCAGGTCGAGCGCGATGGAATCGGCCCGGGAAATGCCAGCGAGTTGTTCCCGCACGTTGTCCGCCAGGATAGCGACAGCCCCGATGGCGCCGTCGACATGGAACCAGAGTTTCTCGCGCCGGCAAAAATCCGCGATGGCGTTCATGTCATCGATAGCGCCGGTATTGATGGTTCCCGCAGTGGCAATGACGCAAAAAGGAACCATGCCCGCAGCACGGTCCTCCGCCACCTTGTTCTCGAGTGCCTGCAGATCAATGGTGTAATCAGTATTTACCGGGATGTACCGCATCCCGTTGCTGCCGAGCCCCAGGGTTTCAACGGCTTTCTGGTTGCAACTGTGAACTTCGGTGGAAGCGTACACCGTGAGAGGCCCCGGCGCTGACAGAACACCTCTGCGGCGAACGTCATAGCCGCAGCTTTTATTCCTGGCAACAGTGAGGGCCGTGAAATTTGCCATGGAGGCGCCACTGGTGAGCAGGCCACTGGCGTTTTCCGGGAAATCCAGCATGGAGCACAGCCAGGCGATAACCTGGGACTCGACCAAAGGTGCGACATGATTACCACCGCCAAGGTTCGGGTTCATGGTGGACGCCAGAAAATCCGCCAGCGCGCCCATCACGGTGCCGCTGCCCATATACCAGGCCCAGAAGCGCGGGTGGGTGGTATTCATCGGATAAGAGAATATGTCCCTGTGGAACTCGTCGTATACCTGCCTGGGTTCAGAAGGCCCACGGGGCGCCGGAGCCTGTAAACGCTCCCTGACGTCATCCGGGACAGGCGTCCACGCAGGCCGCTCGCCCGCGTGTTCAATGTAGTCCAGCGCGTCTTCCACGATTTGATGGGCCAGTTCGCGCATTTCTTCCCAGTTTTCGGGGTCGAGAGTTTCAAAGTGCTTGTCGTTCATCGGATTCAACCTGATGGAATGGCGCCATTGAATCACTTTTCGCAGCAATTGCCCATAGCCAGATCCGCAGATGCTGGCATCAATACTGTCGGCTGCCTGGTTTCACTGTTGGTCGTAGTTTTCCTTCAACTGATCCCGACTCGTGCTGTGTTGCCACTTCATGAGGCTACAATACTCTCCGATTTCAATAATGTTGGTCCGGAATGGAGGAGCCTGGTGATTTCTTTTGCAATTAACAATGAAAACGTTTCATTCGACGGGGTGGAAGACACGCCGCTGTTATGGGTACTGCGGGACCACTTCAAGTTGAAAGGCACGAAGTTCGGCTGCGGTATTGGTAGCTGTGGCGCCTGTATGGTGCACATCGACGGACAGGCCCGGAAAAGCTGCACGACGCAAATTTCCGCCGTGGCGGGGCGCCAGGTAACCACCATCGAAGGGCTGGCTCCTTCATCAACTCAACTCCATCCTGTGCAACAGGCCTGGATTGCCGAAGACGTGCCCCAGTGTGGCTACTGCCAGGCGGGGCAGATCATGGCGGCTGTCGACCTCCTGAAGGAGATTCCAAAACCCAGTGATAGCGATATTGCCCGCAAAATGAAGAATATTTGCCGCTGCGGAACCTATGTTCGAATTCGCAGAGCGGTGCACCGCGCTGCAGAGTTGATGGCGGAGGAGAGTTGAAATGTCAGCCAGATATATCAGAGATGAGAAGACGATTGATCAAGGCAGACGCCGTTTCCTGATCGGCGGATTGACGGCCGGTGGCGGCTTCCTGCTGGGAATTCCGTCCATCCATTTGCTGGCGCAGGACAGTGCGGAAACGGGCAGCGGGCAGATAGGGTTTTTTGTGGAAATCAAGGCGGATAATAGCGTCACAATCGGAGTTGCACAGCCGGAAATAGGGCAGGGTGTCCGAACGGCAATGCCCATGCTGGTTGCCGAGGAACTGGATGTCGAATGGTCCTCGGTCCGTGTTGAACAAATGCCATTGGGCATTATCAAGACAGCCGACGGTTATGCCTGGAAATATGGCGGGCAAGGTGCCGGTGGCAGTACCAGCGTCACGGACAACTGGGAGTTTCTGCGTGAGGTGGGGGCAACCGCCAGGCTGATGCTGATCCAGGCGGCTGCAGAGCATTGGAAGGTGCCTTCTGATTCCTGCCGCACGGAACCGGGCGTGGTGGTCTGCGATACGCTGGGCGCCCGCCTCAGCTACAGCGATGTGGCGGCTGCGGCCGCGAA
>Ga0055584_100007775_pt1 | contig 10501 bp, 10 predicted proteins | sample OSDHelmetaG_FD_58716 | JGI IMG/M metagenome (GOLD analysis project Ga0055584, IMG submission 58716) | Pelagic marine sediment microbial communities from the LTER site Helgoland, North Sea, for post-phytoplankton bloom and carbon turnover... | ecosystem: Environmental > Aquatic > Marine >...
GTTAGACATGGCGCCCAAAGCAGGCGGAACACCGCCCGGCGGAACACATGATTACGCAGTTCCCTTCGCCCACGTTGGCGATTTATTTGCAAAATACAAAGAACGGGACGCTGACAAAGTTGCGCTTGTCGATGTAACTCAGGATATATCGATCACCTTTGGCCAGCTGCATGACTGGTCCAATCGGATCGCCAACTGGCTGGTCGAGAAAGGGATTCAAAAAGGTGATCGAGTCGCGCTCCTCTCTGAAGAACGCATCGAGAAGCTAATCCTTTGGATGGGTATCTGGCGCGCAGGTGCCGTTTGCTGCCCAACCAATGTTGAGATGAACATCGCCTATGTTGCGGAAATTCTCGGCAACCTGGAATGCAGGCTAGCACTGTATGATGCTGAACTCGACGTCAATCAGATGACCGATGGCGTTGACATCGAAAGCATCAAGTTTACCGGCTGGTCCAACGATCTCGCGGGCGATGCGGCGAGCGATGAAGCCTTCACCCAGGCCGCTGCCGTGGCTGCATCCCCGGAACTCGGACGCGCCTATTCTGAGACCGATGATGCGACTATTTTCTGCACCTCGGGTACAACAGATAAACCGAAAAACTTCCTGATTGACCATCTCGCCCATTGGTCATTTGGCATGTCGACGATCGATCAAATCGGCCTGACCGAAGAAGACAAAACTTTGGAATTCCGCTCCTTTGGCTGGAATTCACCTCAAGGTCTCTCGCTCATGCCCTGGTTAGCAACCGGCTGTACGTTGCATATTGCACAGCGCTTTTCGCACAGCAATTTCTTTAAATGGATCAAGGATCACGAAATCACTTTTTCTGCCGGAATCCCGACCGTTATCAATATGCTACTCGACCGGCCAACCGGCGTGACGTCAAAAGACGTTCCGAGCCTGCGTTTGATGAGTTCATCGACGGCACCACTCAACCCGGAACGCTGGAAACAGTTTGAAGACACCTACGGCATCAACTTGCTGCAGTTCTTTGGCTGTTCAGAAGGTGGCTGGGTGTGCGGCAACCGCCACTATGCCAAGAAATACGGCACTGTTGGGCCACCGGCGAAGCATCAGGAGTTCCTGCTGGTTGATGAAGACGGTAACGCCGTGCCGCAGGGCGAAGAAGGTGAAGTCACTCTGGGCGGTCCACAATGTGCCAAAGCCTCGATGACCGCAGAAGGCGTCTGGGAAGATTTGGATGGCAAACGCGTCCGGCTTGGTGACCTCGCCGTCATGGATGAAGACGGGTTTATTACCGTCACCGGGCGGCTCAAAGATTTGATCATTCGAGGTGGCGTGAATATTTCACCCGTCGAAGTCGACAATGTGATGATGCAGCATCCGAAAGTCTATGAAGCGGCTGCGGTCGGTGTACCCGATTCGATCTATGGCGAAGAAATCGTGGCCTATATCGTCGTCCGTGATGGCATGACTCTTACCGAAGAAGAGATCAACACCCATTGTGCAGAGACCCTGGCTGACTATCGCCTGCCCAAGCAGTTTCACTTCATCGATGCCCTGCCCAAGAACGACCGTGGCAAAGTACGGCGGCCGGATTTGCAGGAAATGTGGAAGCAGGAACACGCGTCGTCGTAACGATAGTGTGTTTTTCTTCGTCATGCCCAGACTTGATCCGGGCATCCAGCACCTTGCGTCATGACTGGATTACCGGGTCAAGCCCGGTAATGACGGAGCAATTGGAGGTGATCTGACATGCGCGGCCTGTGGGTCACTGAATATACCGAATTCGACAATCTAACGGTTGAGGATATCCCCACGCCTGCTTTGGCTCCAAAGCAGGTTCGAATTAAAGTTGGAGCGGCGGGCGTCAGTTTTGCCGCCAATCTCGTCGTTGCAGGAAAATATCAGCGAAAACCACCCTTACCCTTTACGCCCGGGACCGAATCCGCGGGGGAGGTTATCGAATGTGGTGCCGACGTCACCCGATTTAAACCGGGGGACCGCGTATGCGCCGCCCTAGATTGGGGGGCTTATGCGGAAGAGGCTGTCGCCTGGGAAGTCAATACCTACCCTATCCCCGACAATTTGAGCTACGCCCAGGCGACCAATTTCAATTCTTACGCAACGTCCTGCGCCGCGCTGACATGGCCGCATTTACTCAACCTGCAAGCCGGACAAACACTGCTGGTCCACGGGGCTGCTGGCGCCATTGGCCTCGCGGCGATCGATATTGCGAAGATCATCGGTGCTACAGTGATCGCCACCGCAAGCACGGAAAAGAAACGCGCAGCCGCCCTCGAACAGGGCGCCGATCACGTCATTGATTATTCAGATGGACAGTTTCGCGAGGCCGTAAATGACATCACGAGCGGCAAAGGTGCTGACGCCATACTCGACCCGGTTGGTGGCGATATCTTCGACCAGTCCCTGCGCTGTATTGCCATGGAGGGCCGCATCTGCCCAGTTGGCTTTACATCAGGGCGCGCCGCGCAGGCGCCCGGCAATATCATCCTCGTTAAAAACATTGCCGTTTGTGGGCTGAACATGGGGACCTATTACGGTTGGAGCCCGAATGATATTCGCTATGAAATGGAAGACCGCGTCCGCTCTTTAATGACCGCGTTTGACGAATGGGCTGCCGCCGGAAGAATCACACCACGGGTCTGTGCAACTTTCCCGCTATACGATTTCAAACAAGCCATGGCCCTCGTTCTATCGCGAAAATCAATCGGCCGCGTGGCTTTCGACATGCATTAGTGGCAAAGCAGCTTTGCCGCTTCGATAATTCGGTCCGTGTTGGGACCTACGTAATCTTCAAGGACAACATTGGCAGGCACATGAACTGGCAGCCGGTTCACCCTTACGGGCGGTGTCTTCAAGAGATCCATCCCCTTCTCTGCTACCGTTGCAATGACTTCTGACGCTACTGAGCAAAGTGGTGGCGCCTCATCGACAACAAGCAGCCGACCTGTCTTGCCAACTGAAGCAAGGATCGCTTCTTCATCCAGCGGAACGAGTGAGCGCAGATCGACAATCTCTACCTCTATTCCCCCAGTCGATAGTGTTTCGGCGGCTTCCAGCGCGTGCACAACCTGTAGAGATGCCGCGACGATCGTAACGTCCCCACCTTCGCGTTTGATATCGGCGACACCAAATGGAATATCGTAGGAACCATCAGGCACTTCACTCGACCGCTTGTTTAGCTTTTGATGATCAATAAAGACTGTCGGGTTGTTGCTTTTGATGGCGGTCCGCATAAGCCCTTTGGCATCTGCTGGACAGGACGGCATTGCAATCTCAATGCCGGGAGCGTTCCACAGCATTGATTGCGGGCTTTGGCTATGCTGTACCGAGCCTCCACCCCGCAAGCCATGCACGACGTGAAAGACAACGGGTATGGATACAGCGCCGTTCGACATGTAATGCGCCGCCCCAGCCTCGTGAATGATCTGGTCCCAGGCCCTGAACATGAAGCTGGCTGTCCCCATCGGAAAGATAGTCCTGACACCATCCATCGCAGCCCCTGTGGCGACGGCAGCAATTGCGGCCTCGGAAATTGGCGGGTGAAAGATACGATCAGCAAAATCGGCTTTGATATGGTCAACGTGCTCGTTATTGCCGCCAACCCCCATCAAGGAACCCCAGACCAGCGCCACATTGGGGTCTTCATCCATACATTCACGGATCGCTTCGACCAGCGCCTCTGCGTGTGTCATAACGGCCATGATCAGCCCTCCCCCGCAAGAACATGCGCGTAAACACTATCGGTACCCGGCACTGGAGAGCTCAGCGCAAATTCTTTTGCCGCCTCTATGGTCTCTGTAACTTCAACGTCGATCCCAGCGACATCGCCAGAGTTGGCTACGCCGCGATCAAGCAACTGGCGGGCAAATCGCAGGACCGGGTCGTGATTGCGGAACCAGTCCTCATACTCGCCAGCTATCGAGCTTCCATCCCATGCCATCGAAACCTGGGTGATGCCGGTGACCCTGCTGGGGAATGAAAAGTAATTCCCTGGCCACCTCTCGGTCAGAGCTTCGATGAAGATCGGTTGCCCGGTTTCCCTTACACGCGTTGCGCAATCAGCAAACAAACTATCAACCGCTTCCGCATCACCGCCATCTACTTCATGACATTCCATACCCAACGCTTCAGGGATTTGGATAACCCGACCTTCCGGAAGATTGGAGGTATTATTGCCGCCGGCGGACTTGAGAACCGCGCCCGGCGTGTTGTTCTCGCAGACAAAGATAACTGGCAGCGCCCACATCCGTGCCAGGTTGAGCGTTTCAAAAACCACGCCTTCTTCGAAACAGCCATCACCAAACATTGAAACACCAATGCCACCGGATTTTTGTAGCTTGGCCGCGAAGCCAGCCCCGGCCGCCAAGGGGACAGAGCCACCAACCAAGGCCGATGTATGCGGCATACCGGCGGAGGCATCGGCCAGATGGAACGTGCCACCGCGCCCACCATTTGTACCATCGGCCCGGTTCAGGATTTCCGCCAACGCATTTTTAGGATCAACGCCCCGAGCGATTAAATGCCCATGATTGCGATGGGTGGAGAATATCCTGTCTTCCCCCCTTAAAGAAGCCATTACCGCTGCGCCGGTAGCCTCCTGACCTATGTAAAGATGATAATGACCACCAAAAAGCTTTTGTTCATGAAAATCATAGACCGCCTCCTCAAACCGGCGGATCAGCATCATATGCCGAAAGATATCGAGTAATCGCCCCTTGTCCATTTTCAGCCTCCGGCCTTTCGGCAATGTTTCTGAGGCCAATTATGATGGAGATATCTCGTTTGAACACCCTCTCCAGAGGATATTGACTGTGTTCTTTAGCGGTCTGGATCAGGCGTTTCCGTCACTTAACTTCGGCAGTATAACCCGTACAGGCATACCTTGACCGAGCTCACTTTATATATCGATATCACCGCCGTGAAGCTTTATCAGGGCTTGCGCAAGCGGTATGCCCAATCCTAGCCCTTCGTAACTACGGGACAGGCTGATATCACCCTGTTCGAAGGGTTCCGCAATCCGCGGCAAATCCTCGGCGGAAATACCGATCCCTTTATCGGTAATTGATAAAGCGTAAGTTTCATCATCCACTTCATCCATATGCAATCGGATTGCCCCGCCAGATTCTGAGAATTTTACGGCATTGGATAATAAATTTGATAATGCCCGGGATAACTTACGTTCATCCCCCCAGATCTTCGCACCCCCCCAATGGCACCTCGTTGGTGATTGCGATGTTATTGGAATCCGATTCAACGGATAAGGATTGAACGATCTGCCCCGCCAGTTCTCCAAGCTCAATCTCTCTAGCGTCCAAGTTTTCGTCTGCAGATTCACTTTTAACAATGTCCAGAATATCGTTGATCGCGTTAAGCAGCTGAGTTCCTGAATTATGAATATCTGTGCAATATTCTTCATATTGTGGGGCCCCCAACGGCCCCAGCGACTCGCGCATCATTATGTCACCGAAACCGATAATCGCGTTGAGCGGTGTTCTGAGCTAATGGCTCATTGTTGCCAATAGATTGGTTTTCGCCGCATTTGCGACTTCTGCCGCCTCCATTGCCAACCGGAGTTGGCGGTCCATTCGACTGGTTCGCAAAACGTAACGCACGCGATTAGGAAACAGGTTCCAGACGATCGGTTTTGTCAAAAAGTCACTGGCGCCGACATCAAATCCATTCTTTATGCCTTCAGAATTTTAACGTTAACAAATACACCGCGAAGCCCTTGCTATACAGAGAAACCGCCTAGTTTGGTTTCCAGATATTCCGAAATACCCTCGTGTCCGCCTTCACGGCCCAGTCCAGATTCTTTTTGTCCGCCAAACGGTGCCGCAGCCCCCGTCGGGTTGATATCGTTAATCCCGATGATACCGAAACGTAGCCCCTCAAATGTCCGTATCGCTGCCGACAGGTTTTGAGTATAGACATAGGCAGCCAAGCCGTAATGGGTGTCGTTGGCCATCCCCAGAATGTCATCGTCATCATCAAACGCGATGATTGGCGCGACTGGCCCAAATGTTTCCTCGCGATAGACCAACATATCCGACGTGACATTGCCGAGAACCGTCGGCGCATAATAATGCCCCTTATCCAACCCATCATCCGTCAGACGGTGACCACCACACAAAAGTTCCGCGCCTTTCGCTGTGGCATCGGCGACCTGACGCTCAACTTTCTCAATGGCTTTTTCGTTGACCAGCGGACCGATGTTGATCCCTTGATCCAGCCCGTTACCTGCCCGCATTTTTTCGACACGAGAGACAAACTCATTCGTGAAGGCTTCAACGCCAGATTTATGGACAAACAGCCGATTAGGACAAATACAGGCCTGGCCCGTATTGAGATATTTGACCAAGACAGCACCCTTGGCCGCAAAGACCGGATCGGCGTCTTTCAAAACCAGAAACGGTGCGTGACCGCCCAGCTCCAATGAGACTCGTTTCATCTGATCGGCAGCGCCCCGCGCCAGTAACTTGCCGGTTTCCGTCGATCCCGTAAAAGTAATCTTGCGAACCAACGGGTTTGTAACGAATTCTTCGCCAATTGGTTTGGGGTCAAGCCCGGTCACCAAATTCGCCACACCTTCTGGCACGCCTGCTTCTTCCAAGACCTTAAATATTTCAATAGCACAAAGCGGGGTCGCTTCGGCTGGCTTGAGAACAATTGTGCAACCCGCCGCAAGAGCGGGGGCTACTTTGCGGGTAATCATCGAGGCTGGATAGTTCCACGGTGTTACTGCCGCAACCACACCGACCGGCTGGTGCAACACAATGAAACGCTGATCACCGCGCGGTGCCGGGATGGTTTCACCATAGACGCGCTTGGCCTCTTCAGCATACCACAGAAGAAAATCGGCACCGTACTGAACCTCGTTCATGGCAGCCCGCAACGGCTTGCCTTGCTCGGTTGTCATGGTTCGGGCGATATCTTCCTTCCGCTTGCTCATCAACTCATAAGCTTTGTAGAGGATGCGAGAACGTTCATAGGCGGTCACGCCCGACCAGCCGGCAAAGGCGTCATGGGCTGCCTGGATAGCACGGGCAGCGTCTGCCTGACCACCATCCGGTATGTCAGCGATTTTCTCGCCATTTGCCGGGTTTGTTACTTCAAAGGTCTGGCCGCCTGCCGCCGCACACCATTCGCCATTAATAAACATCACAATCCTCCATTATGTCCGTAACTCATAGCATTCAGGCGATGGCGACGGTAGAGTACACAGCCTCTTTCCTATATGGGCCAACCCGGCTAAATTCGCCGCGAAATTGTTCTATTTGGAGAAAACAAAATGGCAGCCGCTTTTGATCAGTTTTGTCAGGCCTGTAGCGAAGCCCTTAGCACACATAAAGGCCCGGAAGGCCGCCAACTGGTCCAGCAGCACCTGGAAACTCTGTTAAGTGACCCCGAGTTCATCGCTGCCGAATGTGGCCCTGATGCCAAACCCGGTATCCGCACGCTCTATCGTGATAAAGAAACCGGATATAATGTTCTCGTCCATGTCTATGAAGCAGGGAAAAAGGGCCCGCCGCATGATCATGGCCGCAGCTGGGCGGTATATGGTCAAGCCGCCGAATGGACAGATATGACGCTATGGACCCGTATGGATGACGGTGCCAAAGAAGGTTTCGCAGACCTTGATGAGGCAGAAACTTTTCGCCTCACACCGGGCAAAGCAGGCACTTTCGAAATTGGCGACATTCATTCAATACATTTCCCCGACGGCGCACGTTTCGTTCGTGTAACCGGGACCGACCTCGACGCCATCCCGACCAATCGGTTCAACCTCGAGGAAAAATCAGTTAACGTCGGCGGCAGGCTTTGAGCGAGATTGAGCGATGACAATTACCATCGATATAGAACCACTTTCAGATGTCCTCGGTGTCGCCGTACGCGGCATTGATCTGCGTCAGGAAGTCGATGAGGGAACACAGGATGAACTCCAGGATCTGTTCGCCCGTCATTGCGTTCTGTGTTTCCCCGATCAGAAGATTTCCGCCGCTGATCAACGCCGGTTTGCGGCGTTGTTTGGCCGAGTTGATGGAGCCTATCGCAGCAAGTCGAGCGGTGATCTCAAAGAATCCGCAACGCGGGGTGTGATGCTGGTCAGCAATATTCGCAAAGACGGCAAGCCAATTGGTTCCTTGCCAGACGGCGAGATGATGTTTCATTCTGATGGCGCGCATCGTCAGTATCCCTATCGAGCGACAACCTTGTTCGGGATCAGGATTCCATCAACGGGTGGCAACACCCTGTTTGCCAATCTGCAAGCAGCCTATGACGCGCTTTCACCTGAAATGAAAGAGCGCATTGAAAATCTTGAGACGCAGACGGTTTATGATTATGCGGCCCAAAATCGCGGTACCATTGGCGAAGACTCCACCCTGCCAAGAGCGCGCCACGCATTGGTTAAAACGCACCCGGTGACGGGACGTAAATCACTCTACCTCAGCCGATTGATGACCGAAAAAATCCTCGACTTGGATCGTGAAGAAAGCGAAGCCTTACTGGCTGTACTCTTCGATCACGCTGAAAAGCCGGAATTTGTCTATAGCCACAAATGGACCCCAGGCGATCTGGTGATCTGGGACAACCGATCGACCAACCACGCCCGCACCGACTTTCCGGAAGAAGAACAACGGCTATTGCGGCGCTATACGGTCAGCGATCCAGCAGCGCCGCTGGGCAACTAACGAAGAGGCAAAAGCTGTGACACTGACCATAGATATCGAACCATTATCTCCCGTTCTCGGCGCCTCTATTCGCGGCATCGATTTAACCAAGCCGGTCGACAAGGCAACCCAGGCAATGCTCTATCAAGCCTTTGTTGATCATCTGGTTTTATGTTTTCCCGGACAGGAATTATCGGCAGCGGATCAACTTCGTTTTGCTAACCTTTTTGGTCGCGGCGATGGCGGGGATCGCAAAAAGGCCCGCGATGAGAATAACCGCCGGACCGGTCAGCGCGGCATGATGTATGTCAGCAATATCCGCGAGAACGGCAAGCTGATCGGTGTATTGCCGGATGGCGAAATGATGTTTCATTCGGACGGCGCTCATCGTGAAAGCCCGTATCGGGCGACCACGCTCTATGGCATCACGATTCCTTCACGCGGTGGCAATACCTTGTTTGCCAATCTTTATGCTGCTTATGAGGCGTTACCGCAGACGACCAAAGACAGGATAGAAAATCTGGTAACGCGTATTGTCTATGACTATGAAGCCGTTGACCGTGCCGACACCATTGCTGCCGACCCCGTCTTGCCACGCGCTCACCACCGGCTGGTCAAAACACATCCAGATAGTGGCCGCAAAACCCTCTATCTTAGCCGTCTGATGACCCAAGACATTGTCGACATGCCGGCGGACGAAGGTGAAGAACTGCTGCTTGAGCTGTTCGATCACTGTGAGAAACCGGAATTCGTTTATGCCCATGAATGGAAGGTCGACGATCTTCTTATCTGGGACAATCGTTGTACCAACCATGCGCGTACAGATTTCCCGGCAGAAGAACAACGCAAGCTTCGGCGTTATACCGTCAGTGAGCCCGACGCGCCGGTAGCGACTTAGAAATTCTCAGGAAACTCGTTGGCCTTTAAAGATGACCTTGCCGTAATGATGGAAGGCCACGGCGTCAATGTCGCGGTCGGCGATGAAGCCGTTGACGGTGAGGACTGGCCCTCCCTGCTTTTCACCCGCGAAGACGATCAGGTCACCATGCCGTGCCGGACGATTCCTACCGACCAGACATCTCCGCTCGACTTGATGCAGGCGGCTTTTCTGGCCATCCAGCATTTCGAAGAATGCGATGATTTCCTAGAATGGGCCGATCTATATAAGCTTGATGCTGGCGATAATAAAATCTGGGATGAATTTCGCGAGTTGGATGCCGCGCAGTGGCAAGTGCAGGACCTCATCGGCGAAGAGGTTTTTCGCAAGCTCATGACGGGCATGGTCATCGAGCAGGCGATCAACATGGCCTGGGGTGGTTTCGTGAATAGTCGGCAGGAATAGGTCCTATTTCCCAAGCGTATCGAGCCCAAACAGTTTCGCGGCACTGTGACCGAGAATATTGCGCTTGGCCTGCTCATCAATAAAAGGCATCTCCGAAATCACTGTCGGCAAGTCAAAATCCCAATGTGGCCAGTCCGAGGCGTAGAGCAGCTGTGTCGGAGCCTTGATCGACTCAAATGTCGCTTCGAGCAGCTTCATGCTGGTCCGTTCCATCGGCTGACAAGTGTAATACATTTCCGCCATATATTCGCTGGGCAAGCGGTTGAGATTCGGTGCTTCGGACGAACGCATCAGATATTCGTTGTCCAGGCGCTGCTGCATGAAGGGCACCCAGGCAAGGCCGGATTCGATCCACAGAACAGGCAGTTTCGGAAAACGCTCCGGAAGCCCATTGATGATCCAGTTGGTGATATGAACCATGTTGCACAGCACAAAGGTGATCGCGTGCATTGAGATAAAGCGGTTTAGCTGGCCGACATAACCTTCGTTCTGCCAGTT
>Ga0055584_100007776_pt1 | contig 10500 bp, 12 predicted proteins | sample OSDHelmetaG_FD_58716 | JGI IMG/M metagenome (GOLD analysis project Ga0055584, IMG submission 58716) | Pelagic marine sediment microbial communities from the LTER site Helgoland, North Sea, for post-phytoplankton bloom and carbon turnover... | ecosystem: Environmental > Aquatic > Marine >...
TCGGATGCGACAACCGCGTGCCCACATTCAAGATGCCACTGACTGAAAGCCACGAGCCGAATAAACATTCGTTGCGTGCCGCGTAGTCGGCCGCATCCCGCGAGAGCGGCAGGTGTGTCCAAAGCCGCCGCAGCGCATCTGCTGCCAGCGCATCCGAATACGGATGCGGTTGTCTCGCCCACAGCGTCTCGAGTGCGTGGTCGACCGCTCGCATTCCGGTCGAGAGCCAGAGCCCCTCCGGCGTGTGCCGCGCCAAAACCGGATCGTGGATCACGACGCGCGGGATGATATCGAGATCGAAGACCCCGCCCTTGCGACGCGTTTCGTCGTCGGTGACGCCAGCGAACGGAGTGAACTCCCCAGACGAAAGCGTGGTCGGGATCGTGATCTGAGGAGGTTTGCCGAGCTCGTGTGCAATCGCCTTGGCCGCGTCCACCACGCTGCCCCCTCCGAAGGCCACGATCGCATCGCACCCCTGGGCGCTCGCCACAGCGGCGGCGACGTCGCTCGCGGGCGTGTGCTGCCGGATGGCGCTGAAGGTCTCCTGGTGCCGAGCGCCCACCAGCTCTTCGATCTCCTTCACATGCTGCGCAAGGCTGCGCGTCGACAGAATGAAGACCCGTTCCCCCCCCAGGGCAGCGAGCTGCTCGGGCAGCGCTGCCACGGCACCCGGGCCGCTGATCACGCGGTCGGGCGTGGAGAACATCCAGGTTCGATAGTCGAGCCCGGCACTGGGCGAAGTCGTCATTGCGCACCTCGAACGCTGCTCGGAGCCCGGTCGAAGGACTCCGCTAACAAGAAAAGGGGCTCGTGCGAGCCAAAGCTCATCGTATGCCGCTTTCGAACGCAGCGAGGGGCTTTTTCGGATCTGCTGAATGTGACAGGATGGCCGCCTCTGCGGTAGCCGGGGTGAGCACGCGGCCCGGCCGGATCTCGATCCAGGCGTTCGACTGCAGCAACCGACGGCGCGACCCACGAGATGAGCGACATGCCCAACGACGCGTCCAACAGCCGAAGCGACCGAGTCCGCGAGCAGTTGCGTAACCACGAGCTGCCCCGGGAATGGGCGGAGGAACTCGGCGGCGTCGATGCCGACACCATGTTGCTGATGACGTGGCTCGAAGTCTTGTCGCGCCGCGTGCACAGTGCGCATCGAGAGGAAGTCCGCAACGAGGGGCTCGCCAACTCCGAGGCCAAGCTCATCTACTACCTGCTGCTCGAGGGCCCGCCGTACCATCAGTCGCCCACGCAGCTGAACACGAACCTCGAACTCACCTCGGGTGGGATCACCAAGACCGTCGACCGTCTCGAAGCACGCGGCCTGGTCACGCGGCTCCCCGACGAAGAGGACGGTCGCAGCATCCAGGTCGGCCTCACCGCCGAGGGGGTCGAGGCCGCGCGGCGAGTCGCTCGCGCTTTCGCCCGCCGCTACCGCGAGATCGCCGAGCCGCTCGGCGCCGAACAGTGTCGTCGGACGGTCGAAACCTTGCGTACCCTGCTCGACGCACTGGACGGTCCGCTCTAGCCCCACGCGCGAAGGAGAGGTTCGATGGCCGAGTTGCCGATCGGAGCGGTCGCCAAGCGAGCCGGAATAGCAGCCTCCGCAATCCGCTTCTAAGAGGCCGAAGGGCTGATCCCCAAGGCGCCCCAACGCGGCGACCGACGCATCTATCCCCAGTCGATCTTCGAGCGGCTCGCACTCATCGAACTGGCGAAGTCAGCCGGCTGCACGATGGCCGAGATCAAGCAGCTGTTCCGCGCCTTTGGCAAGAAGACGCCGCCGGGCGAACGATGGCGCGCCCTGGCCCACACCGAGCAGGGGGAGCTCGAAGAGCGCATCGCCGAGGCCCAGAAGATGAAGCGCGTCCTCGAGCTGCTGGTCAGCTGCGAGTGCCCCACGCTCGAGGACTGCTCCCGCGGGCTCTGCTCTTGACTTGAAGTGCACTTGAACCCGTACCTTCCTCCGGCATGGACACAGTGGCCAGGGCGGTGGAGATCGATGGAGCGACTGCCGTCGCAGCGATGGTCTTCTGCTATGCGCGGGAGCAACGGGGCCTGGCTACGTGCTGACCTTCGGATTCGCTTGCCTCGTATCGTCGAGCTACGCGGTGTGGATCGGTTCGTGGCCCTTCGCGGTCGTCGAAGTGGCCTGGGCCGCCATCGCGGTCCTGAGCTGGCAATCCGTCCGCGCCACGAACTCGTCCGGGAGGACACCATGACCGACTCCGTTGAAACGCTCTGCAACCTGCCCGAAGAAGAACTCCGCGCGCGCATCGAGGTCCTCCGCCGAGACCTGTTGCCGCACGTGCGAAGCGCAACGGCCCTGCCCGACGCCGCGGGCGTCACCCTCGAGTTCCCCGCCAAGCCCGCGCTGCGCGAGCAGCTCGAACAACTCGTCGAATTCGAGCGGCTTTGCTGCGGCGGGCTCGACTGGACGCTCGACATGAACGACGCACAGCGGCTGAAACTGTCGATCGAGGGCGCCGCGCCCGACAGCGCCTTCTTCGCGCAGCTTGGCACCGAGCTGGCACCAGGCAATCCCGGCGGCGAGTCGACTCCGCACGGCATCGCGGGTTTCGCCAAGGCCGGCGTTGTCGGCATCAGCGTCGCGTTCCTGTTGTTCTGCGTGCTGCCAATCGGATTGGCCGGCGGCGCGACGCTCGCGGCATGGCTCGAACCGCTCGATCATCCTACGGTCGTCCTGCTGGGCGGCGCCGCATTCGCGATCCCGGCATGGCGCCTATTGCACCGCAGGCGCGCCAACTGCTAGCCGACTTGTATCAGCGCAGACGCGTGAACACGTACAGCGCTGCTGACAGGACGATCGAAACCAGCAGCGAACTCCCGAGCGGGAGTTGGAGACTGAACCCCGGGCGCTCGATGTGAACGTCACCCGGCAACCGCCCCAGGCCGGGCAGCTGCGGGCCGAGCCACAGCAGCGCGCCAAGAGCCGCCAACGAGAAGCCGGCGAGCACGAGTGTCTTCCCGAGGGCGCTCCAGGGCTCCATGCCGCGAGCTTCGCGCGCGCTGACGGAACCCGCCATCCGGCGTGACCCGACGCTCGAACGGACAGGGCCGGGCGCCCCTCGGCACCCGGCCCCAGTCTCACCCCTCGCTGACTCGAATCATGACCGCAGCGTGATCGCCGCGTTCGAGATTATCTTGGCGCCATCGCGCTCCTTGGAGTTCGCGCCCAGGAGGATCTTGTCGCCCTCCTTCCAGTACGAGATCTGATAAGTCTCGCCCGGGAATCCGACACCGGCAAAGCGCGCTCCGTAACCGGCGACCTTCGTGACGTCGCCGTCGAGCAGCTCGTCCACGATCGCCTTGCAGCACAACCCATACGACAGCAGACCGTGAATGATCGGCTTGTCGAAGCCGCCCTTCGCCGCGAACTCCGGATCGGCGTGAAGCGGGTTCTTGTCACCGCTCAGCCGATAGATCAGAGCCTGCTGCGGCAGCGTCTTACGCTCGATCACCCCATCCGGCGCACGATCGGGCGGCACGTTGCTCGGCGGCGGGCCGTCGGGGCCGCCGAAGCCGCCCTCCCCGCGCAGGAATAGCGACATGCGGACGCTGTAGAGCGGATCGCCGTCCTCGTCGGTCGCCTTCGTCTCGAGGATCAGCAGCGCGGCCTTCCCCTTGTCGAACACGTCGAGCACGTTGGTCTGGGTCTTGAGCTTGGTCTCGACGGGCAACGGCTTGTGGATCAGCACCTCTTCTTCGCCGTGCAACATCATCGCGCGGTTGTACTCGAGGCCGTCGAAGTCCATCGAGCCGCTTCCGCCACGCGTCGCGGCAACCACAGCGAAGCTAGGCAACACCTTGAGGTTCTTCTCGTAGGTGTACTCGAGCTCGTTCGGGTCGGTAGCGGGGTCCCCGGCTCCGAGGCCGAGGTGATAGAGGATCACGTCGTCCTTGGTGTAGTAGCTCTCGGCGGTTCGCGGCTTGTTCGCGAGTGCCTTCTCCCGATCGATCGGCATTGGGTTCACTCCTGAGTGTTGAGGCGCAAGAGCATACCACGCAGACCACGCGATCCGACGGTTTCACAGACGGGATTTGCGCGGCGACCGGACACGACGGCCCGAACGGTACCTTCGCGGTCTTCAAGAGGTTGCGACGCGGCCGCGGCACCCTCAGCCGTTCGCGAGCGATGCCTGCATGCGAGCGACCAGCTGCGAGGCTTCGTCCGGCTCGAGGGCGCTCGACTTCCAACCAATCCCGAGGCCGCTGTCGCCAATCCGCGGGATGACGTGAAAGTGCACGTGGAACACGGCCTGATGAGCCGGCGCCCCGTTGTTCTGAAGCACGTTGTAGTTCTCGGCACCGGTCGCAGCCATGACCGCCCGCGCGATCCGCGGCAGGGCGCGGCCGATCGCGGCACTCGCTTCGTCACTCAACTCGTGCAGGAACGCCTTGCGCTCACGCGGGATCACGAGCGTGTGCCCTTCCACGATCGGGTTCACGTCGAGGAACGAGTAGACGTGGTCATCCTCGTAGACCGCGTAGGAAGGCAGTTCACCGTCGAGGATCTTGTCGAAGATCGTAGGCACGTCGGGACTCCCGTTCTCGCGCTTCAGCGAGCCGCGCGTCGTGCGAGCATACCGCGACTTCGATTCGGCGTGATAGGGTCGTCGGCATGAGTCAATCCGCGGCACGACCGCTCGCCGGAAAGAGAATCCTCGCAGTCGGCGCCTCATCTGGAATCGGACGCGGCATCGGGCTCGCCGCAGTCGCCGCCGGGGCCGAGGTCGTCTTCACCGCGCGCCGCAAGCCCGAGCTCGAAGCCGCCGTCGAGGCCGCCGGGGGCGGGCACGCCATCGCCGCAGACATCTGTGACGAAGCCCAGGTCGCACGGCTGATCGACGAATCCGTCGAGGTACTCGGCGGGCTCGACGGGTTCGTTTACTCGACCGGCTACTCGAGCTTCGGGATGACCGGCGACCTGACGGCTGCCACCTGGAACAAGGTGCTGGGCACCAACCTGATCGGCGCCGCCCTGCTCGCGCGCTTCGCAATTCCGCATCTGCGCAAGGCGTCGGGCGTCGGGTTCTTCCTGTCCTCGGAGGCGGTCGGCCGACCGCGCCCCGGCCTGGTCCACTACAGCACGAGCAAGGCCGCGATGGAGGAGATGGTGCGCGGACTCCAGACCGAGCACGAGGACCTGCGCTTCACGCGCGTCACCGTTGGACAAACGCTCGGTACCGACTTCGGCAACTCGTTCGAGCCGGGCCAGCTCGAGACGGTGATGCCCCGCTGGCTCGCAGAAGGGCACATGAAGAGCGCGTACATGGACGCCCTCGACCTCGGCGCCGTGATCGTCGAGCTGCTCACGACACAGCTCCTGCACCCGAACGTCGACCTCCAGTCCGCGGTCGTACGGGCGCCGGGACCGGTGGCCCCGCCGATGGCCGCAGTGCCCAACGTCGGGCCCACCGCTTAGAGCGGCTTGGATCCAGCTCGGCCGAGCCAGGCCTGCCGAGGCCAGACCAGACCCGGCTAGAAGTGATCGGCCGCGAACGCGCGCGCCTGCTCGACCGCCTGACGTGAGCCCCCGGGCAGTATCGGAATCAGGCGATCCACCCCCGCATCGCGGTAGCGCGCGATGTCGTCAGCCCCCCGGAGCCTCGCCGGAACGGTGACGACCGTCGAGCCCGCGGGCTTATCGGCGTCGCGCTCGAGCTTGCGAAGTCGGTCGAGAAGAAGGCGCGTTTCATCGAAGCCGCCCGGCATCCCGATCCAGCCGCCGAGCCGCACCGCGCGGCGCAGCGCAGCATCGGATTCGCCACCGACCGTGAAGGGCGGGTGCGGCTTCTGGATCGGCTTCGGCTCGAACATCACCGGATCGAACGAGTAGAACTCGCCGCGATGTTCGACGACTTCCTCGGTCCAGAGCCGCTGGCACAGCGCTGCACACTCGTCGAGCCGGCGGCCGCGCGTCCTGGGATCAAAGCCCGCAGCTTCCCATTCGTTGATCAGCCAACCCGCTCCGATGCCGACCTCGGCTCGGCCGAGCGAGACCTGGTCGAGCGTGGCAAAGGCGCGCGCAGCGACGAACGGATGTCGCAGGCCGAGCAGGTAGACGAAGGTGCCGAGCCGGATCTGCTTGGTAATGCCCGCCAGATAGCTGAGATAGGCCGCCGCGTCGTAGAGCGGTGTGGACGGCGGAACCGGGGGGTGCTCCTCCTCCGGTCGGAGCTTGCCGCGCATCGCGACCGGGAAGACCAGGTGCTCCGGCAGCCACAGCGACTCGAATCCGAGTGAGTCGGCTTCGCGGGCGACTTCTTCCCAGACGCGCGGATTCAAGAGACCGAGGGTGATGCCGAACTTCATCCGCCGGCTTCACTCTCTGCGACACGTTCGTTCCGCTCGTTTCGTTCGCCCGGCAGCTCGTCGAGTACGTGGAAGCGCACCTGGCCTCGCGCAACGAGCTTGCCGTCGCTCTCGCGGGCGACCCGAACCTCCCACAGTTGCGCGGTGCGGCCGGCGTGGAGAGGTCGCGCCTCGATGTCGAGCCGACCGTGGCTGTGCGAGCGCAGGAAGTCCGTGTGGTTGGAGACTCCGAGCACGCCCTTCCCGCTGCCGCGCATCGAGCGCATGCCGGCGCCGATGCTTGCGGCCTCCTCGACGATCGAACACCACGCGCCGCCGTGGATCACCCCGTACGGCTGGTGATGGCGGGGCCCGGCATCGAGATGCGCGCGGACGAGATCGTCGGTCACTTCATCCATCACGAGCCCGAGCGCTTCATTCCAGTTGTTGGTCCCGACGTGCGGGCGGTCTCCGAAGGGGTTCGTCGGCATCGGGTGCTGTCGGCCTCCTGGCGGCCCGGGGTAGGCCGGTTCTGTCGCAGCCATCATGGCCCACACAGGCCCACACGTGGGCGATGGCAGAATTCGCCTGATCCTGGTCCTTTCCGCCAACTGGGAATTGACCGACCCTACGGGCATGGCGACTCGACGTATCGCCTTCGTGGCCTATCCAGGCTTCCAGCCGATCGATCTCACCGGCCCCCACGAAATTTTCGCGATGGCCGACTACGCAGTGCGAGCGGACGCCAGCGAACATGCACAGCCGGTCTACGAGCTCGAGGTATTGGCCGCGGAACCAGGACTCGTGCGTTCCGACTCCGGACGGTCCCTTGCGGTCGATCGAACGTTGTCGAGCGTCCGCGGTCGGATCGACACGCTCCTCGTGGGCGGCGGAGGCGAGCCCGGAATCCGACGGGCGATCGCCGATGACACGCACACCCGGTCCTTCCGGGCATGGCCCCCCGGGTCCGACGGCTCGGCTCGATCTGCAGCGGAGCGTTCTTCCTGGCGGCGGCCGGCCTGCTCGACGGGCGCCGGGTCGCAACGCACTGGGGGAGCACCGATCGGCTGGCGGCGATGTTCCCGAAGAGCGACGTCGATGCCGACGCGATCTGGGTGCGTGACGGCAGCGTCTACAGCTCGGCCGGAGTGACCGCGGGCATCGATCTGGCGCTCGCTCTGGTCGAGGAAGATCTCGGACGCGAGGTCGCGCGCCAGGCAGTCGTGTTCTTGAAACGTCCCGGCGGTCAGTCGCAGTTCAGCACAGAGCTTCAAGCCCAGTTCCAGGCCACCGGTCCACTCGAACGGCTGCCCGACTGGGTGCGCCGCAATCTGGCGGACGATCTCGGAGTCGAAGCTCTTGCCCAGCAGGTCGGGATGAGTCCGCGTAACTTCGCCCGCGTGTTCCGGCACCAGTTCGAGACGACGCCCGCGCGCTTCGTCGAGAGCGCACGAGTAGAGCGCGCCCGCCGCCACCTCGAGGACGCGCGGCTCTCCCTCGACGAGATCGCGGAAGCGTGCGGCTTCGAACGTACGGATCGGCTGCGCCGCAGTTTTGGGCGCATAGTCGGTGTCGCGCCGGCAGCCTACCGCGAGCGCTTCGAGCGGCCGCGACTGCGGCGCGCGAGCTAGCCGTCAGCCCATCTTGGCGATGACTTCGTCCGCATAGCGACGGATCCCGTCGATCTTCTGCTGCAAGTCCTCGGTCGGGCCGCCGTACAACATCCACGGCATCGTCATGATATGCGTAACGCCGAGCTCTTCGAGCCGGCGATAGCCATTCAACTCGAAGGCGTCACTGGCGCTCGCCATCACGTCGAACGGCTCGCCGGGGCGCCCCTGCTCGGCGCGGAAGCCGCGCACCTTCTCGATGCACTCGGCGATGTGCTCGGTCGTCTGCAGATCCGACAGCCAGCCGTCCTGGCGCGCCGCCCGCTTGAGCGCGGGGTCGCTGAAGCCGCCGACCCAGATCGGGATCCGCTCCTTCGGCGCCGGATTCATCTCGAGCTTGTCGAAGTCGTAGAACTCCCCGTGGTGCTCGACCATCTCGCCGGTCCACACCTTACGCAGGATCTCGATCATCTCATCGGTACGCTTGCCGCGGCGCCGAAAATCCTGCCCCATCAGCCGGAACTCCGTATCGCTCCAGCCGACTCCGAGAGTCAGCGTCACCCGATCGTTTGACAGCGTAGCCGCAGTGCTGATCATCTTCGCGGCGATGAACGGGTTGCGCATCGCCAGCACGAAGACGTTGGTCGTGAAGCGGATCCGACTCGTCTGCCCCGCGAGGTAACCGATTGTGACCCACGGATCGGGCCATTCAGTGAAGGCCTCCCAGCGGCGCGTGCCATCCTCGGTATAGGGATAGGGAGCGTCGATCTTCTCCGGATGCACGACGTGGTCCGAGAAGGCGAGCATCTCGTAGCCGGACTCGTCGGCTGCAGCCGCGATCGGAGCGAGGTGATCCAGGCTCGAGAAAGAAGTGGCGATCACGAACTTCATGAAGATCTCTCCAGTAGGCGGTCGACTTCCGCCACAGCGAGCGCCTGGTCGGCGCCGACCAACACACCCTTGATCCCGAGCGCCTCGGCGGCCGCGATGTTTCCGTCGTAGTCGTCGAGGAAGACGCTCCGCACGGGCTCGACACCCAACCGTTCGAGGGTTCGCTCGAAGATACGCGGATCCGGCTTTCGCACGCCTTCTTCGCTCGAGTCGACCACGACATCGAACAACTCATCGATCGGAATGCTGTTGCGCCAACCTTCCCGGAACTCCGCGGCGTTGTTCGTCACGAGCGCCGTCTTGAATCCGTCGACGCGCAGCCCGCGCGCGCATGCGACGACGCTCTGGTTGATCCCGCCGACACCCATCGCTGCGAAGAACTTGAACGGGTTGGCATCGATGCCGTGCCCATTGCCGATCTCGACGATTTCCTCGACCGCCAAGCCGAGCGCGATCTCGCCGCGCTCGAGTCGATGCCACGGGTGATCCGTATCGGCGTCGTAGGGCCCAAAGATCGAGTCCAGCAACAGCCTCGGGTCAGCACCGAGCTCAACGCCCTTGCTCTCGACCGCCGCGAAGGGCGACGTGGTGAACACGCCGCCGTAGTCGAACAGAACTGCGTCGTAGGGGGGCATCGAGGCTCCTTGGCTCAGTGAGTCTGGGCGGGCTGAACTGTCGTCCCGTCGGGCGTCGAGCCGGACGAGCGCTTCGCAAGTTTGTTGACCCAGGCCGAGAAGGTCTCGAGCTGCACGTAGAAGACGGGAACGATCAGCAGGGTCAACATCATCGACGAGAACATGCCCGCGGCTGTGGCAACGGCCATCGGCGCGCGTGACTCCGACCCCGGGCCGAGGCCGATCGCTGCCGGCAGCACCCCGAAGATCATCGAGAACGCCGTCATCAGCACCGGGCGCATCCGCACCGGCGCCGCGCGGCGCATCGCGTCGTACGGCGTCGCTCCCTCATCGCGGAGCTGGTTCGCATAGTCGACCAGCAGGATCGAGTTTTTCGTCACGAGCCCGGCCAGCAGGATCATTCCGATCAGACTGAACAAGTTGAAGGTCATGCCGGGCATCCCAACCAGCGACATGGCCCAGAGCCCGCCGAGAGCGCCGACCATCGAAAACGGCAGTGCTGCCATGACCGACAACGGCAGCAGGAAGCTCTCGAACTGAGACGCCAGCACCATGTAGATCGCAAGGATCGCGAGCACCAGCATCAGGCCGAACTGCGAGAAGCTCTCCGCCATGAACTCGGCCTCGCCCGACTCCGCGAGCGTGATTCCCTCCGGTAAGACGCGCTCCGCAGCGGCCGTCGCGACCTGAACCGCTTCGCCGAGCGCAATACCGTCGAGATTCGACGTCACGGTAACGCTGCGCTGCCGATCGGTCCGAGCGATCGAAGATGCGGCTGCGCCCGGCTGTAGCTCGACCAGGTTGCGCAGTTCGACGACCTTGCCATCGCGCGCGCGCACGAACAGATCGGCGATCGCGGCCGGGCTGCGTCGGTCCTCCTTCTCGAGGCGCATCCGAATGTCGTACCGCTTGCCGTCCTCCTTGTAGACCCCGACGTCCAGCCCGCCGATCATCACCTGTACGACCTGGGACAGGGTGGCGGCATCAACGCCGAGCTCCGCGGCCTTCTCGCGATCCGGGATGACGCGCATTTCGGGGAGACCGAGGGCGAG
>Ga0055584_100007777_pt1 | contig 10500 bp, 7 predicted proteins | sample OSDHelmetaG_FD_58716 | JGI IMG/M metagenome (GOLD analysis project Ga0055584, IMG submission 58716) | Pelagic marine sediment microbial communities from the LTER site Helgoland, North Sea, for post-phytoplankton bloom and carbon turnover... | ecosystem: Environmental > Aquatic > Marine >...
AAAATAGCAAGTATATTATTATACTTTACACTACTTTTTTTAGGAATGTTAATATTACTGTTATCAAATTTAAAAATATAGATAGCAATAATAAAAAAAGATATAATAATTAAAGGAAATAAAGTATATAATAACTCCCCATAAGTTAACCCTAGTACCGCCATAGGAATAATAACAGTTTTCTCTAAAGGAGACCAAATATAATAATGATGTGTAGAAAGGTAGTCTATTATACCGTAACTTTCTCTTCCTACCTTATCTTTTGGAGCAATTATGTCAAGTATACCAGCTGATACAGCTACTCTACCTGGAATAGGTAAAATACCTCCAAATAATGAAATTAAAAATAAAACTAATTTTTTTGATTTGACTGTATGCAGGAGAAAGCTAAAAACATCAGTTAAGTATCCCTTTTGTTTAAGTATCCCGGTTATAATCATTATTAACCCCAGATAAACGAGAAATTGTTGGTTGTTTATTAGAATCTCCATGCAGCTATAATCATAGATCTAGATTTTTTAGCATCTTGGTTAAGACCTGGAAGATATTCTAAGCTTATGTAAGCTTTATTATTAAATCTATACTGTACTAGCGGTCCAACATAAAATTCTCTTGTAGTTCCTCCAAAATCATTATACCTAAACATATGAGACGCTCCTACAGTTAAAGATTTACTAACTATTGTACCGTAAGACATAGTATACGCATATTCTCTTTCTTGGTTTTCTTTTAGTGCTGCTATATTAGCCTCATAAATTAAATTTACTCCCCATATACCTCTCTTACCTATATTATCTCCAAAAAGTATCTTAGGTTCGATACCTTTAGTACCTTTCTTTAATTTATACTCAAAATATAAAGTAGGGTTACCAAAGATCTTTCCCCAATCTGCTAATGCATACCTTACTTCCCCGGAAAAACCTTTCCATTCAAAAGTATGATTTTCATTTTCGCCATCAAATACTGTATGACTATATAAATCTAACTGAAGTCTGTTACCAATACCGAAGGTAAATTCGTCTCTCATTCTAATTTGAGTTGGACCATCTCTTCTATCTCTAATATCAAACCATTTTTCATACATTAACGTACCAGGAGGGTTCATAACGTAAATCCTAGTAGAAGGAAACATTCTAATAGTTGACCAAAGTGGTTGGTTATACTCTCCTACTTTAGTTTGTAGAGGTATTAATGATTCTGAAATTATTACTTCTTTTAGGTTTTGAACTTTTACTTGTTCTTCTGCTCCTTTTAAAATTGCACTGCTGCTACTTTGACCGTAGTTAAAGTTAAATGTAAGGAAGCATATTATTATTATAATTTTTTTCATAGTTTTTAATTGTTATCAAGAATATAAATTCCTAAGCCGTTCCAATATCCTTTTGGATCTTCTGTTTGGGTAAATATTTCTTTTTTGTATAATACTTTAATATTGTGTTGATTTAAAAAAGTTTTAATTATTTGATTTGTCCAATTCCAATCATCAAACACTATTATAAAAGTACCTTTTAGTACTTTAAATAAATTCACTAACGTAGAATACACTTCAATTTGATTGATTTCTCCGTCGTAAAAGATTATAGTAGGCTGTTTAATAACCGTATAATCAAATGTTTGAAATCTTGATTTATAAACTTCAACTTCTTTTAAGATAGTAAATTTTTTTATATTATCCAAAAATATTTGTTGAATATTTTCATTAGAATAAAAAGTATCCTGAAGTGTGTTAGGGATTAAACTACTTAACCAACCATCTATAGCAATACCTTTACAGTTATTCTGGAATAAAGCGCTACAGAACGTGCCTCCTTTATAAACTCCTAGTTCTAAGTAAATACTATTTTCTAAACTACATAAATTGTTAAGAAACATTTTAACTTTAGGACTAGTAAGTCCTTCGATAGCTAATAGTTCATGAGTTAGCTTAGAAACTTCTAAGTCACCATACTTTACTGAGGTTTCTATATGTGTAATAAGTTTACTTAATTCCAAACTTCTTTTTCTTATGGTCAGCTACTATATCACAGTAATTGCAATCCCAACATTGAAATTTACATTTTTTAATTTTATTTCTCCACCCTCTAACTTCTTCATGAGGAACACCTTCTATATACATTTTAGAAGAATCTGCTAATAAGCTTTTACCGTCAGCGTAGTTTCTAATTATCTCCATAGTTTCTCTCATTCTACTGATATTATCTCTACCGTGCATTTTAAAAACCTGTATGTGTTTAAGATATTCATCGTAGTCATCTTTAAAAGGGGGTATTGTTGCTGCTTTGAAGAAAAAAGCATTTACAGTATCTTCCCATTTATATTCACAAGTAACTTTAGAAATTTCATGTCTAAAATAAGGTAAGTCATTCTTACCTCTTAGATTATTATAAGAATAATGTTCATCCATCATCGGACATCTACCTAAACAACCTTCATTAGTAAGTAAAGCTATCTTTACTAACTTACCTGTTTTGTTGAGATAAAAATCTTGAGCTCTTTTTATATTTTTTAATTCTTCAATATCTCTCATTAGAATCCTATCGACATTAATATAATCAAAACCCTGTTCAGCATTATATATAAAATCTTGACCTGTTGCTACTTTCCTCAAAATTGTATTTTTTATTTCTAATTCTGGAAAGTATTTTTTTATTCCTAACGCTACCCAGTGAGCATGTGCTAATGTTATTCCTCTCAAACCTCTATCGTATAATGGTAATAAGTTTTCTATGAAAAGTTTGTAATTAGTATAACTAGGGGAAACATTAATATTGTTAAAGGTTGCACTAATTTTGATTCCAATTTTTTCTTGTATTTGAAAAGCATTATCTAGTACTATGTTTTTAGACTGACCTTCTACTAATTCCCCCATAGCATCTTGAGTAAAAGGAGGTATCCTACAGGTAAAGTATATATCGTATATCCAGTCCTTATATTTAGCTAAGAAAGGCAGGAATTCTTTATAGAACATATCCTGATTCATAGTAGGATTAAGTGGTATTGAAAATATCTTATTCATTTCCTTCTAAACAACCCCCACATATTCCGTTACACTGGTCTTTGTAAAAGACACAGTCCAAACAATCTTGAGGCATTTTATATTTTTTATGATTTTCTTTATATAATTCATCATACTTACCGTATAAACTATCTATAGTTTTAACTCCATCAACCTTAAGTACATTGTTAATTTTAACTTTATGCTGTAATGGATAACAGTGTATTGAGCTACCATTAGGAAGAATATCCATTGGCATGAAACCACAAATGGTCTCGTAATTATCTTTTTTAAAAGTTGCGTAGTTTAAAGAATTAGTTAAAACTGCTTCTTTTGTTTCACCTTTCCATAAACAAGGAGGTACCTGACAATCTGACTGTACTAATATATTGTTAGCTTTGCAGAATTTAATTATCCTAACTACTTCATTTCCCAGTTCTTTATTATTTATTAAATAAGTATCTGTTAAGTCTAACCCTAATCTGATAGCTTTTACTTTATATTCTGCTTCTTTAATCAACCATTTAATATACTCAAACATTTTTACTTCCTTAAAGTTACTAGAAAGAGTAAGTGCTAAGTACATTCTAGGACTATTTTCAAACCCTTGATTATTTAAAAAAGCTTTGTATAAAGCTAAATAATTTCTTCTCCATACTGTGATCCTATTACGTTCATCCAGTTCTGCAGCATTTGGAAGAATCCAATTAAAGTGTTTTATATTTTTTACTAAGTGATCTAACTTACTTTTACCAAATAGTAAATTGCTTACTAAATTAATTTTTAAACCCTTGCTGATAATGAAATCTATTATGCCAGAAAAATTAGAATGCTGTGTAGGTTCACCTCCTAGTATATGTACTGCTCTTTTATGTTCATAAAAACCGTAAAAAGATAGATACTTATCTAACTGTGGTATACTCATTTCACCTAAGGTGTGACGTAAACGAGCATCTTCTGTAGTAAAACAAAACGAACAGCCCTTAGAACAGGTACCGTTAATTGCAAAATTCATATAACCTTTTATTTAAGTTAAAAATCTGGTTTTGAAGTAAGAGGTGTTGTATCTATACTCTCATCGGTTTGCTGTTGCCAACTAACGCTAAAGCCAAATTTTTCATGTCTTAGTCTATGGCAATCAGCTATAGATGTGCATTCTTTAACTCTTCTCTCTATTGCTCTTTGAGATTTGAGCATACCAGCTAATTTAGTAAAGTAAGCTGATTCTCTAGATTTAATTTTATTTGCATACTCAGTCTTACTAAACGAAGTACCGTCTATTAAAGCTTCTATTAAAGGGGTAGAATAAGTATTATCTACTAAATAATTTTCTGCTTCTTTAACTTGCTGTCTCCAAGTAGCAGACTCTAGCTCTGAAGCATTGACCTGTAACTCTCTTAATTTTTGAGTAAACCTATCTTCAATAAACTTGTTCATTACAAACTTATTAAATGCTACTCCTAAAGCTTTATCGTCATCTGTCAAAGTATAGGAAACTTTATCATCTGGGTTTTCACTAGATTGTAAGAAAGGGAAATCATCTATTACAGCAGAGTTTTGTCTCATTTTTATGTAATCTTTATAGATGTCTGTAAATTTAAACCCAGGAGCAATGTCTTCAGGTATAACAATAGCTTTTAATTCAAGAAAATCTACTCGAGAATCGTAGTAGATATCTTCTATTCTACCTACATTATAGCCTAAGTAGTTTTCCATTACTTTAATATACCCAGGGACTGGGTTTCCTTGTTTAAATAATATATGTACCATTATATTAGTTTCTTAAATTCTTCAATTGATTCAGATTTAGCAATTTTTAATTGATTTCTTAGTTTATCATCTATTCCCGGTAGACTAACATTCATAGAAGCTTTAGCCATTAGTTCTTTTATATTTGAATCTACCTCTAAAGTATACTTACTAGCTAATCCAAGAACTTTTCTCTGTTCAGTCGGATTGAGCATTAATACAGCATCTAAATTTCCTGTAGAAATTCTACCGTAATTAATCATATCAAGCATAGACTGCTTAGCTAATCTTACTACCCAGTATTCTTTTTCATACTTTTCTCTTAATACCTTATCGGTCTGTGCTTCTAATATTTCTTTACTATTTTCATTTGTGTTAATAAAGTCTTTTAGTAATTCTAACACTATATCCCTTTCGTTTTCAGCATCTCCTTTAGTTCTTTCAAATCTACGTAAATCTACTTTCTTATCAATTATGTTTAATTCAATTAACTTTTTTTTATTATCATCCACAATATCTTCCAATTGCTCATGCAAAATATTAATTTCTATTTTAGTTTTTTCAACTCTTACGTACAACTGTTCTAAACTATCTTCTCTAGTTCTCAACTCCATCAACCATTGTCTAACTTTTGAGAAATCTGTAATTTGAGCATCTCCGACAAAATGTTCCATTTTAAAAGCAGGCATAGAACCTACGCTTTTTTGAGAGAGGTTAACTAATGTGTTACTTAATTCATCTAATTTATTTTTTTTCATAAAAACTATTTTATTAACAATATAGTAATAAATTTACTAACATCCAAATATATTTTAACTTCTTTGTCCTACATGCCCAGAAGAAGTACCAGCGTTAACACCGGGAGCTAGACCAGATACTGAAGTAGTACCGGAATCTGTAGCATAAGTGAATTTCCAGCTAGTATTGTTTTGTACACCGTCGTAGTTACCTAACATGTACTGCCAATCCTGGCCGAGGGAAAAATTCTCTTCACCGCAATTTCCATGTGGTTTAGATACGTTACCTAAATTTGTTTCAGTTGAAGTCTGCCATCTCCTTAGATTATATCCTCCATTGTAAGTACCTTCGTTACCGGCGTACCCCTTGCCTACCTTAGAAGAAATACCTTTTTGCTGTCCATGGGCTCCCCAATGAGTAGATGATGTAAACGTATCGGTAGCAAAATTAACTTTAACTCCTACAGAATCCACCCAGCCGTATCCGTAGTCTTTATCTGAAAAACCAGAAGCACCTGTTGGTCCGTTTATAGAAGTTATATTTTGATTTGGATACATTGTTTCAGTAGTTAAGTTAAACTTTTCTACTGAAGTTGAACCTCCTCCAAACATCCAGGCATATTCTGTTTCTTTATGTACGGTTCCTAAATCAGCTCTTGCACCTATTACTAAGTTATGAGCTGTTTGATTTGTATAAGCTGTTTCGGTTAACATATTAACTGCACCGGTAGTTGTACCGTGGCTAGTTGAAGCTGAGTTAAATATGTTATTAGTATTAATAGACCATATAAATAGTATAGTTTTACTACTTGCACCAGAAGAGTAGGAGACAGGATTTGCTAATAATTGTCCTAAATGTGAGGTTTGATCTGTTGCGTTTATGGTTTTGTGAACATCCTTCCATGGTGAACTACTTTTATACCCTCCTGCCAAGAAACTATAATTTATAAAGTTAGTATAGTAAAACGCTGGAGTAGCTGTAGGATTGAGTTCTTCCCAGCCTCCAAAATGTCCATTTATACCTGAGTAAACAAAAAGTTTACTTTTAGAAGTATCAGTATCGGTAACTAAGAAAATAGACCCACTTACATTACCAGTCAGACCTGCTCTAGTAGTATGAGTACCGAAAGGGATATTTAGAGAACCCGTTATAGTAGTTGCTTTTAAATTTGCCATAAACTTATATTTCTTTTAACTTTTTAATTTCTTGTTTTAATACCTCAATCTGAGTTTGTTGTTCCTGTAATGCTTTAACTAATATAGGAGTTAATTTTGAATAATGCAAACCATGTACTTCATCATCTTTATAAGATACTAGTTCAGGTATAATTTCTTCTACTTCATCTGCTATAAATCCAAAGTCTTTTTTACCGTCTTCTTTCCAATCAAAGTTAACAGGATTTAATTTATTAATTATCTCTAGTTGAGAACTAAGAGGAGTAATATTTTCTTTAAACTTTAATGCTGAAGTTTCAGTTATTGCTGTTGCTGCAAATCCGCCATTTACTTCTAATTTATAAGAAGTAGTAGTTACCCCAATCCCTACATTACCTACAGGCATATATACATCTCCATCTTGTTCAAGTTGAAGCACAGGGGAGCTAACATTAGCATAACCAACTGTGGCTCCTTGAGGATAGAAGCTCATTTTATAATTACTTGATGACCCTCTTACCGAAATATCCCATCTAATACCACCATCAATATCAAAAAATAATTCTGCTGGATTGTCTGTGATACTTCTAATTCTTTGTGTTGCTCTACCGGTAGTAGCTTGATTTATAAACCCACTTGTTGCATCAGTAGCGTAACTACCACCGGAGTATACTAAATGTAATTTTGGAGCGGGGTTAGTCGTCCCGATCCCGACGTTACCTCTATTTACTGTTAACCCACCTTCGTCTGTACTTGTCCATCTTGTACCTAATGTTATTATTCCATTTGAAGGAGCATATAGATAAGAGCCATAATCTGCATTCCCATCACTTGCTCCTAAGAATCTTATATACTTACCGCTTTGCAACGCAAAATCTGTGTTTGCAGGAATAGTATTTATATTAGATCTTAATTGAAGCAGCACGTTAGGCGAACTCGTTCCGATCCCGACGTTTTGAGTTGGAAAATATGATGTTGTTTCATTTAATAGAAAATCTACAACGGTAGTATTGTGAGCATATAATTTAAAAGAAACATCATTATGATCATAAGATAATTTTGCATTTGTGCTACCGTCACTATAAAATAGATTTCCTGTTCTATTATTTATAGATGTAAAAGTTATTCCTGGGTCTCCAGCTGATACTGCTTGAATATTAAGGATTGTATCTCCTGAGGATTTATATACGTGTAACCTAGAGGAAGGTGATGTAGTTCCAATTCCTACGTTTCCGCCAGCTAAAATTGTCATTCTATTAGCGTCTGATGTAGCGAAAATCAAACTAGTTGCTTCTCTATTAACTATATAAGCGTTACTTGTGTCGTTACCAATTACCAAACCGTTAAGAGGTCCATTTCCTGACGTTCCATTACCAATCGACAAGAAACATTGTGAACCAGGATTATACATTTGTAACATATATGTACTGGCTCCAGCTGTATTAGGCGTCATCCCAATCCCAACCATACCATCAGATGATATACGCATTCTTTCTGGAATTGTAGTAGGATTAGTTCCAGTTGCTGAAGCTCTAAATACTATACCTTGTACTCTATCACCAGAAATTGTAGCAGTATAGTAATTTAGATCTGAAAATTCTATCCTAGTTGAATTAGCACTATTAGCTCCAGAGGCTAATCGCAGAGTAGTTGAAGAGGATGTATCTGTACTAACGTTATAAACTCTAGAAAGCAGGTTACCTGTAGTTGTGGTTTGCACATCTAAAAAAGCCGAAGGGTTATTAGTTCCGATTCCTACATATCCTGTTGTTGCTTGAATACGCATTCTCTCTGACCCATTAAAAAAAGCCATATCCTTAGGAACTCCTGATGATTGAGTAGAGCCAAATGTTGCCAGTGTATTTGTATTAGTAATAATAGCATTTCCATTAACAGTTGTACCTGCTCCTGCTATTTCTATGGCTCCAAGTGATGTTATACGCATTCTTTCTTTCCACGTCCCACTAACATGAGTCCAGAAAGTGGCTCCTCCTCCAGCCATAGAATCGATAGCAAATTGAGGAGTATTACCTATACCCCACCATACTGAAGCAGATGAATTTCCGTCAAAATAAGCTACTCTATTACCATCTCCTTTTACTGCTAAAGCAAACTGTGTAGCAAATGGAGTATCATCTGCATCTCCAATTTTTACGTTACCATCTTCATCTTGAGAAAAACCTACTGAGTTAAATGTAACGGTTGATCCAGCTGTTCCGCCGTCAGCCCCATATATACTTAACGTCTGAGATTGAGAAGTACTATCGTGTAATCCTACTATTTTAAATGCTCCTCTATTTGCAGTTCCGTAAACAACATTGCTACCATCGTAGTAACATCCTAAAAGAATATTTGAGTTCCAGGCTGCATCTTGATGTAATGCCATTTTATTCGCTCCTTGAACTAATACCTGAGCGTCACTAGATTGATTATTAACATGAAGATCAGTTAATGGCGTAGTCGTTCCGATTCCTACAGAACCTCCAGATGTTATATTTAATATATCATCAGCAGCATAATGTCCTATACCTACGTAATTATCATTACCTCCATTAGTATTATGATGATACCTTACTACTCCACTATTTTTAGTTGAATTTGCTTTACCAATAGTTATACCAACATTGTCAGTGGTATGTAATCCCATAATTGATAAACCAACTTCTAAATTTGCATTTAAATCTGTTGTTACTGTTTGTGTAGTTCCTTTAACCGTTAGCTGCCCGTTAGGTGATGTGGTTCCTATTCCTACAGCTCCTGAGCTATCTAAAGTAATTCTATGCTGAGCGGCAGTTCTATCATATATGTAAAAATTATCCTGAGCTTGTGAGTCCGAAGCGGAACCACCTGTTCCTACTCTGTATTCCCTACTAGCTGAAAGATGTAATTCAGCATAACTTCCAGTGAAAGTATTTTGTATTAAAATTCCTCTTACATCATCAGTATTTTTTATATGTAGTCTTCTATCTACATCAGGGTTATTAGTTCCGATTCCAACTTTTCCATCACCTGTAACTCTCATTACTTCTGAGTTATTAGGTTCAAAAGTTATATCAGCATCAGTAAAAGTTTGGAACCTCATTAAGCTAGATGCGTCATTCATTGCAATAGCACCTGTTCTTGTACTACCGCTATCTTCAAAGTTTAATAACGAACCATTAGATAAACCTTTTATTTCTAAAGTTCTCCAATTAGTAAAAGATGACGGTGTTTGTCCAATACCAACGTTTCCTGAAGAGTTTATAATAAATCTTGCAGCAGCAGCAGTAGCATCATATATATAAAAACTTCCTGGATCTATACTATTACTTGAACCTCCGACGGCTAGTTCATAACCTCGAGTAGTTCCATTTTTTATAAAAAGAACTGTTTGACTATTATGACTGTTTGTTAAACTGATGCCTGGATTAGTACTATTCTGATTTGCTGAACCTGAAATTGTAAGTAGTGCATTTAATGTAGTTGTTCCAATTCCGACTTTTCCTCCTAAAACATTTAATGTGCTATCTCCTACGTATACATTATCACTGGTATTATTTCCAACAATTATATTAGTAGAATTAATAGAAGTATTTGTAGAATTAATAGTGGTATCTTGTGGAGTAAAAGTCTGTGATGTAGTATATATAGAACTACTAACTTTTAAACTTCCTGTAAAATCATGATTATCGTCAGAGGTATCTCCAAATTTCGTTGAACCGCTATCAAATAATATAGAAGCACTTACAAATTCCGTATGAAATTCTTGTGCAGTAATAGTTCCAGTTACCGTTAAGTCTCCTGTTAATGTATCTGTAGTATTTTTTAATAATTCAGATGCTAACGACTGTGAAGTAGAAGTAAAAGAACCTGATATACTATTTT
>Ga0055584_100007778_pt1 | contig 10500 bp, 9 predicted proteins | sample OSDHelmetaG_FD_58716 | JGI IMG/M metagenome (GOLD analysis project Ga0055584, IMG submission 58716) | Pelagic marine sediment microbial communities from the LTER site Helgoland, North Sea, for post-phytoplankton bloom and carbon turnover... | ecosystem: Environmental > Aquatic > Marine >...
ACGGCTGAGGTGGTGTGTTACAGCCCCGATCATAGTAAGACTTTCGTCGATCTGACTGATGCTGAATGCCGCGATGTGGTTGATCTGTGGGCAGAGCGCTATCGTGAGCTAGGCGCTCGTGAGGATGTGGACCACGTTCTGATTTTTGAAAACAAAGGCTCGCTCGTCGGCACCTCCAATCCGCATCCGCATTGTCAGATCTATGCAGGAAATATGATTTACGGATTCACGGCTGACGAAGTGACGAGTTCGCGTCGACGCCATGAAGAGAAAGGCGATTTCCTCGGACAGGAGATTCTGCAACGTGAACTCGCCGGTCCGCGCATCATCGCAGAAAACGAAGCCTTCGTGGCCTGCGTGCCATGGTTCGCTCGCTATGCGTATGAGGTGTTTGTTCTACCGCGTCGTCAGGTGGCATCGCTCGCTGATCTCACACCCGAAGAGCGCCAAGCGTTGGGGTTGATGATTCGTGAGGTGACGATACGCTACGATAATCTCTGGGAGATGCCGATGCCTTACGTGATGGCGATTCATCAAGCGCCAACTAATAACGGTGATTACAGCGCTTATCCGTTTCACCTCGAATTCCATCCGCCGCTTCGCAAGCCCGATACTTTAAAATATCTGGCCGGTCCGGAAATCGGCGGAGGCTCGATGACGAACGAATCCAACCCCGACGAAAAGGCCGCCGAACTCAAAGCGGTGTCGGCAGTGCACTATAAAATGAAGCGGTGAAAATTTGGTGATGAAAAATACAGACTTAGAAAAAGCCCGGAAACTACTCTGCAAGTTGCAGAATCATATTCGTGACACATTGATTACGGCGCGCGCGAAGAGCGGTCACACGTTCTCTCGCATCGCGGCGGTCACGGAAGCAGATACGATCTACGAGGTAGATAAGATTACGGAGGAAGCGATCTTCGCGTGGTTTGCGAAACACTGGCCCAAGTCGTGCCCGGTCGAACTCGTGATGGAGGGGATTGAGGATGGGGATGACGTTACTTATCCGGCGAATACTCCAATCAAGCAGACGGTATTTAAACTGATTTTCGATCCGATCGATGGCACGCGGAACTTGATGTATGATAAGCGGAGCGCGTGGATTCTCACGGGTCTGGCGTTGCAGAAAGGTAAGCGCACGAATTTGCAGGATATCGTTGTGTCGGTGATGACGGAGCTCTCAACAAGCAAGATGTGGCGATCAGACCAGATCAGCGCGGTGAAGGGGCAGGGCTTGGTGGCTCAGGCATTTAATCTGCAGACGCGACGTTGGTCAAAACTGGCGGTGCGGCCTTCGCGGGCAGATAATTTTGAGCACGGTTTCGCTTCGATTGCGCGGTTCTTTCCGGAAGGAAAGGAACTCCTCGGCCGGATCGAAGAGGATCTCTGGAAAGAGATTGGGCTTCACGGCAAGAATGGCGGACAGCTCGTTTTCGACGATCAATACATCACGACTGGTGGGCAGATCTATGAGCTCCTGATTGGGCATGATCGGATGTTGGGCGATATTCGTCCGATGGCTTATGCGAAGCTTGGTTTGAGCAGCGCGACGCTGTGCTGTCACCCTTATGATATCTGCACCGCGATGCTGTTGGAAGAAGTGGGTGGTATTATAGAGGGGCCTGATGGCAAGGCTCTGAAGTCTCCTTTAGACACCACCACGCCGATTGCTTGGATGGGCTATGCGAATACGAAACTCGCGAAGACGGTTCGCCCGATTCTTAAACGTTTGATCAAGGAGCATTGCTGAGATGGCGAAAGTAACGGGTCAGGCTCCGGGACGTTTGGATTTCTTAGGAGGAGTGGCGGATTATAGTGGATCGCTTGTGCTGGAAATGCCCCTGCGATTAACGACGCGCGTCACGATCACCGAGACCCGCATTCCGGAGTTAGTCTTTCACAGCGAAGGTCAGGAGTCCTGCACGATTCCACTGGGAACCGATCCACAGGATGCACCGAAATGGGTGCGCTATCCTTACGGCTGCCTCGGGTTGTTCTCGGCAGCTCAGCGTTGGAAGCCCAAGGGCGGTTTAAAGTTTCAGATCAGCTCGAGTGTGCCCAAATCGATGGGTGTTAGCAGTAGTGCTGCGCTGGAAGTGGCGACCTTGCGCGCGCTGGAAAAATTATCGGGTCAGGTATTCACCGGCACAAAATTAGCCAAACTTGCGCAGCGGGCCGAAAACGAAATCGTAGGAGCTCCTTGCGGTTTGATGGACCAGCTCGCGTCGGCCTACGGCGTGCGCGGTGCCTTGCTTCCCATTTTGTGTCGTCCGGATATTTTGGGCGATCCCGTAAAACTGCCCACTGGCGTGATTGCGGTGGGGTGGCCGAGCGGGGTGAAACACGCGGTGTCGGATTCGCCTTACGCCACCGCGAGAGCAGCGGCGTTTATGGGCAAGAAGCTGATCGAAAAGGGCACGAAACAGAAACTCACCCACGCGACCGAGCTGTCGCCTTCGCAGGTGCGTTCGCTCTCGGAAAAGATTTTACCGGTATCGATGACCGGTCGTGTGTTTAAGAATCGCTGCGGAGGTGTGGATGATCCGCTTTCAACCATTGAGGCCTCGCGACGTTACGATGTGCGAGCGGCGGTGAGTTTTCCGATTGAAGAAAACAATCGCTCAGGAATCGCAGTATCGTTGCTGCGAGGTATCTCGAAAACGAATCGTCAGGACTCGCTCAAGGCATTGGGAGAGCTGCTTTACCAATCACATGCGGGGTATTCATCGATCGGGCTGGGTTGTCCGGAGACCAACCAGATGGTTGAAGGTGTGCGCTCGTTGGGAGCGCTCAAAGGTTTTTATGGAGCGCGTGTGAGTGGTGGTGGCAGCGGCGGCACGGTAGTTGTGTTACTCGATAAAACATCACTCCCGTCTTTGACCAGACTCGCCCGTAAATTGAAACGCCCGACGGATTTTATCCTCTAAATACAATGATGATCATCGGAGTAGATATTGGCGGGACGAAATGTGCGCTCAGTGTGCCTGAGGGTAATGATCGGGTGCGCGAAGTGGCTCGGTTTGCGACCACGGATGTACAGGGCACGTTGGAGCGGCTCTATGCAGAGATATCGAAATTGGAGCCGACTAATGATGTGGTGTTTGGCGTGTCTTGCGGCGGGCCACTTGATGCCAAAAAGGGGCTGATTCTTTCACCGCCAAATCTGCCGGGCTGGGATCACATCGCTATTTGTGAGGAGCTCACCAAGCGATTTGGTGGACGCGCTTATTTGATGAACGATGCCAATGCCTGCGCGTTGGCGGAGTGGCAATTTGGTGCAGGACGAGGCGTCCAGAGCATGATGTTTCTCACCATGGGCACGGGTATGGGCGCGGGATTGATTTTGGACGGGCGACTTTACGACGGTATCACGGGCAATGCCGGCGAAGTGGGGCACATGCGATTGGCTCCCGTGGGGCCGATAGGTTTTGGCAAGCGCGGTTCGTTTGAGGGGTTCTGCTCGGGCGGAGGCATCGCGCAGATCGCGAAGCTGCGAATTAGTGATTTTGGAGGAGCGAGCATTTTGAAGGATGGACCGATTCGTGAGGTGACTGCGCGTCACTTGGGTGAAGCCGCGGTCGCAGGTGACGAACTGGCCTTAGCGATTTGGAACGAAGTCGGGGAGCGATTAGGCGAAGCGCTGGCGTTATTTATCGATCTGCTCAATCCGGAGCGCATTGTGATCGGCAGTATTTTTCAGCGCTGTGAAAATTTGATCGTGCCGAGCATGAATGCGGTGATTGCGCGTGAGGCTTTGCAGGATAGTGCCCGGGATTGCGAGGTGCTTGCGGCTGAGTTAGGAGACGAGATCGGCAGTTATGCTGCTGTCGCGATTGCACGCTATCATGAGGTGAATTTCTGAAGTGATAGGTTGAGGTTTCGTCGTTTCCCCTAATTTTTATATTCGATGAACCCCATTTCCTTACCTGCCTCTTATTACCAACAATTCGACGCTGATTATTCGCGCGACGTCCCGGCCGAGGGTTATAGCGGATGGAAAAAATCCGATGTCGAGCTGGCACCAAAGCATACCGCTCTGGTGGTGATGCATGCGTGGGATTGCGGCAAAGTAGAGGAGTGGCCGGGTTGGCGCCGTGCGGTGGAGTATTATCCGCGTTCGGTTGATATCGTTGAAAATGTTTTCCCTCCGCTTCTTGAGGCCGTGCGTGCGACCTCAATGCCTGTATTTCACGTCGTGGGTTGGCAGGAATATTATAAGGATTACCCCGGTTATCAAAAGACTCTCGATATAGCGGGTTCTTCCCCGGAATTCCCCCAGGTGAAATCGGATCCGGTTTACGAACGTTCCGGACAGTTTCGCACCGACAATATTTTCGTGGGTAAGCACAATTGGCCTGATGTGGATGCAGGGCGAAAGACGATTAGGTTCCCTGGTCCGGCGAAGCCGGTTGGTGATGAACCGATTGCCAAGGATGCACATCAGCTCGCCGCATTGTGTCAGGCCCACGATGTTAACCATCTTGTCTATATTGGGTTTGCGATCAACTGGTGCCTCTTGATGTCACCCGGTGGCATGGTGGACATGAGCCGGTATGGCATCATGTGCTCTACGATCCGCGAAGCCGTGACAGCAGTCGAAAACGCCGAGACGGCGCGCGAAGAAAAAGAGAAGCTTCAGGCTCTCTGGCGGGTGTCGCTCCAGTTTGGCTTTGTCTTCGGTTTGGACGATTTCACTAAGGCGATGGGATCACTGTCCGTTGAGAAATCCGAGTGACAGACTGATAAGAATCAGGTGCCAGGGCGAAGTTTGATATCATTTTCAAAGCGCAAATCGATTCACATTTAACCACTCCCTTATATGAAAACTAAAGCCAAGAAAAGCACGTTGGCGATCTCAGGCGGCCCACGAGCCATTACCAAGGATGATGAGAATATTTTTCGCTGGCCCATCGTCACGAAGGCGGATGAAAACGCCGTGCTGAGTGTCCTCCGTCGCGGCGCGATGAGTGGCTCGGATGTCACCAAGCGATTCGAAAGAGAATTCGCCGATTGGATGGGGATGGAATTCGGTCTGGCGTATAACAACGGCACCGAGAGTTTACGTGCCGCTATGTGGGCCTGCGGGCTAGGGGCTGGCGACGAGTTGATCTGCCCAAGCATGACCTATTGGGCGAGCTGCACGGCGGCTTTGGGGCTCGGAGCCACGGTGAACTTTGCGGATATTCTGCCCAACACGCTTTGCATCGACCCGAAGGATATCGAGCACCGCATCGGACCGCGGACCAAGGCGATCGTGGTGGTCCATTATTCTGGTTACCCGTGCGACATGGCCCCGATTATGAAGCTGGCGCGCAAGCACAAGATCAAGGTGATCGAGGACGTTTCGCATGCGCATGGTTCCATCTATAAAGGCAAAAAGGTAGGGACGTTTGGTGATATCTCTTGCATGAGCATGATGGCGGGCAAGAGCTTCGCAATTGGTGAGGCGGGCATGATGGTCACCAATGATCGAGATCTTTATGAGCGGTGCATGGCTTACGGACATTACGAGCGGACGGGGTTGCCCAGCCAATATAACCCTGTTGAAAGGTGTATTTTTAATCCTGCCCTGAACAAGTTCGCCGGTCTACCGCTCGGTGGCTATAAGCATCGGATGAATCAGACCTGCTCCGCGATGGGGCGGGTGCAATTGAAGTCCTATGATCGCCGGATCAACGAGATCCAATCAGCGATGAACCGGTTCTGGGATCTTTTGGACGGAGTTCCGGGGCTCAGGGCTCACCGTCCGCCGGCCAAGAGCAATTCAACCATGGGGGGATGGTATAATGCTCGTGGACTCTACCGCGCGAAGGAATTGGGCGGTTTGTCCTGTGAAAAATTTTGCGAGGCCGTTCGGGCTGAAGGAGTTGAGGTGTGCAATCCGGGCGCGAATGGTCCGCTTCATTTGCATCCGGTTTTCCATGATGCCGATCTATTTAATATGGGCAAACCAACCATGATCTCATTTGGTCAGCGTGATGTGAGACAGGGCCCAGGCACGCTACCCGCATCTGAATCCATCAACGATATCTGTTACGGCATTCCGTGGTTCAAGCTCGATCGACCATCGATCATCAAGAGCTACGCGCAGGCCTACCGTAAGGTGGCCGAACATGCCGATCAGTTGATGGATTGATGTGACTGGTCAGTCGAATCTCGATCTTCCATGACCGCTTTTGCGTCGGTATTTTTGGAGCGGTTACTCTTGTGCCTGGCTGTCTGCTTATGCCAGTAATAGAGGTGCTATGAAATTTGAGATTACGGAGCACGATATTCAAAAATATAGAACGGATGGATATCATATTATCCCTCAGGTTATTCCCGCCTCGCTCCTGACGGATTTGCGCCGGGAAGCGACCAAGGCTCGGGAGTTGGCCTATCGTGTTCATGGCCCGCAAACTCAGCGGCTCGGATTTTTTAAGGACTATGCCGATGAATTGGACCTGACTCCTTTTAAGAATTTTACGACGATTGATGGTTTGAATGAAGCGGTGCAGCGGCTGACCTCTTCGCATCATCAGGTAAAACCAGCCGAAGATTCCGGCATCTTGTTTTCTCCGCAGGAACGACCTTGGTCGACAGAGTGGCATCGCGATTGGCGGGACCACGTGCTGGATGCGGAATTTCAGGAACATGTGGGTGACGCTCGCTGGAAGGAAATTCTCGAGGACGGAGATTTCTTTAATCAGATCAATTGCCCGCTATATGAAGACACCTCAACTTGGTATGTGCCCGGTAGTCATCTCCGGGTGCATAACACCGATGAGGAAATGGCGGTCTATCTTTCGACTACGCAGGAAGCTTTGATGGATGAAGATAACCAGAAGACAGATGAAGAGCTTGAGTTAACCTGTCTGCGCTACTGTCAATCCATGCCCGGTGCGGTGCAATTGGTGCTCAATCCGGGGGACTTTGCCCTCTATCGCAACACCGGCTGGCACCTTGGAAACTATGTGCCTTATCGAACTCGAATGACGCTGCACACGCATGCGATCACCCCGGCGTTTAAAGAGTTTGGGGATAAATACCGTTGGATGCTGAAACCGCGTGAAGCCTCAATCGAACGTCACGGCAAGCTGGCGAGCTAGTCACGAGGATGAGCAAACGCCCTCACATCATTTACATCCTTTCGGATGAGCATTGTGGGTTCGCGATGGGGCATGCGGGGGATCCCAATCTGCAAACACCGCAGATGGATCGACTCGCGGCGGAGGGCGTGTCGTTTGAACGCGCCTATGCGAATTGTCCGGTCTGCACGCCATCTCGTGGGACGATCTTTTCGGGCCGTCATGCGCATGCGGGACCAGTGCAGGGATTCTTTGATGTGTTCAAAGCCAGCTCGCCCAGCACGGCTACTCTGTTGCGCGAGGCGGGTTATCGCACGGCGTATTTTGGCAAGTGGCACTGCGGGGCGATCCGCGATCAAGTGCCTCCCGAGATGCGCGACAATCCGCCGCCGAATTGCCACTGGCCGATGCGCACGCCGGAATATCACCGTGGAGGGTTTCAAGACTGGTATGGCTTCGAGGTGAACAACGCGCCGTTTGATGGTTTTTACTATCAGAACGACGAAACCAATCCGCGTCGGATGACGAAGTATCAGACCGATGAACTCACGGATCTGGCGATTGAGTATCTCAATAATTACGAAGGCGAAGAGCCGCTGTTTCTCGTGCTTAGTGTGGAACCGCCACATTTTCCGCTCGATGCCCCGCAAGAAAATCAGCGCTTCGATCCGGCTACTTTGCAAACGCGAGCCAATTTCACCGACACGCCCGAGATGCGTGAGCAGTTGGCGATGTATTATGCGATGATCGAAAATCTTGATCAGAACATCGGCCGTTTGCGTGAGAAGATCGAGGCTAAGCCAAAGTTTGAGGATAACACGTTGACGGTCTATTTTTCCGACCATGGCGACTTCATGGGTAGCCATAATATTTTTCAGCGGAAGGAATACCCCCATGAAGAGTCGGTGCGCATTCCGGCTGTCTTTCATTGGCCCGATCACATTCCGGCGAAAGGGATGACCCCGGAGTTGTGGAGCCTCGTGGACTTGCTGCCGACGACGCTTGGTTTAGCCGGAGCAGCCATTCCCAAGCATTTACAGGGACGTGACTATTCGCCGCTCCTGCGAGGTGAGGAATTCAAGGCGCCCGATGATCTGCTCTTGGAAATGGTGGGCAATCCGCGGTGGAGTCTGGATCTGCTCGATTGGCGTGGGCTGGTGAATGATCGCTGGAAATACGCCTATCTCGAAACGGGCCACGAACTGCTCTTCGATTTGGAGAACGATCCCTTCGAGCTAAATAATGTGGCGAACGACAACCCCGATGTTTGCACGGTGTTAAAGGCGCGTTTGCTCAAACTTTTATCTGAGTCCCGTGAACCTTACTACGACGTGCTCATCGAGCACGGGGTCAAACCGCAAACTCCTGTGCGCGATGTTTCGCCTTCCGGCTCAAGCGTGCTTGTGCCTTGTGCGGAGAAGCTATCTCCGGCATGGGAAGATATGATCGTGCGCGCTCCGGATGCGAATGCTTAAGTTCTAGCGAGTTTGGCGTCCAGCTCCTCAAGCGAGAAACGCACACTGACGATATAGGCTTCCTCGCCTTTGGTCCAATGGCCGTAAGTGGTCGTCACAACGATGGTCTGCCGCTCAGATTCCTGACTGATGTCGACGAGAGGAATGGAGTAGCCAGGTGACATCGTGGATAGGGTAATGTGATCTCTTAGGCCTGAGATGCCTCGGCTAAGACCATGCCATCGTCGACTGTCTCCCCATCAATCTGAGGCACTTCTGGAACGTGGAAGTAAGTGTGATCTTCGCGCTGGCGTTTCAGGATCGGGAGCATGCTCTTCCAAGTGGCCCAGAGGCCGTGCGTGGCTGGTGGAAGATCGTCTTTGATCGCTTCGCGTAACTTCGGAAGATTGTAGAATGGCACCGCGGGAAACATGTGATGCTCGATGTGGTATTGCATGTTCCAGTAGCAGAAACCTACGAGAGGGCTAGCAGTATAGCTGCGGCAGCAGAGGCGGAAATCATTCACGTTGGGCGCGAGACCAATGTGTTGAGGTATTCCACAGAGCGCTTCGAACCAGCCGCAGTATTGGCAGCCAAAGGTGAGGATGAGGATCAGATACCAATGGCCGGTGAGGACGAATATTGTGGCGAGCGTGAGATGGCCGAAGAGCACGAATCGCGCCCAATTGCGATGTTCACGACGCAGTGACTCGTTGGATTCTGGGGTGACTTTTGCGAGCCATTCTCCAGTAAAAAAACCGTCGTGATTGGTGCGACCCGCTGCGGCAGCGAACCAGAATCCGATGAGGTTGGCCACTCGGACTGGATCTATAATCAACTGCTTCAGGATAAAGCGAATGCCGTGCCAGTCCAAACCTTGGGGTAGGACGACTTCACCGTCGTGTTCGGTATGAACGGTGACCTGATGGTGCCGAATGTGACTGGCCCGAAAACCCACGTAATCAAATAGGCCTATAAACGCGAAAGTTCGCGTGAAGAGCGTGTTCAGCCATGGTGAGGCAAAGGGCGTTTTGTGACTGAGCTCGTGGATGGCGATGCCGCCATGGAATCGAGCAAAGGTGCCGTGAACGAACAGTGCCAACAGCACTATAGGGAGAGCCCAGAGCCAGTTGTTCGTGTTCAGGTTCTGGAAGGCCAAAATGGCCAAGGTCGCAGTGATCGCATAAATGAGCAGCGAGGGGATGGCTTGAGCCAAACCCTTAGCATCACTTTTGCGCATGAGCTCACTCATGACCTTGCGGTCTACCTTACAACGATACCAACGGACTTTTATTTTTTCAGACATGTGAATAGAGAGACGAAAACAAGAGAGGTTAATCTCTGTAGTTAAGTAAAATCGTCAACTCTAGCTCAGTTTCCATCTTTCCAGTGAGCGAAGAGCAACCTTCACGCTTTCGCTGGTTCCCCAAGCCAGACTGTGGGGCACATAGGCGAGAATGCTCAGTCGATAATCAGCACTGAAATCGTCGTAGCTGTAGTCTGTGACGCCATTCTGGAGAACCGCGCGATGGTAGTTTTCCAGAGCGATTCTCTCGAATTGGATGAGGCTGTCGTCGTCCAGATTGGCGTGGTGAAGCAAGCGCGCGATGTCCCACGCTCCGATCCCAATACTAATTCCTTCCCAATCGACGAGCAGGGGAGTCGCCTGATCAGGATTTCTCGGAACCATCACATTGCCGAGATGCGCGTCGCCGTGGATGAGAGTGAGGGTCTTTCGCTTCTCGCAACGTATGGTAAACGACTCTGCCCAACGTGTAATGATGGCCGGGAGTTGTTGATTCCACTCGGGCAGGAAAGCGTTGCCCCATGCGGCGCGTTTCTGTTGTAGATAGGTTTCGAGAAAGGTGCGCTCGCATGCGGCAATTGTTAGAGTATTAGTCACCTCGTGGCTGACGGTCTGGCAGGCGTTTTGCTGAAAGAAGCTAGCCCACTGTTCTGTTTGTCCCCATAAGGTCGCG
>Ga0055584_100007779_pt1 | contig 10499 bp, 8 predicted proteins | sample OSDHelmetaG_FD_58716 | JGI IMG/M metagenome (GOLD analysis project Ga0055584, IMG submission 58716) | Pelagic marine sediment microbial communities from the LTER site Helgoland, North Sea, for post-phytoplankton bloom and carbon turnover... | ecosystem: Environmental > Aquatic > Marine >...
TGGTGCTTCACGATTGCCATCGATCAAGCTACACCATTCTAATCCATCTATCTCATTCATCATGATGACACAAAGAATGATGCCTAACGAAATCCATGGTGTTCGTTTCTTACCTGAAAATGAGGCAAGACCAATCGCTCGTTGTAATTTATCTAAATCTTCTTCTTGTCCTTGAAAATCGGTATCGAGTTGTTCTTTGACTAGTTGCTGAGTCCATTCAAAAGCTTCATTAATCTCGCTAATCTCTGCCACACGTATGGCGATTATCTCTGCAGGGTATTTCTTTTCTAATTCACGAGGTTCTAGAGTAGCTATAATAGCTTCTGCCACGGATTTATCTGCAGAAGACAATGAAGTGAAACTCACGACTACTAGAAGCGCTCCGGCAGCTATCTCCCAGCTATGTGTCACAAATTCTTGTTCATCTTCTTCAAATAGTTCTTGATAATAAGCTGCTTGAAAGTCCCCTACGGTCACTCTTGATGCTGAAGGATTATGAATGAGGCATTGACGCAAGCTCTCAGGGCCAAACTGATGATTCCCTTTTTCTTGATAAGCTGATATGCGAAAGTTACCATCCCATACATCTGGGTTGTAAAATAAAAAGCTCTCTGTAGAATCTTCAAACTCACTCCAAGTACTTGGATACTGTATAGCGAACCAACCACCAGGTGCAATAAAACGTTTTGTTTCAACCATCATAGCTTATGTCTGTTTTTTTGTTTATATGAGATACAAAAATAGAGCTATTTTGCGACAAATCCAACAAAAGAACTCTTCTTTGCTGAGAAATAAAGCATTTTGTAAACCTTTATCCAAATTAATCTGCCACGTGGTGATAGGACGAGTATAAAAGAAGCGCATAGCCTACGAAAAGGCTATGCGCTTAGAGATAGACACGATTATCATGAAGAAGCATCGATAGCTACTTCCATAAGATTTTTATTTTTGGTTTTCAGGACGCAATTTACGTACAACAGCACCTGTGCGCCACATTTCACTTTCACGAAGTTGTTTCAATTCGTTGTCCAATCCTTTCCTGTAATCGGGTTTTGAGTTGGTGTCGATAGATCGTTGCGCTTCATTGCCACATTTTACTTCAGCGTATAGTTTCTCAAATACTGGTTTCACTGCATCATGAAATGGAACCATCCAATCAAGAGCTCCTCGCTGAGCTGTAGTAGAACAGTTTGCATACATCCAATCCATTCCCTTAGCCGCAAATAAAGGCATCAATGACTGTGTCAATTCTTCCACTGTCTCATTGAAGGCTTCAGATGGGGTATGACCATTGGCACGTAACACCTCAAACTGAGCTAGCAACAACCCTTGGATAGCGCCCATAAGAGTACCTCGTTCACCGGTCAAATCAGAATACACCTCGCGTTCAAAAGTTGTTTCAAACAAATAACCAGAACCTACTCCGATACCTAATGCGACGACGCGGTCCCATGCTTTGCCTGACGCATCTTGGAAGATAGCAAAACTAGAATTTAACCCTCTGTCTTCCAAGAACATAGTTCTTAATGAAGTACCCGAGCCTTTTGGAGCTACCATGATTACATCGATATCTTTTGGAGGTACTATCTTAGTACGTTCTTTATAAGTGATACCAAATCCATGTGAGAAGTACAATGCCTTACCTGGAGTCAATTGTTTCTTCACGGTAGGCCAAACTTCGATTTGAGCAGCATCAGACAATAAGTATTCGATGATAGTACCTCGTTTACAAGCTTCTTCGATTTCGAAAAGTGTCTCACCTGGTACCCAACCATCAGCTACAGCTTTGTCCCATGTCTTACCTTTTCTTTGACCGACAATCACATTAAACCCATTATCTTTCAAGTTTAGTGATTGACCGGGTCCTTGTACACCATAACCGATGACGGCTATTACTTCTTTTTTAAGGACTTCTTTTGCTTTAGCCAATGGGAATTCTTCACGTGTAACTACGTTTTCTTCTACTCCCCCGAAATTCATTATTGCCATAATTTTACCTATTTAATGATTTGTAATATGTTTATTTTTAAAAATAGATTCTATTTATTATTCAAATTCTAGTAATGATTTTACTGCTGCCTTTCCATCGGGTCTCACGACTTCAAGCATCCATACATCGGGTGCCTTTTCTTGTCGTAATATTTTGATTTCATCTCCAGCGTAACATTCTGCACTATAAGCTATATCTAAGCGACGCAGTCGGTGTGTTCGATGATAATCCAATTCGAAACAGTTTAGTAGATGTTCTATATAACGCATGCTATTGAGATGACCATTGAGATCTATATCGCTATAGCAAACGACATGTCTATATACTTCCTCAGGGGCTGTCATCCTAATATGTCCAGGACCTTGGATAGGCACAGAATATTCAGGATACATGTATTGCTTCAACTGTCCGTCATTTACAGATAAAGGATTGAGTGGCCTCCGGGTTTCTAAGTCAATTAGTGCCCAGATTGAAGTCGCAAATCCGATTGCTTTTCCTTCTGGATTGTACATTGCAAATTCACGATTTGTAAACAATCGAGACAATGATGTCGTCCAAGTCTCAAGACTAAAATGATCGTGCTGAACTGGCATCTCATCCATCTCTATAACTAAACGAGACAACACCCAACTAAGTGTCTTGAAAGTCTCAATACCAAAGTTACGTGCATTGGCATGGTTCCCAGCTACATTGAGCAGATGATTGCCTAACACGCCCATCGTCAGGTGTGTGGAAAAATCACAGTGAAAGGGTTCTGCTACAATTTCTTGCTTTAGGACTCTAGAATCTGTTTCTTTTGGTTGTCTGTACGACTCAAATTTCTTCATTTTTTACTATATTCTTTTAAGTTATGCATCTTTGCTCCAACAACTTTCTCGCGAGAGCTTATGCTCTTTGTTTCTGCTTTCGAGAAAATCATCGACATGTTCGAAACTACTTGTTGTGACAACAACTCTTCCAGACCGAACAAATTGCAATATAGTATTAAAATTCCTCAATTCTTCGTATAGGGCCGTAATTTCTTCGTCTACCCCTGACATTTCTAAGATAGAAAAGACCTCATTTACTTCTATGATATGTGCGCTGTATTTACGTATTATCTGTGAGATAGCTGGCTGAGATTTCAAAATATCTGTCGATAGTTTGTACATCGCAATCTCACGATGCATCAGTTCTGAGTCTAAGAAAAAGTGAGCTTGTATCACATCTATATTCTTAGAGATCTGCTGGACAATACGTTCAATATTTACCGCATCTGTCCTAGAAGTTATCGTATATTTATGAACTCCCTTGATGGATGATGCGGATACATTCAACGTCTCAATATTGACTTGACGACGGGTAAATGCAGCTGTCACCTTATTCAATACGCCCGCTATATTTTCAGAATGTACTATTATAGTATATAATGCTTCTTTCATAATAATCGTTGTTTCTTATGGTTCTAATAACATATCGGAAATAGTTCCACCAATAGGAACCATAGGCATGACATTGCCTTCTTTCTCTACACAGACCTCCAATAGATAGGCCCCATCATAAGATAACATCTCAGCTATTGCTTCATTTAATTGCTCTTCTGATACCACTCGTTTACTTTTTATGCCATAAGCATCTGAAAGTTTGAGGTAATCAGGATTTTCCATCGGGGTGAAGGAATAACGTTTCTTGAAAAACATTTCTTGCCACTGTCTCACATTTCCTAAATAGCTATTGTTCAAGATGACAATCTTCACAGGACATTGTTGCTCCATGATGGTTCCTAATTCTTGTATCACCATCTGAATGCCTCCATCTCCAGTCATCAGTACAACTGGCTTCTTATCGTCATGGTTTACTTGACGGTTACCGTATATAGCACCAATGGCAGCGGGTAATCCGAATCCCATCGTACCAAGTCCTCCTGAAGTAACTAGGCTTCTGGGATGAGTGTACCTAAAGTATCGAGACGAGAGCATCTGATTCTGACCGACATCTGTGACAAGGATAGCCTCATCATGTGTCGCTTGACTGACTAGTCGGGCTACCTGCCCCATACGGAGAGATCCGTCTGAGGTCGAGCGCAATTCCTTGGAACAGACTACTTTATGTTCTTCTTCAGTATAAGGGAGCAGTGAATCGATCCATGATTGATGATTTCGTGGGGCACATAGTGCTGTGAGTTTTTTTAGTGATTGCTTACAATCTCCTAGGATAGGAACATCAACTCGTACATTTTTATTGAATTCTGCTGGGTCAATATCAAGATGGATTACTTTAGCTTGAGGAGCATAAGTCTCCAAGTTACCAGTCACTCGGTCATCGAAGCGCATCCCTACTGCAATCAAGACATCACATAAGTTGGTTGCCTTATTTGGTGCTAAGTTACCATGCATCCCTAACATCCCTAAATTGTTGGGATGTGCACTAGGCATCGCTGATAATCCAAGAAGCGTTTCACCTACTGGGATATCCGTCTTCTTTATCAATTCTTCCAATTCAGCTGTGGCTTCGCCCAAGAGAACACCTTGCCCTACTAACATAAATGGTTTAGTCGCCTCATTGATTAATGTGGCTGCTTGCTCTAAAGAACCTTCTACAGGCTGAGGATTGGATACATAACTTCGAATAAAATCAACAATGGTCGGTTGATAATCGAGGGTACCAATTTGAGCATCTTTGGTGAAATCCAGAACAACGGGACCTGGTCGACCTGATGTCGCAATATAACAAGCTCGAGCTACTGCCCATGGGACATCTGCAGCTGATCGAATCTGATAACTCCATTTACTGATTGGTTGAGTGATACCGACCAAATCAACTTCTTGAAAAGCATCACTACCGAGCATCTTTGTACCTACTTGTCCTGCAATGACAAGAACGGGTGTACTATCTATCATAGCATCTGCGATACCGGTAATGGTATTGGTAGCACCTGGGCCACTGGTAACCATACATACTCCTATTTGCCCTGAAACACGAGCAAATCCTTGTGCGGCATGGATAGCACCTTGTTCGTGGCGCATCAGTATATGGTTTAATTTTTCTTTGTGATCATATAGCTTGTCATAGACAGGCATTATGGCTCCTCCGGGATAGCCAAAAAGAGTGTTTACTCCATGGTCTTCGAGTGCACTTAAGAGTGCTTCACCACCGGTCATCTTAACGGCCTGGACTTCCTTATTTATTTTCTGTTCCTTTATCATAATTTTAGTATGATTTAAATAGTTCCTGAACTGTCCCTAGTTTCTTAGGAACGTTTACTAATACGTGATTTAATTTACTATTTAGATCAGTCTAAAATTCGTACAGCTCCTTTGTCTGCTGAAGACACCATTCTTGAATAGGCTTGGAGAGCCTTACTGACGTTGCGAACCCTTTGTACAGGACGCATAGTTCTATTGGCCAGTTCCTCTGCTGACAATTTGACATTGATTGAACGGTTAGGAATATCTATTTCAATAATATCACCATCGATAATTTTTCCTATGGCACCTCCAGAAGCTGCCTCAGGTGAAATATGCCCTATGCTCAGGCCGCTGGTGCCACCACTAAATCGACCGTCGGTAATCAGTGCACATTGTTTACCGAGGTGTTTACTCTTTATATAACTAGTCGGATAAAGCATCTCTTGCATGCCAGGACCTCCTTTAGGGCCTTCATGAGTGATAACAACGACATCGCCGGCTTTTACTTCATCATTGAGAATGGCTTCGCAAGCCATATCTTGAGAGTCATAAACCTTAGCAGGTCCTTCAAAATGCCATATTGATTCATCGACACCTGCTGTTTTGACTACACAACCATCAATGGCTATATTCCCTTTAAGAATGGCTAGTCCACCATCTTTACTATAAGCATGAGCTTCATCTCTGATGCAGCCAGCAGTTCTATCTAAATCTAGTTCGGCATAGTAATGTTCTTGGTCACCCATAGTGACTGTACGCTTCCTACCAGGTGCTGCACTAGACCTTTTCTTAGCCTCTGCAGAACAAGAATCACTTGCCACGTCATTTTGTCTTATTGCTTCTTTAAGCGTAAGTCCGTCTACTCGCACGGTAGAGGTCTCAAGATGCCCTCCTCTATTGAGTTCTGCTAAGATGCCCATGATACCTCCTGCCCTATTGACATCTTCAATATGATATTCGGGTTTATTAGGGGCAACCTTGCAGAGACAAGGCGTTGTCTTTGATAAGTCATCAATATCTTGCATCGTAAAATCAGCCTCTGCTTCCGAAGCAATCGCCAAGAGGTGCAAGACGGTATTGGTAGATCCTCCCATTGCAATGTCTAGTTTCATCGCATTGCAGAAAGCATCACGAGTAGCGATAGAACGCGGAAGGACCTGAGTATCTCCGTCTCTGTAATAGGCGTAAGCCATATCTACAATCCGCTGAGCTGCTTTGTTGAACAACTCAACACGCAATTTATGAGTAGCAACGATGGTTCCATTTCCGGGTAATGCCATCCCTAATGCTTCGTTTAGACAATTCATCGAATTGGCAGTAAACATACCCGAGCAACTACCGCATGTAGGACAAGCTTGTTCTTCTATTGCTTGAACTTCTGCATCCGAAGTTTGTGCGTCTGCACTCTCTATCATAGCATCAATCAAGTCTAATTTCTTACGACCTAGAATACCAGCTTCCATAGGACCTCCACTGACAAAAATGGTCGGTATATTTAGTCGCATAGAAGCCATCAACATCCCAGGGGTTATTTTGTCACAGTTACTGATACAAACCATGGCATCTACCTTATGAGCATTGCACATATATTCCACACTGTCTGCTATAATATCGCGTGATGGCAAAGAGTATAACATACCATCATGACCCATAGCAATGCCATCATCAATAGCAATGGTATTAAACTCGGCTGCAAAACAACCAAGTCGCTCTATTTGTTTTTTGATATCTTGACCTATCTGATGAAGATGTACATGACCAGGAACGAATTGGGTAAATGAATTGACAATAGCAATAATTGGTTTTCCCATTTGTTCTGTTACCATACCGTTAGCTCTCCACAATGAGCGAGCACCTGCCATTCTTCTTCCACTAGTACACTGTATACTTCTTAAAGGAATCTTAAACTTCTGATTCATAAAATTATACTTTACATCGTAAGCTATGAATAAAATCCACAGCTTATAATTTATTCTTTTTACCTAATAAAATATATAAGAACATTATATTAAAGACCTATTTACTTTCAATATATAGCCTTATTCCTTAATTATTCGATGCAAAGTTAGTAGTTTATCCTACAAATTCAAGCAAATTAGAATAAAAAAAAGGCTTTTTCCTTACAATTGTAAGAAAAAAGCCTTTTAATCCGCCGATTTAATATAGAGATAACTAAATAACTATCTAATTATTAAATCGTTATTGTGTATTTGACTAGCAATTACAGCCATCGCCACAACCACCATCACAACCGCAATCGTCGCCTTCGCCACAACTGCAACCGCCACCTTGTCCGCTCATCGCTTTCACCATTTCTTGAATTTCTTCATTTGTAGCTTCGCGGTTAGTTTCAACAGTGCCTTCGAAATGCAATGGAATACCAGCCAATGGGTGATTCATATCCATGACTACCTTGTCGTCTTTTACTTCGACACAAGTACCATTCATACGTTCACCATTAGCACCCATCAATGGAACTACTGCTCCTGGTTTGATATGCTCGTCATCAAATTTACCTTCGATTTCAAAAATACTCTTATCTAATGAAATAACGTATTCCTCATTACGTTCTCCGTATGCTTCAGAAGCAGTCATTTCGATCTCGTAAGAACCACCTTCAACTACTTCAAGAAGTTCTTTTTCAAATTTTTCTAAAGTAAGTCCCATTCCTGAAATAAATTGGAATGGACGTCCCTCTGGAGTTTCTTCTATAAGATTCTTCTCTCCGTTGCGAATATCATACAATTTATAACTAGCTACGATATACTTGTTTTTTTGATCGTTTTGATTCTCCATAAAAATGTTTTGTTTTTTAATTTATACTATGAGATATTCTTTCTTAATCTTCAAAACTCGTGCCAACTATTGTTTAGAAAATAATTAATTAAGTTATTTATCGTCTAGATAAGGTAATAACCTGATTTGCTCGTTCTACAATAGATTGGTCATGGGTAATAAACAGTACCGTTTTATTCGGATAATACTCGTCAAGTGCATCTAAGAAATGTCTTTCTGTTTCGGAATCTAAAGCTGAGGTCGCTTCGTCGAGTAATAAGATCTGCCCTGGGCGAAGCAGCGCTCGGGCTATAGCTATGCGTTGGGCTTGTCCTTCTGAAAGGCCTCCTCCTAACTCGTTTATCGAGGTGTCTAGTCCATTGCTCATCTCTAAGACAAAGTCAGCTTGTGCATGTCGTAGCGCAGTAATCATCTCTTGGTCTGTAGCTCGGGAATTACCCATCAACAAATTGTCTCGAATTGTTCCACTGAGTAAACTGTTCCCTTGAGGTACATAGACAAAATTACAACGTGTATGGCTAGAGAGGGCAATTCGAGCACTGTCACTATTGGTAGGAAGATGTTGTGCATCGGTAGATTCTAAAAAAACAGTTCCCTTATCAGGGGTAGCAAATGCTAAAATCAGTCTAATAAGCGTGGTCTTACCTGCCCCAGTTTCTCCGATGATAGCACAACGACTACCGGGTTCTATCTTAACATCTAATCCATCCATCACTTCGGGAGTACCTTCTTTGTATTTAAAAAAGACATGGTCAATGATTAGACGTGGAGCTGCTGCATATAATTGCTGCTTTGTAAGGTCTTCGGAGGGTAAATCTTCAAGCTCCATCAATCGTTCGGCAGCAGTCATAGCGATAACAAACGAAGGAATCAACTTGGATAAGCTGAGTGCTGGTTGTTGTACTTTTGAGACTAATTGGAGCATAGCTGTTATCGTACCAAAAGAAATCGTCCCCAGAGATAATCTGTAAGCTCCCCACAAAAAAGCGATTAAATATCCACCCGAAAAACCTAAGGAAACGATAGACCGAGAGAATAAGGAGAAACGGGTACGCACGTCTACTTGTTTCTCTAATCCGGTTTGTAATGATTCTAGTTTATCAAGATGTCTATCATCTTGCTCCATACTTTTAATAACTACACGATGTTGTAAACTTTCTTGCAATACTGATTGGATATTGCTGCCACTCTGCCGAATGGTATGAGTGTATTTCCTCATCCGTCTACTGTAATAACGGCTTCCTATTAGCAATATGGGTAGCAAGGCTACTAGTATCCAAGCAAGACGTATATCTAAAAAGCAAAAGAAAATAAATGCTGCAGATAGTTGAGTAGCAGTAATGACGAAGGCTGGAACTGTGCTCGTCAATAGATTGATGATAGCACTTCCATCTTGCTGTACCCTATTTACAACATCTCCACTGTGATATTGTTCGAGCTCATTCCAACGACTGGCTAATAAACGCTGGAACAATCGATGCCGCAATTGGTTACGGCTATGAACTTGAAGACGAATCGAAAACCAATTTTGGACAACACCCATAGATAACTGGATCAAGACTAGCAAAATGAGTACTATACCTGACATCCACAAATTGCCCGAAGCATCATTTGTAGCTATATCAATGGTCCATTTGGAGGCCCATATAAAGGCTAATCCAATAAGCACATTGAATATACCTAATAGGGTCACTACGATGATACGCCACCGTATACCTATAGAGATGGTCCAAGCCCAGCGTAGTATCTCTTTGATGGGACGAGTCATTTTGGTCATCTTTGTTTTATTTTTGAACGATACCTATCTTCTTCCAGTCTTCAATTAACTTTTCAAGGTCGGACAGTGCTTGTTTGGTGGAAACTTCATACTCTTTTTGCAATAAAGTGGTTAACTCATCCATTGTATAGTCCACCTCTTCTTCTGTATTTTTCCAAATGAAAGCAGCGGTCTCGTTCATGTGAATGATCTGTGTGAAGTCTACATTTGTGCCATCAGCCATCAATACATTTTCTTTACCAATAGTACGTAGGTCAAAACCTTTTTTCTTTTTCATATGCTAGTTATTTTTTATTCTTTCCATGGGGAATACGGTGATAGATAGCTAAGAAGATACGTCGCATCCATAATGTGTGCATCCAGAGCCAACTATATATTCGCCAATGTTTCCCATTGGTTTGGTAATTTCTACCTTTGCGGTGTATCACACGGACTTTACCTATAATTGTTGTCTTAGGACAGGTCTCTGTGTAGGTCACAGCATTGCCGTCCCCCATCAGGTACACATTTTCTTTATCGATTTTTACAATCCGGTGAAGTAAGTATCGTTTGGGGGCATCCTGAATCGCAACAACAACATCTCCAATTTTTAAAGAAGAGACAGCACAAGAGGAGATGGTTACTTTGTCTCTTTTATCCAGTAAAATGGGGTTCATTGAATTTCCTTGAACCACAATAGTAACATCCTTTCCCTCATCTACTAACTCTTTGATAAAAGGAAACAACACAAAATTGGGAATTACTTTATGGTCTAAATTATCCATTCTCA
>Ga0055584_100007780_pt1 | contig 10498 bp, 10 predicted proteins | sample OSDHelmetaG_FD_58716 | JGI IMG/M metagenome (GOLD analysis project Ga0055584, IMG submission 58716) | Pelagic marine sediment microbial communities from the LTER site Helgoland, North Sea, for post-phytoplankton bloom and carbon turnover... | ecosystem: Environmental > Aquatic > Marine >...
GGCGCGGCTCCTCATAGGTCCCGGCAAGTTCCCACGGCTCCAGCGCACGGGCTGGTGTTCGGGTCGCCAGAAAGGTCCCTGCCCCCGTAGTGGCCAGCACAACGCCACCGCCGATGATCTTCAGAAAGTTCCGTTTGGAAGGCATCACATCACTCCATTAATTCGATTTCGAACTATATAATTCGATCCCGAACTATTTCAAGATGCATTTCATCCACGCTTCCCCTGAACCGTCTCTGGCTATCTGCTATGGTCACGCCCCAGGGACGAGCATGGGAGCACGCCAAGTGACCACCAAGCACATCTGGTCCGACCGTTGGTCCGACCCCCGTGAAATCTTCGATGGCCTCACCGATGACTATGACCGTTATCGGCCACGCTATGCCCAGGTCTCACTCGATCGCATGTTCAAACGCACAGGTTCGGTCCGCTGTGTTCTCGATCTGGGCTGCGGCACCGGCATTCTTACGCGTGCCATGGCGCCCATGGTTGATGGCGCAACGGTGATCGGTGCGGACCCGGGCTCGGATATGCTTGATGAAGCGGCCAGATCCGACACCACCAACAACATCGCCTGGCTTAACTGCCGAGCTGAACAACTCGCCGTGGCGAATGACAGTCTTGACCTCATGACCGCTGCCCAAGCCGCCCACTGGTTCGACCGCCCGGCCTTTTATGAGGAATGCACACGCACCCTGCGGACCGGCGGCACGCTCGCCATCCTCTACAACAACCGGATACGTGGCGAACCAATCGATGAGGCCCACGAAGGCGTGCTCACGAAGTACAGTCCAGGGTATACCCGCGAATATCGTGACTTCGACGTTGCCATGGAACTCTCCTGCCTGCCCGACACCAGCAATGTGCTGGTCGACCGTGAGGTCTGGGACTGGGTGCTCACCTTCGAAGAATTCATCGGCTACGTCCGCTCAACCTCGCACTACAAGATTGCCTGCCTGGAGCGCAGCGAGGAAGACATGTTGACCATCTATGCCAATGCCCTGGGGCCTCTCGCACAAGAGGACGGCACCCTGCATGTCCCCTATGAGACCATCGTGACGTCGGCCCGCTTCGGCTGAACCGGCAACGGCCGGTTCTTGCCAGTACCAATGTCCGCTTTATAGTCACCCGCTCCAGAACAAGACCCGGAACGGAACACGCTGACCATGGCCACAACCGAATACGATTACATCATCATCGGCGGTGGTTCGGCAGGCTGTACCGTAGCCGCACGTCTCACCGAAGATCCTTCCATCTCGGTGCTTCTGATCGAGGCCGGCGCCAGCAAGGGTGGCATCCTCGACTTCTGGAAGATCGACATGCCTGCGGCCTTCGACAAGGCCTGGGTCGATCCCAAGTACAATTGGATGTACCACGGCGAAGAAGAAGCGGCTCTCAACAACCGACGGGTCTTCCAGCCGCGCGGCAAGGTTCTGGGTGGCTCATCAGCCATCAACGGCATGTGTTTCATCCGCGGCCATGCACTCGATTTCGAACGTTGGGTCTCCGAAGGCGCAGACGGCTGGTCCTGGCAGGAAGTTCTGCCCTATTTCAAACGCCTGGAAACCTGGCAGGGCGGCGAAAACAAATGGCGTGGCGGAAGTGGTCCGGTGCATGTCCGCAAGGGCGATCACGATTGTGAACTCTATGACGTCTTCCTGCGCGCCGGCGAACAAATGGGCGCACCGGCCAGTGACGACATCAACGGCGAACATCAGGAAGGCTTCGGCGCTTTCCAGATGAATGTCGACAATGGCGTGCGTGCCTCTACCGCACAGGCCTATATCCGTCCCAACCAGGGCCGCGAAAACCTCACCGTCATGGACCGTTGCCACGCCGACAACCTCACCATCGAAGGCAACCGCGTCTCCGGCCTCTCGTTCACCCGTGGCGGCGTGGAACAGCAGGCCAGAGCCCGGCGTGAGGTCATTCTTTCCAGCGGTGCTATCAACTCGCCCCAGCTTCTCATGCTCTCAGGCATCGGTCCGGCCGACCACCTCAAGGAAGTCGGCATCGACTGCAAGGTCGACCTGCCCGGCGTTGGTCAGAACCTCCATGATCATCCGTTGATCTACATGAAGTTCGAGATCGACAAGCCGGTTTCTGTCAGCAAGTACCTGCGCACGGATCGCAAACTGATGGTCGGCGCACAGTGGCTCACCACCCATACCGGTCCCGGGAGCACCAACAACGTCGAGACCTGCGCCCTGTTGCGCACAGAGCCCGGCGTGCCCCACCCCGATATCCTGGTTCAGTTCCTTGCCGCCGTGATGGATCACGACGATGGCCTCAGTCACGACCTCCACGGCTTCTCCTATGCCATCGGCCCTGTCCGGGTCGAAGCAACCGGCTGGGTCAAGCTCAACGCCGACAACCCCGCCGGGGAACCGCGCATCAGGTCAAACTTCCTCACCACCGATTATGACCTCAACCAGATGCGTCACGCCCTGCGCATTGGCCGCGAACTCGCCTCGCAGAAGGCCCATGATTACCTGGGGGTGAAGGAGGCCGCCCCGGGCAAGGATGTGAACTCTCCAGCCGAAATCGACGAGTATCTACGCAACAACACCGACGGCGATTTTCACCTCTGCGGCACCTGCAAGATGGGTAACGACAGCATGGCCGTCGTCGACCCTCAGCTGCGCCTCCACGGCATCGAAGGCCTGCGCGTGGTCGATGCCTCTGTCATGCCCAGCATCGTCAGCGCCAACACCAACGCCACCACGATCATGATCGGCGAAAAAGCCGCCGACATGATCCTCGGCAAACCTCCTCTCCCCAAAGCCGACGTCTCTCTGCCCGCCGCGTAAAACGCAAGCCACGGCATCGAACCGAGGGAAAACACCTTCCCCTCCCGAGTCATCGTCGAACTTGATTCGACGATCCATGCACGGAGTTCAACCTCAGAAACACTTTACTCATCAGAAGCACCTAACCTCAGAAATGCAGATGATCGTATAAATCCGACCAGGTCGGGTTGTTCTCCTCGACCAGAGCAATCTTCCAGACCCGCTTCCAGCCCTTAAGCTGTTTCTCCCGACGGATGGCATCACGCACATCCTCATAGGCCTCGACCATCACCACACGCTTCACGCCATACCGCTTGGCAAATCCGGGCTGGTCACTCTCACGATGCTCCCATGACCGCCGCGCAACATCGTTCGTCACGCCGATGTAGAGCGTCCCGCGCGTCTGACTGGCCAGCATGTAGACGTAGTACGACATCGATAACCACACCTCGATCAGGTTTCGCACTTGCTCCGCGGTCCGTGCATGGATCGTCGAATCAAGTTCGACGATGACTCACTTTGGTTTGGTGATGGGCTTCGATCTACTCACGATACGCCTTAGTCAGATGCAATCCTGCCAATTCCCCCTTTTGGAGTCATCGTCGAACTTGATTCGACGATCCATGCACGGGCGGAATAAACCAGCACAGCCCCCACATCCCGGCACAACACCCAATCAGCATCAAACGAAACCGCGCACCGCCAGATAAGCGCCCAGTAGAAGCAGCGCGACAAAGAACACACGGCGGAAAATTGCCGCACTCATCCAGCGTCGCAGCAGTGCGCCCAGCAACATCCCAAGCAAAGCCGGCACCACACCAACGGCGGACAATATGGGCACACCGCCAGCAATCAGCCCGTGGTCGGCCAGTGCAAAGGAGAGCGCCAGACTTGCGGTCAGGAAGAACACGCCCATGGTCTGGATCAGTTGGCCCGCAGGCAGCCCCAGCGCCTGGAGATAAAGCACACTGGGCAAAACGAATGTCCCGGTCAGACCTGTAATCAGGCCATTTACCAGTCCCACCAAAGGCGTCCACCAGCGTTCTTGTTTCCCCGGCGAAGGCATCTGCAAGCCGGCCAGACTGATCCCGGCGTAGACCACCAGCAGAAGCCCCAACGCGGCTGAAAGCACCAGCGCATTCGCGCCGACCAGCCATCCCGCTGAAATCCACGTTCCCAGGCACAGCGTCAGCAACAACGGCCAGAACCGTCGCAGAGTCACCAGAAGATGCCCCCCCACCATGGCCTGCCACAGATTGGTCACGGCAGCAGGCACCAGAATCAGCGCCATGGCATCGACCACGCCCATGAACAACGCCAGCACCACCAGACCAACCGTCGGCAGTCCGAATCCCACGACGCCCTTCACGAACCCCGCGAGCAGAAAGGCACAAGCAATCAGCAGCAGCGTTTCGTTGGTCCAGGGAGCCATGAATACCTTGTTGATGATCGCAGCGTCAGCTTCGCACGGCATCGGGCAGAGTCGCCAGCCGAACTACCCCAAAGGCTGCGCAGCTCCACGAATTAGGGCAGGATCAACCAAACCGGATCGGAGACCACCATGCCCATGACACGCGGAGCCCTTTTGACGCTGGCCCTTGCAGCCACGCTTGCCACTCCCCTGGGCTCATCCCGTGCAGAGGATAACTCCAATCTCGAAACGCTCGTCGTCAGCGACACCCTGACCATCGGCATTGCCCATTTTGAGAATCCGCGCACCGACATCATGATGGTGATTGATCAGTGGGTCCTGGCCGACACGCTCGATAGCTATGAGCTTACTCTGGGGGATCATTTCGGCCCGGAAACCAAAACTGGGAACGACATAACCGGTGACGGTCACCCCGACATGATCGTGGAATCCTTCTCGGGCGGGGCGCATTGCTGCTTTAGCTACTACCTCTATGCGCTGGAGCCCGCTTTCAAACAGCTCGCCGAAATCGATACCGGCAGTTCCGGTGCCCAGTTCGAAAAACATGATGGCATCACGGGCCTCGTCATGACGACCGGGGACAACACCTTTGCCTATTGGTATGCGCCCTATTCGGGATCACCCACGCCTGTCGTGAAACTCACCTGGGATGGCACGGCCTATGTCATGTCGCCCGAGCTGATGGCCGCACCGGCCCCCTCAACCGATGCGCTAGCCAAGGAAGCCGCAGAGATCGTCACCAGTGACTGGTGGACGGCAACGGACATGTATTCGCGCCTGTGGGGCGAGATGCTTGATCTTATCTATAGCGGTCACGCCGACCTTGCCTGGGTGTTCCTTGAGGGTGGCTGGCCAGAAGGCCGTTCGGGCATGGACACCTTCAAAACCAACTTCCGCTGCCAGTTGGCTCAAAGCCCCTACTGGGACACGCTCGCTGCCATGAACAACATTGCCGTTGGTGACGTACCTGCCGACTGTTCCGGCAATACCGGCGGCTGATTCTCAATCGGCTTTGGATACAACGACATAACCCTGTCGATCCATGCAGGCGTCGGTTTCCAGCGTGATGTCTTCGACAGCCTTGTAGACCCCAACGCCTGCGCCAAACGTCGCCCCCACAGCGCCACCAACCAGCAGGACCCCAAGCGAGGGATCGTGGTGATAGGCATGGCTGTTACCGGAAAGACCGGCGCCGTAAACAAACCCGACTCCGGTCGTGGCCAGCACAACGCCGGTTCCCTCGAACGTGTTCACAACCAGATCGTTCATGTTGCAGATGCCAAGGTCGAGCACATAGTTGGCGTGATCGTACCCGGCATCACCCCGCTCGACGGCAGGCGTGGAACAGGCAGAGACAAGCGCTGTGATAACGAGCGCACCGAGCATCTCTTTGCAGGCGAATCGGGCCATGGCTCGAAGTCTAGAGCAAATCACGCCTGCTTTGGGTCAGACGCAAGGCGGCCCGGCGGCCCTAACCCGAGATCAGGGCTTTGGCCTTGGCCAAGTCATCTTCATCGTTGGCATTGAAGAACGGGTCGACCGGATCGGTGGCAAAGTCGACATCGGCGACCTTGTAGCGTCCGGTCCAGGCATCAACCTTGCGCACGCCTTCATCGATCAGCGCGTGACGCAGTTCGTTGCGCAGGCTGACCGGCCACAGACCCACCACCGGATGGCGTTGTCCGCCCGAGGTTGCGCACGCCATGTCCGCGCCCTCTTCCTCGACCGCAGCCATCATGCGCGCGACCAGGTCATGGGGTAGGAACGGCGCATCGGTCGGCACGGAGACCACCCATTCCAGTCCGGGCACATTCGCAAAGGTCCAGTCCATGCCCGTCAGCACGCCGACCAGGGGGCCGGGGTTGCCGGGCAGCACATCGGCGGCCACGGTGTAGGGCCAGCGGCTGAACCGCTCGGGGTCACCATTGGCGTTCAACACCAGCAGACGCACCTGGGGGCGCAGTCGTTCCAGCACATGATCAAGGATCGGTTTGCCGTCGAGTTCCAGCAGGCCCTTGTCGCCTCCGCCCATACGGCGCGCCAGGCCACCGGCCAGGACAACACCCGAGGCATTTGTCGTGATCTCTTCAGGCTGCGTCATCTTTGCTGCTCCCCTTGCGCCGATGGCGTTGGTCTTCGTCGGCGATATGCGACAGATCGGCGTCGTATTGCAACCGTTCCTGGCCCGCCAGCACCAGAAATCTCTTCCCCTTCATGCGCCCGATCAGCGTCATGCCGACCTGCCCGGCCAGCTCAACACCCCAGGCGGTAAAGCCCGAGCGCGAAACCAGGATCGGAATTCCCATGCGCGCGGTCTTGATCACCATCTCGCTGGTCAGCCGTCCCGTCGTATAGAAACTCTTGCCTTCGGGCCCGATGCCGTTGAGCGCCATGTAGCCGGCGATCTTGTCGACCGCGTTGTGTCGCCCGACATCCTCCATATAGATCAGCGCGCGGTCTTCCTGGCACAACACGCAGCCATGGATTGCGCCGGCTTCAAGATACAGGCTTGGCGTCGTGTTGATTTCCCGCGACAGCGCATAAAGCCAGCTCGTGCGGATGACCGCATCGGGGTCCAGACGCACCGCTTCGATCTCGTCCATCAGATCGCCAAACACCGTTCCCTGCGCACAGCCCGACGTGAGCGTCTTTTTCTTCAGCTTCTGTTCGTAATCGGTCTTGCGCTGCGTCCGCACCACGACCGTGTCGATCTCGTCGTCATGATCGATCCCGGTGATCACATCATCGGGGCGCAGCATGCCCTGGTTCAGCAGGTACCCCACGGCCAGGCAATCAGGGTGATCCCCGATCGTCATCATCGTGACGATCTCCTGCCCGTTCAGAAACAAGGTCAGCGGGCGCTCCATCGTCACCGATGTCTCGACCGCCTTGCCTTCATGATCAACGCCCGTAACCCTGCGCGTCAGGCGCGCATCGCCGGGGTCAGGCTGAACCAGAAAATCACTCATACCCTGAGTATGGGGATGCAGGTGCCCGACGCCAAGGCGGAGAGGCAAAACCAGGTGCGATTCAGGTCACAACCAGGGCATCCACCGCAATGGCGCCATGGGGTCCTGCAATGATCGGATTGATGTCCATTTCAGCAATGGCATCCCCCAGCGCCGCCGCCATCACCGAAAACCGAGAGATTGCCCTTGCCAGACTCTCCACATCAGCAGGCGGAGCGCCACGCATACCCTCAAGCAGGCGCTTGATCTTCAAGCGATCCAGCAGACGATGGGCATGGTCAACGCCAAAGGGCGCCAGCGCAAAGGCGCGATCATCCAGCACTTCCACCAGAACGCCGCCAGCGCCAACCATCACCATCGGCCCGAACTGGGGATCACGCACCATGCCCAACGCGATTTCCACACCTCTGGGCGCCATCGCAGCCACCGCCACGCGCGGTCCCAAGGCGTCAGACATCGTGTCATAGGCTTCCGACAACGCCGCTTCATCGGTCAGTCCGACAACAACGCCGCCAACATCCGACTTGTGCGCAATCTCCGGCATGGCCGTCTTGAGCACGACGGGGAATCCAACCTTGCCTGCGGCCTGCAACGCTGCTTCACGGGTTTCGCAGACAAGAGAATGCGCCACAGACACGCCGAACGCGCCAAGCATGGCAAGCGCCTGCGTCTCATCCATCGCTCCGGTGCCAAGCCGTTCGCGCCAGCGTGTGATCACCGCATCATCGGCTTCACCAGGGCTCTCGTTGGAACGCTCCTGGTAATCGCGCCATGCCAATGCGTTCTTGACGGCCGCCAGCATCGGGCGTGTGCCGTTGATCATGGGGACGCCCGCATCTTCCAGCCGCTCCGCCGTGTTTCCGGTGTCGGCCGAACCCAGCGACGAGACCAGCAGATGCGGTTTGCCGGTGACCGCTGGCAGGTTGCAGATGTAATCGATCGACTCCGGATAGAAACAGAAGTGGTCGTCGATAAACAGCTCATGGGCCATCACCGCCACATTGGGATCGCACGCCAGAACCTTTGCAGATTCATTGAGTCGTTCGACAAAGTCGGCGTTAAGTGGCCCCGCTGCATCCATGGGATTGACCGGCTCCAGCCCGAACGCCAGCGTCTCGCGCAGCGCGTTGGTGGTTTCCTGCGTCAACGTCGCAAACTCGACATCCATGTCATCGGCAACGTCAATCAGATGTTCACGCAGCCCTCCGGAATCAGTCGCTGCACCCAGTCTGCCGGGGCCAGGCCGGCGTTCCTGAGACATAAGTTGAAGTGTCGACATCATCGTCTCGATTTCATCGCACAGCAGCACACCGTGTCGCTCACACAACGCGCGAAACGCGCTGTCACTGCCTGCAATCGCGCCCGAATGGGTCATCGCCAGCGCCGCACTTTGTTCGGTCCGCGCGATCTTGTTGATCACCACGGGCACATCATGAGCATGCGCTTTCTCCAGCGCGGCAACAAAGGCATCAGGGTCGCGCACCGCTTCCAGAAACAGGCCGATCACCCGTGTCGTGGGCTGCTCCACAGCATAATCGATATAGTCAGCAGCCGTGGCACCGATCTCCTGGCCCTGGCTCACCACCATGTTGAAGCGATAACGCCGCGCCCCGTTCAGCATCAGGGCAAAGACCGAACCGGAATGGCAGAACATGGCAATGCCGCCAGCCTTGGCAAACAACGGCTCCTGAAAGCTGACCCATGTGCGGCTGTCATGGTTGATGAAACCCATGCCGTTGCCGCCACAGACCGGAAAGGCAGCCTCGCGCGCCAGTCCCTTCAGCCGGTCCAGCAAAAGGGGCGCTTCATCATCCTCAAAGAAACACGGATCAAAGACCACTGCGGATCGCGCGCCTGAAGCAATGGCATCGGCCATGGTCTGCTCCATGCGATGGGCCGCCACCGAGAGAACGGCAAGGTCGGGTGCCTGAGGCAAATCCGCCAGGCCCGCCACGCAAGGCAGCCCCAGAACGCTCTCATACCTGGGGTTGACCGCATGCACCGCACCGCCAAAACCACCGGCCTGCAGCACCTCAACCATCGTGCGACCCACGGAACCTTCACGTTCAGATGCCCCGACCAGCGCAATCGAACGTGGCGCCAGCAGCGGCGTCATCCAATGTTCAGTTGCGGTTTCGCCTGTCGCCATCGCTGCCCCGTATTCCTGCTGCGAAACTATGGTCAAAAGTCATCCAAGTGTGCAATTCCCAAATGCCTGCGTCTGCTGCACACTGTCATCGACAAGACAGACAGGGGGCGTCATGTCGATCCGCGACGAACACAGCAAGGCGGACCCGAAGGGGTTCTATGGCGCAGAGGACCAGAAGCAGTTGGTCGATCGCTATGACGAGGCTGCCGATGTTTATGACGCTGCCATGTCCGATGATGTCGGCTGGACCGGCCATATCGAGCTCGCCAAGGTCGTGGAACGCCACGTCGAAATCAGAACCCGCATCTGCGATGCTGGTGCCGGCACAGGCATGCTAGGCGAACTGCTCTCGAAAATCGGCTACCGCGACATGAGCGCCAACGATCTTTCGCCAGGCATGCTGGAAGTCGCACGGCGCAAACGCATTTACAGCCACTGCCAGGTCATGGAACTGGGCAAACCGCTGGGTTACGCCAGCAGCGTGTTTGGCGCCACGACCGCCTGCGGCGTCTTCACCCCCAACCACGCCCCGGCTTCGTCTCTTGATGAGCTTCTGCGCATCACCCGCAAAGGCGGCCTCATCCTCTACACCTTGCGCAGCGACGAGGAGCCCGCCGACTTCGCAGCTAAACAGCAGGAACTCGTCGATGCCGGAAAATGGGAACTGGTCGAAGCCGGCGATCCCTTCCCGTCGATCGCCAGCGAACCCCATATCCGCCACCGCTGCTGGGTCTGGCGCGTTCTTTAAGGACACAGCGCATGAACGCAACTGTCCTCACGCCCACCACGTTACGTCCCGCTCCCGTCATGACGAGATCCCGGCTCAAGGCCGGGATGACACATCTCCTTTGCTCCGCCCTCGCGTCCAGAGGGAGGCCCAAAGGGGCCGACAGGCATGCGACCGCGTGCCCACGCCGAATGGCGCGTAAGCCAAGTGAGCGGAGCGAACGCCCGGCGCCTGAGGGAACAAACAAATGCCGCTTGAGCTAATCGGATGGGTCGCACACCAGGTTGAGTCCGAGTTGATCGGCAGGCGCGATGTTGCTTTCGATATCGAGGCCATCAACACAACCGCACGCATCCACGAGGAAGCCGGGTTCGACACCGCACTCGTGGGTTATTTCTCTGACGCGCCCGATGGCTTCATGGTTGTCGCCCA
>Ga0055584_100007782_pt1 | contig 10497 bp, 7 predicted proteins | sample OSDHelmetaG_FD_58716 | JGI IMG/M metagenome (GOLD analysis project Ga0055584, IMG submission 58716) | Pelagic marine sediment microbial communities from the LTER site Helgoland, North Sea, for post-phytoplankton bloom and carbon turnover... | ecosystem: Environmental > Aquatic > Marine >...
GTAGGGTGGGCTTGTGCAAGGTTTATATCTTAGCGTGGTCTGGCTAACGTAGTCACTGTGGTATTATTCTTCATCATCATTTCAGTTGAAAGTATAGAGCGATGAAGTTACCACGATTCGACAAAGCGAGCGTTTTAGTCATAGGAGACGTGATGCTGGACAGATACTGGCATGGCGCAACCGAGCGCGTATCGGCCGAAGCGCCTGTACCGATTGTTGATGTCGACGAAAGAGAAGAGCGTCCCGGTGCCGCCGCAAATGTTGCCTTAAATGTGATGTCATTGGGTGCGCGAGCCTCGCTGATCGGAATGATTGGCGATGATGAAGCGGGTGCAACGCTACTCGGCAAGTTGGAAGGGGCGGGGATTAATTGTCAGCTTGTGGCAAAGCCGGATTACCAGACCACGACCAAGTTGCGCATAGTCAGCATGAATCAGCAGCTCTTGCGGGTTGATTTTGAATCCCATGAAACCATGGACGATAAATCGATGACCGCATCTTTAGAAAATGCACTCGCGGACGCTGACAATGTCCTTTTTTCAGATTATGACAAAGGCGTGCTGGACAACCCGCAATTGGCGATCAGTAAGGCGCGGGAGCTTGATAAACCGGTGATGGTTGATCCTAAATTCAAAGACTTCGCCCTGTATAGAGGTGCTACGATTTTGAAACCAAATCGGCTTGAACTGCAGCATGCTGTTGGGCAATGGACCTCAGAGTCCGATATGTTGCAGCGATGTCAGGGTCTGATGCGCGACCTGGAGATCGAGGCATTGTTAGTAACCAGATCAGCGGAGGGGATGACACTGATCAAGAATACCGGTGCTAGTGTTCATTATCCTGCGCGTATGCGTGAAATATATGATGCAACCGGTGCTGGAGATACGGTCATCGCTACATTGTGTAGTGCACTCGGCGCAGGTGAGACGCTCAATGATGCGGTCGGCCTTGCTAATATTGCCGCAGGTCTAGTAGTGAGTCACTTCGGCAACACTAGCGTCAGCGGTCCGGAGTTGCGGGACGAAATCGTACGGGAAGCAGGTTTTGACACCGGTATCATGTCCCAGGAACAACTTCTTAATGCTGTTTCCGAGGCAAAAAAACGGGGTGAGAAAGTTGTGCTGACTAATGGTTGTTTTGATTTATTGCATGCCGGCCATGTGGATTATCTTCAGGAAGCGAAGAGCGAAGGTGATCGGCTCATTGTTGCGCTAAATTCCGATGAATCCATTCGACGTCTAAAAGAAGTTGGTCGACCGGTGACCACCCTCGATCATCGTATGGCGATTGTTGCGGGTCTAAAGGCCGTGGACTGGGTAGTACCCTTTGAAGAAGATACGCCTGAGAATCTGATATCAGCGCTGCAACCCGATGTCTTGGTGAAAGGCGGAGATTACAAAAACGTCGATCAGGTGGTGGGCGCTGATATTGTTAAATCCTACGGTGGCAGTGTTAAGGTACTCTCGCTGGTCGAGGATTGTTCTACCAGCGCGATCGTGCAAAAAATCAGAGATATGTAGGCATAGCTATACCGCGTTGACGGCACTTGCGACGTTTTCTATAAGATGCTTTTCGTTAATGGTGCCTACTACAACGGTCGAAACCTGTGAATACGATAGGACAGACCTGATACCCTCAGAAAAATTCTTGCTGTGGCCACTTTGTAGCGCTTTTTTTATCATCAATGGCCCGTTGGGTGTTACTCCCTTATCCAATTCAGCGAGTTTATCGGCTTCGACCATTACTACGTCCATCGCGGCAAGCGCGAACAGGCTACCGCTTAGACTCTTGGTAGATGCCCCTATGTATCGGATATAGCCCTGGGACTGCAATTTCAATATCTCAGCGATGGCGTCAGTTGTTTTAAGGTCATTGAGGTCATTGTCGCTGCAATGTATCAGCACGATATCCAGGTAATCGGTTCGTAATTGTTCGAGGCTGTTGTGGATGCTCCTGGTAACGTGGGGGGCGGAAAAGTCATAGCGGGAATCACCCTCATAAATTTCACCCACTTTGGTGGAGATGAGCCAGTTTTGTCTTCGGCCCTTGAGTAGTTCACCAATTCTTAATTCACTGCTGCCATACGCGGGGGCGGTATCAATGAGATTAATCCCCAAATCCTGTGCGACTGATATCAGTTTATCGGTCTGTTCCCTGCTGGGTAGATCAAATTGGTTTGGGTACTTTACGTGAGTGTTGCGACCAAACTTTACGGAGCCTAAGCTGATTGGGGCAACCCTAAGATCACCGATGTTTCGGTAATGACCTTCGTCGAATGAAATCAAAATGCGAGGTCCCAGGGTGCTTCGCCAACCTTGGCCTTCGGGTGCTCATCAGTTGGTACTGGCCATTTCGGTGGTTCAATAACGTGTTTCATAACTTCTCGCGCAAGCAAAGGTACTAGAGTCAGTTTTATGGGCCAGCAAACGAGTACGTTACCGGCAATCTCGCAGAATGGGCGGTCCGGCCGTAACGTGCCTGGTGTTTTTGGCTCGGCACGATCGACCCGCCAACTCTTAAACACGTAGTCGCTAGTATCGAGAAATGGGAGAAATCGTTTAAGTTCGTTCTTCGCGAAATCGATTTGCGCTGCACTAGAGCGATGGATGCCTGTCTCTGCGAGATCTCCACCCAGATACCAGACAGGCTGTAAGTCTTTGGTCCTGTGGGTGGAAATTGTCATGCGAGGTTTATCGCCGGATCCGATCGATACAGCGTGTCCAAAGAGTGTTGGCAATGCTCCTCTAACCATAACCTGATGCAAGGGTCGCCGCTGCATGGTAATCGCGATATCCGATTGCCTTAGTAAATCCTCGTTACCAGCGCCCGCCGCGAAGATGTAGCGTTCCGCCTCTACCATCGTGCCATCGAGTAATGTTAAGCCACCAATACCAGATCCACCAATGCTTACCGGTGTTGGCGCCCCTTTAATGATCGAGCTTCCAGCGGACTCAGCTAGTACAGTCACAACTGAGTCGGTGTCGATAACCATATCGGGAATCTCGTAAACCGAACCTTTGAACTCGGCGTGGTCAAACGGTTCGGGAAGATGCTTCAGTGCTTTCGCCCCTCCACGGACAGCCTTACTACCCAGAAATGCGGCAAGCTTGCCGCCAAGGGCTGCATCTGAGAAAAGATGATAGCAATGGGCCAGACATTTGGCTTTATGAAGATCTACGGGTCCCTCGCCGGTAAAGCATTGCTGCCATATTCCAGGCATGGCTGCGATAGTCTCCGATGCGTTGGACGTCACGCCAGCAAGGTTGTACTTAAGGCCACCATGAATCATGCCCTGTGACGACAAGGTTTGCCCTTGACCCAGCCCGGATTTTTCAAACAATAAAGTGCTATATCCCGCAGCCTGGAGCTGATTAAGAAGCCAAAGACCGGTGATGCCACCGCCAATAATGGCAATATCAGTTTTAATCATTAAACGTAATAGTATAAAAACAGCTAGTATATCAGGCTGACTAACAAGCAATGGGTAATGGTTTGTTGCGGGCTTTGTACAGTTTGCTGTTTTATAGCCTTTTGCCAGGTATTTGGCTGCGAGTTTTATGGCGCTCAATAAAGGAACCTCTCTACCGGCAGGATTTTTCCCACCGGTTGGGGTTCGTGCCAGTTAAGAATCGTCCTCAACCGGTAGTTTGGGTCCACGCTGTTTCTGCAGGTGAAACTATCGCGTCAGCACCGCTGGTCGAGCGCTTACTCTCGCATAAAGTATCCATCGTGATGACGAACATGACTGCTACCGGTAGGGATCGTGTAGACGCGCTCCTGAATGGTCGGGTTGATAACTACTATGCCCCTTACGATGTTCCTGGATCAGTTAAGCGGTTTATTGATCGGGTACAACCGAAACTGCTTGTGATCATCGATACTGAGCTCTGGCCAAATATGATTCATTATTGTCATCAACAGGGGGTCAAAGTAGTACTGGTGAATGCACGCTTGTCAGAAAAGTCCTTCCGGGGTTATCAAAAAATCTCTGGTCTTGCCGGACCGATGATGACGGATATCGACTTCATTGCGAGCCAAACGCAGGCTCAGGGAGACAGATTTATTGCGTTGGGCCTTGATCAGAAAAAACTACATGTTTTTGGCAGTATTAAATTTGATATTGGCCCGCCGGATAATCTCGAGTCCAAAGCTGAAGGACTAAGCTCGGAATTCGGTGGTAGGCCGACATTTATTGCAGCCAGCACTCACAGGGGGGAAGAGTCTCTGGTACTGGGTGTATTCATTGAGTTACGTCGCCAGTTTCCTGACCTATTGTTGATCATCGCCCCAAGGCATACTCATCGGACGCCTGAAATCATCACGATGATTTCAGATGCGGGCCTGTCTTTTAGACTAAGGAGTGGCGATGACTCTGGCAATGTCGACGTGTTTTTACTGGATACGATGGGTGAGCTTAGTTACTTTTATGCTGCATCTGATGTTGCTTTCGTTGGCGGTAGTTTTGCCGCAGTTGGTGGGCACAATTTCCTTGAAGCAGTCGTTGCGAAGGTACCCGTTGTGATGGGACCTCACCTTTCGAGCATCGAGGACATCGTTGCTCAGTTTGTTCATCGAAAGGCGCTATGTCTGGTTGATAACAAAGAGCAATTATTGAACACAGTGTTCCAGCTTTTGAGTAAAGATGAATATCGCGACGCGATGGTTCAACGTGCCAGTGATGTTCATAAGTACAATGCCGGTGCACTTGAATCAACACTGGATCTGGTTTTGGCCCAGCTGGATTGAATACTAATCGACCATGCAGTGAATTGTCCGATTGGAGCAAAAAACTGGAATGCTAATTGCACGTTGTTATCGGTTAATTTCAGACGATATTGGTTGCTTATTGCCAAAGGATTTGGGTTAATTTACTTTTACAAAGTAGTGATGCGATGACAAAACGCAGGTACGTTCCTGATCTTATTTCCGATATGGCGGAGTGCGATGCCAATTATTTTCGGCTGAGTCGCCTATTCCCAAATATGCATGAGGATGAGTGCGTCGAGTTTGGTGTTCAAGGTACTACCGAGGACGGTGCGATTGTAACCCTGCGCATTACCGAACGATGTCCTTATACGACAATGTTGTCTTTGCAGGTTGATAGCGAGGCTGATAAATCCTGGATCAAATGGCCCAGTCTTGAAGTCAGGGTATATCACGACCTGAACACTGCCGAGGTTATTAGTTTTGAGCGTCATCGAAACTTTAAGTATCGCTATGCCATGCCTAACCCCGATATGTACCAACCCGATGAGAAGTCGCAAATCAATCGTTTCTTTGGCGAAATGCTGACGTTCTGTTTGGCCTATGGTCACGCCCTGGATAAATCTTTTTCATAGTCCCGGTCTAGGGAATTAGGCTCCGGCGCGCTATAATTTTTTTCCCATCTATCAGGTTCCTGGAATACGCCTTTATGGCCGTCCGGCATGATTCATGGTCGTGGCACTCCGCATTTCAGCAACCTACTAGAGATCGACATTTTCTGTTTGGTCTGTATTTTTTTAAAGAAATACGCACTTTTTTAGGTGCGACAACTTATTCGAGAGATTTATGGCAAGTTCATATCAAGCGGATTCTATTGAGGTTTTAGAAGGCCTTGATCCGGTTAGAAAACGTCCTGGAATGTATACTGATACCAGTCGACCCAACCATCTTGCACAGGAGGTTATTGATAACGCGGTAGACGAGGCACTTGAGGGTTACGCAACTGAAATTCGAGTCACCCTGCGCAAAGATGGTTCCATGTCAGTGAATGACGATGGTCGCGGAATGCCGGTAGATATCCATAAGAAAGAAAAACTATCTGGGGTGGAATTGATCCTGACCCGTCTGCACTCGGGCGCGAAATTTAATAGCGACAACTACAAGTTTTCCGGCGGCTTGCACGGTGTTGGTGTGTCAGTCGTGAATGCGCTATCAGAAACATTGGAAGTTTTTGTAAGAAGAGATGGCAAGCTTCATCACATGGCGTTTAAAGGAGGTAATAGAGCCTCTAAGCTCGCTGTAAAAGATAAGATTGGTAAGCGAAACACCGGAACGCTTATAAACTTTAAGCCTGATCCCAAGTACTTTGATTCCCCTAAGTTTTCGGTTCCCAGACTCAAGCATCAGCTGCGCGCCAAGGCCGTTTTGTGTCCAGGTCTAAAGGTAACGTTTACAGATGAGACTGCGGCAAGCAAGGAGGATAAGGATTATGTCTGGTGCTACGAAGATGGGTTAAAGGACTATTTGCTGACTGAGCTTTTTGGTTTTGAACTTCTCCCCAAAGAACCATTTATTGGCTCCATTTCAGGCAACGATGAAGAGGTTGACTGGGCGGTGCAGTGGTTACCAGAAGGTGGAGAACTGATTACCGAGAGTTACGTCAATCTCGTACCCACGACTCAGGGTGGTACCCATGTAAATGGTTTGCGAAGTGGACTCTTAGAGGCTCTGCGGGAGTTTTGTGAATTTCGAAATCTTATGCCACGGGGTGTAAAAATCTCGGCAGAAGACGTATGGGACAAGTGCAGCTATGTGCTTTCTACGAAGATGCTGGATCCACAATTTTCAGGACAGACGAAGGAACGCTTGAATTCCAGGCAGGCAGCGACGTTTATATCCGGAGTAGTCAAAGACAGTTTTAGTCTGTGGCTGAGTCAGCACGTTGCAGAGGCCGAAGCCATAGCGGAACTGGCCATCAACAATGCCCAGGATAGGCTTCGAGCAGGTAAGAAAGTTGCGCGCAAGAAAGTAACTTCCGGTCCTGCGCTGCCGGGAAAGCTTGCAGATTGTACCTGTCAGGATGCGATGGCAGGAGAACTCTTCCTGGTGGAAGGGGATTCTGCGGGGGGATCAGCGAAACAGGCAAGAGATCGCGAAACACAGGCGATTCTGCCTCTCAGAGGTAAGATACTGAGTACCTGGGAAGTAGATTCAGCAGAGATTCTGGCATCCCAGGAAGTTCACGATATTTCTGTCGCCTTAGGGATAGATCCTGCTTCAAGCGATCTTTCAGCATTGCGCTACGGCAAGGTGTGTATTCTCGCGGATGCAGATTCTGATGGTTTGCATATAGCGAGTTTGTTGATTGCTTTGTTTGTTCGGCATTTTCCAGCGTTGGTGGACGAAGGCCATGTGTTTGTTGCCATGCCACCTCTGTATCGAATTGATGTAGGCAAAGAGGTGTACTACGCCCTGGATGAATCGGATCGCCAGGGCTTTCTTGACCGTATCGCAGCAGAGAAAAAACCCGGGAAGATAACCGTGCAGCGCTTCAAAGGCCTGGGTGAAATGAATCCCTCCCAACTTAGAGAAACAACCATGGTGGAAGAAACCCGGCGGCTTGTGTGTTTACGACCCAGCAAGACCGAGACGACCCATGAATTGCTCGATATGTTGTTCGCAAAAAAACGCGCGGGTGATCGTAAGACGTGGCTCGAAAAAACAGGAGACAAAGCCGAGCTAATCTAGACAACTAATCCCATACGGGAAGCCAGAAGGTATCAGTAATGAGTGAAAGTGTTAACGCAGGAATCTTCGAGACGATCAGTCTTGAGGAGTACACCGAAGAGGCGATGCGCAACTATGCGATGTACGTTATTAATGACCGCGCCCTACCGCATATAGGTGATGGTTTAAAACCAGTGCAGCGTCGCATCATTTATGCCATGTCGGAACTCAGGCTTTCCGCGGATGCAAAATATACCAAGTCTGCGCGAACTGTGGGTGATGTCATCGGCAAGTTTCATCCTCATGGTGATTCTGCATGTTATGAAGCGATGGTGATCATGGCGCAGCCGTTTACCTATCGATACCCACTAGTTGATGGCCAGGGGAACTGGGGCTCTCCGGATGATCCCAAGTCCTTTGCCGCGCAGCGCTACACAGAGTCAAAACTAACCAAATATGCTGATGTACTATTGGCGGAGCTCGGTCAGGGAACCGTCGATTGGCAGCCTAACTTTGATGGGACGATGAGTGAGCCGCAGCATTTACCAGCACGCTTGCCCAATATTCTTCTAAACGGTGGCACTGGCATTGCAGTTGGCATGGCGACAGATATTCTGCCGCATAATTTGCGGGAAGTTGCTTCTGCGTGTATCCGACTGCTTGATAAACCGAAGTCGACACTCAGCGATATTAGCGAACATATCAAAGGGCCGGATTTCCCTACCGGTGCCGAAATCATTTCGAGTCCTTTGGAGTTACAGCAGATCTATGAGACTGGTCGCGGATCAGTTCGGGCGAGAGCCATCTATGAAGTTGAATCGGGTGAGATCGTCGTAACGGCACTACCTCACCAGGTTTCTGGAACGAAAATTCTTGAGCAGATTGCAGCTCAAATGCAGGCCAAAAAGTTGCCGATGGTAGTTGACCTACGGGATGAATCGGATCACGAGAATCCCACCAGGATGGTTATTGTTCCGAGATCAAACCGAATCGATACCGAGGAGCTGATGGCGCACTTATTTGCGACCACTGACCTTGAACGAACCTATCGATGTAACTTCAATGTCATTGGTATCGATGGTCGCCCCAGCGTCCAACCACTGCTTGGCCTGCTCAAGGAATGGCTGACATTTCGTTCCGATACTGTGTTGCGGAGGTTGAAGTATCGTCTCGAGAAGATTCTTGCCCGGATACACATCCTCGATGGTCTGCTGATTGCTTATCTGAATCTCGATGAGGTCATTCGTATTATTCGGGAAGAAGACAAACCGAAAGCTGCACTCATGAAAAAATTCGAGCTATCTGAAATCCAGACAGATGCAATTCTCGATATTCGTTTACGTCAACTGGCCCGACTTGAAGAAGAGAAGATTCGCGGCGAGAAAGATGAGCTCAACGCAGAGCGAGTAGATCTGGAAAAAACCATCAACTCGAAGGCACGGCTGAAGACATTAATCAAAAAGGAAATTCAGGCTGACGCAGAAGTCTATGGAGATGACAGGCGCTCGGTCATTGTTCAGCGTGCTGAAGCTTCTGCATTTAGTGAGAAGGACCTCATTGGTGCTGATCCAATGCTCATTGTATTGTCTACCAAGGGTTGGGTCCGTGCTGCTAAAGGTTATGATGCGAATCCACGGGAGCTCAATTATCGAAGTGGTGACGAGTATCTTGGTTCAGCCCAGGGCAGGTCCAATCAGGATGCGGTGTTCCTAGATTCTCATGGCAGGGCCTACACACTGGCGGCGCACACGTTACCCTCCGCACGGTCGCAGGGTGAGCCGCTGACGGGTCGAGTCAAACCGCCAGAAGGGGCGTATTTCACCGGCGTCGTAGCTGGGGATGTCGAACAACAGTTCGTAGTTGCCAGCGATGCGGGTTACGGGTTTGTGACCAGCCTTAAAGATATGGTGACTAAAAATAAAGCCGGTAAGGCTTTAGTATCGGTATCCAAAGGTGGCATTGCAATGCAGCCGGTACCGATTCATGACCTTGATCATGAATTCCTGGCTGCTTTCACTAATGAAGGTCGATTGTTGATTTTCCCTGTTTGCGATCTCCCTGTGATGGCAAGAGGCAAGGGCATTAAAATTATCAACATACCCTCAAGTCGGTTAGCTGAACGTGTCGAAATGATGTCTCACTTAGTCGTATTTTCAGAAGTGGATACCTTGCAGATAAGTTCTGGAAAGCGCAGTTTGAGTTTGAAAATTGATGAGTTGGAGCACTACCGTGGCGAGAGAGCGCGGCGCGGCCTGAAGCTTCCGAGGGGTTTTCAAAGGGTCGATAAAGTTGAAAGAATTCGTGGTGACGAATAGTAAACGTCTGCCCTCTGGCCCCTAGGTCTCGCGACAAAGTGACTTTTAGGATAGGTACTAGTTAGTTTGCACAAAGGTGAGCGGCCTGGTGCTCGATTAGCGAGTTGGATGGTTCTGCGCTATAGACCTCACCGTCACCGATTAGCGAATGATGTAGCTCACTCAAAAGGACATTTTGTCCCTCCCGTTCGTTCTGGTGCGAAAATACTCTCATGCTAACCAGGACCTGTTGATCGCTGATCCCCGCCAGATATGCGGCATGCTTACGAGCGACCTCTTCATCTTCACCGATATCCAAACCGGCCTTGAAGTTTATGTTTCCCGGAAGCAGATCCGTGATGGCTTTTATTAGTAGGGCACAGCAAATACTGTTCTGAATATGTTCCCCAGTGTGGAAAGTAACGATAATGTCATCACCACGCGATTGCTGCTCACCGTTGTATAACCTACAAGCCTCGGAAAGCTTCTCTCGGTGGGCATCAATTAATCGTCCAGGGTTGATCTTAATGACTAACCAGCAAGCTTCAGCCCTTTGCTCCACTGCAACGAATTTCTCTTCTTCGGGCCCGGAGATCCAAATAAAAAATACATCACCATAGAACCAAATCAGTGACGCGAAACCAAGACTTAGCAAGAAAAACAAAGTGCAGGCTGCGATAATCACGCCGACAATAGGCATCTTATCTGACTGCAGCCCTAACCGTAAATGGCCCAGCAGGGTATTGTGGGTAGTAATATCACGCGTGAATAC
>Ga0055584_100007783_pt1 | contig 10497 bp, 9 predicted proteins | sample OSDHelmetaG_FD_58716 | JGI IMG/M metagenome (GOLD analysis project Ga0055584, IMG submission 58716) | Pelagic marine sediment microbial communities from the LTER site Helgoland, North Sea, for post-phytoplankton bloom and carbon turnover... | ecosystem: Environmental > Aquatic > Marine >...
CAAACTGGCTATAGACAATCTGCCAAACTGGCTATAGACAATCTGCCAAACTGGCTATAGCCAGATTGCTAATCAGATGATGGTCAGTACCAGTAAAGTATTTTAGTGTACTCAGATATACAGATTGAAAGTGATGCGGGCAAAAAAAAACGCTATCCCAAATGGTTCTTGAATCCCTTGGAATAGCGCGCCTTTCTTAGTTCATAAAAAAATAAAGCAAATTTTATACGCCCCCTACCAACCCCATGGGGTCTTAAAACCACCCTTGGGAGTGCGAGTTCTTACCAATCTGGTTTGACCTTTGGGTTTCGCAGCCAACTGCACAAACCCTTGCTGCTGCCCAATTTTCATCTTGGCCACTGAATGCGAACGACCAACCAATGTTGCTGTAAAACCGTGCCATCCTGATACTTTACGATATACCCAGACGGCTGTTGCAGAGGTAATTAGTGTAACCAAAAAAATCGCAACGAGTGCTAGCATCTTCATCTCCTTTTAACCAGTCCGATCTACGGACCCGCCATATAATTCCAAGTCGCCTTACGGCAATCGTGAAACCATTTCAGGGAGACTTATGTGGTAACGGAAAACGTTAACCACTTTTCCATGTCAAAAGTTTTCAGGTCTTTAGACCCTAGAACCTCACCAATCGTTGGTGATGAGTTAAACAGACCCCTTGCCTGCTAACTGTTTAAATATCTCGTTCTTCGGGGGAAGCAAAGCCGCATGGCCTACCGGAACCCGGTAAAGACATGTTTCTACACTAACGGACTTCCCCTAATCACGACCAAGGCTCGCGTTATTCTTACCCTTGATAAAGTCAGTATAGACCATGATTTAATAAAATGCATCCTGCCGGGAATTAAAACATTCAATTTTTCAGAATGTTATTTTATATGTCTGCAGATCTGAGCTTGTTTGATTAAAACATCACAGAATAGGCGAGAACGAGACTGTCGTTGTCGGCACCTGTCGCTTTCTGTGTACGCGCCCTTACCCAGGCAACCTTGATGCCCTGTTTGTGGGTAATTGGAAAACCAAAGCTCAACGCTGAGAGCCAGTTACCAGACGGGTTATTCTTGGCATCACCGTTTACCGTGGCTTCACCACCCCAACCATAGGCAGTACTAACTGAAGCCCAGAGTCCGGGTCGGAACGTATAGATCAGATGTGCCTGGGCCGCAAAAAGCGGATCGGTTTCCAGTTTGGTTTCCTTCCAGAAATGATTATTATCAGAGTAAATAAATGCTGATCCCGTCACTTCACCCGTCCACTTTCCGCGCGTATGGGTCACTCCCAATTGGGGACGGATGACCCAACGGTTAGCACCCAGATTAATGAGCCTGCCACTGTTGTAATCACCGGTGGGAATGGTCACCGCGAGCGCTGCCCCAACGACCGTATTGCTCTTTACGCTCTTGGCAAACTCCTGCAGTGTTTCGGCGGGCCCACCGTACAACAACATTGAAAACCGTGCTCTTGCATCGCCCGGTCCGCGTCGGCGTACGCTGACGTATTCACCGTCAAGCAATCCTTCCCAGCGCCCTGCTTTATAAGGAAGCGCGAAGTCGACACGTGCACTTTTGCCCATGAATTCCAATGTACGTATATAGGCAAATACAGTTCCATGTAATTCAAAGGTCCCATCTTCAATCAGCAGCAATGGATCAAAAAATATATCACCATCGGTATAACTGTATGCAAGTCCGATAAAATTTACACCGGTAGGAATTTGTGACCATCTGCGTGGTTCCGTATCCTGCGCGAATGCGGTATTTACCCAGCAACACAGCAGCAACACTGTTGCTATCAAGATCGCACTAATTTTGCTCCAACTTGAAACCCGCATAGTTTTCTGACGCCGTGTGACCGCAAATATATAATCAGGGGAGCAATAATATAACCACAAGCCTCGCTATGCCAGACAGCATTTTCTGAAATTCAAGCTCATCAATGCTGTGGGTTTTTACCCGGTAAGAACCCGTTGTTTTTTTAGACCGGGTTTCATTCCATCTTGGTAAATGAAGGAAGCTCTGGATTGCGTATATGCTCAAAGATCAGTTCGGTTTCAATATGAGAGACCTCCTTACGTGAAGTGAACGCCGTCATCGCAAGGTCGCGCAGGTGGTCAGAATCACGAGCCCAGACATGAATCAAGAAATCAATCGGACCAGCGACGTGGTATAGCTGGACAACCTCGGGGAGACTGAGTGCGTGCTGCCGAAAAGCATCAACGTCAGGCTTGAAGTGCCGTATTAACCTGACAGCAATCATAGCCTGTATACCAACACCAAGACTCGCAGGTGCTATCTCCGCGTGAAACCCCTCAATTACACCGGAAGTTTGCAGGACACGGATGCGAACCAGGCAGGTCGAGGCCGCCAGGCCAACCTTCCGGGCGATCTCCTTGTTTGAAATTCGAGCATTATTTTGTAACAAGGTCAAAATTTCGTAGTCAATTCGATCAAGTGTCCTTTTCAATGCCATTCTCCGTATATTATTCACCTATAGAATGTAGCTAAAAATTTTATTCTATAATAGGTACTTAATCCAGAACATTACACACGCAAAAGGTCCTTGAGCCCAAATCATGTGTAGTGTGACCTTATTCAGCCCCCACAGACACCAAGGGTGGTAACCTCATGACAAACCGTAATCCCGTAGAAACCCTCGCCAATACACGTCACGAGTTTGGTGAACACGGTGGCGTCAATATGTCCATTGAAGCCAGCACGACCTTCACCGTAATGCACTCCAATACCATGCCGGATATTTTTGGCGGTAAAAAAGGGCCCGATCAGGGCGGCTGTTACCTCTATGGCCGGCACTTCAATCCAACCGTATATACCCTCAGCAAACAGCTGGCCGCACTGGAAGGAACCGAGGCCGCCTATTGCACTGCCAGCGGCATGTCAGCAATCTCCGCAACACTGATGCAGTTATGCGACCAGGATGATCATATCGTGTCCTCAAAGGCTGTTTATGGCGGCACCTACGCATTGATGCATGACCTCCTTCCACCCAAAACGGGTATAACAAGCTCGTTTGTGGATATCACTGACCTTGCTGCGGTGGAAGCCGCAATCACTGACCGAACACGTGTGATTTACACCGAAAGCATGGCAAACCCCACCCTACGAATTGCGGACATCCCCAGCTTGAGCGACATTGCAAAACGTCATGGACTAAAACTGGTGGTAGATAATACCTTTTCCCCACTGATCCTGAGCCCCATCAAACTGGGTGCAGACATCGTGATCCACAGCATGACCAAGTTCATCAGCGGCGCGTCGGATTACATTGCAGGCGCCATTTGTGCAGACACCGAATTCATCCAGCAATTAATGGACTTACATACCGGTATGTTGATGGTCCTGGGTCCAACCATGGACCCGCAGGTCGCCTTCAATATCAATCTGCGTATACCCCACCTGCCAATACGCATGGTTGAACATGCAAAACGTACACAACTGTTCGCTGAGCGATTGCATGAAATGGGTATGTCGGTGACCTATCCCGGTCTTTCCAGCCACCCGGATCACGAACTGATCAGCAAACTGCATTGTCCGGATTATGGATACGGCGGCATTTTGACCCTGGATATGGGAACGGTAGAAAACGCCAATGAATTACTGGACCTGCTACAGAACGAATATCACTTTGGTTATGTGGCGGTCAGCCTTGGCTACTTTGATACATTGATGTCCTGCTCAGGCAGCAGCACCTCCAGCGAGATGACCGATGAGGACAAAACAGCCGCCTGCATTTCACCAGGGCTGGTACGTTTGTCAATTGGATATACCGGCACAACAGAACAACGCTGGAGCCAGCTCGCAGAAGCATTGAAACGAATTGGCGCAGTTCCGGAAAAGCGCATTGCCTGAGACAACGGGGCAGCAAAGCCAAGGCGACTCATTGCCAGCAACTACCAGGGTAAACGTTCACCCTCTGCATGCCAGAAGCTACCAGTATCGCTTATGTCCAGATCATCCATTCGCTTGATAAGCCCGCCGGCGGATTGCTCCACAGGGACACCCCGCCCACCGGTCATATCAGTGGATACCATCCCGGGGTGCAACAGAGCTACGGCAACACCCCGGCCCTCAAGATCCCGTGCGAGGCTTTTACCGGCCATATTGACTGCCGCCTTCGACATTCGATAACCATAATATCCACCCGAGGTATTGTCATCGACTGAACCCATACGACTGGTGACAATACCGACTTTCGAACCCTCAGGCAGATTTGCCAACAGGGCTGCAGTCACCTGCAACGGACCAAGTGAATTAACCCTGAACTGCTGCTCCATGGCGTTGATATCCAGATTATCCAACGTTTCAACGGAAAGTATTCCGGCGTTATTGACCAACCAGTCCAACTTCTCCCCACCCAACTGTGTGGCCAGGGAGTTGATTGAGTTGGTTTCACTTACATCAATACCTTCAATCACACGCAGGCTCAGCGACCGCAATTCAACACTGGCTTGACGGCAAACAGCGATAACTTCATCACCACGTGAAACCAGTTGACGACATAATTCCAAACCAATACCACGGTTAGCACCCGTGATCAGGACTTTACTCATTTGTGGATTCCTTGCATGTATCATCCGCCGACTCAGCGAACATGAATGTTTAAAACAGGGATTCAGTTTCCCCGGTACGCGCTGATATACTACATCACCGATACCCAGGCAGTGAAACAATTATGAAGACCCGATCCAAAACCAATAATTTTGTTGCAATGCTGATCGCGTTACTTCTTTTCGCAATAGGTTTTGCGTTGCTCTTTGCTCACCAGCAACTGAAATCAAATGGAGATCCCAGGCATACCCAAACACCTTCAACCGTTACGGATAAAAGCATACCTGCCACCGACGGAGTCATTTTGTTGCCGGAACACTTGAGTTAGCGTGAGTAAATCACGCGCGGCACTAAGCCATTTGTGGCCCAGTCTTCTGGTTCTTGCAACACTCGCAGTTCTTATTCTGTTCGCCTGGTATCCCCACCCTTTCCGGCAATTTGGAGAAGGTGGTAAATTCGCGGCCTTGCTGATCCTTGCTGCCGTGTGTCTCGCACCGGCCTTGACCTGGTTTGTTTACAAACAGGGTAAACGCGGCCTGCTGTTTGATTTGTGGGTGATTGTCATTATTCAACTGGCAGCGATTGGTTCGGGCACTTACTCCTTATACCAAAGCCGGCCGTATTTCATGGTGCATACCGTCGACCGCTTCGAGGTGTTTTCAAAGCGGGATGTGGACGTGACCCGGGTGACAGACCCCAGGTTCCTGGATAAGCCCCTTGCAGGTCCCATCCTGCTATACGCAAACATGCCAGCGGACCCCGTGGCTTATCAAAAATTTCTGAAGGAAGTCATGTTTGAAGGCAAGCCCGACTTACAGTATCGACCTGAATTCTGGAGTCTGTATTCGGAAAGACAAAAAACCGCCCTGGAAAAGTCCCGCCCTCTGGAAGATTTACGCAATGTCCGACCTGAATCAGTCAGCGTAATAGACCAACTGGTCAATAAAGACGGTGGCGATATCGATCAACTGCGATTTGTCCCCGCATTATTACCGAACGGTCAATTCGCCGTCATTCTCGATGCAAACAGCGGCGAATTTGTTGACACTTTGATGCTTGACCCCTGGGTGAAATAAAAACTGTTCTGAAAAAGCAGATACATATCAGCATAGGAAAGGTGCGTTACGGGTAACGCACCCTACGCTCGATTATATTCTTGCCGGTAGTGGACCAGATAGAGCGACGCCAGTAGCCGGCCCATTCCCTTGGGACAATCTTATTACCCTGCTTTCTCTTCCGCAATATATTGCCTGACAAGATCTTCAAGAATATCCAAAGGTACCGAGCCATTGGTCAAGACAACATTATGGAATTTTCGAATATCAAATTGATCACCCAGTTCAGTCTTCGCCAGGTCACGTAACTCGAGCAACTTGGTCATACCTACCTTGTAAGCCAGCGCCTGGCCCGGCATCACGAAGTAACGTTCAATTTCTGCGACTACATCACTCTCGGCCATACCGGTATTCATGATCATGTAGTCGATAGCCTGCTCTCTGTTCCAGCGCTTATAGTGAATGCCCGTATCGACAACCAGGCGGACGCCACGGAACAACTCGGCCTGCAGGCGGCCGATATTGTCATAGGGGTCATCCTGGAAGCCAAGTTCCCACGCCAGCTTCTCGGCATACAGCGCCCAACCTTCCGAGTAGGCTGTCGCGGGGATTATGCGGCGGAAAAACGGCAAATCCGTTTGTTGTTGTGCAATAGCCAGCTGAAAATGGTGACCCGGAATACCTTCATGGTAAGCGAGTGTCCGCATACCGTATCGGGGAGTAGCCTTGATATCATAGAGATTGGCGTAAAACACACCCACCCTCGAACCATCCATTGCCGGTGGCTGATAATAGGCACCAGGTGATGTTTTCTCTTTAAACTCGGGAATCCGCTGAACCTCCATGCCGGCCTCCGGCATGACATCAAAATAGGGCTCAAGGCCTTCTGAAACTTCATCCAGGATGGTCTGGTAATCTGCCAGTATCTGGTCACGCCCTTCGCCACTGTCAGAGTAGTAAAATCTCGAATCCTCAGCCATCTCCGATATGGCATGATGGAAACCCTCTGAAACATCCCAGCCTTCGGCTTCCAGAATTTCCAGGATCTCACCCTGAATCCGGTCTACCTCGGACAGGCCGAAATCATGCAAAAACTCGGGGGTGTAGTCGGTTGTTGTGAACAAACGGATGGCCAGAAGGTAAAGGTCATCACCATCAGGCAATGCCCAAACGCCATTATTTTCACTAACCTTACTATCCAGAACGTCAAAATAAGCAATCAGGCGTTCGTAAGCCGGGTAAACCGTGTTTTCAATCTGGTCACGCGCCTCCAGAGCGATTCTCTGCTGGTCGTCTTCCGCTAACTCCGCCTCTTTCATCTTGTCGGTCAGAGACACCATCAGGATGCCCTCTTCGGCCGGTGTCGTCACAAAATTGCGCATTTCCTCCAATACTTTGGTTACCACGAATTGCGGCGGCAAAATCCCCAACTCTTCACGACGGTGCAAGCCATCAAGCACCTGGTCAAATTTTCGACCGACCTGGGACAGACGTGACACATAATCCTCTGCGTCCCCGGCACTGTGAATCTGGTGCGTTGATTCCATAAATGAGGGAAAGCCATTCTGTACACCAAACAGCTGGTTGACCGGGTAGTTGTGGAAACGGAACTGCTCCATCTCAACCAGCATATCCATCATGTTCATCGCAATGCGTTTGGACATGATGTCGCCTGCAGAAAGATCCTCATCCTCGTAGCTCAGCAATACTTCACGGCTTTCTTTCATGTGATTAAACAAACGGTCACCTGCGGCAATGCTGTCATCATCAAGCTCCGCGTTATGACCCTTAATGCCAAATTGCTCCAGTACATGGATGGAGCTAAGCATTTCCGGGCTTTCCAGGGCAACCTGCAAAAACGCTCGGGCGAAGAAGATATTGATATTGACCGGCTTGAAATACCAGCTGTGTGCCACGAATGCACCTCCCAGTACAAGCAGCACAACCAGGGTCAGACCGACCCATTTCATTACTTTCTTAAAAATTCGCATGTGAACCTCTGACAGTAGGATTAAAGCCGTCTGTGGATGATTCCAGGGTGAGACAGCGCATAAAGGAAGCAATCCTGGAAACCGGACGGGAGGCTGGATCGAAACATACACTGCATGTTCATAAACCACTTAAAAAACCCAGCCTCGACCGTTGCAATTCTACCACCAGTGCAGGCCTGGCATTTCAAGTTTTTACGTATTTTACTGCCGTGCTCTTCGCCGTGAATTTCGGTAAAAAACCAAACGGGCACCCAACAACCCTGCCAGCACAAGGGCGTAAAGTGCAGGCTCCAGCGTATCGAGTTTCACCTGCCAGTAAAAATGCCATACTGCCACGATGGCGATAACATAAACCAGGCGGTGCAATTTTTGCCAGCGCTTACCCAGTCGGCGCATCATACCTCTTGTCGACGTGACCGCCAGCGGAATCAGCATTAACAATCCAGCCATGCCCAGCGTGATATAGGGTCGCTTGATTACATCCTCGATGATGGCCGCAATATCCAGACTCTGGTCGAGAACCGCATAGACAGTAAAGTGAAGCACGATATAGAAAAAAGCGAACAGACCCAGTATTCGCCGGTACCCTATCAACCAGTTCCAACCGGTCCAGCGCCGCAGCGGCGTGACAGTCAATGTCAGCAACAGGAACTTCAAGCCCCAACGCCCCAGTTCATGCAGCAATTCTTCAATGGGATTTGCACCCAACCCCAAGCCAGCCACTGTAAATGCCCGCGCCAGCAAATACGCCACGGGCAACAGGCAGAAAAGAAATACCACCGGCTTGGTCAGACGATAGAACGATTTCGACCCGGGCTTCACCAATCGCGACATGTTGTGCCCCGACCTTGAAACCAGATCACCCTCGACCTCTGAATGGACCACGATTCATGATGTGCAGCCTAGAAATTCTTGCGCAAATCCAGACCGGTATACAAGGAAGCAACCTGATCAGCGTAACCGTTAAACATCAATGTCGGCTTCTTGCTGGCAAAAACACCGGCACCGATGGGCCGCTCCTTTGCCTGACTCCATCGTGGATGGGAAACCTCTGGATTCACATTGGCATAGAAGCCATATTCTGAGGGGATTGACTGCTCCCAACTGCTGCGCGGACGCCTGCTTGTAAAACTGATCTCCACAATTGCCTTGATGCTCTTAAAACCGTATTTCCAGGGGACCACCAAACGCATTGGTGCACCGTTCTGGTTAGGTAATTCACGGCCATAAAGCCCCACTGCCATCAGTGTCAGAGGATGCATGGCTTCTTCTATCGTCAGGCCTTCTTCATAAGGCCAGTCCAGGCTGCCTCGCCGCTGGCCGGGCATGCGCTTCGGGTCATGTAATGTTTTGAATCGCACATACTTCGCTTTGGAGTTGGGTTCAAACTGCTTGATCATGCTGGCCAGCGGGATACCTACCCACGGAACCACCATGGACCAGGCTTCTACACAGCGCAGCCGATAAATACGTTCCTCCAGAACATGTGGTGAAACCAGATCTTCATAATTGTAATTACCCGGTTTTTCACAGGCGCCTTTTACTGCAACGCTCCATGGGCGGGGCTTGAAATCGACCGCATTTCGGTAAGGGTCATCCTTACCGGTGCCAAATTCATAGTAATTGTTATACGTGGTGACATCCCGCCAGGAGTTTAGCGGCTCATCCGTGCTAAGTGGACTTTTCCGTACGTCCGTTAGTATGCGACCACTGGGTCCCTCTTCGGACGCGGCAGCAAAAACTGAATGACCTGCCATGGCTCCTGCCGTAACAAGACCTGCCCTCTTCAGCAACTCTCTTCGTTTCAAATAGACAGTCTCATCCGTAATTTCTGAAGGCAAGACATCATTCGGACGTTTAATCAGCATTAAATTCACTACTCCTTTTCAAATTTAGACACAGGTGCCAGCACCCTACACATTCATTGACCGGAGAATATCCAATTCTATTCCAAAAAAATCACCCCTGGCATAAATCATCGCTATTATATCTGCTGCGCCATTATATGAACCCCGACCATGCAGACAGATGTATTAGCCCGGAAAACAAACCATCCACACCGGACCATCATCGCGATTGCTTTCCCGGCAATACTGGCGAACTCATCCGCACCCCTGGTTGGACTGGTTGATACCTGGGCCATTGGCCACCTGGCGGATCCGGCTTACCTGGCCGCGATCGGTCTGGGCAGTGTGATCTTCAATTTTATCTTCTGGGCCTTCGGGTTTCTGCGTATGGGAACCACCGGTATCATCGCACAGGCCAATGGCAGAAACGATACACCCCAACTGGTATCGGGTATCTGGCGCAGTATTTCACTTGCACTGGCTTTGGGCATCATTCTGCTGCTTTTACAGGACTTTATTCTGTTCCTCTCGATCAAGGCCCTGGCCCCACCGGACAGCGTCACCCAACTGACAACCGAGTACTTTCATATTCGAATTTGGGCAGCACCTGCCAGCTTGTTGGTTTATGCCGTCTCCGGTGTTTTTTTTGGTCTTGCAAGAACAGGCCTGGTCCTAATCCAACAATTGGTATTGAATATTGCCAACGCCATACTTAACGTGACCTTTGTAGTGGTACTCGGCCTCGGTGTGGCGGGTGTTGCATGGGGTACCCTGATCGCACAATGGTTGGCTGCAATCCTGGGCTTGTGGCTTCTCGTTCAAGTTGTCAGCTTTAATACACTACTAAAGGGTCTAAAGGATGCCGGAACGTGGTTGATGTCCGGTTTTAAGGACCTGATTGTCATCAATGGTTTCATCTTCATCCGTACCATTTTGTTGATGATAGCTCTATCACTGGTGATGCGTGTAGCCGGAGCAATGGGTGAGGTGGAGATGGCTGCCAGCCACGTCATCATGCAAT
>Ga0055584_100007784_pt1 | contig 10497 bp, 10 predicted proteins | sample OSDHelmetaG_FD_58716 | JGI IMG/M metagenome (GOLD analysis project Ga0055584, IMG submission 58716) | Pelagic marine sediment microbial communities from the LTER site Helgoland, North Sea, for post-phytoplankton bloom and carbon turnover... | ecosystem: Environmental > Aquatic > Marine >...
TGTTGGACACGCCCATGAACGGGCAAAGTCCAAGAAACTTTACGAGGACCACGTTGTTCACCAGCGCGGTCGTGATAATCAGCAGGACGTACTCTTGCATCAGCCTAGCTAATTGCCTCCAGGTCTATGAAATGCTCGTCGGCCGACGAAACCCGGCGCACGCAGGTGGGTGCTGTATCACTGGCCAACCGGTCGGTTGAGTAGGCGTAGTAGCTGTAAGCAAAGCCGGCAACCAGACCTATCATCGCACCAGCGAAGGCAATGCCGTCACCGGACTGCAGCGCGTTACCAATAGCACCACCGCCAATCAGCCCCAGCAACGGCAACAGGTAGGACAGCGCTGCCATTTTGATGATCTTGCTATGTTCGATCTCTATTTCCACGCGATCGCCCGTTCGAGCACCGACTGTGTTCTGTATTTTGAGCAACGACGATTTGTTGCCAAAAACAGCCATCAACGAGCGCGTTCCGCACCCTTTCGACTCGCCGCACGAACTGCAGCCCGACGCTCCCGATGACCTGACAAGTGCGGTCTTGCCATCGGTCGAGATGACCGTGACGACGGCGCGCGCGAAAAGGCCATCGTGATCCTGCACCCTAGTCGTACCCCACTACTTTGGCTTCGTCGGACAGCGGATCTTCACCGCGTTTGCGTAGCCATGAATAGACAGGCGGAACACGCTCAGCAAGCGATTCCACGACGATGTCGATAAAGCACGGCGCGTCCATGGAAAATGCTTTATCGAGTGCGGTTTCGAGCTCATCCATATCCGTAACATGCCAGGCCTTTATCCCGTATGCCTCCGCTACCGCATCGGCCCGCGTCGCGGTGAAGTCGACCGAGTAACAATTGTCATTGTCGTAGCCGTCCAATCGCTGCAGGCCCTTGATCCAACCAAAGCAAGCGTTATTAAAATGAAGAAGGATGGCCGGGCACTTAAGTCTTGCCAGCGTCTCCAGTTCTCCAGCGGTCATGCCCAGTGATCCGTCACCGAACAGGCCAATCGGGCGCTTATCGGGCTCCGCGTACCATGCTCCGACGACCGCAGGAATCGCATAGCCGAGACCGCCAAAGGCGCGTGGAATAATAAAATGTGAGCCCGCGTCAGACATGCGCAGGAAGCGTGTCATATAGGGAGTCGGTGTGCCGGCATCGGATAACACATTGACCGGTGCCTTGATGCGTTTATTGAGAGCATGCACAACGGGCTCCGGCCTGATCGGTTTCGTGCGCTCGTCAAGTAGCGGTTGAGCGTTCTCCCAAAAGGACTGCCGCCAGGCATTGACCAGTTCGGCCCATGCGGTGAAGTCGGCAACAGGGCCGTCCGCAAGATTAAGCAGCTCCGCAAGTACTGCCTTGACGTCACCCGAAATTGACAGCGCGTTGCGAGTGTTATTCGAGAGCACGTCAGGATCAATATCGACCTGCGCGGTCTTTCGGTCAGGACGATCGCTGGGAAAGGTCCAACCAATCGATACAACGGAACCGACTTTCGAACCAAGATAGATCGTCATATCTGACTCTTCGAGCGCCTTGTTCGCGTGCGGGTGAAACCCGTTGTCGCCGATGACGCCAATCGAGAGCGGATGATTCGGCTCAACAGCGCCCTGGCCCGTTATCGTAGTAACGACCGGAATCTTAAATCGCTCGGTGAATTCGAGCAGTTCCTGTTGCGCGCCCGAGCGGTTCACACCGCCGCCAGCAACAACAAGCGGACGCTTCGCGCTGGCAATCAAGCCCAACAACTCCTGTAGTTTCTCGGTCGGAGCGACTGAGCGAATCGCCGGAAAGGATTTGCAGTCTTCCTCAACGTGCAACGAGATTGCGTTTTCGTCGATCTCAGCCTTGAGCATGTCCTCAGGAACGACCACATGTACTGCGCCAGGCTTGCCGGTTGTCGCGATACGAAACGCGCGGCGTACGATTTCTGGAATCTTCTCGGCCGACTTGACTTGAATGGACGCTTTGGTCACCGGGTCGAAAAGCGCCTTGCAGTCGAGTTCCGTAATTACTCCTCGACCCTCGCCAACGAGTGGCACGTCGATCGTAAATAGGATGACCGCGACAGAAGACGCATTGGACTCTGCCAGTGGCGGCAATGAATACATAGCGCCAGCACCCGATGGTGCTTCGTAAACGGCCACCTTGTTAGACACGCGCGCATACGCGTCTGCCATGAATCCAGCACTACGTTCGTCACGCGCCATCACATGTCGAATATCATCACCAGCCTCGTCAAGCGCTTTGTATAACGGCACGTTGGTATCTCCGGGAACGCCGAAAATTGTGTCCACGCCGTACCCCATGAGCATTTTTACCAGTGCTTCAGAACCTTGCATCCTATTTACTCTCTCTTTTTGTCTGTTCAGTTTTCGCTTTCCGCAAACACCCGCCCTACGACGCCATCGCCGTTCTTGAAGATGACGGGTTGTGCGCCCTTACTAATCATCGTGGCCGCCCTCGCAAGGTATTCTTTGCGCTCCGGCACGCAGGCATTAACCGGGCAGGCCCATTTGCAGCGCTCTTCCTCAAAGTAATTTTCACAATCGACACAGATGTCCGGGTCAATCACATATTGATCAGCTTGAGCGGTTATCGCCCGCACCGGGCACTCCGCCTCGCACGCGCCACAGTTCACGCACTCTGCAGTGATCATGAATGCCACTATCAGGCTACCTTTTGTTCGAGAATCCCGGTTAGGCCAGCGGCCTTCACGCGTTTTTGAATCGCACCGATATCGGTTGTATACAGGTTCTTGTCCTTCATGCGGTTGAAATAGACGGAGCCGGAGAAGGTGTACTTCTTGGCCATGCCTTCGTCTGTTGCCATTTCCTCGCGAACATTTGTGATTGCATCACCAACGGCAAGCTTGTCAGACAGTTCGAGCAGCTCCTTGCCTGCAATAGCGCGAACCGCGTTGTGCCCTGCGACGACACCCGTAACGACGGCCTCCGTGTGGCCGACAAGCAGTCCCGCCTTCTCGCCGGCACAGAACAGGTTGTCGATATCGCCGTCAACACGCATCGCGTCGTCTCGGTACGAGATGTTCGAAAAGCGCATCGAGTTGCCAAGCGTGCCTGAGTAAGGATCGACGTATTTAACCTCTTCCAAGCCAGGTAGTTGGCGCAGCTCGTGCAACGGCGTGAACGGTGTCATGAGTTTGACGTGACCGGTATCCAGAAGGATGACGTTTGCGGCATATTCCGGGAGTGCGTACTGAGCACATGCCTTGGAACCGAGCTTCGATTCATCGATCAATTCCGGTGGAAACGGCACCATCGCGAGTCCCGTTCGCTCCAATTCCTCGATAATCTTTGGATCTATTGTTTCTTTGCTAAGTTTGCAGGAACCGCTCATTGCGCCTGGCTGTCCGTTCGGCTTACGTCCATCCCGTTCTTTGAGTCCGCAGAGACCCACTAAGCTAACGCGTGGCCCGAACGTAGGGCAGCGAATGACACACATCACGCAGCCATTGCCATTGTCGGTGCAAAGCGTCTGCGCGCCGCAGGTGCCGGTCGTGTCCAGGAACACATCTCCCTCGACTCGCGTGCCACCTTCGAGGAAAACAGCTGTGATCGAGTCATCCTTGATTTCAACATCGGTAATACGGCTGAACGTCCAGACCTCGACTCCGTGTTCGACAAGGCAGCGTTTCACGGCGGATTCGATATGGTTGACATCGTAGATCGATGCATGTTTGTGGCCGGGAAATTCCATGTTCACGTGTCGCGAGGTGTTATCGCAGACCTCGAACAAGTCACCACCACCGAGTGCGATCATCTCTTCGGTCGCTGTAAAGCGGCCGTTGTTTCTCATGATTCCGCCGACCAGCCCGGTGCCAAGCAGGCTATCCGTCCGTTCAAGCAGAATCACTTCATCGGCACCGGCCTTGCGTGCGCTGATGGCAGCACCACATCCAGCCCAGCCACCACCGACTATCACCACACGATTGCCCATGTCTTTTCTCCACTTCTTGGGTCTGCAATCACAGAACTATCATCTCGATTGCCCATTGTATACAATATTGCGATGAGCCCACGAAAAAAGCAACCGAGAAAGGACGATTCGACTGGTCAGGTCGTATACAATGTTCAATATGGTCAAGGAACGAGGCTTGACTGTGTCTAAGCCACTGACTATTTGCGCCTTTCTGCAGGTACATCATTACTAATCATCATGAACCCGGCGGGGAATTGCGAGAATGCGCAGAATCACGCTAAGCACGAGATCAGAAAAGCATGACTGACGACATCCGAGACGACACTAATTCGTGGGCCAGTATTGGCAGCGCGCACAAATCCATCAACATCGCTGTGGCTGATACGTTACGACAGGCAATCCTAAGTGGTCGCTTCAAGCCAGGTGAACGCCTGACAGAGGTAGGTCTCGCCAAGGCGTTTGACGTTTCGAGGAATCCTGTACGTGAGGCTCTACGTGTTCTCGAGGTTGAGGGAATCGTCGAGATCAATCCGCGCAGGGGTGCCAGAGTGGCGCTGCTCTCAACTGACGAAATTCAGGAGATTATCGAGCTGCGAGCCGAGCTGGAGGGTATGAGCGCCAGATACGCCGCGCGCAGGTGCTGTGGCGATGTCCGCACAAATCTGGCCAAGCTACTCGAAGATGGTAATCGAGCTGATGAGAACAATGACGTTGACGTTCTTCATGACCTGAATCAAAAATTCCACAACCAGATCGCTATGGCGGGCAAGAACCGATTCCTGGTCGGATTTATGAAGACGCTCAACGAGAAAACACAGTGGATTTTCGCCAACCGGCCGTATTTCAACATCGCAGATAATTGGAAGGAACATGCCGCGATACTTCGCGCTGTCATTGATGCCGATGAAGAGTTGGCGTCGGTGCTGGCAAAGCGCCACGTCGAAGACATCGGTAAGGAAATTGCGAAGTCGACAGAAGGTGCTGACTCGTAGTGCTTGCGACGAATGGATGACAATAAGCTGAGATCTGACACGCGACGTCAATAGAGCAGAATCATGCAGTATCAGAGAAGACTTCTACCAAGCATCAGCATGTTAATGGCCTACGATGCTGCTGCTCGCGCCGGCAGCTTCACTGCGGCGGCGCATGAACTTAATGTCACTCAAGGAGCTGTAAGTCGGCAAATCAGTGCGCTGGAGAACCAGCTTGGAATCGAGCTGTTCAAGCGCGATCACAAACCCTTACAACTTACGAATGTCGGCAAGTCTTATGCCCAGGAAGTGCATTCGGCGCTTCAGTCCATCCGTACTGCTTCACTCGCAGCCATCACCAAGCCAAGAACCGGAGAACTCAATCTCGCAATTCTGCCAACATTTGGTACGCGGTGGCTAATGCCACGATTTCCATCATTTCTCGAAAAGAATCCGGATATCACCGTCAACTTTGTCACTAGACTCTCGCCGTTTGACTTCGGTGGCGAGAATATCCATGTGGCGCTGCACTACGGCATCGCTGACTGGCCGGGAACTAAAAGTACGTTTCTGATGGGGGAATCCTGCGTGCCTGTTTGCTCGCCCCAACTGCTTGTGGAGCACGAAGTCAACAGTCTCGCCGACGTTGGCAAGCTGCCACTGCTGCACCTCGCGACACGCCCTGATGCTTGGGAAAGCTGGTTCCAAATCGAGAACATTTCCGGAAGCGCCGAGGGGGGAATGCTCTTCGAACAGTTTTCAACGATCGCCCAGGCAGCTGTAGCAGGTCTGGGCGCCGGTCTGCTCCCCGAGTTTCTGATTGCCCGCGAGCTCAAACAGGGTGAACTGGAGATAATTACCGACCAGCCGTTGATGAGTGAACACGGCTATTACCTGATCTCGCCGACCGATCTCGCTGAGTACGAACCCGCTGCCGCATTTCGCACATGGATTCTGGAAGAGATAGCCGCATTTCAGTCAGATTCCACCGTCGAAGACTAGCCCGAGTTTCCCCTAGTGAGCGCTACACCCGATAACCACTCGAGTCACCCCTTGTCCGGGATCGACGAACTGCACTACGAGAACAACCACCTCGTTCTCGAAGACGTCTCCCTCAGCAGGATAGCCGATGATGTCGGCACGCCAACCTACTGCTATTCGACCGCGATTCTGCGAAAGAACTTCCTGGAATTCGAGCGCGCCTGCCACAAGACGTCACCGCTTATCTGTTTTGCTGTAAAGGCGAACAGCAACCTCTCAGTACTCAGACTTCTTGCCTCGATGGGTTCCGGCGCTGACGTAGTTTCGGAGGGCGAACTACGCAAGGCGCTGCTCGCGGGAATCCCCGCAAACAGAATTGTATTCGCCGGCGTCGGGAAGAAGGCCTCTGAGATACGCCATGCCATTGAAGTCGGGATTCTGCAGTTCAATGTTGAGTCGGAAGCTGAACTCGAGCTAATTTCCGTAGAGGCTGGGCGCCTCGGCAAGAGCGTCGGTGTCGCACTGCGCGTGAATCCGGATGTCGACGCCCAGACAAACGCGAAGATCACTACCGGGACGAAGAGCTCCAAATTCGGAATTCCGATTTCCAGGGCCGCTGTGCTCTATACACGCGTTTGTTCGGACAATCTTCTGGAGCCCCGAGGATTCAGCGTACACATTGGTTCACAGCTGACGACGCTCAAGCCATTTCGGCATGCCTTTACCCAGCTGGTGACTCTCGTACGTGAAATTCGGGAAGAGGGAATGGCTGTTCCCTCGCTGGATCTCGGTGGTGGACTCGGCGTTGCCTATGACGACGAAGCTATTCCGGCATTTGAGGACTACGGCGAATTGGTGCACTCGGTCACTGGAGAACTCGATTGCCAGATTATTCTCGAGCCCGGTCGTAGTCTGGTAGCACAGGCAGGCATTCTTCTCAGCGAAGTGATTTTGAGGAAGACTCAGGAAGAACGATCCTTCATCGTGCTCGATGCCGCCTTCAACGACCTGTTACGGCCCGGCCTTTACGACGCCTATCACAAGATCATTCCCGTATCGCATTCTGACCAGGATACCGGATATCACCATTTTGATTTCGTCGGTCCAGTCTGCGAGACATCGGATACATTCTGCCAGAACGAGCAGTCCGCAGACCTCGCGACGGGCGATCTTGTCGCAATTCTCACTGCTGGCGCTTACGGTGCCGTGATGGCATCAACATACAACACACGGCCGCTTGTTCCAGAAGTGCTCGTAGACGGTGATCGATTCGCCGTGGTTCGGCGTCGCGAATCGTATGAGGAGATGTTCAGTAGGGACCAGTTACCCGACTGGATGGACGACCCGAGGCAAGCCTGAAGATAAGGGAGCGCCTTGCCGCTAGACAGAGCGAGTAATGCCGCCATCAACGCGAATATTCTGGCCGGTGATGTAGCCCGCGCCATCAGACACCAGGAATGCGACAACTTCAGAAATCTCATCAGTGGTTCCGTACCGCTGCAGTGGAATGCGGTCTTTGAACTTCTGCTTCTCCGGTAAACTATCTATGAACCCCGGCAGTATGTTGTTCATTCGGATATTGTCGGTGGCGTATGTATCGGCAAACAATTTAGCAAATGAAGCAAGTCCGGCACGGAACACGCCAGATGTCGGGAATGCTTGTTCCGGTTCGAACGCAGCATAAGTCGATATGTTCACGATCACACCTTCGCCCTGTGCTTGCATGATGGGCGTAACCAGTCGAGTAGCCCTGACCACGTTCAGTAGGTAGACATCGAGACCACGATGCCAGTCGTCGTCTGTTAGCTCTAGCACCGGACCTTTGGGCCCGTGGCCGGCACTATTTACAAGCGCATCGATGCGCCCCCATTTGTCTACGGTCGAGCTGACGAGTTGTTGCAGATCATCGGCTGACTGATTGGAGCCTGTTATGCCGATCCCTCCCAGCTCGCTTGCCAGTGCCTCGCCCTTTCCCGACGAGGAGAGAATCGCAACCTGATATCCGTCGTGTGCCAGCTTACGGGCAGCCGCAGCACCCATCCCGCTGCCACCTGCTGTGACAATCGCAACCTTGTTCTTACTCATCGCCTGTCTCACCGTCTCTGAATGGAGTTCACTGGTGCCCAAGCCTACCCTGATCCTCGCACGATATGCCGAATCGCTCAGCTTGAAGTTGCGAACAGGCTACCTCAGTAAGGCAGCGCCCGGCACAGACTTTTGGTAATAACTTTGTTCCTTATCGGAACTAGCTGGCTAATCCGGGATGTGGCCAAATCACCAAACCTGTGAACAAAGGCCTGAGACAGATGGGCGACCAGCGCTACGCAAAGTTCGATTGGATTGACCCCTTACTCCTCGAAGACCAACTGACGGATGAGGAGATACTGATTCGTGACTCCGCACGCGACTACGCGCAAGGTGAGTTGCGGCCTAGGGTTACCCAAGCCTATGCCGATGAGCATACTGACCCGGAGATTTTTCGAGAGCTTGGCGAACTGGGTTTGCTCGGTCCAACCGTCGCTGAGGAGTACGGCGGCTCAAGCGCCGGTTATGTTTCGTACGGACTGATCGCGCGTGAAGTTGAGAGGGTCGACTCAGGTTACCGTTCGATGATGTCGGTGCAATCATCGCTTGTGATGTTCCCAATCGAGGCATTCGGCTCTGAGGAACAAAAAAAGAAGTACCTTCCAAAACTTGCGAGTGGTGAGTGGATCGGCTGCTTCGGACTAACTGAACCGGACGCGGGTTCCGACCCTGGTGGTATGAGAGCTCGGGCTGACAAAATTGATGGCGGATACCGCCTGTCGGGATCCAAGACCTGGATTTCAAACTCGCCGATCGCTGACATTTTTGTCATTTGGGCGAAGTCTGGCTATCACGACAATAAGATTCGCGGTTTCGTCGTTGAGAAAGGTGCTGCTGGTCTCAGCGCCCCAAAAATTGACGGCAAACTCTCCCTTCGTGCGTCAGTTACCGGGATGATCATGATGGAGGACGTGGAAATACCTGAAGATGCACTGCTCCCAAGTGTAGAGGGGCTCAAGGGCCCGTTCAGTTGCTTGAATAGGGCGCGATACGGCATTAGTTGGGGCGCGTTGGGTGCCGCCGAGTTCTGTTTTCACGCGGCCAGGCGGTATGGTCTCGACCGGAAGCAATTCGAACGACCATTGGCTGCGACCCAGCTTTACCAGAAGAAGCTGGCGGATATGGAAACTGAGATTACTCTCGGCTTGCAGGCCAGTCTGCGGGTTGGTCGCCTGATCGACGACGGAAAGCTGGCTCCGGAGATGATATCGCTTGTCAAACGAAACAACGTCGGCAAGGCGCTCGAAGTAGCGCGTATGGCGCGAGACATGCACGGTGGCAATGGTATTTCAGACGAGTATCAGGTCATGCGCCACATGATCAATCTCGAGACCGTGAATACGTATGAAGGAACTCATGATATTCACGCGCTAATTCTTGGCAGGGCCATCACCGGTATTGCGAGCTTTTGATGCCTACCAGGGTTCACTTCACGACCCTTGCAATCCGTTTGTTTGCGACCACAATGTCCAGAACTCTACATGCGATAGGTCTGACCGGGAAGGTGAAATGAAACGACAAAAAATTCAGGGATCTTTCGTCGCGCTGATAACGCCGATGAATCAGGATGGGACAGTCGATTTTGAAGGATTTCGAACCCTGCTCCAGTTTCAGGCAGACAATGGCTCGTCAGCGGTCTTGATAATGGGCTCGACCGGTGAAGTTTCCATGTTGTCGCCGGATGAGAGACGACAAGTCATTCAGAAGACAGCCCCCATGCGCCCCAACGGCATGGAAGTATGGTTCGGCTGCACCGGCCCCAATACAGAGGCAACAATTGACTACTGCAGTTTTGCCGCCGAGCATGGGGCAGACGGGGCGATCGTTGCGGCACCCCCTTACATCTGTGCGTCCGAGGCGGATATCACCGACTACTTCCTCGAGGTGGCCGACGCCAGTCCAATCCCAATTGGCATCTACAACAACCCCCCTAGAGTAAAGACCGATCTGCCCCACACATCGATCCTGCGCCTTGCTGAGCACGAAAACATTGTGGTCAACAAGGAATCGACTTCGCGCGTCGGGCAGATAGCCCAGACAGTTGCGGGTCAGCCTGATATGTCTTTGATGTGCTGCGATAGTCCGAACCTTGGTTTGGTAATACCCCTGATGGCACTCGGCGGCGACGGTACGGCCAACATGTCTGGAAATATCATCCCAAGAGAGATGGCTACAATATCGACTCCGTGGCAGAACTGGGACGATGCGGCCGCCTGCCGGTCAGCCTGGATCGACAACTTGCCTATGCTCCATTTCGTGTACTCAGCAGTAAATCCTGTCGCGTTGAAGTCTCTGATGGACATTGTCGGGCTACCCGCTGGACCACTGAGAAAGCCCCTAACATCGATTCAAGGCGAACGTCTTTCCGCTGGTATGGATGTGTGTAGAGACCTCGGTCTGGATAAAGAGTACGGATACAAGGTCTGACCATACTCGAGTGACCTGAACGAAGATAATGGTGCGCCCGACAGGATTGATTCCTCGCTACGCTCGTCACCCCTTCGGGGCGCACTTCGTGCG
>Ga0055584_100007785_pt1 | contig 10496 bp, 5 predicted proteins | sample OSDHelmetaG_FD_58716 | JGI IMG/M metagenome (GOLD analysis project Ga0055584, IMG submission 58716) | Pelagic marine sediment microbial communities from the LTER site Helgoland, North Sea, for post-phytoplankton bloom and carbon turnover... | ecosystem: Environmental > Aquatic > Marine >...
GGACGAAAACTGCATCATATGCTCGCCGCTGCCTGCGGGGCCAGTTTTCCAAGATCGCAGTTGAGCGACCCTTTTGAGCAAGTCGAGCGACAAATAATATCCATCGTGCGATTCAGGATCGACGCGAAAAACAAGACCACATTTCCCCTTTCCCTGCAACTTCAACAATGCACGAAATCGAAACGACCGACACGCCTCATCGAACACAAACGCTTGAAAGCCGGCCTCACTTTGCAGTTCGAGGTGTTGCCCATCCACGCTACATATTTCTTCTCCAATCCCTTCTTTCAAGGTATGTACGCAGCGTGTGTCGATTGCATCTTCGATCAACTCATCGAACATTTCAAAAGAGGTCAACCGCAACAAGCCATCTTCGGTGCGGGTTAATCGCTTGGGAGGAGGCATCAGATTGTTGGCTGTCCGATCCACCATATCGACGCTGTAAAAGTTCCAGAACAACCAACCTTTGTCGTCTCGGCAAAGTCTCCCCGCATAATTCCCTTGGGCCATCAATACGTTATCGTGATAGCTGCGCCATGGATTTCCGATCCAATCTGTGTGCCAATAACGAATCTTCGCATCCTCCCTCAAGCTACCAATCAGATAATACTCGTTTTCAATACGGATCAGATTGGGGACTTCAATATCGTCATACAGTCCCGGATGATGAAGGGCTTTGAGAGCTTCAAAATGACCGGGGGCTGTTTCCTTATAGAGAGCCACACAACCACGGCGAACAATCGGGCCTTCTTTCACGCGAGCAGCAACCAACAACCAACCTTGTCCGTTTTCGGTGTAGTAATATGGATCACGAAAACTGACCCAATGCCGCCCCTCATCGAGAGACGCTTCGTAATACCGGTCGTCAGCTTCGATGGGAAAACAACTCGATTCGTCGATCTCTGCATGACGATGGTCGGCTTGATTGTTCAATCCCACCCTTCTGGCGGCTTTTACTAATTCCGGGTCATTCTCTCCTCTCAAATCTTTCCAATTCACGGGAGCTTTCTCCCAATGATAAAGGTCTTCGCTGTAAGCCAAGCCGATCCGTTGCACTTGTCCCTGATCGCGTCGAGAAAGTCCTGTATAGAACATTCGCCAGCGTCCTTCTTGATGTGGGTCAGGAGAGACTGCCATCGTCCAAAGCATCAAGTCATCCCAACTCCCCGGATCGCCAATGAACAGCGCGTTCTTCACCCTTCGCCAGTTGATACCGTTTGTACTGACGGCATGTGCGATGAAGTCATGGTTCGGGAGCACAAGATGAAACAGGTGATACAAGCCATCATGATAGAGGACATCAACATCACCGATGGTTTTTCGGCTGCCGTCAGTTTCAGAAAACATAGTATTTACCGGAGTGAATCGTGGGAAATTCGAGAAGGTGTCGTGGGCATTATTGAGGTCTCATGCTTTCACGTCCAGTCTGCCTGCAAATTTGAGAAGATGCCACGTTCATGGGGCATGAAACACTCTTGCGATCAATAGATGCTCATGATTTCCCGTAAAGAAAACCGACACCTAATCACTGATCTCCACCAGACTTCCTATTGAAAAAATGGGGATCATCGCTTACAAGTTCTTGAATAAAACGAGACTAATCCGTATCCCTTCAATCAAAATTCTCCGATTTGAATCGACTCATGGCATTTTTTTCCAAGCCCGAATCAGACCCCCTGTTTTCGGTATTGATTCCCTCTTGGAACAATCTGGAGATGCTGAAGCTTTGTTTGCAAAGTCTCGAACAAAATTCATCGTTGCCCTTAGAAGTAGTCGTTCATGTCAACGAAGGGCAAGACGGGACGATTGCGTGGTTGACCGAACAACAGATCGTCTTTACTGAATCACCCACCAATATCGGCATCAGCGCTGGGCTCAATCTGGCATATACCAAAGCACAGGCGGAATACATTGTTTATCTGAATGATGACATGTACGTTCTACCGGGCTGGGATCAGGCACTCTATCAATCTGAACTGACCGCTGAACCCGAGCAGATTGTTTATTCATCGGGAACGATGATACAGCCGTTTTCAATGTCTCCCATCGATATTGTTCGCAACTATGGAGACAACCCGAACTCGTTCGACGAACAGCAACTGTTAAGCGATCATGCCGACGAACAGCTAAATATTGACGATTGGAACGGAGCGACCTGGCCTCCCAGTTGTCTGCATCGCCGATGGTGGGACGCGGTTGGTGGGTACAGTCACGATTTGGGAATGGGGCTTTATTCTGACATTGATTTCTCTATGAAGCTGTGGAGTCTGGGTTGTCGTAGATTTCTTGGTTGTGGATCGTCGCTGGTCTATCATTTCCCGGAAACGAGCACTCGAAAGCTGAAGCATTCTTTCCCTCAAGAATCCAGACAGTCGCGACGTAAATTTCTCAACAAATGGGGCATCCTCCCCTCCAGCGTTTCAAAATATATTCTCCATTCGGGAGACAGATTTCTCGGAGAGACTCCCGAACCCTCGATGTTTTGGGAGCGGCTTCGCATCAAAGGGTTGACCAGTTATTACGGCCTGATGGATCATTTCACTCAACGCACTTTCTGAATAATTGCGGTGAATTAGTCAGTCGTCTGCTTCTCAAAAACAATCTTGAGGCTGTCATGAATTGATCGAGAAAACGTGGACGCTGAATAATCGCGGGCGACAGCGTTGAGGGCATTTGCCTGCAATCTCTCCCATAATTCCTGGTCATCATGAAGACGCAAACAAGCTGCCGCAAACTCCTTTGCCGACCCCGCAACGAGTAGCTCCTCTTCGTGAGTCCAGCCCAGTTGCGTGGCCAGAATTGGAGTCGCCACAATGGGGACTCCATGAGATGCGGCTTCAAGGATCTTCAAAGCGATCCCTGCCGCATAACGAGTGGGAGCGAGAAACACTCTTGACTGCTGGTAATACGGAGTTAGATCCTCCACGAACCCCAGAAGCTCACAAGGATAGTTACGGCAATTTCCCAACATCTTCTCAATCATGTTGCCAGCGATTCGCACCGTTGGCACGTCAGTGCTCCTTCCCGAGAGACAAGGATAAACTTCGTTGAAGAACCATTCGAGCGAATCCGCATTCGGAGAAGGAATCGATCTGACTGCCCCCACAAACAGAAAACCCTCTCTGGCTTCAAAACGTGAGGGGTCACTCAAGAGTTCTTGCGCATGCGAGAGTACCAGAACATTTTTGGCTGCATTGGCCAATTGCTCCGCTTCACTGGGAGAAACCGCCCAGATCAGATCGGCAGTTTTCAGCAACTCCAACTCCTCACTCAACAAGCTTTGCTGCTGTTCTGAGGTGACAGTTTCGCCGTTTAATCGGCGATATTCGATTTCGCGAATCGAGACAACCGCTTCCGCATCGTAAATCAGCTTGGTATTACGAAGAAAATTGGGATGGTCTTCCAAATATCTCGCCAGCTCTTCCATATTGTGTGGACGGCTCACGATGACCAATTCGTAATAATCGGTCCTCTCGTCTAAGAACACAGGAAGCATGAAAGCTCCCTGCCCTTGAACACATTCTACAGTCGAGCCATAAGTTTGCTGAATTAGTTCACTCGGAGAAACGACAAGCCTCGTTGAATAAAATGAGATGTCATATTCTGTGTCGTTTAATACGCGAAGGAGTCGCGAGGCGCGCGGAAGACCGGCTCCCAAATGCGGAAAGGGAACTTCATCATCGATATAGAGGATTCGTCTTTTCCCTGATGATCGAGTACGCTGCGGGATGGTTTCTTTTGATTGAGAAGACGGCTGGGACTGAAGCCATTCTCGATGCTTGTCGATGAATAGATGACGATGCTCCGAAATCAATTGAGTCACTTCATCGCGATCTCTTGAGGAGGCATATTCAAAGTGACGAACGACAATACGAGGGTCGTAGGCAACTTGTTGGCCCTGCTTGATAATTCGAGTGCAGAGGTCGACTTCTTCGTAATATCCAGGAGAGAAATTCTCGTCAAAACCGCCCAATGCATGAAACTCTTCAGTTCTCAATAAGAGAAAAGCTGCGGAGCAATAATCCACACTGCGGCGAAACATACATTCGTGATGTTCGAGTTCACGCCCTCGACCAAATCCAGCGGTCAAACCATCATAAAAAACGGTCGAACCGGCTTCCTGAAGTGTGCCGTCCGGTAACACCAGTCGGCCTCCCACCGCTCCAATGCTGGCCTCTTCTTCCAGCAAGTTTCTGGCGACAGCAATCGCATGGGGTGTCACTTCCGTATCGTTATTGAGCAGAAGTAGATATTTCCCCGACGCCAACCTGGCCCCTTGATTGACAGCCGTGACATACCCCTGATTCTCAGCATTCTGAGCAATTTTTGCACCATCAATGCGTCCCAACAAACTGCTGGTGAAATCAGAAGACTGATTATCCACAATGATCAATTCGAGCCGTACATCAGTGCAAGCCAGTAATGACTGCAAACAGAGGAGAGTCAGCTCACATCGGTTGTATAAAACCAGCACCACACTGACATCGGGAGCATCATCGTTCGAAAAGCATAAACGAGATGGCGAGGAAAGAAATGTCCGCAGTGACAACTCGGCAACATACTCAATTGATCCCTTCGCTCGATCCTGTGATCGTTCCACTATTTTGAACGAGGATAAAATTTGTTTGAGCCAAGAACCATCCCTTCGGCTCAACTTGCGTAACTTTCTTTTTCGACGAAAATTACGTTCCAGACGACGAATTTTCTGGACCACGGGATGAGAGCGAAATGTTGCACGGCGTCTGTTCCAGAATCGACGGAACTGAGAGTCAGTCACGGTGAGTCATCCTTACCCACTTCTTCAGATTATTAGTACCTGCTCGGGAAATGCATGTTTCTGTACATACTTCAGAACAAACAACTATCATACTGTCATCGGTATAATACAGATAGAGAGATTGAAAACATTCTGAGTCAGAGTCATCCTGCATTTGCGATTATTTTTGGCAATCGGTCACACCAAATATTTTTCCTCATTAATTCAGAATCAGCCTTCAGTCAAATTGATGGCAAGCATGTTAACTCAACATATAATAGACAGCTCTCTGCTCGGAGAATCTTATCCCATTTGGGCTCTGCGCAGCCCCAACCCAATCCAATCGCGTGTCTGCCTTTTTCTCGATGCAGAAATCTATCTGCACCGGATGGAGATCGAGCAGTGGGTGAGAGAATGGAATGAGAAAACTGATGTCCCCGCGATCACAGCAGCCTTTCTGTCACATATCGATCCAGAACACCGACATCGTGATTATATTTGTAATGAAAGCTACGCCCATTTTCTGGCAGAAGAAGTCAATCCTTGGCTAAGAAATCGAGGATTGCTTGGGGATCATCCTCCCATTCTGGTGGGACTGAGCTTGAGTGGCTTGGCAGCAATCCATGCAGTCTGGAGCCACCCGCACGATTTCTCGGGGATCTTGGCACAATCTCCTTCGGCCTGGTGGAACGATGAATGGCTGACCAGAAATCTCAATACGGTACAGACCAACATGCCAAAAACCTGGCTGAGTGTCGGTTTGCAAGAAACTGAGGAGGATGTGTTTCATCCCCCGTCTGCAATACACCAGAAGAATTCTCAAATTGCGAGCTGTCGCAGATTGAAGGAAACACTGGAATCGACCGACCTGGAGATTCATCTTCATGAATACGAGGGGGGACACGATCCTGCGTGCTGGAGAACAGAGCTTGATATGGCGTTTCGTTGGATATTTAGCTGAGTTTAGTCAGTGTTCTACAAAATCCCCTCGACTTAGCCCTCTTGGATTGAGTAATATATGCAATTGCATTGATCCGTTACTCGTGAAATCAAACAACAATTTCATGCGACACTTTCCCATCACCTCTTCTTCGACTTCTCGACGATCATTTCTGGCCGCTTCAGCGACCGGGTTGGCTGGGATGGCAGGTGGATTAGGGACTCCGCTCGCTCAAGCATCGACAGGATCAGCGAGCGGGGGCAAGGCCAAATCAACGATCTTGTTCTTTTTGTGTGGCGGGGCGTCGCATCTCGATACGTGGGATATGAAGCCGAACGCACCCGCCGAATATCGCGGACCGTTTCAACCGATCTCAACATCGGCCCCCGGCCTCATTCTCAGTGAGCACCTCCCGCTCTTATCTGAACAAGCTCATCACTTGGCACTCATCAATTCGATTGATGGCAAGGTGAACACGAATGACCATCATGCTGGTTACTATCACAATTTGACGGGACACCGTCCCGACATCACCTTCCGCACGTTAGCCAACAATCGGACGCCCATGCCCGATGACTGGCCGTATCTGGGATGTGTGGCGGCATCACGTCGTCCGAAACATCCCTACTTGCCGAACGCTGTCTCGTTGCCGCACAGTCCCAGTCGCAAACCTTATACACGACCTGGACAATTCGCTGCAAAATTGGGAATCGAACACGACCCTCTTTACTTACAAGGGGATCGAATGAATCCACTGTCCTTCAAAGCGCCGTCACTCGTGTTGGAAAAAGAGATCTCACAATCGCGTCTGGCGGATCGTCGTTCGTTATTGGATGCTGTGGATGGAGTCCGACGCGATTTCGACAAACACGCCACTCCCGAAGTCTGGACCCGACAGCAGGAGCGAGCATTTTCCTTACTGCTTTCCTCGAAAACGTCAGAAGCTTTTGATGTCTCCACTGAGCCTGAAGCCATCCGCAAACGATACGGAGAAACAGTCAATGGTATGAGCCTGCTCATGGCTCGTCGATTGGTGGAAGCGGGAGTCCCCTTTGTGACGGTCTTCTGGTTGGGAGACGGCATTGGCTCCAAAACCGCCAAGAAGTGCCGAAGTGCGGGAAGTTGGGACACGCACGGCAGCAACTTCGATTGCCTGAAAGACGACTTACTCCCCGAATTCGATCAATGTTACTCGGCATTGATCGCCGATCTCGCTGAGCGCAATCTTCTTGATGAGACGTTGTTGCTCGTCACGAGCGAAATGGGGAGAACACCCAAAATTGGAGATCCTCGCTCGGGAGGAGTCAGCGGAGCAGGTCGCGATCATTGGACACATTGCTTGACCGACTTAATGGCCGGAGGTGGAATCCAAGGCGGTCAGGTATTTGGATCGAGTGATGCTCTTGGAGAATACCCGGCCAACAACCCCGTCACTCCTGCCGATGTTGCTCACACGGTCTATCATGCCATGGGGATTCATGACCTCGAAGAAATTGATGCTCAGGGCCGTCCTTATCAATTACTGGCCGAAGGCCGTCCGATGCTGGATCTGTTCTGAGAATTGTCTCAACGTGAATTCCGACAATTCATTGTTTATGAGATCGTTTGATTTGGGTACGATTAAGGCGTTCATCGATCCCGTCACACCCGAAAATGCTCACCATGAAGAATCTGCTTGTTGTTTGCGCGTGTCTTATTTGTAATTCTGAACTTTGCGCCGAGGAGATCGATTCTCCTCAATTCAATCGGGACATCCGCGCGATTCTTTCGGATCGCTGTTATACCTGTCATGGCCCCGACTCCGCCTCTCGCGAAGCCGAATTGCGACTCGACAAACGTGACATTGCCATTGCCAACGGCGAGACTCCCGCCATTGTTCCCGGCAAACCTGAAGAGAGCGAATTACTGAAACGAGTTCGCAGCAAGGATGAGTTCACTCAGATGCCGCCTCCCGACTCGGGCAAAGCACCACTGACTGAACAGCAGATTCAATTACTGGAAGCCTGGATCAAAAACGGTGCCGAGTACGAAGAACATTGGGCGTTCATCTCTCCTCAAAAGCCTGCTGTCCCAAAAATTCAACATCAGGAACGAGCCCAGAATCCGATTGATTCTTTCGTGTTCAAAAAGCTGGAAGAGAACCGACTCGAACCGTCACCCTCTGCAAACCGTCGCACACTGATTCGTCGTGTCTCGCTCGACCTGACCGGTTTACCACCGACTCCCGAAGAGATTGAAACATTCCTGAGTGATCAATCTCCCGATGCTTACGAAAAACTGGTGGATCGGCTGCTGGCTTCTGACCGATACGGCGAACACATGGCGAAGCCTTGGCTCGATGCGGCCCGTTACGCCGACACGAACGGTTATCAGTATGATCTTGAGCGAGAGCAATGGGTTTGGCGGGATTGGGTCATCTGGGCGTTCAATCAGAACATGCCTTTCGATGAATTTACTCGTCAGCAAATCGCAGGAGACCTGTTACCCAACGCGAATGACTTAACGAGGTTGGCGACCGGATTTCATCGAAATCATCCGATCACGATTGAAGGTGGTGTCATTGATGAAGAATACCGTACGGAATATGTGGTTGACCGCGTAGTGACGACATCCACCGTCTGGATGGGAATGACCATGCTGTGCAGCCGGTGTCACGATCACAAGTACGATCCTATTTCTCAAAAAGAGTTTTATGAATTCTCCGCGTTCTTCAATCGGGTTCCCGAACGAGGTCTGAATGGCTTTGAACCACGCCGAAAAATCGAATCTCCTCTTCAGGATGCTCGTTTAGAAGAGATTGATCGACGAGTCGCAGGAGCCAAACAAAAGCTGCAGCAAATCACTGGAAATGCCGGTCTACCATTTGCGAAGTGGGAATCTCTTGTCAAAGCCGACGAACAGGCGAACTGGCAGGTGGTTGTGCCGACGGAGATGAAGTCAGCCGGCGGCGCGACGTTGACCGTTCAGGACGATCAGTCGGTACTCGCATCTGGGAAGAATCCGACGACTGAAGAGTACATCGTCGATCTAAAGACGGACGCGAATGCCATCAGTGCGATCCAGTTGGAAGCACTCAAAGATCCCTCCACCATTAACGGCGGAACGGGTCGCGGTTCGAATGGCAACTTTGTGCTGACTGAGTTCATCGTTGAAACGGCTTCACTCGATAAGCCGGATCAGTTTGATAAGGTGACGATTTCTGCCACAGAGGCGGATTACTCCCAAAACAATTATGAGATTGCCAAGGCCATCGATGGAAAAACGGATAAATCCGGTTGGGCAGTGGATGGTAACACCAAAACAGATGATCGAACCGCTGTCTTCATTCTGGCCGAGCCAATCAAAAACGCCGGTGAGAAAATCATTCGAGTAAGAATGAGTTTTCAATACGGCCTGTCGCACCAGATTGCCCGCTTTCGACTGGCGGTCACAAAAGGGGATGCCTCACCTCTGACATTGGCGATTCAGAAAATCATCGAGACACCGACAGACAAACGAAACCCGCAGCAAAAACAACAGTTCAACGATTGGCTGTTACGAAAGTTCGCTTCGCCAGAAGTCCAACAGGCAGCGGTGGCAGTCGCCTCCGTGGAAAAAGAGCGTCAAGCAATTATCAATTCCATTCCGGCAACGATGATCATGGCGGAACAACCAAAACCGCGGACGACGCATGTCTTGTATCGGGGAGAGTACGATCAAAAACGGGAAGTCGTTGATTCGGGAGTCCCCGCTGCATTGCCGGCACTTCCCGAAGGCATCGCCAACAATCGACTCGCCTTGGCAGAGTGGCTGGTGCATCCCGATCATCCTCTCACTTCGCGAGTGTTTGTGAATCGCATCTGGCAGCGACTATTTGGTGTCGGCATTGTCAAAACCAGCGAAGATTTTGGATCGCAGGGAGATTGGCCCAGTCATCCCGAATTGCTGGATTGGCTGGCTGTCGAATTTGTTGAAATGGATTGGGACATCAAAGCCCTTCACAAGTTGATTGTCACCTCGGCAACCTATAGTCAATCATCGGTGGTGACTCCCGAACAACAGGCGAATGACCCTGAAAATCGGTTGCTTTCACGGGGACCGCGGCGGCGTCTTGATGCTGAAGTTGTCCGCGATTCAGCACTCTTGGTCAGTGGGTTACTCGTTGAAAAACAGGGCGGCCCGAGCGTCTTTCCCTATCATCCGAAAGGGCTCTGGCAGGAGATCAATAATCGCCCCGGGTATTCGAGAACTTACAAACAAGATACCGGTGAGAACCTGTATCGTCGTAGTCTGTACACATTCTGGAAACGAACGGTTCCCCCTCCCTCGATGGCAACTTTTGACGCACCGGAACGTGAGTTTTGTGTCGTTCGCAGGTCACGAACCAATACGCCATTGCAGGCGTTCGTGATGCTCCATGACCCTCAATTTGTCGAAGCCGCCCGCAAACTGGCCGAGCGAATGCTGAAAGAAGGAGGAGACAGGCTGGAGGCTCAATTATCTCATGGATTTGAATTGGTGACCTCTCGGTTGCCGGACGAACGAGAACTCAAGATTCTCAAAGAAACTTATCAACAACGGTTACAGCAATATCAGCAACGGCCGGAAGAAGCCACTTCATTACTGTCAGTCGGTGATTCGTCGCGTGACGAATCGCTGGCTTTATCTGAACTCGCCGCCATGACGAGTATTGCTCGGCTATTGCTCAACCTGAGTGAGTTTATGACGTTGAATTGAAAGTCTGGGTGATAGCAGAACGCTGTCGTAGGGTCCGCTGTGAGGTTGTGAATTTTTTAGCTTCACAACAATTTATCACCTATT
>Ga0055584_100007787_pt1 | contig 10494 bp, 7 predicted proteins | sample OSDHelmetaG_FD_58716 | JGI IMG/M metagenome (GOLD analysis project Ga0055584, IMG submission 58716) | Pelagic marine sediment microbial communities from the LTER site Helgoland, North Sea, for post-phytoplankton bloom and carbon turnover... | ecosystem: Environmental > Aquatic > Marine >...
TCGTTCTTAACCCGCCTGTCAAGCCATCAAATTCGGGTTCTCAATGACTCCCGGTATAGCCATGATAATTCCTCCAAATTTCAACCAGGGCTTATCCCTGATTGATGGTTCAACACCTATCGCTATTCGAGACTGGTTCCGCCACCAGATCAAATGACGATCTCGCGAAACCCAGATCAATCACGCTTATGTGAGCGCCTTTAGGACAAACGCATATTCAAACGCGTTCTCCTTCAGGCTGTCGAACCGACCGGATGCGCCGCCATGGCCGGCGGTCATTTCGGTCTTGAGCAGCAGCATATTGGTGTCCGTTTTGGTGGCGCGCAGCTTTGCCACCCACTTCGCCGGCTCCCAATAGGTCACTCGTGGGTCACTAAGGCCGCCGATGGCCAGGATGGGTGGATAAGTTTGTGCAGTGACGTTGTCGTAGGGGCTGTAGCCCTTCATCCGCTCGAACGCGATCGGATCGGTGATCGGGTCGCCCCATTCGGGCCATTCCGCAGGGGTCAGCGGCAGGGTTGGGTCGCAGATGGTGTTGAGGACGTCGACGAACGGCACGTTGGCGATGATGGCGGCGAACTTTTGCGGCGCCCAATTGGCAACCACACCCATCAGCATGCCGCCGGCGCTGCCACCCTCAGCCGCGACGGCGTCGGGTTTGGCAATACCCTCGGCCACCAAATGATCGCGGACGCAAATGAAGTCGCTGAAGGTGTTTTCTTTCTTTTCCAGCTTGCCCTCTTTGTACCAGCGATAGCCCTTGTCCATGCCGCCGCGCACATGCGCCTGCGCCCAGACAAAGCCACGATCCACCAGTGAGAGCCGCACCACGCCAAAGCTGGCCGGCAGGCTGATGCCGTAGGAGCCATAGCCGTAGAGCAGCGTCGGCGCAGGCAAAGTCACGTCGGCGCGATGCACCAGGGTGATTGGCACTTCTTCACCATCGGCGGTCTTGGCCAGTAGGCGACGGGTGACATAGTCGGCTGGGTCGTGGCCGCTCGGCACCTCTTGACGTTTGCGGAGCGTGCGTTCGCGGGTGGTCAGGTCGTAGTCGTAGGTCTCCTGCGGCGTCGTCATAGACGAGTAGACGAAGCGGAGGTTTGTGGTTTCAAACTCCAGGCTGCCGCCGAGGCCCAGGGAATAGGCCTCCTCGTCGAAGGCGATGTCGTGCTCTTCACCGGTATCGCTCTCACGCACGGTCATCCGTGGCAGACCGTTGATGCGTTCGAGCCTAATCAGATGTTTGTGGGTGAGTTGAAAGCCGAGCAGAAGGTGCCCGCTCTGATGTGGCACCAGATCCTGCCAGTTTTCACGTGAAACAGAATCCTCGGGCGCGGTGACCAGTTTGTAGTCCTCAGCGCCGCCGGCGTTGGTGCGGATGATGAAGCGCTCGCCGTCATGATCCAGGTCGTATTCCACGTCCTGCTCGCGGGGGGCGATGACGCGCGGCGCAGCAGTGGGGTCGTCGGACGGGATCACATACCATTCGCTGGTCTGGTGGTCATGGGTGGTGATGGCGATGAAGGCGCGTGACGCGGTGCGGCCAACGCCAACGAAATAGCCCGGGTCTTTTTCTTCGAAGACACAGATGTCCGCCGCCTGATCTGTGCCTAGTTCGTGCCGCCAGACGCTGTAGGGCCGCCAGTTAGCATCGCGCTTGGTGTAGAATAAGTGCTGGCCGTCGCTGTCCCAGGTCATTGACGGCGTTGCCTCGTTTAGCTCGTCCGCCAACTCCTCGCCCGAGCTGAGGTCGCGGATGCGGATGGTGTATTGCTCCGAGCCACTGGTGTCCGCTGCCCAGGCAAGCAGGCGGTGGTCGTCGGTGTGTTGCATGGCGGCGATGCGGAAATACGGCTTGCCCTCTGCCTCCGCGTCGCCGTCGAGCATCACGTCCACCTGCTCCGGATCATCGACGGGGGAGCGGCAGAACTGCGGGTGCTGCGCGCCCGGCTGGAAGCGGCTGAAATAGGCCCAGGCCCCGTCCGGCATCGGCACGGAGGCGTCGTCTTCCTTCAGCCGCCCCTTCATCTCGGCAAAGAGCGTTTCCTGCAGCGCCTCGGTATCGGCCATGGCAGCGTCGGTGTGCGCGTTCTCCGCCTCCAGATAGGCGCGGATTTCCGGATCGAGCTTATCCGGCTCAGCCATCACCTCCTGCCAGTTCTCGGCGCGCAGCCAGGCGTAGGGGTCAGCGACCCGCTGGCCGTGATGCTCAATAAACGAGTCGCAGGTGCGGGCGACGGGTGGCTGCGCCATGGCGGATAGTCCTCTGGATCGGGGCAAGCTGAACTGAGGTGGGATGGTGTAGCCCAGGATGCAAGCAGCGAGAACCGCTGACTAGCCAGACGTTGTCGCTGCAATCCCACCGCCCGCGCGGTCGGGGTGAGAGTGCATATCTTGTTCGGGAGGGCGCACAGGCCAGTCTGGCATCATCAGCCAGAGGCGGAGCATGTGGCGTTTGTCTTCTAGCGCGACCGCATCCTCGTAATCGGAGCGGCCATGGAAGATCAGGCGGTTGTTCAGGAACTGGATCTCGCCCGGTTGCAAATCCATTTGAAAGCAGAGCTCCGGCCGCTGGGCGACGGTGTTGACCAGGGCCATGGCGTCCTTGTCCGCAGATGACAGTGCGGCCCCTTCCGCCTCGGCATTGCGGATGGCGAGTGGCAGGAAGAACGAGGCGGGCTGGTCTTCGATGCTAGCGAAGACGGGGATGCGATGCGGCGTGACGGCCGGGGCGCCGGCCTGTCGGTCTTGTGGGCGGCTCGTGTAATGGAAGCCACGCTCCAGCAGGGGAATGACGTCCGGATAATCGGAGGCAACAGCGTCGCGAACGGAGGTTGAGGCGGTGATCCGGCTCTCGCCACCTTCGACGGCACGTTTGACGCAGAGCAGGCCGACCACATCCACCGGGTCCATGTGCATTTCCAGAGCACCGCCGACGGTGTAATAGCGCCCGCCCTCGCCGATATCGCGCACATGGCCGAGCCGGTCGCCCTTATAGCTTTGCGAGACGCCGACGCCGATCTGTGCGCCCAGGATCCAATAAGCCCGGGCAAGGTCGTCCTCGCTCCAGCGTTCAGCCGGCAGGCGGCGGATTAAGGCAAGGCCACGACCTTGCTCTAGTTGCTGGCGCACGGCGGCAGCCAGGGGTTCTAGCGCCGGCAAGGCACAATCCGCCTCGGTCAAGGCATCGAGCGGTGTGGAGCGCAGGTTGGAGAGGCGCGTCTCTAGTGCGGCAATCATGGCGTCGGAGAGGTCGAACGTCCAACCCGAGTCGGCGCGCAATTCGTCAGCAGTCCAGGCGTAAGAAGGCATAGTGGATGATCCTCGGTCGCGACAGGCTCCGACATTGCGACCCAGGTGGCGGCATTGGTCAAGCCCTAGAGCAGCGCCCGATCCTTGCGGTCAAGCCAGGCTGTTCTATTTCTAAGGCGCGCAAGCCTGCCTGCGGCAGCCCTGAACTTGTGGCAGGGGCCCTGTCTCCGCTATGGTGCGGGCGGCTGGCCGTGTATGACGGGGCCAAAGACTTCAAGGACGACCCAGTGCATCATTTCCGCGGATTAGAGCCTCTGCCGCAAGACCAGCGCGGCGCTGCCGTTGCGCTCGGCAATTTCGACGGTGTTCATTTTGGACATCGGGCGATATTGCAAGCCGCCCGTGATGCCGGTGGCATGCTAGGCGTTGTCACGTTCGAACCGCATCCACGCAGTATTCTTGGCAAGCCTGCACAATCATTTCGCCTGACGTCTGCGGCGGGCAAAGCCCGGGCGCTGGCCGATGTCGGCGTTGAGTTGCTGGTTGAAGTGCCGTTCTCCCGCGCATTCGCCAGCCTGCCACCAGAGGAATTCGTGCGCCAGGTGCTGGTAGACACAGTCGGTGCATCGCACGTGGTCATCGGGTTTGATTTTCGCTTTGGCGCTGATCGCGCCGGCACAGCAGAGACCATGCAGGCCATGGGCCAGCAGCACGGCTTTGGCGTGACCGTTGTGGAAAAGGTCCAGGCCGACGACGGCGCCGCCTTCTCGTCTACGGCCATCCGCGAGCATCTCGGTGCCGGTCGGCCGCTGGAGGCCGCCCAAATGCTGGGTCGCTGGTGGGAGATCGATGGCGTGGTGCAGGCCGGCCACCAGCGCGGCCGGACCATTGGCTTCCCGACGGCCAATCTCACCCTTGGCAATTTGTTGGAGCCAGCGCTCGGCGTCTATGCCGTGCGCTGTTCGATTAGCGGGGGTTCCATTGGCGAGGGCAATGACCTCCGCTGGTACGATGCCATCGCCAACCTGGGCCGCCGCCCGACGGTGGATGGTGAGACGCTGTTGCTGGAAGTGCACGTCTTCGACTTTGAGGGCGACCTCTACGACAAGCCGATGCGCGTACAGCTGACCGGCTTTATTCGGCCCGAACGCAAATTCGACAGTTTCCAACTGTTGCGCGACCAGATCGCCGCCGATTGTGATACCGCCCGCGCCATGCTGGCGACAACGCCAATCGATCCGAATTAACCGAAATTATAGACCAGAGCCTCCTCATCATGACGACGGACTACAAGAGCACGGTCTTCCTGCCGAAAACCGAATTCCCGATGCGCGCCGGCCTGCCAAAGCGCGAGCCATTGCTGTTAGAGCGATGGAACGAGATGGATTTGTTCACCCGGCAGCGGGAGATCAGCAAGGGCAAGGAGCAGTTCGTTCTGCACGATGGCCCTCCCTATGCGAACGGCCATCTGCATATCGGCCACGCGCTGAACAAGATCCTGAAAGACGTGATCAACCGCTCGCAGCAAATGCTGGGCAAGGACGCCCACTATATCCCCGGTTGGGATTGTCACGGCCTGCCGATTGAGTGGAAGGTCGAGGAAGACTACCGCGCCCGCGGCCAGAACAAGGACGAGGTCGATCTGGTCGAATTCCGCCGCCAATGCCGCGTCTTCGCTGATGAGTGGATCGAGACTCAGTTGGAAGAGTTCAAGCGGCTGGGCGTGATTGGCGACTGGCCGAACCACTACACTACCATGTCGTTCGACGCCGAGGCGACCATCGCCGAGGAGCTGGGCAAGTTCGCCATGAATGGCGGCATCTACCGTGGCGCCAAGCCGGTGTTGTGGAGCGTCGTCGAGCGCACCGCGCTGGCCGACGCGGAGGTCGAGTACCAGGAACACACCAGCCACACAGTCCACGTGCCATTCCCAGTGGTGACGCCAGGGCCGAACAGCGGGCTGGAGGTTGGTCTCCCCATCGTTATCTGGACGACGACGCCCTGGACCCTGCCGAGCAACCGCGGCATCGCCTTTGCCGAGAATGGCACCTATGCGGTGGTGAAGTGCCTGGCCGGCACAGACAAGTGCCGCATCCCGATTGGCCAACGCTTCGTCGTGGCACCGGCATTGCTGGAGAGCACCGCAAAAGCCGCGCGCATGACCGAGTGGGAGGTCGAGCGCGAAATCCCCGGTCGTGATTTCGCCGGCACTATCTGTGCCCACCCGCTGCGCGGCCATGCGGATGCAGACGGTTTTTATGACTATGACGTGCCAATGCACGCCGCCGACTTTGTCACCATGGACGCGGGCTCCGGCTTTGTGCACATCGCGCCCAGCCATGGCTCGGATGACTATGATCTGGGCATGAGAGTTGGCCTGCCAATCACCGACAATGTCGGCCCGGACGGCGCGTTCCGCGAGCATGTTACGCTGTTCGCAGGCGAGCGGGTGCTGGATGATGAGGGCAAGGAAGGCAATGCTAACCGTGCCGTATGCGAGATGTTGGTTAGCATCGGCATGCTGTACTCCTGGGGCCGCCTGAAGCACTCCTTCCCGCATTCTTGGCGCTCGAAGGCACCGCTGATCTTCCGCAACACGCCGCAATGGTTCATCTCCATGGAGACGAACGACCTGCGCGAGAACGCCCTCAAAGCCATCGACGAGACGCGCTTTGTGCCTAAAGCTGGCCAAACCCGCTTGCGCAGCATGATTGAGGATCGCCCGGACTGGTGCGTTAGCCGACAGCGCGCCTGGGGCGTGCCAATCCCGTTGTTCGTCAACAAAGCATCAGGCGAGATCCTGCGTGACCAAGCCGTATTTGACCGTGTGGCCGATGCCTTCCGCGTCGAAGGCGGCGATGCCTGGTATGCCAGCCCACCGGAGCGCTTCCTGGGGCCGGACTACAATTCTGCTGACTATGAGCAAGTGCAGGACATTGTTGAGGTCTGGTTCGATTCAGGCTCAACCCACGTTTTTACCCTGGAAAAACGCCCGCACATGAAATGGCCGGCGGACCTTTACCTGGAAGGTTCGGACCAACATCGCGGTTGGTTCCACTCGTCCTTGCTGGAAAGCTGCGGCACACGTGGCCGCGCGCCTTATGACGCTGTCCTCACCCATGGCTTCGTGCTGGATGAGGAAGGGCGGAAAATGTCGAAGTCGGACGGCAATGTGACCGCGCCGCAGGAAGTGATTGACCTGTACGGCGCGGATATCCTGCGCATCTGGGTCTGCTCCGCCGACTATTCCGAAGATCTGCGCATAGGCAAGGAAATCCTGAAGCATCAGGCGGACCATTACCGCCGTGTGCGCAACACGCTGCGCTTCCTGCTGGGCTCGCTGGCGGATTTCGACGAGAGCGAACGCGTCGCCGTCGCCGACATGCCGGAACTGGAGCGGCTGATGCTGCATCGGCTGGTGGAGATGGATGCGCTGGTGCGGAAGTGCATCGACGATTTCGACTTCCACACGCTATGGGTCGAGCTGCACAATTTCTGCACCAATGATCTGTCTGCGTTCTACTTTGATATCCGCAAGGACGCGCTGTATTGCGACGCGCCCAGCGAATTGCGCCGCCGCGCCTGCCGCACCGTGCTGAACCATCTGTTCGACGCGCTGGTGACATGGCTGGCGCCGATCTGCTGCTTCACCGCGGAGGAGGCCTATCTAACCCGCCGCTTCGGCTCGATTGAAGAAGCACCGGCGGGCGAGAGCGTGCATCTGGTGACCTATCCAGACGTTCCCGCCGACTGGCGCAATGATGCCGTCGCGGCGCGCTGGTCCACTGTGCGCAGCGTGCGCCGGGTGGTCTTGGGTGCGTTGGAGCGGGAGCGGGCGGAAAAGCGCATCCGTGGCTCGCTGGAGGCCGTGCCCACGGTGTTCGTAACGGCGGAACAGGCAGAAGCGCTTGATGGTCTGAACCTGGCGGAGATCGCCATTGTGTCCGGCGTTAACCTAAAGGTCAGCGACCCACCAGCAGAGGCCTTCACCCTGGCAGAGGTCAAAGGCTGCGGCGTGCTGCCGATCAAGACCGATGACGTCCGGTGCGAGCGCTGCTGGCAGCACCTGCCCGATGTTGGCAGCGTGCCGGAACATCCAGAGGCCTGTGGCCGCTGTGCCGAGGCCGTCGGCGAAATGCCGGAGGCTGCTTGAGCCTGGCTGCTCTGCGATGGACCGGGCTGGGGTTGGCGCTGCTGACCCTGGTGCTGGATCAACTGAGCAAGCTGTGGGCGCTGGAGGTATTATCAGCACCCTACAGCCGAATCACCGTGACCGGCTGGTGGGAGATGGTGCTGGTCTGGAACCACGGCATCAGTTTTGGCCTGTTTGGCGACGGTGCCCTGCCGCCCTGGGTTTTGGCGGCCGTGACGGGGGCAATCGCGCTGGGTGTGGCGGTCTGGCTGGCCCGTAGCGAGCACTGGCTGCCCATCACCGCCGCAGGGCTGATCTTGGGCGGTGCGATTGGCAACATTATCGACCGTCTGGTCTATGGTGCCGTCGTGGACTTCGTTCGCTGGTACGCCTATGGCTATTCCTGGCCAGTGTTCAATTTGGCCGATGCGGCGATCACGCTGGGTATCGGATTGTTGATCGCCGAGAGCTTGTTTGGTGGCAAGTCCACCCCCAAATCGGCAGCGGAGTAAAGAAGGATGCGTTCAAGCGTGCGATACGTAATGCTTATGTCTGCGGCCCTGGCGGTTTCGCTAACGGCCTGTGAGCAGATTCGGGAGACAACCGGCATCGAGAAAAAGGCGCCGGATGAGTTCGCTGTGGTGCGCAATGCGCCATTAAGCGTGCCACCAACCTATGATCTGCGCCCGCCCCGGCCCGGTGCCAGAGCCGTCACGCAGATTGATCCGCGCCGTGAAGCCCAACAGGCGACATTTGGCCGGCAGGTGGCCACGACCGCTGACCGGCCCGTTGCCGAAAGTGCGGGCGAGGAGGCGTTGTTGCGCTCCCTGAAAGTTGGCAGAAACGCGCCCGATATCCGGCAGAAGGTTGACGAGGAGAGCGCGATCCTGGCAGCCGGCAATAGCGGTTTCGTCGAGCGGTTGATGTTCTGGCAGACGCCACCAGCCGCTGGATCTGAAGTTGATCCAACGAAAGAGCGTCAGCGTATTCAGGAGAACTCCGCCCTGGGCCGTCCGCCAGAGACCGGCTCCACCCCAACCATTGAGCGCAAATCAAATGCAGGTATTTCGTTGTTCTAGCCTTCTGCTCGCAGTCGGGTTCTGGCTGGCTCAAAGCCTGGGTATAGCCCAAGCCAAGGTCTTTGACCCGACGGTGTTTCAGCTGGACAACGGATTGCAGGTGGTTGTGGTTGAGAACCATCGCGTGCCGGCAGTGGTGCAAATGCTCTGGTACAAGGTGGGCTCTGCTGATGAAGTGCAGGGTTATTCGGGCTTGGCCCATTTCTTTGAACACCTGATGTTCAAGGGCACAGAGAAGACGCCGCAAGGCGATTTTAGCGCGTTGGTGCGGCGCAATGGCGGCAATGAGAACGCCTTCACCTCATGGGATCAGACCGGGTATTATCAGGTGATCCCGCGCGAGCAATTAGCTGCCGTAATGGCCATGGAAGCCGACCGGATGACCGGCCTGACGCTTACCGCCAAAGATATCGAGACCGAACGCAAGGTGGTTCTGGAAGAATGGCGCGAGCGGGTTTCGCAAAACCCCAGCGCCAAACTGGGCCAAGCGATGGCGTCGGCTCTGTTCCAAAATCACGCCTATGGCCGCCCAATCATCGGTTGGAAGCACGAAATCGAGGCATTGGAGCACGATACTATCCGCGCCTTCTACCGTCAGCATTACGGCCCGGAGAACGCTATTCTCGTGGTGGCCGGCGATGTCGATCCGGCTGAGGTTAAGGTTTTGGCCGAGCAACATTACGGCCCGATCCCCAAGGCCGGCATCGCGCCGCGGGTCCGCTCGAAAGAGCCACCGCCATTCGCCGCCCGCCGTGTGACTGTGCGCGACGAGCGTGTAAATGAGCCGTCCTGGCGGCGCGCCTACCTGGCGCCATCCTACAACAGCGCCGGCCACGAGCACGCCTATGCGCTGGAAGTTTTATCGCAAATCCTGGGTGATGGTTCGGTTGGGCGCCTGGCGAAAGCTTTGGTGCGCGGGTCAGAGATCGCGACTGGTGCCGGCTCCTGGTATGACGCTGACCGGGTCGACGCGACCGCGCTAACGATTTATGCGGTGCCCGCTGCAGGCGTCTCACTTGCTAAGGTGGAGGCTGCGGTGGATGCAGAAATAGCCAAGTTGTTGCGGGATGGGGTCACAGAAGAGGAGGTGGCTACCACTGTGCGACGGTTGCAAGCCGCCGCTGTTTATGCCCGCGATTCGCTACAAGGTGGCGCGCAGGCTCTGGGTGAGGCACTGGCGAACGGTGGCAGTGTTGAAGATGTTGAGGCATGGCCCGAGCGCCTGGCTGCTGTCACTCCGGCAGCGGTGTTAGAGGCGGCGCGACTGGTGTTGCGCGCGGAACGGTCCGTCACCGGCGGATTGCTGCCAACGGAGCCCGCATCATGATCCGCCTAGTTGGCCACCTGGCCCTTGTTGTCGTGATGCTGGCCTTTGCCACGCCGGCCCGTGCTGACAGTGGAGCCACAGCTGGCGCCGATGGCGGTATTGTCGAGGTCATCAGCCCCGGCGGTATCCGCGCGTGGCTGCGGCAGGACAGCAGCATCCCGTTGCTGGCCATAAACTTTCGGTTCTCCGGCGGTGGCAGCATAATTGCCGCTGAAAAAGCCGGAACAGCAGTACTGGCCGCCAGAATGTTGTCAGAGGGTGCCGGTGAATGGGATGGCGAGCAGTTTCGTCAGGCCCTGGCCGACAACGCCATCGGCCTTGGCTTCCAGGCCGGCCGTGACACCTTTTCTGGCAGCCTGACCACACTTACAGCCAATCGCGACTTGGCGGTGCAATTATTGCAAGCCACGCTGACCACTCCGCGCATGGCCGACACCGCGTTGCGCCAGCAGAAATCGCGCCTGATCACCTCTCGCCGTCGATCCGAAACCCGGCCAAACAGCATTGCCTTCCGCAACTGGTTCCAGACGGCGTATGGGGATCACCCTTATAGCCGCTCAATCAACGGCACGCCGGAAACCGTCGCCAGTGTGGAATTGCCGGATATCACAGGCTTTCTGGCCAAGGTGCTAACCCGCAACGGCCTGGTGATTGGCGTTGCCGGGGATATCGACCCGGCTGCATTGGGAGAATTGTTGGACCGT
>Ga0055584_100007788_pt1 | contig 10493 bp, 8 predicted proteins | sample OSDHelmetaG_FD_58716 | JGI IMG/M metagenome (GOLD analysis project Ga0055584, IMG submission 58716) | Pelagic marine sediment microbial communities from the LTER site Helgoland, North Sea, for post-phytoplankton bloom and carbon turnover... | ecosystem: Environmental > Aquatic > Marine >...
ACCTTGGCATATTGTGGTTGTGGATACTGAACATGTACCCGCTATGTGTGAATCTATGTGTCAAGCATGGCTAGATCATGCCGCGCATATTGAACCAGGACGTATTCGTCGTTTAACCAATTACCTTAAAGAAGCGCCAATGGTGGTGGTGGTTTCAGCGAATGTAACAGAGCCTCATGCCGTTTCTCGTCGAGACCAAGTACTTGCTGCGGCCGCTGCTTGTCAAAATATTCTATTAGCCGCGGAGCAAGAAGACGTTGCTGCTATTTGGTATAGTACCGATGCCGCAGAACTCCCACAAGTGCATGAATTATTTGGATTAACCGCACAACAAGAGCCCGTCGCATTTATTATGTTAGGGAGCAAAAAAGAGAAAATAGTTAAGAAACGTAGTGATGTTGCCAAACATTGTTATCAATGGCTAGGTAATAAAAAGCTAGGGCCTTTATTTGAATGAGTATTTTGAATTGATTGAGTGACATTAATAAAAAATGTATAACTACCTCTCTGAGCATGCGAGTAACTGGAATGATTTAATGGTTATCTAATATGTTTACCATATTTATTCGAGTTTTGTATGTTGATGTTATAGAGGGAAATTAGACAGTGGAAATGATTAGACAGCTATTGGCACAATCCCAACGCACGATGTTGTTAGCCATTGTTGCTAGTGCCTTGAGTGCAATCGCTGGGGTGATGATCATTGGCGGTGTTAATTATGCCTTAGGGCATGGGATCGACTCGTTAACATTTACGGTTATTGCATATCTCGCCATGGTCGCCATCTTGTTTATGAGTGGGGTGTGGTCTCAATCACTGCTGGTGGGGTTAGGGCATCGCATGGTTTACCAATTGCGCTTGCAACTGGTAAAACGGATCCTGAATACAACATTAGCGCGTCAAGAGCAATTGGGCGCACCAACACTTTATAATGTATTAACTCGAGACGTGACCATGGTAGCGAACGCCACGAAACAGCTGCCTGTGTCACTTTATAACGCTTTGCTGTTATTCGCTGGTATCAGTTACCTTGCATGGCTTTCACCTTTGTTATTCTTGTGTACGTTACTCTTGACCGCATTAGGTATTTGGGGCGATTTCAAATTAGTAGGGCGTACTAAAAAAATGATGGCTGAGGTACGTCGTTTCGATGAACGTCTGTTTGAGCAATATGAAGCCGTTATAGAAGGCCGTAATGAGTTAGGTCTTAGTCAACCACGACGACGCCACTTGTTTGATAAACGTTTTGAGCCAGCTGCAAAAGGCGCAATGGATGCGGCTATCAAAGCAGATTTCTTGTGGGCGATTAATTTAAATTGGACAACGGTATTAGTGTTCAGTTTGATTGGATTGGTTTTTTTCTTAGGGGTAATACTGCCTTCGGTAACCCAAGATATTATTGTTGGCTATGTACTGACCACGATGTTTTTACGTACCCCTATTGCCATGATTCTTGAAGCTATCCCTTCGGTCATTCGAGGCGCCATCGCACTTAACGCTATTGATAAGTTAATGTTAGCTGATGTTATTCATGATGAGGAAGTCACTGTCGATGAAGTGCAGTTTGAGTCGTTACAACTTGAGAATACTTACTATCACTATCCCAAAAAAGGCGATGAAGAAGGGTTTGTATTAGGACCCATTAATTTTCAACTCAACCGAGGAGAGTTAGTCTTTTTGGTTGGTGGTAATGGCAGTGGTAAGTCGACATTAGCTAAATTATTAACGGGGTTGTATTTACCAACAAAAGGGACCGTTAAATTGAATGGTGATATTGTGACTCCTGAAAATATACTAAGCTATCGCAGTTGCTTTTCGACTATTTTCCCTAACTTTTTTTTGTTTGATGATGTGTTAGATGGCAGTGCAGCTGAACATACCCATTTTAAGCATCGCGTTGATCATTATTTAGCACGGTTAGCGATTGATCACAAAGTGAGTCTTGAAGAAGGAAAACTCTCTACCACGGCACTATCTCAAGGGCAGCGTAAGCGTTTAGCGTTGTTATTAATGTACATGGAAGATAGGCAAGTGCTGCTGTTAGATGAATGGGCTGCGGATCAAGATCCTGTCTTCCGTGATGTTTTCTACCGAGAAATTCTGCCGGAACTAAAAGCCGCAGGTAAAACGATTATTGCAATTAGTCATGATGATCGTTATTTTGATGTCGCGGATAGCGTTTACCGATTAGAGCAAGGCGGTATGAATGCCTTTGATTTAATAACTGATTCGCTTTTTAAAGCGCCAATAAACAACGCAAAAACAAGCTAAATTAACACATCTATAGCGCTTGTCTAAAATAAAAAGGATCATAAATGGATGCCATTGATGCACTAATGAGTCGTCGATCGTATGCGCGATGTAATCTTATTCATCCTGCGCCGAATAAATCACAAATTGAGACGATCTTACAAGCAGCCATGTCAGTGCCCGATCACGGGAATTTGAAACCCTGGCGTTTTATTTTAATAGAAGGCCAAGGTATTCAGAATTTATCAATCTTAGTTAAACAAAAGTATTCATCGATGATGTCCGAACAAGATTTAAACGCATTCGTACAAGAGATTGCAATGACACCAATGATGCTATTTGTTTGTTCTAACTTGCAGCTAGAGCATAGAGTCAGCGTGTTAGATCAGCAACTTGCAGGCGCAGCGGCTTGCGAACATATTTTACTGGCTACTCATGCACTTGGTTTTGCTGGCATTTGGCATACATCAGAGGCTGATGATGATTTACGTCACCTGTTAAATCTTAAAAAAGAAGATGAAATTTTAGGGGTCTTATCTATTGGAACACCAAAGAAAACATCCAAAGCAAAACGAAAATCATTTTCTGAATTGACCCAAATATGGGATGGCATGAATGGTTTAACAGCTTGGAAGTAACCTTTGATTTTACTTTATTAAGTTATAGATAAATTTAGAGCCTTTTTTGCTTATTCGTGCTTAATAGATATAACTATTTACCTTTTCTCCTTATTGTTTTTTTATTTTAGATAAAAAATAAAATAAATCATTTTTAGTAGTTAGATGTTTAAAATACCATTCATGTACTTTAAATTGCTTTATTTTCCCGCCATTAATAGCATTATACAGCCTCATTAAATATCTATTTTTTCATTTTGACTTTTCACTGCTTTTTTGTGCGCGTTGATCACTCCTAACCAAGTCGTTTATCAAGTCAATATAGTTGACATTAACACCTCAATTAATAATAATTCGCATTTCTATTTGCAATTTTTTTGCACATTGCTTAAATATTGCTGCACATTAAACACCATTTATATTTAAAGGAATTGATTGTATGAAGAAGCAAGTGTTATCTCTCCTAGTTAGACGCGAAATACGTCGTAACATCATAGGGGCTTGTGTCTTGTCATTCACTCTTCCTATGGCAATGGCTGCTGAAAACTCGACAGATGCCTCTTCTGATGTAGAGACAATCACTATTCAAGGCACTGAATTAAGCCGTTATGAATTCTATGAAGCAGAATCTGCAACAGGATTTTTAACCGATATCGGTGGTGTGCCGCGCACAATTCAAGTGATACCAGAGCAATTAATCCTTGATCAAAATGCACAAAATTTAAATGATGTGCTATCAAACTCGGCGGCGGTAACCCGTTCGGATGGTTTTGGTGGTGTAGAAACAGAAGTGAATATTCGAGGCATTGGCAATCAATATCTTTTTGTCGATGGTAGTCCAGTCAATCCTCGCTATAACCTTGATGTCGTTAATATTGAAAGTGTAGAAGTGGTGCTCGGCCCTGCGTCTATTTTACATGGCCAAGTGAGCCCAGGTGGGTTAGTGAATGTGGTCACCAAAAAACCACAAATAGAAAGCGCACATTCAGTGCAACTTGAACTGGATGAGTATGGAAAGCAAAAGTTAACACTAGATAGCACGGGCTCTTTAACAGATAAGTTACAGTATCGTGTTGTACTAAGTAGTGAGGATTCTGAAACATACCGCGAATTGACGACGGATGATGGCACGTTCACGCAAGAGCGTACAGGCTTAACTATCGCGCCTTCTTTAACTTATACACCTAATGACCAAAATACTTTTACATTACGCTTGAGTCATACAAAACAAGAGTTACCCATTGACCGTGGCACGGTTGCAGTGAACGATGGTAATGATAACTTTACTATTTTTGATGCGTCAGAAAATGCCTTTAACAGTGAATTTGATGCACGAGACAGTGAAGATAATTTAATCCAATTTGATTGGGATTTTGAACTCAATAATGGTTGGGTTAATAAAGCGAAAATTGGTTATTATGAAAAAGATGTCGATGATTATCAAACGCGTGCGATAGCGGGAATAAGTACAGGCACTGTTAATAGTGATGTGACTTCATTATTAACTGGAACGGCAACTGCTAATGGTTCCGTTTTATCAAGTAATAATTTGTTACTTCGTAGAACTGACTTTAATGATTTTGAACTGAAGGATGTTTTTTTATCGGATAGCCTGTCTGGTGATTATCAGTTTGCAGGTATTGATAATACTTTATACATTGGCGCCAATTTCCATAGCCAAAAAAGAAATGAAACAGATGGCCTTGCATTTACAGAGGCTTTGGGTTTCACCGTGGTCGATGTTGATGTGATTGATATTACCGATTCTGTTCATGCGGCTAACAGCAGGTTAACTGGCACTGATATTAGTAACAGTGACACGACAACTAATGAATTTGGTTTATCACTTCAAAATTTATTTAAAATCACCGATGATTTTAATGTGCTTGCTGGTCTACGTTATGATATTTACGATATCGATGGTGAAGCGACAACCTATTACACAACAAGTAATTCTATTGTTTATACAGAAGTTTCTGATCCCGAGTCTGTTGATATTGATAGTTCAAATGATAATGTTAGTACGCAATTAGGGGCATTGTATGACTTGTCTGATCAAGTCTCTGTTTATGCTTCTTATGCCGAATCGTTTACACCTAACTTCCCATCAGTGACGGAAGGTGTATTCAGTGGTGATTTTGATCCTGAGACAGCGAAACAGTTTGAAGTGGGCGTGAAATCTAGCTTACTCAATGATAAATTGCGTGTCAGTCTTTCTGCATACAAACTAGAGCAAGAAAATGTAGCAACCGTTGATGATAATTTAAATACAGTACTTAATGGTGAAACAGAAATTAATGGTGTTGATGTAAGTACTACGATGCAGTTTTTTGATGGGTTAAATGTACTCGCTTCATATTCATACCTTGATGCAGAAATAGTTAAGGCAAGTTCTGCAAGCAACGATGGTAATACGCCAACGAACATTCCAGATCATAAAGCACGTGTTTGGGGCTCTTATGAAATCCGCAATGGTGGCTTAACTGGATTAGGTTTTGGTCTCGGTGGCGAGTACGTAAGTAAACGTTTTGGTAATGATGCGAATACTTTCTCATTACCGAGCTATACCGTGTATGAAGCGTCAGCTTGGTATTATTTACCTATCTCAAACGATACGCAGCTACGTCTTAATGTTGGGGTGAAAAACTTAACTGATGAAACTTATTACACAGCAAGTGGTAGTAATGCTTTCCGTTTGAGCCAAGGCGACCCACGTACCTTTTATGCAACGGCTCGTTTAGAATTTTAAGTATTAAATTAACCTCTTAGGTTAAATGTTCGCGTTACAACTTGAGCCTTTTACCTTAAAATACGTAAATATAATGACGGCGTCACTTGATAAGTGACGCCGATTTTTCGTTTATAATAGATGGAAATTTTGCATGTTGGTTATTGAACATCTCGATGCAGGCTATAAGAACAAACAAGTGTTAAAAGAGATTAACCTCACCTTTGCCGAAGGAGGTTTTATTACCTTAATGGGGGCCAATGGATGTGGGAAAAGTACCTTATTACACTGCATTTCTGGGTTATTAACGCCGAGCAACGGCCACATCCAGCTTAATGAATCAAATCTATTAGCAATGAAACGGAAAGAAGTGGCGCAACGCCTTGCGTTGCTTCCTCAAGTGGCAACTACGCCTTCAGGGTTAACGGCACGCGAACTGATCATGCAGGGGCGTTTCCCTTGGCAGAACTGGTGGCGACAATGGTCCGCAGCCGATGAAAAAGCGGTTAACGATGCCATTGAAGTGACCAACGTTGGCGATTATTTAGATTTACCCTTGGAACAACTCTCTGGTGGGCAACGACAGCGTTGTTGGATAGCGATGACGTTGGCACAAGATACGCCTATTTTATTATTAGATGAACCAACCACCTATTTAGATGTTTCTCATCAAGTCGAGTTGATGAATTTAATTGCATCCCTTAAATTGAAAGGCAAAACCATTATTGCTGTTTTGCACGATTTAAATCAGGCAGCCACTTATTCTGATCACCTTGTGATGATGAAGAAAGGCGAGATTTATACGCAAGGCAAGGTGCAAGATGTGTTCACAAAAGAGAACTTGAAAGCAGTGTTTGACCTTGATGCTAATATTATTACGGACCCTTTTCATGGAACGCCGTTGGCGTTACCTATTGTTGAAATGAACCCCAACTCGACATCTAGCATTGACGATGTTGCAGTTAATCATCCCCATCATGAGCGTTAATATAATGATGCAAAGTCAACGAAAGCATCATGCTGAACGCCGTTTTCCGACGCTTAAATTAACCGGTGTTGTTTTGTTGTTATTGGCCGTTGTGGTGGCTTCATTTTGGCACCTGAGTCTAGGCGCTAAAAGTATCGACTGGACTACTATCTGGCAAGCATTAGTGGCTTATGATCCCACAAATTCAGACCACGCAATCATAAGAGAAAGTCGCCAAGCGAGGTTAATCGTCTCGTTAGTTGTGGGCGCTGCATTGGCGTTAGCTGGCGTTATTATGCAAGCTATTAGCACTAATCCATTGGCCGACCCTGGACTATTAGGTATTAATAGCGGCGCGGCCTTTTTTGTAGTGGCGAGCACCTTATTTTTGCCTATGATCGCCCCGCAGTACTTACCTATTTTTGCTTTTTTGGGCGCGGCTATTGCGGCTTTGATTGTTATTTTATTAAGTGGTTGGGAGCAAAACGCGGAACGTTTAGTCTTAGCGGGTGTCGCTGTGACGGCGATGTTCTCGGCAATGACGGCCATTTTATTGTTGATTGACCAACAAGGGTTAGATAAGTTACGCCATTGGTTAACCGGGGCTATTGGCGCCTCTGACTTGGATAAACTACATTGGGTTTACCCTTATTTGCTCGGGGCAATGGTGTTTAGTTTTTTGTTGGTACGTTCATTAAACGCATTTCATTTAGGATCTCGGGTTGCAGAAGGCTTAGGGGTTAATGTGTTATTGTTAAAAATAACAGGGTTAACTTTAGTGATCATGTTGTCGGGAGCGGTTGTTGCTGTTGCTGGACCTATTGGATTTGTGGGGTTAGTGGTACCACATATTGCCCGTTTGTTGGTGAGAAATAATTATATCTGGTTATTTCTCTATGCGTTGTTACTTGGGGCGTTATTATTGATTGTGTCTGATATTGCAGCTCGTATGGTGCTCCGTCCCTATGAAATTAATACTGGTATTATCACGGCATTTGTTGGTGCGCCTGTGTTTATTGCACTTGTGCTAAGGAAAATGAAGTGAATAAAAGTCGTTTTTCTTCTCGTTTTTTACGTATTAAGCCATTCCCTGGAACTTGTTTTCATGTCCGTTATAGCGATATGTTTTGGTGCGTTTTTTTTAGTGCGCTGTTACTTTGTATGCTTCTTTGGGGAGCTGCAACAGGAAGCTATCAATTTAGCTTTGTTAAAAGTTGGCATATTATTTTTTCACCTGAATCACAACCTGACAGATTAGTTCGTGTAATATGGGAATTTCGTTTACCTCGCTTGTTTGCAGGCGCGCTATGCGGTGCTGCATTGGCTATCGCAGGTGTTATTTTACAATCAATCACGCGGAATGCCTTAGCATCCCCGGGTTTAATCGGTGTAGAAGCAGGGGCCAGTGTCACCATGTTAATTTTTGTGGTGATCATACCGGGGACGATCTCTGTGCAATGGCTGCCTGTGAGCGCCATGTTAGGTGGATTTATCGTCGCGGCTTGTATTTGGTCATTGGCTTCCTACTCTGGTTATTCCCCTATCAGGTTAATATTGGTCGGTGTTGGGATCACGTCCATGCTAAGTGCCTGTTCTGAAATGTTGATCACTTATGGTGATATTGAACTTGTTGAGTCTGCATTGATGTGGCTGGGTGGGAGTTTACATCAAGTTGCTTGGTTACAGGTTGAGGTCATGCTGATGTGGTTAGTCGTCGCTGGTGGTTTGGCATGGGTGTGTTTCAGACCCTTGAACCTATTAGTGTTGGGCGATAAAGTGGCTTTTTCTCGCGGTGTTAATAACCGAAAAATAGTCCCGCTTTTATTATTATTGAGCGTCGCATTAACATCTTCTTCTGTCGCGACTGCTGGCACATTAACATTTGTTGGGTTAATCGCGCCGCATATTGCACGCCGTTTTTGTGCTGACCGCCATGGCGCCTTAATACCATTGTCTGCGCTGATTGGCGGCTGTTTAGTTGTATTAGGTGATACATTAGGTCGGACTGTTTTTGCACCGCTTCAGCTACCTGCTGGTTTGGTGTTAGTCCTTGTTGGTGCGCCTTATTTTATTATATTAATGAGTCGATTACGTCACTCGTAATACTTAAAAGGAAATGAAAATGAAAATACCGTCAATATTAAGTACTGCTCTGGTTGGGATACTTGGCCTCATCAGTCTTAATTTACACGCGGCAGAAACACGCACCTTTGAAAATGAATTTGGTAAAGTGGACGTGCCTATTCAGCCGCAGTGTGTTGTTTCATTACATGATTTTAGCTTAACCATTCAATTGTTTGAGTTGGGGATGCGACCATGTGGTTCCGTCGGGCGCAAAAAATTATGGTCTGCCCCTTATTTTAGAGGAGTACAGCATCGCTTTAATACCGAAGGTTTAGTGTATGTTGGCAGCCATAAATCCCCCGATGAAGAAGCGATTTCTCTATTAGCGCCTGATTTAATTGTGGGTCTTTATTATCAGGATAAACTGAAAAGTAAACTTTCGCACATTGCGCCGACAGTTATTCTGCCAACTAAAGATCAACCAATAAAAGAATGGGCGCGTCAGCTTGCTGACTTAGTCGGGAAAACGAGAGAATTTAACGATCAAAAAGCAGAGTATGATTGGATCATCAGTGAGTTTAAACGCTTGGTTCCTGACCATCAAAAAATCACTGTAACGACATTAGAAATGTATGAAGATAACTTCCAACTCATTGGTCGTGGCGGATTAGATGAAGTGATCGCCGATATGGGATTAAGCCGCCCAGCCGGTTATTTAAATGCAAAAAAAGGCATTAACTATAGTTTGGAGCGTATTAGTGATATGGATGCTGACATTATTATCGACACTTATGAGCCACTACTAGATACCAGAGCAGAAACAAAAAAATTCCGAAATTCTGTGCAATGGAAAAACCTCTTTGCGGTTAAAAATAATCAATTTTTATACTTTAATCGCAGTCGATATGGCGACTCAATGGGAGGCTTAATTGGATCTGCCTATTTATTGTTATCTCATATTGCTGAACGCGAGTTTAAGAGACAAGAATAGTTTTTATATTGGCAGTTTTTTCTGAACAGCGCTTACAATAAATAACCGAATCCTTGTATGTTGGTACTTTATTTATTTCGGTTAATAGCTTTTTATTATGAGCTTATTATCTTTGTTGCTTTTCATATTTTTTAAAAATAAAACGAGATGATTCTATTATGATTCAACTATTTATTGGTGGCGTACGTAGTGGGAAAAGTGATGCGGCAGAGCAGTTGCTCGGTGAGTTGATTTCTCACAAACCTCAATTAAAACCAGCTTATATTGCAACGAGTGTCGCAATGGGCGATGAAACTATCGCACGCATCCAAAAACACCAAGTGGCGCGCCAATCGCGTTTCTCGCAACCTGTACTTACTTACGAATTAGATTATCAAAATATTGATTTAATAGCGGTGTTAACGCAACTCAATACACCCGAACATATTGTGTTAATTGAATGCCTTTCTACTTGGGTTGGCTGGTATTTAACACTAGATAATCCCTTACAAGAAAATATTACCTTGTTAACGCAACAGCAGCAGGCTTTGTTATCCTTTTTAGAAAATGCACAATGCCATGTGATCATTGTTTCGGGAGAAGTTGGTTGTGGATTGATTGGTGAAACAAGATTGCAGCGACGTTATGCTGATAAGTTGGGGGAGCTGAATCAAAAAGTAGCGGCGTTGGCGGATCATGTTTATTTGTTAACCGCTGGTATTAAGCAAACACTCAAATAAATGACTTTTTTTAAATTATTTTAAAATCTGCCTTTAAATCTCTATATCACGCCCCATATAATGAATTAACCTTATTGGGGAAACCCACAAATTTATTATCTTAAGAGAGAAAATATGTCTGAATATACTACTCAAGAACAACAAGCAAGTTACGGTA
>Ga0055584_100007789_pt1 | contig 10493 bp, 9 predicted proteins | sample OSDHelmetaG_FD_58716 | JGI IMG/M metagenome (GOLD analysis project Ga0055584, IMG submission 58716) | Pelagic marine sediment microbial communities from the LTER site Helgoland, North Sea, for post-phytoplankton bloom and carbon turnover... | ecosystem: Environmental > Aquatic > Marine >...
GACGGCCGCATCCGCTTTCAGCAAGGCCTGGGAGACGAGGATGCGCCCGAACTAAAGCTGCAGGACGCCAGTGGTCGGCCCCGCGCTTCGCTGCGCGTGCGTGCCGATGGCATGTGTCTACTCGAATTGCGCGATGAGGATGGTCGGGCGCGCACGATGATCGGCGTATTGGACGAGGGTTTGGCCTGGATGGGTTTGCTCGATAGTCGCCAGCGCTTTCGCGCCGGCATGGGCGCACGTCAAGACGGCCGGCCCCGCATAGACCTGTATGACGCAGACGGTCGCACGCGCGCGACGCTGCACTTAGACGATAAAGGCACGGCTAAATTAGAGCTGACGGACGGCGATGGCACCCCGCGCTTTCGCGCGCCGTAACCATAAAATAGGATCGTATGGATAAAGCAGTCATTATGGCCCGGGGTTTGGGCAAGCGCATGCGCGCTGTAAACGAGCAGGCTCATCTCGATAGCGAGCAGGCGGCGGTAGCTGCAACCGGTGTTAAAGCGCTAATGCCCATCGGGCGCCCGTTCCTCGACTATGCGCTGGGTGCGTTGGCCGAAGCGGGGTATCGCCGCGTTTGCCTAGTTATTGGACCAGAGCACGACGCGTTGCGGCACTACTGTGGCGAAGAGCTGCACTGTGAGCGGTTAGAGATAGAGTTTGCCGTACAAGAGGAGCCACTCGGCACGGCGGATGCAGTCGTTGCCGCCGAGGCCTTTGTCGGGACCGATGCTTTTGCCATCGTCAATTCCGACAACTATTACCCCGTGGAGGCCTTGGCGGGTTTGCGCGCTATGGCAGGGCCTGGTTTGGCAGCCTTTGCGCGGGAGAACATGCTGAGACAAGGCAATATCGCCGAGGAGCGCTTGTCGAAATTCGCCGTTGTCGAAGCGGATGAAGACGGTTTCTTACGGCAAATCATCGAGAAGCCGGAGGCCGAGATGCTGCAAGGGTTCAAAGGGCCTCTGGGCATCGGCATGAACTGCTGGCGCTTTGACGCGCGTATCTTTGAGGCCTGTCGTGCGATTGACCGATCGGCGCGCGGGGAATTTGAGTTGCCCGACGCCGTGCAATATGCCGTAGACCACCTGGGGGTGCGCTTTGCCGTGCGCGTTTTTGATGCCGCCGTGCTCGACCTCTCTAATCAGGGCGATGTGCAGGCGGTAACACGGTTCTTGCAAGACAAGGAGGTGCTCCTGTGACCGGGGGAGAATTGCTCGCTGGTGCGGCACAGGCAGCGCTGGAGCGAGGCGGGCTGTCTGCGGCGGCGGCCGAGGCCAAGGCGCCGTTCTTTGTCCGCGCTACGCAGGCGTTAGTACAGCGCGGCATGGCCCCCGAGAGGGCCGTGCACGCGTTCTTTGTGCCGGGACGAATTGAGGTGCTCGGTAAACATACGGACTATGCGGGTGGTCGCAGTATTGTAACGGCGGTGGAGCGCGGTTTTTGTATGGTGGCAGCGGCGCGCGAAGATGCGCGCGTGACGGTAATGGCGGTGGAGCAAGGCGAGAGTATAGACTGTGAACTAGCCGTCGACTTAGCTGTGCCAGAGAGCGGGTGGGCCAATTACCCGATGACGGTGATGCGGCGTTTGGCGCGTAATTTTGGCGATTTGCGCGGAGCCGATATCGCTTTTCTTAGCGATCTTCCCGCAGCGGCAGGTATGAGTAGTTCGAGTGCTTTTATGGTGGCGACCTATCTCGTGTTGGCGGCGTGCAATAAGTTGCACGAGCGCGCGATATATCGGCGTAATATTAAAGAAGATTTAGAGTTAGCGGCATATTTGGGCACGGTGGAGAACGGTCAGAGCTTTGGTGAATTAGAAGGGGATCGGGGCGTGGGCACCTTTGGTGGCAGCGAAGACCACACGGCTATCCTCTGTTCTGAGCCGGGTCGACTGGGCCAATTCGCCTACTGTCCGGCGCGATTGGAGCGACGCATTGGCCTGCCGGAAGACTATGTTTTTGCCGTGGGTTTCTGTGGCGTCGTGGCTGAAAAGACGGGGGCGGCGCAGGACCTCTACAACCGCGCTGCCCTGCAGGTGGGAGCTATCGTCGAGGCCTGGCGCGCTGCGACGGGAGGCAGTGAAGTGTATTTGGCCGACGTGCTGGCAACGGGGCCGGACGCGGCGGAACGACTCGAAGCGATTTTGGCCGACGTGCGCGGTGCGACCTATTCTGCTGCTGAGTTGACGCAGCGTCTGCGCCATTTTCTCGTCGAGGACGGCCAGATAATAGATGCGGCATCTACGGCGCTGGCCAACGGTAATGTCGAGGTTTTCGCAGAGCAAGTGCGGCACTCTCAGCGCACGGGTGTAGAGGTGCTGGGAAACCAGGTTGCCGAGACGGAGGACATGGCGCGCCTGGCCTGCCAAGAGGGCGCCTTGGCGGCATCGGCTTTTGGTGCGGGTTTTGGGGGCGGCGTCTGGGCCCTAGTGCACGGAGAGCAATCTGCAACGTTCTTGCAGGCATGGGAGGTCGCCTATAGGGCAGCGCATCCGGAACGAGCCGAAAGGGCGCTCTATTTTTCTACGCGTCCTGGGCCGGCGGCCTTTGTGCTGTAAAAGCGCTGATTTTTTTCGGGCTTGAGGCGGCTTTTCCCTAACACTATTATATAGTTGTGCTCGTTTTAACGACGGGCAGGAAATGAAAGGTGCATGTGTTAAAACAATTGGTCGGCAAACTCTTCGGTTACGATGCGGAAATTCGCGAATTGCGCCGTCAGATCAAAGAACTAAGCTGGGACGGCACGTTCGGCATGTGGACCCGCGGGGCTTTCTTGCAGTTCTGTCACGTGATGCCGCGCGATACGCGTTATCTCGCTTTTATCGATTTGAACAAGATCCACGAACTCAACGAAAAATATGGCTATAGCGAAGTAGATCGCCGCGTAAAAGAAACATTTTCGGTGCCCTTTCGCCGCAGTGATGTGGTTGCGCGCTGGTATTCGGGTGACGAGATCGTCATCCTCTTTGATTCAGACGTCAGTGTCGCCGAGGGCAAGATCGAACAATTGCGCGAATCGGCTGTCGATCAGGGCCTCACGTTCAATGTGGCCGTTGGGCCGTGGGAAGTGGGCAAGGTGCCCATCGAGGAAGTAGTAGACGAACTGGCGCGTCAGGTCACCGAGCAAAAAGGGCAAGGCGCCCGCTGATGTTTTTATAAGCCTCTGTCGATATGCTAAAATGAGCCGGCCTTTTGGGGTCGGTTTTTGCATTTGGAGATGGACATGGCCCGGACTCAAATAGGTCGCCATAGCTTAGGGTCGCTGCGCGACCACTACCAGCAGTATTTGTTTGGGGAATACCTACCTTTTTGGCATCGCCACGGTATCGACCACGAATTGGGTGGTTTTATGTGTGCGATCGACCACGACGGTACGCGCACTAGCGATAGCAAATACATGTGGTACCAGGGTCGCGGCCTGTGGACGTACTCCTATTTATACCGCCACTTCGGCGGCGAGGAACATCTGGAGGTGGCGAGCAAGGCGAAGGATTTTTTGCTGCGCCACGGCCGCGACAAAAACGGCGATTGGGTGCAGAGCTTGAGTCGCGTGGGTGCGATTGAATCACCGGCCACGCCGCGCGGCTATGCGACGCTCTTTGTCGCTGAAGGCATGCAGGCCTATGCGCATGCTACGGGCGATGCCGAAGCTATGCAGATAGCGCTCGATACGCTGTGGCGCGGGCTGGAGCTATTCGACGATCCCGATCGCTTTGTCGATGAAGGGTATATACCGCTCAGCTATAAGGGGCAGCGGCCGTTGGGCAGTCATATGGTGCTCATCCTGATTTTGACGCAGATGTTAGAGCAGGTAGAGGATGCGCAGTTGGAGGCGTTGGCCGAGCGGGTAGTCGACGCCATTGTCAATCGCTACTGGAACGATGAATATCAGCTGATCAACGAAGTATTGGCACACGATTATTCGCGCCCCGACGATGCCAACGAGTCGTTTATCTACTTGGGGCACGCTATCGAGACGCTGTGGATGCTGCTCCCCGAAGCGATGCGCAGAGGTGATCGGGCCCTCTTCGATTTGGCCGCCGAGCGTTTTCGCCGTCATTTAGAGGTTGCATGGGACGATGTCTACGGCGGTTTTTTGCGCGCGCTCAATGTGCACGGGGCCTACGAGTACGACAAGGTGCTGTGGTTGCAAGAAGAGGTGATGATCGGCTGTCTCATTCTACTGGAGCATACGGATTGGGACTGGCCCGCATTCTGGTTCGAGCGCACTTTTGATTATGTAGAAGCCAAGTTCTCACTCGCCCAGCATGGGTTTCCGCTCTACTTATACAGCGGCGATCGCAAGGTGAGTTTTGTCGAACACGTGACGCGCAAGGAAAACTACCACCACCCGCGCTGCGTGATGCGCAACTTGCTGGCGCTAGAGCGGATGGTAAAGCGCCAGGGTGCCGCGTCGGATTTTTGGAAATGAGAGAGTCGCACTAATGATGCAGAATAACGAAAGGGTTCAACGTGTCCGATAAACCAGTTACACTCATTACCGGTGGTGCCGGGTTTTTGGGGTCCCACTTGAGCGATCGCTTCTTGGCCGAAGGGCACAAGGTCGTAGTTATGGACAATTTTCTCACCGGTTCGCGCGAGAATATTGCCCACCTAGTAAACGAACCCGATTTCGAGCTGATCGAACACGACGTCACGTGCTATATAGATTTTCCAGGGCGCCTGGACTATATCATGCACTTCGCTTCTCCGGCTTCTCCGGCCGACTATTTAAAGATGCCCATTCAGACCTTAAAAGTGAGCTCGTTGGGCACGCATAATGCGCTGGGCTTGGCCAAGGTAAAGGGTGCGCGATTGCTGTTGGCCTCTACGTCGGAAGTATATGGCGACCCGTTGGAGCACCCGCAGAAAGAGTCGTATTGGGGCAATGTCAATCCCATCGGTTATCGCGGCGTCTACGACGAAGCCAAGCGCTTTGCCGAGGCGATGGTAATGGCCTATCACCGCACGCACGGCGTAGAGACGCGCATCGTGCGCATCTTTAACACGTACGGGCCGCGCATGCGCCTAGACGACGGTCGTGGCCTGCCCAATTTCATGCGCCAGGGCATCCTTGGCGAAGATATTACAATTTATGGCGATGGCAGCCAGACGCGCAGCTTCCAATTCGTCAGCGATCTGGTCGACGGGCTGCTGCTGCTCTTGATGGGCGACGAAGCGATGCCGGTCAATATTGGCAATCCAATGGAAATTTCCATCAAGCAATTGGCCGAAGAGATTTTGAGTTTAACGGGTAATAAAAGCAAGATCACCTACCAACCGTTACCGGCTGGTTTTGAGGACGATCCAAAAATTCGCCAGCCGGACACAACGCGGGCGCGCGAGATTCTCGGCTGGGGGCCGAAAGTGGATAGGATCGATGGCTTGAAGGCGACGTTGGAAGATTTTAGGGGGCGCTTGCAGTGATGTAATTATTGTAATGAGATGGACTGCTACAATGCGCGCACTCCGAGTGAGAAGGCGCGCCGGGGGTTTTCCACCGTCAACAAATGCAGTTCCTCATCGGTAAAACCACGTTCTCGCAGCGCGGGTAAGAGCGCCTCAAAGAGGTCTACAAAGGGCCGGAACGCCCCGCCCATCGCTTCGCCTGGGCGATACCACCCCGCGTCGTGCGAGAGCAGTACATGGTCGAGCAGCCCGTACTCTTTCATTGCCAGCAGGTGTTTTAGGTCGCGCGCTAGTTCCTCTGGATCGGCATTTGCACCATCAAAGGCAATCCAAGCACCCTGCTCGGCCGCTCTTCTGTGCTGGTCGTTGTCCGCTTCGTTCTGCGCGTGCGTCCAGATCCATGCCGCTGGACTGACGCCTTCTTCTTTTAATACGGCGATTTCTTCGCGCGCCGGCACAGCTAAGCTCGTATGCGACATAATCGTCAAACCCGTTTGATGATGTGTGCGGGCCGCTGCGCGCACCAGTTTTTCGTCGATCTCCGACAGCGGCTGCGGATCGACGCCGATTTTGATAAAACCAGGTCGCACGTCGGTGCCGTCGATTCCCCCTTCCCACTCCTCAACCCAGCGCTTTGCGAGTTGGTCTGCCGTTTCGCTATAGGCGTGGGCGGGCACGTATTGGTCAGCGGCGGCGCCGTAATAGCCCGTATTGGTCAGAAAGTGCATTCCCGTTGCGGCAGACAGTCTTTTTAGCAGAAGCGGATCTTTGCCGAGATAGGAAGGCGTGCATTCCACAAAGGTCGTACAGCCCAGTTCCTTGGCTCGTTGCAAGTGTGGCAGAATTACCGCAAATGCCTCGTCTTCGTCGTAGCGGTGTTTGCCGGCTTGTTCGGCGCCAACAAAGTCTACCAGCACGTGTTCGTGTGTCAGTACAAACCCCAAATTAGACGAATCGACGGGCCCGTTAACGGTCATTATTTTTTCACTCGGTATCATCGTTTTCCCCGCAGCGTATAAAATGGAATACGGACATAGTATAAATGGGATCACCTTTTGCCGATAACTAAAACAAATGGGCTCGTGTTGTCGACGAGTTCGGCGACGGTTAGAAGATTTTTGTTTTTAAACATAGGAGAGATATGATAGGAATGCGGGTTCTAAAAAGCGCTGCTTTTGTGGGGTTGTTGGCCTTGGCCGGCTGTGGCGACGACAAAGCGGATACGCCGTATGGGGATGAGGATGTGGTGAGTGCGTATCGCAGCGAGATCGATTCGGCCATCGGCGAAGTCAATGCGGTAGAAGGAGCGCTGCGCGAAATGGCGGTGGGGTCTTCAGGCAAGGCGACCGGGGAGAATTTGGCGGCAGCCTGTTTGTTGTTGGAAGCGCGTTTGGTGGCCGTATTGGCCCAATTAGATGCTATTGCGCCGCCGCGCAAACTGAGCGCAACGCATGCCGACATGCGCGCAGCCGTAGAACTGCGCCGAGCGGCCTGCGAAAAAATTGCCGCCGGTTGGCAGGTGGAGCAAGAGCAGTCCTTTGCACAGGCCGAGCCTATCTACGAAGAGGCCGAAACGCTGTTGTCGCAAGCTAGGGAAAAACTGGCGCTTGTCGACGAAGTGCTGGGAAAAGTAGACGTGGCGCTCGGCGTCGAGCAAGAGGGCAATCCCACGGGGTAGACGATCTCCATTTATAGCGCGTTCGCTGCCTTTTAACGCGTATCGTCAGGGCCCGCCAGCACCGTGAGTAGAGGTTGCGCGGAGATCCTATTGCAATTGCTCGTAGCGCGGCAGTTGTTCCAAAAATCGATACTGCTCTTTTTCGCGGTCGATGGCGTAACAATAGTGCTCTAGGCCATTGCTAACGAGCAGGTAGCGCGCGTGTAATACGCGGTTGTAACGCGCGATTTGGTCGAAGGTGTCCTGGGATATTTTTACCCCGGGCTCCTTACACTCGGCCAAGAGTAAGGCCGTACCCTGGCGGTCGTGCACGACGATGTCGGCGCGATAGGGTTTGCCGTGCAACTCGAGATATTTTTCGATGGCGATGAGGCCGCGCGGATAATCCATGTCCTGCACGAGGAACTGCACCAGGTTTTGCCGCACCCACTCCTCGGGCGTCAGGGCGACAAATTGGCGGCGCAGTGGGTCGAGGATCTCGCGCTTGCCGTTGGTCTCGCGCGTATTGAAAGCATAGGTGCGGGGGAAATTGAGCTGCTGCATGGCCGCTAATATAGGCCATGCAGCAGCTCGTCGATACTGTTTACTTCAGCAGGAGCATCTTGTGCACCTGCGCCGAGCCCTTGGCTGCTAAGCGCACGAGATAAACGCCGCTGGCGACGCTGCGGCCGCCGGCGTCCTTGCCGTTCCACTCCACGCTATAGAACCCCGCCTGCTGTGACTCGTCCACCAGCGTTCTCACCTTTTGGCCGTTGAGGCTGTAGATGTCTAAGCGCACTAGTCCCATGGTGTCGAGGCGGTAGCGCAGCGTCGTACTGGCGTTGAACGGATTGGGGTAATTGGGTTCTAAGGCAAAGGATGTCGGCGCACTATTATGTTCTGTTTCTTCGACGGCCGTGGGGCCGTTTGGTGCTTGGGCGGCTAGCAGGCGGACTTCGTCGATGTAGAAGGTGCCGCGCAGAGAGCCGACTAGACGCAGCGATTCGATGCGGCCGTTCATGGGCAGTTGGCCCAACGGCACTTCGACCATTTGCCAGCTCTTGTTCTCTAGGTCAATTTGCTCGATCACATTGAGCACTTGGTTGGTATTGCCATTCGTTGTCACCGAGAATGAGGGTCGAAAACCACCGACGGCATCGCCGGGGTGTAGGGCGAAGCGCAGCGCAGTATAACCCGCCGGGTCTACTGGTGTCGTCGGTGTCCATTCGATGGTGAAACCGCTGGCCGCGACGCGCAGCGCGGCGCTACCGGCAAAGACCGTATCGGCGTGGGCTGGGTCGAGCTCGGCGCTGAAGAGTGCGCTCTGGTTCCACAGCAGTTCGTTGTCGTAGAGGACTAGGTCTCGTCTCGGCAGCACGACGAGTGAGCGCACGAGCTCGTTGGTTTCGCCGGCTTGTTCTAGCAAAATACGGATGTTTTTGCGGCCGTTGTCAGAGCCTATAGGCAGCTCTGTTTGCAGGCGGTAGGTGACGTCGTCAATGCGTTCTAGCGGCATAGCGGCCGGGCCACCCAACTCGCTTAAGTCGGCTACTGCGCGCAGCGGCTGTGCCGCATCTAGTTGGCGTATGATGCGCAAGGTCGAGTTGATGCGCAGCGGTGTTTCGGCTAGCAGCGTGTCGGCCGGGGGATTTTCCCACAGGCCCTGTAACGGGCTGGCCTCGATGCGAAAGATGGCCTGGGTGAAGCGGTCACTCGTCAGATAGAGAAAGCCCTTATCATCGGTGATTAGTCCCACGGGTGTGCCCCAAAATGAATTGTCCTGCGGGTCGGGGCGAAAGCCCGTGAGAAAATCGGCGATGCGGGCGTTGCGGCCATCGGGTTCGCTAAAGAGCGCCATGACCTTATAGCCTTCGTCGTTGCCGAGCACGCCGGCGCGAAAGGCGGTGAAGGCGGCATTCTTGTAGCGGGCGGGGAACTGGTCGTGCGTGTAAAAGTGCAAACCCATCGGTGCCAAATGCGCTGGTACGAGGGCGACGGGGCGGCGAATGCTGGCTACGCGTGCGCTGTCTTGAGCGCTGAGGGGAAAAATTTCGCTTCTGTACTGCGAGATAGAGAAGTCCACCCATTTCTGAAAACCAAAGGCCAGCGGCCAGCCGTGAAAAGACCCATCCGCTACGATATTGATCCACTCCGGCGGTAGGGCTGCTCCCTCGCGGTCGTGGCCGTTGCCAGCGGCCCAGAGTTCGCCGGTGATGGGGTGCAGGTCCATGCCAATGGCGTTGCGCAGGCCCGAGGCGTAGATGCGGCGTCCCGTGCCGTCGGCGTTGAATTGCAGAATGGTGGCGCGTTCGGGGTCGTCCTCGCGGCAGAGATCGCAGCCGGATCCGGCGTGTAAATAGAGCTTGTCGTTTTCCTCGTCGAAGACCAAGGTGTGTGTGATGTGTTCGGAGGAGCGACCCATGATGCCGGGCACCTCGATAAATTCCTCGCGCTCTTCGTAAAAACCGTCACCGTCGTGGTCGGAGAGGCGATAGATGATATCGTGGTCGGCGACGTAGAGCTGGCCTTTGTAGAAAGCGACGCTATGCGGCCAGAGGAAATCGTCGGCCGCTACGTAGGAGCGATCGGCGCGTCCGTCGCCGTCTTCGTCGGGAAAGGCGAGCACGGTGCTCGTGCGCTCGGGGTCGGGCGACCACTGGCTGGTGCCGCGCGTGTGCATGTTGGCTAGGTGCAGCACGCCGTTGTCGTCAAAGGCCATAAAACGGGCTTTGTCGACCTGATCGGAGAATAGCTTGACTTTAAAACCGGGTGGCAGGTTGAGCGTGCGGCCGGGTAGGCCCTCGATGGGCACGGGTTGGAGGTGGAGGTCGATTTTGGGGGCGAGGTGGATTTCGCCGGGCGGGTAGTCTTCTTGGGCTGAAGTAGAGAGCGGGAGGATGAGCACGAGGGTGAGAAGTGCTAACATTTTTTTCATGTTTTTTCGTTTCTGTTTTGTTTTGGCATAGTGTGGACGGTGGGATGGGGGGTGTCCTCTTCGCTCGTGCTCGCGGGCCATCCCTGGCCCGCTGCGCGGCAGATGATCGTTTCCACTGTCCTGTGGAAACGATCATCTAAATCCGCTACGAGGACACCCCCCATCCCACCTCGCCTGATCTAGAAAAAGAAATCTCAAGCATTGAAGGTGGTGAAGAAGTGTTGTAGAGACGTTCGTGGGAGAGATATGGATAGAAATAAAAAGGCCCGGCGAACTTCTCGTAGGCGTAGAACGAGCGAGGGGGTGTTTGGGTTTCTGCTTTTATGGGTGGGATAAAAACAAAGAGATGTCGGGAGTCTAAGCTTCACCTCCCAACTCTATAAAGGGTCTGGATGCTGCCGCAGGGATAAAGATCTGCGTAGGCCCAACCGCCAAAGCCAACCGACCTTCCTAGGATCGGATATAGGTGCCGAAGGGCACTTTGCTGTTT
>Ga0055584_100007790_pt1 | contig 10493 bp, 7 predicted proteins | sample OSDHelmetaG_FD_58716 | JGI IMG/M metagenome (GOLD analysis project Ga0055584, IMG submission 58716) | Pelagic marine sediment microbial communities from the LTER site Helgoland, North Sea, for post-phytoplankton bloom and carbon turnover... | ecosystem: Environmental > Aquatic > Marine >...
GCATAAAACGATGCCTTATAAAAAGAACGCTGAAGTTGCTTTGTTTTTGTTTGCTCATCATATGCAAATAGTTTCTCGACAGCAATTTCAAAGTCATTTTCCTTAAATAATACTGCCACATCTTTTTCTTTGTCATGTGTTTCTATAAAATGCGCCAAGACCTTTTGACCCTTTTCAATTTCACCTTTCGTAAAGTAACTTACATAGAGAAATTGGTCGGCAGCAGGGCTGTTAGGATTTTCCTCAAGCAATTGTAGACAGTATTCGATGCACTCATCATATCTGGCTAAAAGGAATAAATTCTTTGCTAATTCTTTTTTCCCTTTAATTTCGTTCAAAGGGTCAGAGTCTATGGCCTCTTGAACCAATAAGAGTGCTTCATCAACTTGCCCAAAACCAGATAAAAATGAGGCCAGCGCATATTTTTCATCAGCGCCTCCGGGATTGAGTGAAACTGCCTTTCTCTTTTCTTTTTCTGCCTTCACCCAATCGAACTGGTGAAAATAATAACTTCCCATGGCTAGATGAACTGCCGAATTAAGTGAGTCTAAGGATAAGGCCCTTTTTGCCATTGTCATAGCCGAGTCACGTGCCATTTTTATTTTTTCAATATCACCTTCGACCCAATCCGTTTCATTAAAGTAGCTAAGCGCTAAATATGCCCATGCTTCGGCAAAATCTGGGTCCAATTTCACGGCTTTTTCAAAATATTTTTTGGGAACCAATACTTCATCTTCAACCAAATTAAGGGGCCCATTGACCCTTATTAATTTTCCTTTTAAATAGTTTTCAAAAGCCAAGGGGTTAATTTTTTTTGGCTCAAACTGACTCTTGACATTAAGTCCTAAGTTTGATTCTATTTTTCCAACCACATCAAGGGCTATCTTTTGTTGCAAAACAAATATATTTTCCAAATCATCATCATAGGATGCAGAAAAAATGACAAATCCACTTTTTGCATCAGTAAGTCGAACCGAAATCATGATCTGATCCAGTTGCCGGCGAACACTGCCTTCTAAAATTGTATTTGCGTTGAGTTGATCTCCGATGTTTATGAGGTCATCATTTTTATCTTTAAACGAAAAAGAGGAGGTATTTCCAATGACTCTTAAATCTTTGAATTTACAAAGGGCATCTATGATCTCAATGGCGATTCCATCGCTAAAATATTCCTGGTCTTTGTCAGGACTCATATCCTTAAAGGAAAGCACAGCAATCGAATTTTCATTAGATGACTCGGCTGCAGAAAACATGTTTCCGGCCCGAGAACCTGGTCTATCGATGAAATTTACCCCTATTGCAATTAATAGCATCACCACAATAATAATATTGAGTCGTTTATTGGTCGTTGCCGTTACTGTTTCATCTGTTGAGGCCTTCTCGGTCTTTTTCAGGCCTTCGGGCGTTACATCATACACCCATGAAAAAATGACCCATATCGGTAAACCAATTACCATCAGGATCATCAAAGTCTTTAAAGCCCATGTTGGTGCTTGAAAAATGGGAAGGATAATTGTGAGCACTTGAATTAACACCCAAGCAATAACAATGTAGGCCATGGTAGCCTTGATAACATTTCTACGCTTAAGTTCTTCGAAAAGCTTCATCTCTGCGATGATTTATCTTTAAAGTTAAGATTAATTTTCGAATTTTTAAAGTATAATGGTCTTAAAAACACAACATTGGATGGAACAAGGAGTCGCATTTTATTTTCACCCGAAAGAGGCATCAGTTTGACTCAGATTTTCTATTATGCCGGGATTTAAAATTTCGAAACTAATGTAAATTGCACCTTTATAAATTTGGCCCGCATCCGGAATGGCTTCGTATCGTGAATCTAGGGGAATATGCCCATTCAATGAACAATATTACCAAGGTATTTTTAAAACCACTTAATAGTCACAATTGTAGAGATTTTATACTATTTTGCAGCTTAATTGAACAGTTTAATTAGGATTATTAAATTTAGATAAATGAAGCGTACACAATTAACTTTTTTGTTTGTGATTTTCTTTGCGGTTGTGGCTCGGGCCCAGGATAAACCCGCTTATGTATTATATAAAAATAATGGTAAGAAAGCCAAATACGAGAATATGATAAAAGACCTAGCCAAAAGCGATATGGTCTTTTTTGGGGAGTATCATACCAACCCAATTTCGCATTGGTTGCAATTGGAAATGAGCAAAAGCTTTTATGAGATCAAGGGTGAAAAGTTATTTTTTGGGGCCGAAATGTTTGAAAACGGAAATCAATTGGTCCTTGATGAATATTTGAAAGACTTTTATGCCGAAGATAAAATGCTACCTGAAGTAACCAAGTTATGGGGTAATTATCAAACCGATTATAAACCATTGCTTGAATTTGCTAAAGAAAATGGCTTGCGTTTTATTGCGACAAATATCCCAACAAGATATGCTTCCATGATCAATAAAAAGGGTATTGAAGCTCTAAAGGAATTGAGCCCTGAGGCCTTGTCAATGATCGGTCCCGATTTGGAAAAGTATTTTGATCCAACGGTAAGAGCTTATGCTGAAATGGAAGAAGCGATGGGAGAACATGCGCCTTCTAACATGTTAAACATACAAACAGCCCAAGCCTCTAAGGATGCAACAATGGCTCATTTTGCTCTTAAGAATTATAAAGAGGGAGATTTCTTACTTCATTTTGAAGGTTCCTATCACTCCAACTATGATCAGGGGATCATTTGGTGGATTAATAAGATTCAACCCGGTCTCAATATAATGTCAATTGCTACAGTAACGGAATCGGAGTGGGATGAGATGACAGATGACGATAAAGGCAGCATTGCCAACTATATTATTGTGGTAGCCGATACCATGACTCAGACAAAAAGATGGGGGAAATCATATTAAAAAATGCAAATTTACCGGCTCATTTTAAGTTTGAAATTCTAATAAATAACCATGAGATCTTTAATTATTAGCTTCCTTCTGATCACAATATCTTGTGCTGAAAAAAAAAATGTTGAAACAGCAGAAGTTTCCAGAAGTACATCTCAGGATCTGAAAGCTGTCCTCGATACCATTTGGCTATCAGAACAGATACCGATAAGTAAGAGAGATTCTTTGATGGATATCTATGGAGCAGAATCCAATGAGGTTTTAGTGCAGCAGAAAATTTATGAAGAGAACCATGTGATTAATGAGATTAAAATCAGGGCCATTTTGGATAAAGAGGGCTGGCCTGATCCTCAGTTTTTGGGAGAACAGGGAAATATGACAATTTGTAATGTATTGCAACATTCAGATATGGATGTAAGAATTCAATATTTACCCATGATGAAGCAGGCTGTTTTAGATCATAAACTCGAAGCAAGATTTTTAGTAAGAGCTGAAGACAGGATCGCAACAGATAAAAATGAATTACAGATCTATGGAGGTCAAATGAAATATTATCCTGAGACAAAAAGCTTTAATGTCTGGCCGGTTTATGACCCTGAAAACATCGATAAGCGAAGGGCAGAGATTGGTCTTGGCCCAATAGCCGAGCATTTAAGAGTACGGTTTGATTTTGAATGGAATCTCGAGGAACAACTAAAGAGAACGGAGTCCTTTTTAAAACAAAAAAATGAAAACATTCAATAGTCAAAAAGAGATATTGATAATTTTTTGACTATAGTTATTTGCAAGGATAAATGGAGTAAAACCTTAAACTTTATAGCGATGCCAACATGGAAAGCCTTTTACATATTGATCATATTTCTTATCGCTGCCTGCTCCAGGCAAAAAGACGCTATTCCGGAACAAACAAGCGACTTTTGCTCCAGTATTCATCGAAACGACAGTATTAGTTTAACTGAAGAGCTAGAAGGACTTAATGAATTAATGAAGACCAAGACTGGTGTTTATGTCTTGGAAGACGGGGCTGGTTCAATAGTTTCGCGCGCCTGGCTTACCGATTATGCCGAAGAAACCATTGACATTCAGTATTTTATTTTTTCAACTGATAATGTAGGGCTCATTGCCTGCGATTACCTGGTACGCGCAGCAGACAGAGGTGTAAAAGTGAGAATCTTAGTTGATGATATAATGGTAGATGCACAATTGGAAGACATTGTGACCATGGATTCACATAAAAATATTGACATCAAAATTTACAACCCTGGCTTCAATCTTGGGAAAAGCATTTTTAGTAAAGCCAAAAAGGCATTAACAGATTTTAGATCGGTAAATCAGCGTATGCATAATAAAACCTTTATAGTTGATGGCAAGGTGGTGATTACCGGTGGTAGAAATATTGCAGATGAATATTTTGATTATGATCACGAATATAATTTTAGAGACCGAGATGTATTACTGTTGGGTAAGGCAACAAAAAGTGTTGGATCCTCATTTAATCAATTTTGGAAGGATTCGCTAAGTGTTCCGATCAATGTGCTCAGTGATGAATCTGTAGGTGGCTTAAGCAATGAAGAGAAGTTCGCCAGACTGCATGAATATGCCTGCGATCCTGAAAATTTCTGGCCTCAGATAAGAACGAGAATTCAAAATATTCCCACAGCCTTTAGGGCATTGAAAAACTCAGAGGATTTTGTTTGGGTAGATGAGGTCGAATTTATTTCAGATATACCCGGTAAAAATGATGGAAAAAGTGGTTTAGGAGGAGGAGGGATATCAACCAGTGCACTTATTGAACTGGTTAAAAACGCGAAGCGTACACTAGATATTCAAACGCCCTATCTGATCACTTCTGAATTAAGCCAGAATCTTTTTAGAGAAGCTGTTCAGCGGGGCGTGAAAGTCAGGATATTGACAAACAGTCTTGCCTCTACCGATAATGTAGAAGCTTTTAGCAGTTATCAGACTGACAGAAAAACACTGCTTCAAACCGGGGTGAGAATTTATGAATTTCGCCCTGATGCAGCCGAGCGAACCCGTATCATGACCGGTGAATTACAAAAGACTTTGGATCATAAACCTATTTTCGGTCTCCACGCCAAATCGATGGTTGTCGACGGTCAGATAACGGTTATAGGAACTTTTAACTTAGACCCTCGATCTGCTAATTTGAATACAGAATGTATTACAATTATTCATTCAGAAAAAGTATCAGACCAAGTACTTGTAGGGATGGAAGAAGAATTCAAACCGGAAAATTCATGGGAAACGACTTTTGACTTCAATCCTGATTCAGAGGTAAATAATTTGAAAAGAATCAAAACATGGACTCGAAAAATTCTTCCTAAGGATATTTTGTAAGCGTTGCTGACTATTCTTAGTTAAGGTTTTTAAAAGTTTTCCTTAAGTCTTATTTTTTTTAGTACTTTCATTGACATAATCATATCATTTCATGAAATCCTTTAGATTTTTACTTTCTTTATTACTCACAGTATCTGTTTTTTACGGACTCAATACCAAATTTGGTTCAGTCCCGCCCATCGGAAAATTCTTAAATCCCTATACCGGCTTTTGGCAAAATGAATCAGATGAGGTCATCCATGGTAAGGTTTCGATCAATGGTCTTAAAGACAAGGTAACGGTACATTATGATGCTGAGTTAATTCCACATGTATTTGCACAAAACGATATTGATTTATACAAGGCGCAAGGATATATAACAGCAAAGCACAGACTTTGGCAGATGGAATTTCAAACCTATGCTGCGGCAGGGCGTGTTTCTGAGATTATTGGAAAATCAGCATTAAAATATGACCGTCAAGTACGGAGGCAGGGAATGGGATTTGGTGCTGAGAAAGCCATAGAAAAAATGAACGAAGACCCAGAAACAGCTTCTTTGTTAAAGGCTTTTGCAGAAGGTGTAAACAGTTATATTGAGCAATTGAAGTTTAAAGATATCCCTGTGGAATACAAGTTACTTGACTACTACCCGGAAGAATGGACAGAAAAAAAAACAGCCTTGCTGTTAATGTACATGACCAAGGATCTTGCTTCGTATGATTCTGATCTGGAACGAACAAATGCTTTAAGAATATTTGGAAAAGATCGTTTTGATCTATTATATCCGGAGGTTTTTGATATGGAAGATCCCGTTATTCCAAAAGATACAGATTGGAGTTTTATAGATGTACCTATGACGGAGACGCCGAAAAGTGATATTCCATTAGAAACCATTGCCAAAACCTTGGATAAACCGCATCCAGATAATGGTAGCAATAACTGGGCGATATCAGGCGAAAAATCATATTCGGGTAATCCAATTTTGGCCAATGATCCTCACTTGGGTCTGAAGCTGCCGTCAATATGGTTTGTAATGCAATTAAGCACACCGGATCACAATGCTTTTGGCGCAACTTTACCGGGAGCTCTTGGCGTGATTTCAGGATTCAACAATCATATTTCATGGGGAGAAACCAATGCAACGAGAGACGTGGTTGATTGGTATAAAATTGAATTTAAAGAAGGTGATCCGAACAAATATAAACACGATAAGCAATGGAAAGAAGTAAAGCAAAGGGTTGAGAGCATTAAAATAAAGGGAGAGGAAACTTACCTTGATACTGTTCGTTATACCCATCATGGTCCGGTTGCATACGACACAAACTTTATGGGAAATAGAAAAGGTACTGGTTTCGCCATGAAATGGATTGGTCATGTTGGTGGTAACAATCAGAAAACGTTTTTGGAACTGAATAAAAGTCAAGACTATGATGATTATGTAGATGCCCTTTCTTACTATACAGCCCCGGCTCAGAATTTCGTTTTTGCATCAACCGAAGGTGATATCGCCTTATGGATTCAAGGTCAACTACCAAATAAATGGAAAGGTCAGGGAAAGTATTTAATGGATGGAAGCAACCCTGATCATGATTGGCAAGGATTTATTCCGCAACCTTTTAATGCCCATACGAAGAATCCTGAACGTGGTTTTGTGAGCTCTGCCAATCAACGTCCTGTAGATCAGTCATACCCTTATTATGTGTTTAACGATGGCTATGAAACCTATAGGAATAAGGTAATTAATGACTTCCTTGGCTCAAAGGACAAGTTTGATATTCAGGATTTTAAAGATTTACACAATAATAATTATAATCTTAAGGCAGCAGATTTATTACCCTACATGTTTGAAACCATGAACATATCTGGGCTCAGTGTTGAAGAGATGGATATTCTTAATGATATAAAAGCATGGAACTTTAACAACGATATTGATGAAACCGGCCCAAGTATTTGGAGTGTTTGGTGGGGAAATTTATACCAAACCATTTGGGATGAATATAATATTGATGAGGTGGCTTTACAGAAACCCTCAGCCTATCAGTCTATTTATTTGCTGAAGAATAAAGGTAATGATGTTTTTATGGATATCGTTGCAACCCCTGAAATTGAAACCGCAAAAGAATTATTTTTAATTAGTTTTAAGGAAACCGTGAAATCTTTACAGACTTGGAAGGTAGCAAATGGAAACTATCACTGGGAGGCTTATAAAAGTACTTTTGTAGGGCATTTGTTACAGGCCCTGCCGGCATTTTCAAGATTCAATCTTCCCATAGGTGGTGGGAGAGGAATTGTTAATGCCACCTCAAAAAACCATGGCCCATCCTGGCGAATGATTGTGGAAATGAGCTCTCCCCCAAAAGCGCTGGGCATTTACCCCGGAGGCCAATCAGGGAACCCAGGCAGTAAATATTATGATAATTTTATTGATGATTGGGCAGCAGGTAAATACAATCAGTTGAATTATATGCAGTCGGAGATAAAAACCGATGCTGTGATCGCTACACAAACCTTAATTTCAGAATAAATGAATACCAAAGGCCTCAATTTTATCGCAACTTTTGTTTTAGCACTGATTTTATCGTTTTTTATGCCATGGTGGTCGGTGATGCTGGCAGCTTTTATTGCAGCCCTTTTGTTTTCCTTAAAAGGAGTAAGTTCTTTTTTTGTGCCATTTTTATCCATCCTGGTTTTTTGGGCAGGCTACTCATTTATTTTATCTAACGCTAACGACTTTACCTTGGCCAGGAAAATAGCGGTTTTGTTACCCTTAAAAGGAAATCCTTATCTATTGATCTTGCTAACCGGCCTTATTGGGGGATTGGCAGCCGGGGTTGCCGGAATATTTGGTGGGCAATGCAGGTTGATCTTCAAAAAGGAATAGGTTAAAATTTGTTCCAGCTAAAAAACAGGATCAGAAACCCACTTTTCGCCTCAGCACATTTTCTTCACGAATAATAAGTTTATCAAGAAAATAGGCCACTTTATTGCTGATAAAATTCTCATTGATTTCATTGGGATTGAAACTTCCTAATTCGTTGATATCACTTTCAGAAACCGGTTCAAGCTCGGGTGGAAAAATAATAAACACTGAAATATCACCGTTGTATTTCTGTGAAAACACCAATGCAGCGCCTTTAATAAATTCAAAATCAGTCGCTCCGTTGAGTTTTTCGATCATTGATTCAGGGAAGGAGTCAAAAGTAATATTGATGGCACTATTATTCATCAACCAGTCAAGCTGCTGTACTTTCCATCCTATCTCATGTGTGACTTGAATTTCATTCAGTTTTTTAAGTAGCAGAGGCAAGGTAAACTCCTGCCATTGTTTCCTTTTTTCCAGCACTTTTTCAAGTGAATTCACATAGTCGTTTACCGATTTATTTAAGATATTGTTTCCCATAATATATCATTTTAAACCTTAATCAGCCATTCAATGCGATGTTTGAATATGGTAACTATATAAACTGATCTTATGATGTTTAAATTTAGAAGTATTCAAGGTTAGTTTCATTGATCTCCATCAGCTTTAATATTGATTTCAGTCAAAAGGTGGGTGATGGTCTTTATATGAAAACCCGGAATTGAATTCATTTACCCCATTATTTATAATGCTTTAGCTTGGTTTAAACCGTTTTTACCTCAACGCGCGGATCTTCAGTATTTTTTTTCTTGATGGAGTATTTCCTACCATTCAAAAACTTGCCGATAAAGGTCGCTCGCACCAGATAATGATAGCTAACTAAAGAAATCACAGAAGTCACCAACAAAACGAATAAGAATTTGGCATATGCAGGGATGGTCCAGTGAACAATGAAAGCAGGAAGGAGAATCGTTAGGGTCAAATGAACCAGATAAATCCAATAAGAAGCATCCGAATTATAGCGCATCAAATGTGAATGTTGACTTCCGTATCTTAGGAAAAGGCCGGTAAAACCAAAAATAAATAGCCAAACATTCACGGCATTAAAAATTGTTACTTGGAGATCATCTAATTTTGAAGCCATTAGAAATCTAACAGTGAATAGAATTATAGCTAATAGCAAAAAACCCCAGTCGTATTTTTTAAAAGTATCTAATTTGTCTTTTGATTTGAATAGGATCCATCCAACAGCATAAAAGAAAAAATAAAAGGTAAAGGTATTGAAATCAGGTATCCAAGTTGTCGAGGTTTCTACCCAACTGTCTCCCATTAAAAATAAAAGGATAATGGTTAGCCCGGAGAAAAACAGAACTTTAAGAATTGGTCTTTCTATGATCCAATTGAATACTTGAGTAGTCTTTTTTGTAAACTGTTCAAAATGATTAAAAAGAAGCCCCAATATATAAGAGGCAATAGTAATCATAAATAAGTAGTACAGGAACCAAAGATGACTTGTTGATTCTGGTAACCAGTTAACCAAAATGTTGAATGGCTCTAAAGCTGTCGCAAAAGGACTTGAATCTCCTGCAAAAGTTGCGTTAGTATAAACAGTTGAAAATTTGATTGTTGGTGCTAAAATCAGTATGAACACAATAAACGGGTAAAGAATGCGGTCGATCCTATTTTTCAACATTTTTTTTGAACTTCTTTCGAAAAACAGCATGGCTCCAAAGAATCCGGCTACGACGAAAAATATAGGCATTCTGAAGGCGTGAATAAAAATAACAACATAATCCATAAACAGATTCGTACTTTCAGGATCTTTGAGTGGCCAATGGTATCCTGGAAAAACTCCATAGGTGACTGCTGAATGGATAACCAGACCTAGAAGCATCATAATAGCCCTTAACGAATCTAAAGCGTGGATACGCTCGGTTTTAGATGGATGTACAGTTAAACTCATGTGTCTAAGATTTCTTTAAACTCTTGAAACTTTTAATTTTCGAGATATAAGAATAGTCATACTATTTTTGATTACAGATTAGTTTAGGACGAAAGATGCTAATTAGTGTCCGAATCAGCTTCATTTTTTATCAAATGAAATCAAAAAGGGTTCTTAAATTGCCATTGTTCCACTTTGGTCTCTTCTTCTTGATGTGGTTTAATATTTTAGAATCAGGCCAAATCATTCCACTTCTATGCCAATGTTAAACTTGAATTAAAAAAGTAAAATGATTTGCACCTACCTCAACTAATATGAGTACGTTTGCCGACAATTTGAAAACATCAGATATGAAGCGCGTTAATGAATATAAAAAGCTTTTTAAGGTAGAAGGAGAAATTGATTTGAAAGAATTAAAAACAACCTATAGAGGCCTGGTAAAAGAATGGCACCCGGATAAATTTCAGAGCGAGGATGAAAAAGAAGAAGCAGG
>Ga0055584_100007791_pt1 | contig 10492 bp, 5 predicted proteins | sample OSDHelmetaG_FD_58716 | JGI IMG/M metagenome (GOLD analysis project Ga0055584, IMG submission 58716) | Pelagic marine sediment microbial communities from the LTER site Helgoland, North Sea, for post-phytoplankton bloom and carbon turnover... | ecosystem: Environmental > Aquatic > Marine >...
CGGTAAAAGATATTGAGGTAATTTCACCTGATCTAATCTTGCACAGGTTTCCACAATCTCGCCAAATGCAATAACACCAGACACATCATTCGATTGTCCTTTTGCTCTCCAAATATAAACTGGATCACCTTCGGTCATTTCTCTTTGGTGCTTTGCCACATTTACAGACAAATAAACTACCGGGTAGTCTTTTACATAGTGAGTAATATCAAAGTAGTTCATACTTCCCTGAGCAAGCCATGCCGCTCTACCGTGTAAATTAGTATCAGGCAGACTCATAAAAATAATGCCTCAATTGAAATAATTACTCGCCCCTAATCTTCAATCTAACGAAAGGTGAATTAATGGGATCCCTGTAAAAACATTCACCTACCGAGAGGTCACGAATATCATGCCTAAGAGAACCACTTGCAGCGGACAATTCCCTCTCGGCCAGCCTTGCATCTGAATCGGTCTCTAACCTAAAAATAAACTTCGATGTAGTTAAGCTTCTAACTTGGTCAGAGAAATCATCTGGCCCCTGACTTGCCATCCAGACACCGCAGCCGAATTTCCTAACTTCCCGCAGCATCTTTTCTATAGAAGGCAGTGCACAAACTCTGTGAGCCTCATCAATTACAATCAAATACTTCAAGCCGTCACAGCTATTCCCGGCAGTCAGATAATGGAAGATACCATCTAAAAGTATCTGTGAAACTGCATTGGCTAGTGTTTCACCAGCTTCTACAAGCTCCTGAAAATTAATAATCGTGGGAGATTGTAAAAGGCTCCCGAAACTTCCGGATGAACCGCTGAATACTTCCCAGTCAAAAATTGCTTTCATGCGTGCCACGAAACGTTCATCCGGATCACTCAGTACATGTTGCCCAAGATCTCTAAAATTTGGCCATAAGGAAGGCTCTTCAGCCAGCCTTTCATTTACTCTAATACCGCAATCTCCATAGGCATTCTGAATAGCCTCTCTAGCTTTATTTTCCTGCTGATCACCAAGCCCTAATGCATGCCTGAATAAACTAGCGAGCTTGTAAACCTCCGTTAGCGGCTTTCCGTAACCACGGCCCTCGACTGGTAACATTCGTAATGGATTCATATCGAAACCATCCGCAGCATTTCTTACAGTGTAATCAGAGGGACAAGAGTGAGCAAAATCACCAACAAAATCAAAAAACAAAGGTACTACACCTTCGGATATAATTGAGCTTCCAATAATTTTTTCTAATAGATAGCTTTTTCCGTAACCAGGGCTACCAGCGATGTAAGCGTGTGAATTCCCGAGTAATCTTTCTCTCTCGCCAGATGGTCTGATCTCTCCAAATGGCTGCCAATATATGTCCATGAAAGAGTCTGATTCACCCAATAGAATTTTGGGAGCAGTGCCAGCTAACTGTTCAGATGATTGAGACGATACGATATCTTCTGTGCGGCGAGTTTCATGGCCCTCATCACTTCCCAATGGTTGGACACCCTCAAGGGCATCATTGGTGTTTATAGTATCCTCCGCCTCGACAGGCAGATTATTGCTTTCTTCTATGTTAGTAAGTTCGTCAACTGTCCCTGAATCACTTTGTGAAGCAAGAGCATTACTTTCTGGGCCATCTTCAATGCTAGGATTATCATCTATGACAGATCGATCGGCTCGAGGTAAAAGGTCCCAGTTGTTTCTTACCACACGCGTCTCTAAGGCCTCTGGCAATGTCTCATTCATAAGAAATGCATATGCGTCTCTTTTGTTGAATTGAAGGGTTTCTTTTAGGTCTAAACAATTACCTAGCTCATTATTACGACAAAACTCAGTTGAGGTAGAACCATCGACCATAACCAGCCTACCTACCTCATCTATCTCAACCTCATAGTTACCCCGAATTATCTTACTTATAACATGCGAATGCACGCCCGCCACAAAATCTAAATTATCTGTCACCAAGCAGTTCAGGCCATATTCTATCCAATCTGCAAGCACTATTCTTCTTGCAAGATCCCAACCTTTGAAGTCCCTACCACTAGCAGGAAGAAAGAAAGCCTTAAGAAAAATAATAAACTTGGTACACTGCTTATCCAAAAATTCTTTCCTCGTTGAGATTGTGGCACGGCCTTCATAGCACTTTGTTTCTATTGGGGTGAGTTTAATAATAACCTTTTCATCACAAATTCTATAGCCCACCACAAGTTGGTCAGGTCTAGGCCCCGATCCGCTAAGTACAGTAGCCCTTAATTTATCTAACCTCTGTTTAAAAGGATCCATCGGTACAATTACTGCACCTACTTCATCTCCTGCTTCGCTAGCCAAAATCCCGGAGTAGTCCTTGTGACCAGCCAATAACCTAGATGAGACGAGGAGACCAAGGTTTGCACGAGCCAAAAACTCTTGATCAGCAATATGCTTTACAGAGTCAAAGCCTCTCCGGCCAAGTTCGTGCAAAATTTCACGAATCTTAGTTTGTGGAGGCATCTCCGGTAAATCTGTACCTGATTTTATCAAGGCTACCAAGGCGTATGCCATGCATTTCTCAATCTGGTTGTTAATTCTAGCCAAAAGAAAGAACCCTGATCCGGTTTCTTTGTCCGCTGCATAAGAAGGCAAGCTCAGCTTCCAAAGGACTCCTCCCCCTGGAACAAGTCGAGTGACTAATGATGGGTCGACCCCTGCACTTGGTAGACCAAAAAAATCAGCAACTAAACCAACGCCAAGAGAGGCTCTATTGTAGACCTCACGCAAAGCTTTGAAAGGCGGCTGTCTATGTTGAATGGCTAATTCAGCTATATTTCCAAGTTTGGAATTACTTCCACTGGTTTCAAAAATAGTAGAGGTTAACTTATCCGCACCTACTGGCTCCATAATACTCGTTTGCCTAGAAAGAAGGAAATCTGATGAAACCGGACAAGTCATGAATTGATCTTTAACGCTTGTACTCGCAGGAATTATCTCCGTTTGCAGAAGGACATCCAGATTCTTTTTTCTTAGATCTTCTTGTTGCCAAGACTCGTACCACTTCAATTCAGATGGAGATAGACCGTGAAGCGAAGCCAGCATATCACTATCTGGAGAGACTGCCTCATTTGAATATCCTTCGACAGATGGTGGTAGTACCTCTGCCCAATCTGGTCGTTTTTCATCGTTTTCATTGGCCTCTGCTTTCATCCTAAACCAATCGACGACTGAATTTGCACCTTGCCGATTTGCCAATTGCGATTGCAGTCCTATCTTCAGGGTTCTCCTAGTAATTTTAAAGCCATCAACTTCATCGAGAATTTGATGAATATGAGCATCATCAAGAGGTGTACCACTAGGTGGAACATTAATACCAAGTTCTGCTAACTTCTGACAGAGTTTGTCCTTTTTTTCTTGTGATGAATAGTTATCAGCTGAAACAAGTAATCCCCAATAGCTACCAGAAGTCCGTAGAGAATAGAAAGGATAACTAGTATCTTGCGTGTGTAAGACCCAAAAGCCAGGGGCATGAACTGAATCTAGACCAACTAAAGGTGGCATTCCCTTGTTCTTTCCGCCTTCCGTCGCCTTCTTTTGAGCAGCCTCCTCGAGAACTTCTTGTGCATCACATATCCATCCAAGACGCAAGGGATGCAAAGGGGAAAGGAGCATACCGTCAGGTGCTGCTTGATCCATATTTTCGTGGAGTGTAACAACTTCCCACCAGCAAGCCTTTTGTGGCTCACTTTCCATCCATGAATTGTAAGCTCTTAAATATTTGTCCCGGGCTTGCCGGAAGTTAAGATCTAAGACCAAGTCAAAAAATCTCACTCCCTCTAATATACCGCTGTTATCAGAAGCTTTGAGTAAAATAGTACGCAATGTCGACCAACTGGATAACAATTCTTCCGGTGGATCTATTTGGTCAGGTCTAATGTCATGGACGAGAATAGAGCCATTTGTACTCTCTCCGAGAATTGCCCCAGCCCAGCTCACGCTGGAAGAAATGTTTAAAGAGCTACAAGAAAGATCAGCCGCCAACGGAAGATAGGAGTCATTGTTTTCAGGTATTAATTTTGCATTCTGGATCTTGGCAAATTCATTATCTGAGGAAAGTGCTGTAACTAGAAAATTTTTGTCCGTTATTTGTTGGGCTCTAAGAACTTCTAACCAGCTTGTGCTATGTAGGGGTTCTCCATCCTCAGCAGTTACCTCAATTTTCAAAGTAAAAAGCCTACCATCTGGATACTCACAGCCCCTGACTTCGTAAACACAAGAAGCATCAGTTACTAATTGGAAGCGATGAATGTTTGCTTCCTCTTTTATACACCTCAAGTCCTTTTCTTCAGTGATTCCGCTTTCATCCGCATCAATTGCGTACAATTTGCCCGGCTTGCATTCAGGCCCAAAGTATAAATCAGAAGAATAACCTCCAGTTCTTGGGAAATTAACCTCACAGGTCAAAATATCCTGGCCATCTTCGTTATCACCAGTTGCTTCTGGTAAAGTGAGCTTTTCTTCTTCTCCATTTGAAAGAAAAACTATCTTCTTTTCAAAAGAACTTAACGAAACGAAAGGAGAACTCTTAATAGTTTCGCCCCCATCAGGACAAGCCCTAAGGATTAGTCTGCCCGAGTGTGTGGGGAGAGATTCAATTTCTATTTCAGAACCATCGTCCAAACTGTCCAACAAGACATTACCACTAGCATCTAATACTTCCCAGTTAGAGGCTTCCAAACTATCGCCAGCACTATTTATACAACTAGCTTTGATAGGTTGATTACTGGCATAAATACAGACATTACCTGCCGTCTTCCCAGCGTATCCAGAAAGCTCGATTCTAGCTTTTAGTGCTACTGGCTGTGCACGATTAATAATTTCATACCATTTGTCCTTATCCAGCAACTTGTGCCACTTAGGTAATTTTTCTTCATTCTCTTCCAACCCATAGAATCGTCGTGGGCTAGCAAAAAAACTAGCACCACTAGCAACTTGTTTGAGTATGTGCTTTTTACATTCGCCAAGTGCATCGCAAACATCAACATCATCTTGGTTTTCGTCCTGCCACATTTTGAATGCACCACTAATTCCGAGATCAAAAACTAATCGGGAAATCGAGTTTTTTCTTTCAACCAGTATTTTAACCGACTGTAATTTACTCGGTGCGTCAGAACAACTTATCACTTCGTCTGGAGTACAACTTGGTAATCCAAGCACAAAAAGTATACCGCGTAACCGTTCTTCTCTTGGAAGGTTAAAGCAAAGCCTGTTGATCCCATGAAGAACCTTCCATAACAACTCGGCTTTTGATTCATAACCAGAATCATTCGTTCTGACATAATAGTTTATGTGATTTGGTAACTTACTTACTAAATCTTGCTGTTGAGGAATCAGTTCCTCTAACAATTTACTCAATAATTTGTCGGCTGGGTTATTAATAAACTCTATTGATTTCGATAAAGATCCACCAACCTCTGAACCATCTGGAATAGCAAGGATGTAACCACCATCATAATGATTACGAACGGCCGTGGCGTTTGCCTCGCTGTATTGGCCAGAAAGGACTGTACCATCCTCACTAATACGGCCTGCACCATCTTTTTTAATTACTACAAGAGGATATCCACCTATTGTGTCTGAGTTAAGCTCTTCAAGTAGTTCATCCAGCACACTCAGGGGTAATCCTTTTAAAAGAAATCTCGAGGTACTACTCTCTTCATCTTGCTCGATTAAATCGGCCTCGATGATCTGCTTCAGCGATAAAATTAGAGAACTCATTTTCTTGTCATTTGAAAGGGCTACGAACGATAAGCCCACCCAGTGCGTCCGAACAATCGGCACTAAGGCCCAATCTTCTTAAATCTTCGCCAATCTCACCGGAACAAAGATCAGACAGTGTACAGTAAAAACCGTATTCCCCTAGCTTTGATTTAAGTGCAAAGGCAGTTGCGATACCATTGTTTGCTTCATTTGCCAAATGAGTCATGAGGAATAATGCAAGTGGCCCTGGAGAGAACTTCCATGGATTTCCTTTTCTTTTAGCCCAATACCCTTGGTCAAAATGAGTCTTTTGTTTATCCTTGGTAGCACGTTGCCCCAATGCGTGTCTAAGTGCGTAATAATGCTGGCATGTCCAAAATTTTGACTTAGATAGCTTTGAAAATTCTGGGTTAGAATCGATCAATTTTTGTGTGTCGGACTTAATCTTTGAAATAGTTTGTGAAGGTAGTTTTGAAGCAAGCTTGAGGAACTTCTCTAGAGATGCTAAATCCCCTAAATCATTAACCTCTTCAAGACCCGCTTCATCTTCCTCTCTGACCGCCCTAATAACGTTTTGAATGAAGAGCAGTGCACTACCGTGGTTACCTACCTCACGTTTTAGCAAATTAAAGAATTCACCATCGAGAATCATTGGAAAAAAGCTATCATCAGGCATTATCTCACTCCGAATTTTACTGATCACAGGCACCTCGCCAACTTCCCAAATCCTTTTAATCAAGTTCTCTAGCCCATAACTCATACGGTAAATCCAGAGTATGTCCGAAGCTAGTGATATCCGAAGGTGGCAATCAACTAATGAAACCCACTGTCTACGAGTAAGTGAATTGTTAAGCTTCAAGATTGCTTCTAAATCGATGACGAAAGAACGAGCAGGATAAGAGCTGTAGCCTCTCTCAAAATCTCCCGAGAATGTATTTTCAAGGGGGCGCATTTTGAACACGTGATCATCTGGAACAAGGTTCAACTTTTTACTCAAAGCAGAGATAGATTCCTCGGCAAAAACAGCCCATGCATCAGCTTTTTCTTGGGAAACAGAAGGCTGAAAATAAGTGTGAAACAACTTTCCCCAAAGATCTTTTGCAGAATCGAAGTCTTTTGATCCTCTTAAGATCATCTCTCGAATATAAGCACCGGCATTCCAAGCCTTTTCAGACTGTCTAGTAAAACAACTAACTTCACCAATTGAAGGAACGAAGGGTACTATCGGAAAAGTTCTTCTTTTGGAGCTCTGACCTGATGAACCAGGTATAGGTGAGACTTTCTCAATTGCATGCAAGATAGTAGCTCCATTTCCACGCAGCACCTCTTGATTAGCTAGCAAAAAGTCTTCTCTAAATCTCTCGGCACGAGTGTAGGATTTGCCTTCCATCGGCCCCTCCCTGAGGACCCTGCCTAGTGAAGCATAAATTTCAAAATCATGAACTTCAGAAGGAGAAATTGGGACGCTAAACGGAGTACACCCGCTCTTAATCAATTTTTCGGTAATACCTACTTCCGAATCATTCATTGCCCACACCCCGGTTTTGAAAATTCTCTAGGTTGCCCCTGAATAGATCAGGTTCACCTGCCAATGCGATGGTAATTTTTTTGCCTTGTGGTTCCCCCCAAGAGCGAACGGCCTTACCCTCTAGACCCATACGGTAACGGTCCATAAAACCTCGAACCATTGGATCGACACAAGCAGGGACAAGCATTTCCTTACTAGCTGCAAGCCTTTTAAAAAGCTGGAAGGTAAAAGGAATCTCTATTGGATCTTCGCCATCGCCGTAATCGAAAAGGAATCGAGCTGAATCAGGACTTGGCCTTTCTGGAATCTTGGGCAATAGCTTGTGCCTAATTCTGGGTAGGCCTGCCTCCATTACAAAACCTTGATCTCTGAACAGTCCTCTGGGGTGACAAAGTCCGAGATTTAATTCAACCCTTAATGCAGAAATATCTCTTTCGCCAAGAATTTGTTCGAACTCATCACATATTTCCAAAAGTAACCTGTAATTGTTAACATTTTCTTGGAAAAAACGAATCTCACTCGATTCATTTCCATATCCGAACTGGAACCCGATAAATCGCTTAACTACAACAAGGCCAAACTTACGTAACCACACCTGTAGTGCCCTTGCACTTGACTGCTGAGCCGGACCAGAATTTTCACTCAGGGAGCGATTAATTTCGTTTTCTTCGATATCGATTAGCAATTCTAGAAATGCCTTCTCGATATTGCCCAGTAGATTAGGCATAAAATTTTCTATCTTCGAAAACCCATTCCTGACACTCACTGCAAAGGAGTCCTCTAGCTCAGCCTCGGTAAAAGTTTCGCCGTTGTGAGAAATTTCAAATTGTGTTCCAAGAGCTGGATCAAGAAGCTGTGACCACTTTTCTCTTAGAATGCCCTCTACTGGTAATTTTGGCTGTGGTAGTTTTGCTTTAAGATAGTTAATTAGGTTACCGATCAAAAGATTACCGCCACTCATTTTACCAAGATCTTTCTCTGCTTGTGTAACGGATGGCAAGTTAGGGAAAAGAAGCTGAGGAATCGTAGTCCGCAATGCATCCATTATTTTTTTAACCCTAGAATGTGGCGAGTCTGTATCGAGAGGAAGTGACAATCTTTCAGCAGCCTGGTGTGGAAACACAGATTCATCACGCAGAAATCCACCTGTCATTAAATAAGAAACAAGAGAGAATAAGTCCCTAAATGTCCATCTTTCACCAGACAGAACCTCATAGTCGTTTAATAATCTGCAAAAGCTTTCCTTGGTCTCTTGCTTCTCAAGAATTGAACGATTATAAGCTAGCGAAGATTTTTCACCCCCTGAAAGGGCTGCATTAGACCATAACTCTATTGAATCTATGCAATATTCTAAAATCTGAATAAAGACCGGAGCCTCGCAATCGCCCACCAAGGACTCTAGGTCAAGAGGCCATATGTAGTGACCAGACTGCGATGGCCAGCACTTCTGCCCATAAGCAAAAGGGTCGATGACAGAAGTGCATTCTTTTAGAAAAGTAGCCGCGGGTGTATATAGGTTATCATTGGCGGAATTCATCCGTGCCGCTTCTAATATCCCCCTATTTATATTACAGATAAGCAATGTTCCTTCCCGTTCAATTGCATTAAAGTCCTCAAGTAACAAATCACCAGGGTTATTTTCTGCACCATCTGAAAATAGCCCCCCTTCAGTTGCATCCTGTACTATCTCGATTTGATCATAGCCGATATTCAGACCTTGAAGATCATTGACTAGATCAATTACAAGTTTCCTCTTTTTTTGAGAGAAAATTCCCTCGAGCCTTGATAGAGCTACAGTCGGGTTTGAGCATTTCCTAGCAAGGCAAGTTAAGAATTCCTCGAGACCATCACTTTTTCCGTTGCCAGCACCGCCTACGAGAAAAATCCCTTTTGGTTTAATCCAACCTTCAGGTTTTTCATTCGCACACAGATTCGCCACAAGTTCCTCGAGCTTCCTTACCAGTCCGGTTTTTAATACGGAGTCGGGACCTGAACCTAAAGGCCTAATACCACGATTAGCAAATGGCCGTCTTACTGCTCCAGGCTTAGAAGATAGCCAATCCAGAAAGCGATCTGGAAAATATGACATTGTCGCAGAAGCCTTAACAATTTTTTTTGCTATCAATGTTCCTCTATCGACTGTTAATGAGAGGGCATCACCTTCCCTTAGATCAAGTTCTTTGACAAGAGCTTTACTTAAACCAACTCGCTTAAATTTTCCATTTTTGGTCTTTGGTCTGTACATCGAAAGAGACAATTTCTTACCAGTCGATAAAACTAATACTTCTACAGGTTTTTTGGGACCAATTTCCAGTGAATCAAAGTCTATAATACCAGTTTCTTTTAAAAGTTCCTGAAGGGGTTTAATCGCATCAAAATAACCTTTATCAAGCCCGGTTTTGGTTAATGTAATTTTAACAGGCATCTCAAATTTTTTTAAATCAAGTCAATGGTTAGGCAAACTTTTAAAGTAAATAATCAAAGAGGGTTTTCCCGTTTCCATTCTTGTATCGCATCATAGGCATTCTGGAGCCTATTCCAGCCATTATGCTTACTGCCAACTAGAATTCGGCTTCCACACCCTGGACGAATGCCAACGATAAACCACTCGTCCAGAAATTCCTCTACCCTTGGCCTGATTGATTCATATAAATCAAAAGTTTCCAACTCTAACTCCTTCTTCTTACTTTTTTCTCCATCCATTTTCACTATCTCCTCTACCTAATTTTATGTTTATTGACTTCGGCCGCTTGTTTGGTTCCGGAAACGAAAACTTTCCAGCCCCAGTTCCACTAACCAACTTTTCTGGCCCGTTATTAACGCGAAACCTTATATTCTCTACCGAGATTGCATAGATTCTAAATTTTTGTGTCAGAAAAAGCTCCATCAACTCATTACTCTTAATCTTGGTAAACTCATGATACTTTGAAGGAAACGCTCCATCATCACTTATAATCAAGCGTTCAATTGGCCCAATTGCTAAAATTTGTAAAAAGTTCTGCCCTCTTTCACCCTCTTGGAATGGAGGTGTATTTTGAGCACCAGTACGAAGAGAATTCATTTCAATTTTTGAAAAAACAGTACCGAACCTATGACCTTCCGATTTCCCGAGAACGGCAAGTAAGAAAAGCACAAGGAATGGAATCACATTAATCATTTCCCTAATTCTCCTCTGCCTCTTCAGATATAGGTTTAACCTCTTGCTCACACTCACGGACCAAATCGCAACCAATCAAATTATTAAGGAATTTCCCCGACCACTCTCTGCCATCAAT
>Ga0055584_100007792_pt1 | contig 10492 bp, 11 predicted proteins | sample OSDHelmetaG_FD_58716 | JGI IMG/M metagenome (GOLD analysis project Ga0055584, IMG submission 58716) | Pelagic marine sediment microbial communities from the LTER site Helgoland, North Sea, for post-phytoplankton bloom and carbon turnover... | ecosystem: Environmental > Aquatic > Marine >...
TTAACGCTAACGATGACGGTATCACCGGGGTTGAATTCCGGTAACTCACGGGTCGCTTGTTCTGCGTTGATCTGCTCAATGATGTTCATCGTTCTGTCCTTTCCAATGTAAGCCGCTTCGGCCTTTAACTACCAATTTCCAATTCTTTACGAAATTCCTTCAAAAGTAATTCCGCCTCTTCATCCAGTTGCCTGCTTTCCAACAGGTCGGGTCGCAGTTGCCAGGTTCGACCCAGTGCCTGCTTCCTGCGCCAGCGGCGAATCGCTTCATGATCGCCTGACAGCAGCACTTCCGGTACCGCCTTACCACCCACCACTTCAGGCCGGGTGTAATGCGGATGATCCAGCAGACCATCCACAAAAGAATCTTCAACCGCCGATTGTTCATGTCCCAGCACACCTGGCAAAAGCCGGGTCACCGCGTCGATTAAGACAGCAGCAGCAAGTTCCCCGCCGCTGATCACATAATCGCCAATCGACCATTGTTCATCGATGTCGGACTCAACCAGTCTTTCATCAATGCCTTCGTAACGCCCGCAAACAAGTATTAAACCCTGTCTGCGGGCCAATTCATCTACGCCCGCATGGTCCAGCTTGCGACCCTGCGGACTCATCAGGCTGACCAAGGTCTCGCCTGCGTGTTCCTTTTGCGCTGCGGCTATGGTTGAACTCAATGGCTCTACAGCCATCACCATACCCGGACCACCGCCATAAGGCCGGTCATCCACTGTCCTGTGCCGGTCGGTAGCCAGGTCACGTGGATTCCAGGTTTTCAACTCCACCCGGCCTTCCCGGATTGCGCGACCGGTAACACCCAGCCCTGTCAACCCTTCCAGCGACTCGGGAAACAGCGTTATCACGTCTATACGCATGATACTTGTTTCCACCTAAAACTCAGGATCCCAGTCGACTTCAATCGTTCCATCTTCAAGATCAACACGGGTTACGTACTGACCCTGGATGAACGGTACGAGATGCTCCCGGTTTCCGCGGATCACCAGTACATCATGGGCACCGGTTTCCATCAGTCTTTCTACCCGGCCTAACAACTCACCATGGGTGGTTTTAACTTCCAGCCCTTCAAGATCAGACCAGTAGTATTCATCTTCATCTGTTTCAGGTAATTGTTCACGCCTGACAAAAAGCTGTAATCCCACCAGGCTGACTGCCTGCTCCCGGTTTTCAAAACCCGGTAACAAAGCGGCAATCCCTTTACCCTGTTTACGCCCGTCAACAATTGTGACCGGCTTTCTATCTTCTCCCAGCAACCATGGCTGGTATTGAAGTATTGCTTCCATGGGTCGGGTCCAGGAATTGATCTTGACCCAGCCCTTGATGCCGTGAACCGCGGAAATATAACCCAGCGCAATTTCTTTTTGTGCGCTTTTCACGCGGACCCTACGACGTTAACCACAAGCCATTCAGGCAGCTGCACTGCTCCGGGCTTGTTTAACCAGGTTGTCCACACGTTCACTGAGCTGTGCACCAACACCGGTCCAGTAGTCAACACGATCCAGGTTAAGTCGTAAACGTTCTTCCTGACCACGGGCCAGCGGGTTAAAAAACCCGATTTTTTCAATACGACGTCCATCACGCTTGTTGCGGGCATCCGCTACCACTATGTGATAGAAAGGCCGCTTTTTAGCGCCACCGCGCGCCAATCGAATCTTTACCATTACTAATAACCTTTATCTAAAGCCAAATAATTGGCCAGGTTTCCCTGTTGACCCATTGTCACACAGACAAAACCAACAACTGATACCGGTTGCACAAGCATACGCCCGTTTACTCCGGCTCCACGAAACAGAGCATTTTAACCTTGTTTGTAACAAAAGAAAACATCAGCTTGTGTTTTTTTTTAAACAGGCCCTGTTTCAGACAGCCATGACTGACAGTACCCCACTCTTCTGCGTTTTACTCAGGAAAACCTTCCCGGCGGCATCTGGCCTTTCATGCTGGCCAGTTTTCTCATCATGCCCTTCATTCCGCCCTTGCCAAACTTTTTCATCATTCGCTGCATCTGGGTAAACTGTTTGAGCATCCGGTTAACATCCTGGATCTTGGTACCGGAACCCGCGGCAATTCTTTTCTTACGCGAACCACGGATGACATCGGGAAAGGTTCTTTCCTGGGGTGTCATCGAGTTAATGATGGCTATCATGGAGATGGTCTGCCCGTCATTAACCCGGTTTTTAACCTGATCCGGTATATCACTCATACCCGGCATCTTATCCACAAGGTTGCCCAGTCCACCCATGTTTTGCATCTGCTCCAACTGGCTGCGAAAATCTTCCAGGTCAAAACCTTTGCCCTTCTTGATTTTTCTCGCGAGTTTTTCTGCTTTGTCCTGGTCGACATGCCGCTGTACATCCTCAACCAGCGATAGCACATCGCCCATACCCAGGATACGGGATGCAATGCGTTCAGGGTGAAACGGCTGGAGTGCATCAGTTTTTTCACCGGTACCAACAAACTTGATCGGTTTCCCGGTTATCTGCCTGACCGATAAAGCTGCACCGCCACGGGCATCACCATCCGTCTTGGTCAGGATAACACCGGTCAACGGTAGCGCTTCGTTGAAAGCCTGGGCTGTATTGGCGGCGTCCTGACCCGTCATGCTGTCAACCACGAACAGGGTTTCATGCGGACTGACAGCGCCATGCAACTGGCGGATCTCATCCATCATGTCCGTATCAATATGAAGACGGCCGGCAGTATCAACCAACAATACATCAACGAACTGCTTGCTTGCTGCGTCCAATGCCTGTTTGGCAATCGTGACAGGATTGTCAGTTACGCTTGAGGGATGAAACACGACATCCACCTGTTCAGCCAGCGTCTTCAACTGATCAATGGCCGCAGGCCTGTAAACGTCGCAACTGACGACCATGACTTTCTTTTTCAGTTGCTCTTTGAGGTGTTTTGCCAATTTTGCTGTAGTGGTCGTTTTACCGGAGCCCTGGAGACCGGCCAACATCACGACCACAGGCGGGGTGGATTTGAGGTCAAGGGCCTCGTTCTCCTCACCCATAACCCGGACCAGTTCGTCATGAACGATTTTGACCAGTGCCTGTCCGGGCTGGAGACTGCTGATAACCTCCTGTCCAAGAGCCCGTTCCCTGACATCACCAATGAACGATTGAACAACCGGCAGCGCCACATCAGCTTCCAGCAACGCGATCCGTACCTCGCGCAGAGTCTCCCTGATACTGTCTTCTGTTAAACGTCCCTTCCCACGCAATTTTTGCATGGTCTGGGTCAATCTTTGGGTCAGGTTATCAAACATTATTTACTCCGTGATTCGGCAGTCAGGTATTATAACGGCTGATAACTCCCAAACGGCACAGATTTCGCCATGCATGACAAGATTTTATTATTAACAGCTGCCCTCTACCTGGTAGCCGTAATCGTTCTTTATGTGGCTGTTGCAGAGCATTCCAGGACCAAACGCACACTCGCTGCCGGTATTACCCTGCTCGGGGTGCTATTACATGTCTGGGCTGAAAGTCACCACTGGGTGATTCCGACATCACCGCATGTCAGCCTTCTGAACATCTTATCTTTGTGCGCCCTGGTAACCGTTACCATACCACTGGCGACATTCCCGATGCGCAATAGCCTTTTTGATGCCAGCCTGGTAGCCCTGCCGCTTTCCGTACTGATATTAATTGCAGAAGGGACGATCACTGCACCTGCCCTGGAAATCAGTCATACGACGGGACATATGACCGCTCATATCTTCACCTCTGTTATTGCTTTTGGCGTACTGAGTGTCGCCGGCGTTTATGCGGTATTTATTGCCTTGATCGACCACCTGTTACGTCGGCACAGCCTTAATAAACTGGTGCAAACACTGCCAGCGCTGGACACCCTGGAAGAGTTGCTGTTCCATTTGATAAAAATGGGTTTTGCGGTATTAACCGTATCACTGCTCACGGGGCTGGTTTATGTCGACGATCTGTTTGGTCAGCATTTGGCCCACAAGACCATACTTTCAATTTTTGCATGGCTGGTATTCGCAACGCTATTGTGGGGCCGCTGGAAAAGAGGCTGGCGCGGGCGGGTGGCGGTGCGTATGACACTCGCAGGCATTGCACTTTTGCTGCTATCCTATTTTGGCAGCAAGCTGGTATTGGAAGTTCTGCTGGAACGCAGTTGGCACATTCAGGGTTAGCAGCTTGTCGGATTTAATATGATCTACTCGGTAACTGCTCCTGCGTCGCCTAGAGCGCCTACTCTTGGTACGCTACCTCCCACATGCATGTGGTCGTGCGGTAAAGCCGACAGATTGCCATGCTACACAGGAACTAATAACTGACTTGGACGATATCCCGCTAGGCAGCCTCTACGCTGTGCTGTTCATACTAATCATACTTTCCGGCTTTTTTTCGAGCTCGGAAACCGGCCTGATGGCAATCAATCGTTATCGTCTGAAACACCTGGCCAACAACGGTCATCGCAGCGCACGTCTTACTCAAAGGCTACTGAACAGACCCGACCGGCTGATCGGTTTAATTTTGCTGGGCAACAACATGGTCAATATCCTGGCAGCATCCATTGCTACCGTGATTGCGATACGCCAGTTTGGCGATAATGGCATCTGGATATCGACGCTCGTGATGACAGTGGTTGTGCTTATTTTTGCCGAGGTTGCTCCCAAGACACTGGCTGCCCTGCACCCGGAAAGAGTCGCGTTTCCGGCTTCCTACGTTCTAACCGTGCTGCTTAAAGTGCTTAACCCAGTCGTCTGGCTGGTGAACGGGTTCGCGAATTTGCTGCTGAAGCCCTTTGGTGTCAAAACGAATGTCGTCGCACTCGAGCGCCTTGACCGGGACGAGTTGCGGACCTTATTTACAGAGGGTGGTCATATCTCTGATGATCATCAGAGAATGTTGATTAACATCCTGGATCTCGAACAGGCTTCAGTGGAAGACGTTATGGTACCCCGTGGGGATATCACCGGCATTGATCTGGACGATGACTGGGCCGACATACTGAATCAACTGACACAGACGGTGTACACACGTCTGCCGGTTTTCCGGGAGAGTGTTGATAATGTTGTGGGCCTGCTTCACATCCGCACTATCATTTCGAAACTTTCAGCAGGCGGCCTCTGTTTTGAAGACCTGCAACGCTCTGTACGACGTCCGTACTTTGTTCCGGAAGGCACATCATTGACTCAACAGTTACTCGAATTCCAGTCAAAAGAAAGACGCATGGCGCTGGTCGTTGACGAATACGGCGACATCCAGGGTCTGGTCACATTGGACGATATTCTGGAAGAAATTGTTGGTGAATTCACGACAGAAGGCCGCGGGCGCTTGCGCACCATGCGCCGCCTTGATGATGGCAGTTATCTTGTAGACGGCTCCACCAGTCTGCGCACACTAAACCGCACCCTCAACTGGGACTTGCCTTTTGACGAGGCACATACGCTGGGTGGCTTATTAATTGAAGAACTGGAGGCTATACCGGATGGCAAGTGCGCTATAAAAATCGGCGCCCACATCATGACCATCGTCGATATCCGCGACAACGTCGTCAACAAGGTTTTGATCAACCCAAACCAGGTGGGGAACACCTGATGTGGCCTATAACGTCCGGCTTTTTCGTTTTGTAACAGCTCAGAACGCGGCAGAAATCGCCTCGTCCAGGTTACTTACCATATCAATTGTCATACCATCAATTGCTTGCCTTGGCTGATTGGCCCTGGGAATAATTGCACGCGTGAAGCCCAGACTGGCAGCCTCCTTCAATCTTTCTTCGCCGTTGTACACAGGCCTGACCTCACCGGACAAACCCACCTCGCCAAAAACCACGGTCTTTTTCGGCAGAACACGGTCACGAAAACTGGACAGTATGGCCATGAGCAGCGGCAGATCCGAACCGGTTTCAGTGATTCGCATGCCACCAACGACATTGGCGAATACATCCTGATCACCAAGACTGATACCACCGTGGCGATGCAATACTGCCAGCAGCATTGCCAAACGGCTATGATCCAGGCCTATCGTGACCCGTCTCGGATTAGCCAGGTGACTCTCGTCTACCAGCGCCTGCAGTTCCAGGAGCATCGGGCGAGTGCCTTCCCTGATCACGGTGATGGCGCTGCCTGCGGCTGTTTCAGAATGACCCGAAAGAAAAATTGCAGACGGATTACTGACCTCTTTAAGGCCAAGACCGGTCATGGCGAAAACACCCAGCTCATTGACCGCACCAAACCGGTTTTTGAAAGCCCGGATCACTCGATAACGGCTACCTTCATCACTTTGAAAGTACAATACCGCATCTACCATGTGCTCAAGAATACGCGGCCCGGCCAGTGCGCCATCCTTGGTTACATGACCGATTAATACCATGGCGCAATTCATCTGCTTCGCATAGCGAACCAGTCCCGCTGCCGACTCCCTGACCTGCGACACGGATCCCGGCGCTGAGTCTACCTGCCCTGAGTGCAGCGTCTGGATTGAGTCAACGACGATCAGACCAGGAGTTTCTTTTTGAGCAACATTCAGAATCTGCTCAACGTTGGTCTCAGTAAGGCAACGTAAGGCTCCAACATCCAGGCCCAGTCGTTTGGCACGCATGTTGATCTGTTGCAAGGATTCTTCACCACTTACATACAAGCACTTGAGTTGCCCCATCAGCCCTGCCAGCACCTGCAACAATAACGTCGATTTTCCAATACCCGGATCGCCACCGATCAGAACCACGGAGCCCGGCACGATTCCGCCACCCAGCACACGATCGAGTTCGTTGATTCCGATACCGATCCGTGCAATTTTCTGATCGGAAACTTCTGCCAGCTCTGTGACCTGCTGATTGGTTGTTCCGGTGTATCCACTCATGCGTGACACACCGGAAACCGCTGCCTGGCGAAATTCCTCCACGGTATTCCATGCCTTGCAGTCAGGGCACTGCCCGGCCCACTTGGAAAGCTCGCTTCCGCACGCTGTGCAATAGAAAGATGTTTTTGTTTTCGCCACGCCGGTTTCCTTTTTTAGACTGCTCTTGTAGCAGATCGGACCCATTACCTCCAGCCCAGAGACAAAAATAGGGAGATTATTTACAATGAGTATCGGTCAGTTCTCACATCAGGTAGAGATTGAAGCTATGCGTAAACCGCAGGATCAACAATTAATCGGTGAATCGCCGGCATTTCTGGAGGTCCTTGAACATGTATCCCGTGTTGCACCATTGAACCGGCCGGTGCTGGTGATTGGAGAACGCGGCACAGGCAAGGAACTGATCGCAGCCAGGATTCATTTTCTTTCCGGGCGTTGGGATTACCCCTTTGTCAAAATGAATTGCGCCGCACTCGCAGAATCTCTACTGGAAACCGAACTTTTTGGACACGAGGCAGGCTCATTCACGGGTGCCGCCAAACGCAGGCTGGGTCGATTTGAACTGGCAAATCAGGGCAGCCTATTTCTGGACGAACTCTCCAGCACCTCTTCCGGCGTGCAGGAAAAAATTCTGCGTGTAATTGAATACGGTGAATTTGAACGTGTCGGAGGCAGTGAGACCATTCGCACAAACGTACGCATCATCGGCGCAACCAATGAAGACCTCCCCGCTCTCGCTGACGAGGGAAAGTTTCGCGCCGACCTTCTTGACCGCCTGGCTTTTGACGTCATTACACTTCCACCTTTAAGGGAACGCCCGGGTGACATCATGACGCTGGCGAATCATTTCGCTATCAAGATGGCCGGGGAACTGGGCCAGGATGTATTCAACGGTTTCAGTGAAAAGGCTCGAAAAGAACTTTCATCTTATACCTGGCCGGGTAATGTCCGTGAACTTAAAAACGTCGTTGAGCGGGCCGTTTATACCTGTCAGGACGATAGCCAACCTATCATTGGAATCGTCTTTGATCCTTTTGAGTCACCCTGGCGACCGGGTATAAATTCTGCCAGTGATAAACCGGAAACATCAAAGTTACCGGGTGAACCCTATGATTTTAAGCAGGAAATACAGGAAGAGGAGAAGCGCCGGATTAAAAATGCCATGGAGCATTGCCGCTTTAATCAGAAAAAGACCGCCGATTTTCTTGGTATGACATACCACCAGTTGCGCGGTTATTTGCGCAAGTATGAACTCACTGAAGAAGACTAGTAAGCAGGTAAAAACACGATAGCCGGGAGGCTATTGCTGATCGTATTGATAAGCGCTTTCAGGTGCCAGGTTAACGAACCGCAACCAGGGCCCCTGAAAGGCAAGATGAACTGTTCCGGTAGAGCCGTTTCGATGTTTACCGATGATAACTTCAGCTTTACCTTTCTCACTGGTTTCCTTGTTATAAACCTCATCCCGGTAAATAAACACAATCAGATCAGCGTCCTGTTCAATGGCACCGGACTCCCTGAGGTCAGCCATCAGCGGCCGTTTGTTCGGTCGTTGTTCGAGTGCCCGGTTCAACTGCGATAATGCGACCACCGGGACATTCAGTTCCTTGGCAATGGTTTTCAGTGAGCGCGAAATTTCTGCAATTTCAGTTGCTCGATTCTCTTTGTTACCAGGTACGGACATTAACTGAAGATAATCCACCACGATCATGTCTATGTCGTGCTCGCGCTTCAATCTGCGCGCCCTGGCGCGTAGCTCGGCCGGTGACAATGCCGGTGTGTCATCAATAAATATTTTACTCTTGTGAAGCAGATTCATGGCCGAGGTTAGTTTGGGCCAATCCATATCATCCAGGGTGCCGGTACGTATTCGTGTTTGATCAATCTGGCCGACCGATGAAAACATGCGCATCACAAGCTGCAATGAGGCCATTTCCATACTGAACACAGCCACTGATTTACCGTGCTTGATGGCGGCATGTTCGGCAATATTCATCGCAAAAGTGGTTTTGCCCATGGCGGGACGACCTGCAACGATGATTAAATCTGATGGTTGCAGACCGGCTGTCAGGCGATCAAAATCCTGGTAGCCGGTTGGAATACCGGTGATATCACCTTCAAACGCATTCAGTTCCTCAATTTTGGCCATGGCTTCCTTGAGGCTGTCCTGCACAGATACAAACCCCGAACCCCCGCGACTGCCTTTATCCGCAATCGCAAAAACGAGCCGTTCCGCTTCTTCCAGGAGCGTTTTGCTTTCTCTACCATCCGAGGTAAAAGCACTGGTGGTGATGGTCGCACCAACGTCAATGAGATTACGTAATATGCTCTTTTCACGAACAATATCCGCATACGCACCGACATTGGCAGCACTGGGTGTATTGTTGGCGAGCTGGGAGATGTAATTTCCGCCATCGACCTGGTCGGCTTTTCCGTTCGATTCAAACCATTCACTGACTGTCACTGCATCGCAAGGCCGGCTGGCTTCATGCAAATCGTGGACGGCCCGAAAAATTAAGCGGTGATCTTCCCGATAAAAATCTGCCTCGGTTATTTTATCTGCAACCTGATCCCATGCGCTTGCACTCAACATAAGTCCACCCAGCACAGATTGCTCTGCTTCCATTGAGTGAGGCGGTACTTTTGATGGTTCAATGATCGCTGGTCTGGGTGCTGCCATGTATGGGTCTTTTCACTTTTATTGGGACAAAAAAAACTGCGAACCACCTGTTGATGATTCGCAGTTCAGCATATCAGAGCATCACTGTCATGACTATCTGCCATGACTATCCGATGTAACCTATTCCGGATTTACGATGACCTTGATGATGGCCTCAACGTCCGTGTGCAGTTGCACAACGACGTCAAACTCACCAACAGTTCTAATCGGGCCTTCGCCCATGATAACTTCGCTCTTGTTGATTTCATGGCCAATAGCTGAAGCTGCCATGGCAATTTCACGAGGACCAATAGAACCATACAGGTTGCCTTCCTCACTCGCGTTGGCAGTAATTTCAACGACTACCTCAGCCAAGCCGGTCTGGCGTGCGGTTGCCTGGCCGAGTTTGTCCTTGGCCGCAAGTTCCAACTCTGCCCTACGGGTTTCGAAAAGCGCGATGTTTTCTTTATTTGCAGGTGCTGCCTTGCCCTGTGGCACCAGGTAGTTACGGCCATAACCGGCCTTAACTTTTACCAGGTCACCCAGGTCACCCAGGTTCTGTACTTTCTCAAGCAGGATAAGATCCATATTTACTCTCCCGGGTTCCTATTGATTGTCAGTGTACGGAAGCAAAGACAGGAAACGTGCCCGCTTTACAGCCGTAGCCAACTGACGTTGATACCTGGCTTTCGTACCGGTAATGCGACTGGGCACAATTTTTCCGGACTCACCAACATATTGTTTCAGCGTATTGAGATCCTTGTAATCGATCTCGACAACGCCCTCAGCCGTAAAACGGCAAAATTTTCTGCGACGAAATTGTTGACGTGCCATGATTATTCTCCCGCCTCAGTTTTGGTTTCAGTTTTTTCCACTACCGGTTCAGCGACAACCGCTGCCTCTTCAACCTTGACGGTTTCAGCAACAGCTTCCGCTTCAGGCTTTTCGGCGACAGCTTCTTTTGCGGCTTCCGGCTTAGCTTCTGTGGC
>Ga0055584_100007793_pt1 | contig 10492 bp, 5 predicted proteins | sample OSDHelmetaG_FD_58716 | JGI IMG/M metagenome (GOLD analysis project Ga0055584, IMG submission 58716) | Pelagic marine sediment microbial communities from the LTER site Helgoland, North Sea, for post-phytoplankton bloom and carbon turnover... | ecosystem: Environmental > Aquatic > Marine >...
AAGGGCGACATATCGCATACGCCGGACAAGACTCTTGTATTTAAGGGCCGCATTAATAAGTCTGAGTAGCCGAGGTCATCGGCCAGGATAAGCACAATGTTGGGGGGCTGCTGGGCAGCGCAGACAACAGGAAGGGCCAGCCCCACGGCTGCAGCGATGAGTACAATCCGGCAGCGTATCGCGGATAATTCCACGATTACTATAATCACTCAAAGGCATTCGAACCGTTGGTCTCGATCTTTAGCAGTTCTGCGAATCTATAAGTTCTCTCTTTTGAGATACTCCCACTTGAGTTCCGAGGGAGGTTGCCACGCTGCCATTTGGTCTAACAACGTTGCAGGATCTTCATGGTCTAGCAGGCGATCCCGATCATCTTTCCGAAGTAAACCGTCGGTGTGCATTCGATCTGCAAACTCAATAAGACCATTGTAGTAGCCTTTCACATTGAGCACGCCACATGGGCAGTTGTGCAATCCTAACTGACTCCACGCGAGAACTTCGCCCAACTCTTCCAATGTCCCAAAGCCGCCAGGCAAAGCGATGAATCCCTCGGCAAGGTCGATCATCTTCTGTTTCCGTTCATGCATGGTTTCCACGACGATGAGTTCGGTGAGCTGCTTGTGACCGAGTTCGTGCTCATCAAGAAATCTTGGTATGACCCCAATGGCATTACCACCGGCATCCATCGTCGCATCGGCAATGGCGCCCATGAGTCCAACGCTACCTCCGCCGTAGACTAACGTGATCTTTCGATCTCCCATCAGGCGGCCAAGCTTCCTAGCGTGTTCCAAGTGGACCGATTCGTGTCCTTTGCTGGCACCACAATAGACGGCGAGGCTATTCATGAAGGATTATCGTAGAGGGGTAGGGGAAAGTCGGGCTCAGGCGTCCGGGTTTTTAGGTAAGCGTTTTCAAGTTTAGCCACGATGTCAGGATGGTTTTTCGCAACGTCTTCAGACTCTGATAAATCATTCTCCATGTCGTAGAGCTCCCAGGCGGATGGCTTCTTGGAGCGGACGCCTTGACGCACTGCTTTCCAGCGTCCGTCGCGGATGGCAATCTGTCCACGGTAACCTGCGAATTCCCAGAGCATCGGGTCAGGGCGTTTGGTCTGTTCGCCTTTCTGCAGAGATTCTGTGAGGTCGATCCCGTCGAGCTGGAGGTCTTCTGGGAGCTTGGCCTTTGCCGCGTTGGCCAACGTGGGAAACCAATCTGGAAAGTAGGTTGGAAGTGCATTGGTCGATCCCGGAGCGACCTTGCCGGGCCATTTGACCACGCAGGGTATGCGGATGCCGCCTTCATAGACGCTTCCTTTCCAGCCTCTAAGGCCTGAAGTGGAGTTGAAGAATGGCGGATCTGCTCCGCCGATGTGAAAGGCTGGATCTCGGCCAGGATGAGTTGAACCGTTGTCTGAGGTGAAGACGATCATCGTATTCTCTGTCAGGCCAAGTTGGTCGAGGCGCTCTAGCACCTGGCCGATGTTCTCGTCCATATCAGAGATCATGGAGGCATAGCCAGCACGAGGTCGTGGGTGAGGAAGGTAACCATTCTGTCCTCGGTAAGAGCCTTTCTCTTTGTCCCATTCTTCGGGATACTTATCGAGCCAATCTTGGGGAGGCTGCATGGCGACATGGGGTTCGACAAAGGGTAGGTAAAGGAAGAATGGCGACTTCTGGTGTTCGTCGAGAAATTTCAGGGCTTCCGTTAGGATGAGATCTGGCGCGTAGTTTTTCATCCGGTAGGTATCGGCCGTCACGTCTCCCTTGGGCTGGCGCTGATGACCTGGAACAAGGCCTGGATTGATGACGACTTCGCGTTCGTTCGAATCGAGGAAGTGCGGGTAGTAGGTATGGGCATTTCGCTGACAGTTGTACCCGTAGAAGCGGTCGAAGCCCTGCTTGATGGGAGACCCCGTAGTGTTTGATGGTCCAAGGCCCCATTTGCCGAAGGCGCCTGTCTTGTAGCCTGCCTCTTTGAGAACCTCTGCCAAAGTGACCGCTTCAGGAGTCAGTGGCCACTGCCCTGGAAAGACCCTGCCGTTACCCGAATCTCGATTGCCCCGCACTTCAGCGTGGGCAAGGTGTTTGCCCGTGAGGAGAACGCAGCGCGCAGGCGCACAGACTGGAGCACCTGTGTAGTGCTGAGTGAAGCGCATGCCTTCTGCCGCTAACCGGTCAATGTTTGGTGTTTGAATCTTCTCCTGTCCATAGCAGCCTACCTCGCCGTAGCCGAGATCATCTGCCAGAATGAACACGACGTTTGTGGGTGTTTGAGCTGGCGCAATGCTAGTCATTGCGAAGAGGAAGAGTAGATAGGGTCTCATGATCAAGGGCGTCATTCTTAGCGTTCAATAGCACTTGGGGCAATGGGATTTCCCATTGCCAAGGATAGTTCGGCCATTAGGATTGGCTATGCGAGTGGTTATCGCGATCTCACTTCTCTTTATTTGGCTGTCAGAAGCGTTCGCTGCTGACGAAAGGGGACCTGGGCACGGAAACCATCAGATTCATGAAGTGGTTTTTGAACCAACGAAAGGTCGCTTCTTTCGATTTGTCGCGACCTCAGAGAATTCTGGGCGTGATGGGGAGATAAGCGTTGCTGATTTTCAGCTGCTGGGTGCGGCTGATGGTGGTCCAGTGAACAGAGAAGCGTGGCAGATTCGTGATTACAGTGGTAGAGGGCTACCTGCTGTAGCGGCTATTGATGAATCTCTCGAGAGCGTCTGGGTATCCAAGGTGGAACCACCTCATTACCTGGAGTTTGATCTCGGGGGAGTAGTGAATATGTCAGGCTTCCGCTATCTTCCAGGCAAGAACTTTGGTGCGGCCCAAGATTATGCGGTCTATGTCAGTGCTGATGGTTCAGCTTGGGGTGATCCGATCATGCGAGGCCAATTGGTGCCGCGCGCGGATGGCGCGGACGAGGCGACATCGGCTGGTGCTCCTGCACCAATCGCTTTGGTGAAGCAGGAGTTCACTCCGGAAGGCATGGTCTATGGTCCGGTGGCGATCGATGTCGATACTAGAAATCGCGTCTATGTTGCAGAGACCTACCGTTACAATGGTCGGGGGGTGATCGATAATCGCGGGAAGAAACGCCGCGAGGAGGATGACTTGAAGACGAATCGGCTGAATGATCGTCGCGCAAATCAGGATGCTTGGCTCGCCGACGGTGAGCTGGGTCTGCAGGATGCTGATTTCTTTACTAAATACTCGGAGAAAGTGAGCCTCTTCGAGGACGTGGATGGCGACGGGTATGCGGATAGACGCAAGGTCGTGGCAGACGAATTCAACAATGTGCTGGATGGTGCTGCCGCTGGTGTTTTGGTGAGGGGCGATGATCTCTACTTTGCGAATATTCCGTCTATTTGGAAACTCTCAGATACCAATGATGATGATGTGAGTGATCGCCGGCAGGAGCTATCTCGTGGTTACGGGGTGAGAACCGGTTGGTATGGTCACGATCTTCATGGGCTCACCTGGGGACCTGACGGTCGACTCTATTTTTCGATCGCGGATCGTGGGTTCGATGTGAAGTCTCAAGAAGGTAAGGTGTTTCATGGGCCGAATACGGGAGCCGTGTTTCGGTGTTGGGCTGATGGAAGTCAGTTAGAGCTGGTAGCGCAAGGTCTGCGAAACCCGCAGGAGCTGGCCTTTGATGAGCTTGGTTACCTCTTCACTGGAGATAACAACTGCGATGCGGGCGATCGTGCTCGTTTGGTCTATGTTGTCGAGGGAGGTGACTCCGGCTGGCGTGTTTCTGTGCAGAGTTTAGCCGATCGCGGCCCCTGGAAGAGCGAAGCCATGTGGGAGATGCCCCGCGAGGAGGAAGCGCTTCAGCCTGCCTGGATGTTGCCCCCCGTTGCGCACATCAATAGTGGCCCCTCTGGGTTGGCTCATTATCCGGGCGTCGGATTGCCTGAGGCGTTTGGTGACTACTTCTTCCTATGTGATTACCGAGGAGGAAGGGGAAGTTTGCAGGCTTTCCGAGTGGAGATGGCAGGTGCGAGCTTCGTGATGCGAGGTCACCACACCTTCCATGATGGGCCTGCTGTGTCTGATGTGTGCTTTGGGTATGATGGCAGGATCTATCTTTCTGAGTGGGGGCCTGGTTGGGGCATCAGCCCAGAGGCCAAGATATACACATTGGCTCATACGGCATCTCAAGAGACCGAGGTAGTTGGAGAAGTTCAATCGTGGTTTCATAGAGGACTTGACCGCTTCTCGTCGAGTCGTCTTGCCGAACTGCTTAGTCATCGAGATCAACGTGTTCGGTATGAAGCCCAGCGGCTTTTGGTGGATCGAGAGGAAGTGGATACCTTTGAGAGGGTGCTCGCGAGGTCGACGGTTCGATTGGCACGCTTGCACGCTGTGTGGGGCGTAGGTCAGCTGGCTCGTAAGAATCCGGTTTCGATACAAGTCCTGATTCCACATCTGAAGGACCCAGATCCCGAAGTGCTGAGCCGGCTTATACGAGTAGGTGCAGAGCATGGTCTGCAAGAGGCTGGCGACACAGCCCTGGAAGCCTTAGGCGCTGTGAACCACCCTCGCTTACGATTTCATGCAGCCTACGCGGTGGGCAGGCTCCGACCTGAAGGCGCCTTAGAAAGTCTCATTCAGTTTGTGAATTCGAACCATGATCTTGATCTTTATTTACGTCATGCCGCTGTGATGGGTTTGGTTGCTTTGCAAGAGGATGATTCTCTACTTGGTCAAGCACTTGCCTCGCAGTCGGAAGCACTGCGGTTGGCCACTGTTTTGGTGTTACGTCGTCGTGATGATAGTCGCGTTGTTGAGTTCTTGTCAGATGCGTCGGCCTCAGTGGCAACTGAGGCGGCTCGCGCCATTTATGATCGTGAGATCAGCAGAGGAATGACGTCTCTAGCGTCAGCATTGGTTGCTGATCAAATGATCCCTGAACCCTTCTTGCGTCGTGCACTTCATGCTAACTTTCAGTTGGGCAAGGAACCGGAAGCCGAGCGATTGTGCCAATTCGCGTTGGCTGAGAATCAGCCGATTGAATTCAGAGCGAAAGCATTGGATTTGCTGCTGAACTGGGACACGCCGCCGAATCGTGAGGGGGTCTGGGGCAGGTGGCGGCCTTTTGTTCGGGCATCAGGTAATCTGGCAAAGTTGCCTGTCCGTTCACACCTACAGAAGTTGCTAGAGCTTGACAATCCAGAACTTCAAATGCTGGCGCAGCGCCTGGATGCTCTCTATGGCGCCGAGAAAACTCCTCGGGAACTGGCTGCATTGGTGATGAATGATAGTGCGGTTGAATCTCTTCGAGTAGAGGCCTTACTTGCACTGGAAAGCAGTCAAGAAGCTCAGCGTGAGCTGTATGAAGAGACCTGCCCAAAGGCTATGGCGGTTTCCCATTCCGCCGTTTTGAGGGCGGCTGCCGTTCTGTCGTGGGCGCGGGTGAAAGGAGATGAGGCGGCACTCATTGTCCGCAGTGTGATTCGAGAAGGAAAGACGGCACTTGAGAAGCAAGGAGCCGTGAGGGCGACGACAGCCCTGGATGCAGCGACCCAAAGAGAATTTATTCGTGAGTGGATGATTGCCCTTGAAGCTGGTAAACTGGATCCTGAGATTCAGTTAGATGTTTTTGAAAGCGCCGAGACGAGCAAGGAACCTGCACTGGCGGAAAAGGCAAAGGACTACCGAGAAAAGGTAGGGATGGCAGGCATTCAGAAGCTATCGTTGTATGGCGGAAGCGTTGAAGCGGGCCGGATCATTTACGAAACGAACCTCGCTGCTCAGTGCATGCGTTGCCACGCATTGCTAGGAAAGGGGGGCGATGTTGGACCGGCTCTCGATGGTGTGGCAAGAAGGCGGAAGCCAGAAGAATTGCTGAGGTCGGTGGTAGACCCTCAAGCTGATATCGCCCCGGGTTACGGAGTGCAGACGGTCACCTTGAAGAGTGGTGACTATGTCGCCGGAACCGTGGTGTCTGAAGATGAAGTAAGCGTCACGATTTGCGAGAATGGACAGTTACGTCTGTTGTCTCGCAATGATATCGCTGAGAGATCTCAAGTGGTCAGTGGGATGCCGCCAGCTGGCTTGGTCTTGCAGCCGCGAGAGCTGCGAGATTTGTTAGCGTTTCTGCAGTCGCTTGAATAGTCTAGGCCAAGATCTTGTCTACGACATGGCCATGTACATCTGTCAGGCGAAAGTCACGGCCTTGGTGGCGGTAAGTCAAGCGCTCGTGATCGACGCCCAGACAATGCAGGATGGTGGCGTTGAGATCGTGAATGTGTAGGGGATCTTTAGTGACGTTGTAACTGAAGTCGTCTGTTTCCCCATAACTGATGCCGGGTTTGATGCCGCCGCCGGCCATCCATTTGGTGTAGCAGCGCGGGTGGTGATCGCGGCCATAGGTGTCCTGGGTGAGCTTACCCTGGCAATAGACGGTACGTCCGAACTCCCCGCCCCAGATGACAAGGGTGTCGTCGAGCATGCCACGCTGTTTGAGATCGTTGACCAAGGCCGCGCAGGGTTGGTCAATGATGCCGCATTGGCGTCGGATGTCGTTAGGCAAGTTTCCATGTTGGTCCCACTGACGAATGAAGACTTGAGTGAAACGGACGCCTCGCTCGGCAAGGCGACGGGCTAAGAGGCAGTTGGCTGCGAACGTGCCGGGTGTTTTGACATCGGAGCCATAGCTTTCGAGCACGGAATCGGGCTCTCCCGAGATGTCGGTCAGTTCTGGTACCGATGTCTGCATCCGATACGCCATTTCGTACTGGGCGATTCGCGCTTGGATCTCTGGATCACCAACGTCCTGATACCGCTGATGATTGAGTTTGGCCAATTCATCAAGCATACGGCGTCGCATGCTTTCGCTCATACCGTCTGGATTCGACAAATAGAGTACGGGGTCTCCGTTAGAGCGGAGGCTCACTCCTTGGTGCCTAGTCGAGAGGAATCCAGCTCCCCAGAGGCGAGCGTAAAGAGCCTGACCTCCGAAGCCTCCGTTGACCGTGGAGTGCAGCACGACGAAGGCAGGCAGGTTTGCATTCATGCTTCCGAGGCCGTAGGAAACCCACGCTCCGGCACTAGGTCGTCCGGGAAGCTGGCTGCCTGTTTGAATGTAAGTGATGGCAGGATCGTGATTGATCGCTTCGGTGTTGACCGATTTGAGCAAGGCGATGTCGTCGACGATCTTTGCGGTGTGGGGGAGAAGTTCGCTCACCCACGTGCCATTCTTGCCGTGGCGATTAAACTTGAAGGTTGAGGGCGCGATGGGAAAACGCGTCTGCCCGGATGTCATCGTCGTGATACGCTGGCCATTGCGCACAGAATCGGGTAGGTCCTTGTCGAACCAAGGTTCAAGCTGCGGTTTGTAATCCCACATGTCGAGCTGCGACGGTGCTCCAGACATGAACAGATAGATGACGCGCTTCGCTTTGGGGGCGAACTTCTTATAACGCTCCAGGTCTTGGGCTCCAAGTTCTTCTGTAGAAGGAGCGGTGGCACCGAAGAGGTTGGGATTGAGGAGGGAAGCAAGGGCTGCGGTGCCGATGCCTCCGGCGGCACGGCCGAAGAAATGACGTCGGGTTTCGACAAGTTGGGCTTCGCGTAGAGGGTTCATGGGATTGTTAGGAAGTGGTTGCTTAGCCTTTGGTAACCGTTTCGCTCAGATTAAACACGAGGTGGGTGATCATTGACCATGCGGCGTGCTCGGTGACCTCAAGTTGTTCGTCGCGAGGCGATTCACCTGCCGCGAGAAACTTCTTGGCTTCTTCTGGGTGGGCTTTGAAGTCCTTGAGGTGTTCTTGTAAGAGACTGCGGACCGTGGCTCGTTCGTTGTCGGTTGGCCTACGGGAAAGAATGGCGCGGTAAGCGAAAGCGATGCGTTCATCGGCGGTCTGTCCTCCTTCTTTCATCACACGCTCGGCAAACTTGCGGGCGGCCTCAATGAACTGAACATCGTTCATGAGGACGAGCGCTTGCAATGGCGTGTTCGTCCGGGCGCGGCTGACCTGACAGGTCTCGCGATCAGGTGCATCGAAGGTTGTCATGGCCGGTGGGGGACTTGTACGCTTCCAGAACGTGTACATACTTCTCCGATAGAGTTTGTCGCCTTTGTCTTGCACAAAAGTTTGGGTATTGCTGCCACCAAAAGCTACTGGTTTCCATAATCCTGCAGGCTGGTAAGGTTTCACACTGCTTCCGCCGGTCTTCTCGACCAGTAGACCACTTACCGCTAATGCTTGGTCCCGAATGATTTCGGCATCTAGCCGGAAACGAGGGCCACGGGCTAACAAGCGATTCTCTGGATCGATCTCCAACTTCTCCGGCGTTACTCGTGATGATTGCCTATATGTAGAGGACATCGCTAGCATTTTGAAAAAGCCCTTCACATTCCACCCGGATTCGATGAACTCGAGGGCGAGCCAATCGAGCAGCTCCGGATGAGAGGGATGTTCTCCTTGCACGCCAAAGTCGCCGGCCGTCTTGACGAGGCCGGTACCGAACAGTTGTTGCCAGTAGCGATTCACCGTGACGCGTGCGGTGAGGGGGTGGTTCGGAGCGACGAGCCACTGAGCCAGCCCGAGTCGATTTTTAGGTGCGCCTTCCACTGGAGGAGCAATCCATTCTGGGACGCGGGACTCAACTTTGTCTCGCTTCAATGTGTACTCACCACGCTCGAGAATGTGTGCTTGCCGAGGTTCCTTGCGCTCTTCCATGACGAGCGTGGCTGGAATGGCCTTGTTTAGCGTTTCAAGACTGCTCTTGAGTTTCCCTTCACGCTTGAGAGTATCGTCGAAGGCGAGTTTGGTCTTCGGATTGATGTGTTTTAGGTAATACTCGGTGAGCTTACTAGTTTGACCGTCTTTGCGCTCATCATGCTTGGTGTCCAAGATCTTCTGTATTTCCTTAGGGAGGGTGGGGACTTTGGTCTTTGCACGGTACTGCTGCCAGAGTGCGAAGGAGGCCAACTGATCTTCGGGAAGAGGTGCGATGGTGACGATGCCAGCCTTGTCCCAATAGGCGGTGCCACCGAACTGGGTGAAGGCGAGCCCATTGACTTTGGCTCCTGGTTTTAAACCGATTGCGTCGGCAGCTACTTCGAGCCGGATCCATTCTCCAGTCTTAGGCACGCGCCCCATCTTCAAATTGCTCGCATTGTTGCGTCCGTTGCCGTGTCCGCGATCTGCGCCCCAATAAGCGCGGTGTTCCCACGAGCCATCGTTGAACTGAAGCTGAATCGTCTTGGGACGGTTGTTGGGATCGAGAAAGACGTAGGTGTAGAGTTTATCACCCTGACTGATCTCCAGAGGCTCCTTTGCTCCCGTGAAGAAATGCTGGCTGAGGCTTTCAGATGCTGTTCGCACAAAGGCTTTGCGCCCTGCGTGGTTCACCGACTTCCAGGAATCTTTGCCTTCATTGCCATCCCGTTTCGCTCCCTTGGGAAGTTCATCGTCAAACCAGACCGTGTCTTTGCTAGCGAGCTCGCCGAGTGTTTCGCCTGCACGCGCGTCTTTGTAATCTATGCTCTTATAGATTGCGGTGACTTTGTTTCGAACGTCTTTCAGTTCCTGGTCTAGCGCTGACTTCTCGGCTGCCTGTGTTGCTGTTGGCACCTTGATACTTGGAGGAGGGAGGTTCACATTTCCGTCCATGGCTTTCTCCGTGAGGCTGTAGAAGTAGGAGAAGAGTTGATAGAACTCTTTCTGCGAAATAGGATCAAATTTGTGATCGTGGCAGGCTGCGCAGCCGGAAGTTAGCCCCATCCATACGGTGGACGTTGTCTCCACGCGATCCACGGCATAGCGCACGTAGTATTCTTCATCGATGGACCCACCTTCACTAGTCGTGACGTTGCACCGATTGAAACCTGTGGCGACGCGTTGTTCGAGAGAAGGTTCGGGTAATAGGTCGCCTGCCAACTGCTCCACGGTGAACTCATCAAAAGGCTGGTTGTTGTTGAAGGCGTCAATGACCCAATCGCGGTATGGCCAGATGGTGCGTTCGTTATCGAGATGCAGGCCGTGAGTGTCGGCATAACGAGCGGCGTCTAACCAATGGCGTGCCATGTGTTCGCCGTATTTTTTGGAACGCAAGAGGCGATCAACAACGTGTTCGTAGGCCTGTCCAGAATCATCAGCCAGGAAGGCATTGATTTCTTCAACGGTAGGAGGGAGTCCGGTCAGATCGAGTGTGACGCGTCGGATCAGTGTTTCCTTGTCGGCTTCGCGTTCGGGTGTGAGTTGAGCGCTATGTAAAGACTCATGGATAAACGCATCGATTTGATTGGCTTGATTCCAGGAGCTGGGTGTTTTTGGAACGACGGGTTGTTTAGGTGCTTCGAAAGCCCAGTGACCACCCCACTCCGCTCCTTCGTCGATCCATCGCTTAATTCGGGCGATTTCCTCTGGCGAGACCGTCTTTCCCGAATCGGGAGGCGGCATCAGTTCGTCGGAATCAGTCGACTGCAAGCGCTCAAGGATACTGCTAGCCCCACTTTCGCCTGGAACGATTGCATG
>Ga0055584_100007797_pt1 | contig 10489 bp, 10 predicted proteins | sample OSDHelmetaG_FD_58716 | JGI IMG/M metagenome (GOLD analysis project Ga0055584, IMG submission 58716) | Pelagic marine sediment microbial communities from the LTER site Helgoland, North Sea, for post-phytoplankton bloom and carbon turnover... | ecosystem: Environmental > Aquatic > Marine >...
AAATAACAATGGATTTTATGTCTAATCCGTTGGCTACATGCATGAGCAAACTATCAGGACCAATGAAAAAGTTGACTTGGGAAAGAAGAGCGGCAGATTCCCGCATGGTGTGCTTTCCCGCAAAGCGTATTACTTTTTCGAGTACCGGTTCCTTGTCATCACCGAGTTGGATAATGGAGAAATCCGAGTGGATCGAATCGATAAGCCCAACCCAATGATCAAGGGGCCAGTTTTTGACAGTTTCTTTACTACGCGTGCAAATTGCAATGACCGGCTTTGTGCATACACCTATCATTTGCTTCGCCCATTTTCTTTCCTCTTCGGATAGATAAAACTTGGCTCGATACTCGTAGTCATCAATACCTATACGGCCGAGGTTGTGGGATATGATGTTTTCTTTTTTCTCTTTGCGGGCAATCAGTTCCCAATAGGAGGAATCGAAGGAATAAAAGCTTTCTTTGCAATTTATCGAATCGATCGAAGGTTCGAACCGAATAAGCTCCGGATGGGGTGTGATGCAATTGATCTTCAAGTGCGAATACCTATTTTTAATACAGCGGATCACGTTTGCGGTGATCAATGCATCTCCGGGAGCTCCCAATCGATCGATGACGGTAAGCCAACTCTTTGATTTGTTCAGGAATGAGAGTTTGCGCTTGAGGTTGCCATTTTTCCACCACCTGTATTTAGACCAAAGCTTGAGCGGGTAAGAACCGTGGAAAGGATATAGAAGGTGCTTGAGCCGGTTGCATCCTCCGGGGATTTCCCCGATTGAAGTCATACTTGTCTAAGGTATTGTTCGAGTGTGTGGTTTTTTTTGATGATTTCAGAAAGATTATTCATTTAACTTCAAAAGTTCGCTCTGTTCTTAAACAGAATCAACCCGACTTCGCCTTCCCTCCCTATGGCAGGCATCGGTTGGGATGAGTGAACAATACTAAAGTCAAGAGAGTGCATGTACTTTTCGATTTGGGAAAGCCCGCCCCCCCCTTCATGCCAGCTATGCCCCTCCAAAAGTAAAAATTTGGATGCCGTTAGCAAGTTTTGGAAATCGTTCAAGAATCCCCATTCCGAGCCTTCGATGTCACACTTGATCAAGTCATAAGGTGGTTCGAGTTTTTTAACTAATTCCGCTTCGGTCAAATTTTGGACTTGGATGGCTTTTTCTGATTCGGATAAGGAATATCTCGAGCCGGCCATGTGAGATCGATCGTAGAATGGACTGCTTTCGGAATCCGCAAGACCAATGGCACTTTGTAGGTAAGAAAACCTTCCGCCTAGTATTTCTTGGTTTGCGAGATTGCGTAGGGATCGGGCACATCTTGGAGATGGTTCGATCATGAGAGAGGTAAGTTCAATTTCGGGACGTTTGGACTGAAGCCAAAGGCTGAAATACCCGTAGTGTGCTCCAATGTCCAGAATGCGGGAGATTGGTTCGTTTGGTATGAATTCCAAATATTCCTGTTTGATGAAAATCTCGGAAAAAGAATCGTAAGAGTCTTTTTCCAACAAATTCGCCCAATATCCCGATTCAAGGGGAATGGAATGCCCCAACTCATGAAAGTATTTGTGCTTCAGGTGGAAAAGCAATTTGTTACGGACAAAACCAATGCCCAAAAGCAAATCTATCATTAGAAGTTAAGTAAGTATAAAATCATGAAAGCGCGGAACTTGGGAGGATTTTGAAATCAGGTGTTGAATTCTCTTTGCCTGATCAATCGATACAGAAAGCTGTTCTTCGTATGAATGCATAATGTCGACGAGAGAAGCCTTGAGCTTGTCGGTCGATCTTTCGTCAATCAGGTAGCCGCATCCGTTGTCCTTGCAAAATCGATGGGCTTCCATGACGTCGGGACCATAGACAATGGTTGGCCTGCCACTCGCTAATAATTCAGGCAGCTTGGTGGGAATTGAGAAACAATATTCATCGGCAAGATCGGAATCAAAAGCAGATGGAACGACAAAAACATGATGCTCTTGCATTATTTCAAAACGTTGGGCGGCAGGAGCTTCGCCGTGATGAACGACCGATTCTCCATCTATTTCAGCGGTAAGAAAATCGGAAGGAACCCTTTGACCGTAAAGATTGAAAACAAGGGGATGACCATTCCTGTTCAGTTCGGTGACAGCGTTGCACAAGTCGTTGATCGCCCCGTTGTGCAAGTGCGAGAAGAGGCTTCCCAGGAATAGAATCTTGAAGGGGTTTGCTGTATTGAAACTGAAATTCTCGAGCGGAGGCAAAGGCAGGTGTTTGGGATCGGCATAATTATGAAAAACCTCGAATTCCCAATCGAATTTTTTTTCGTATGCGTCTTTCATGTTATGCCCGATGCAAGCCCGTTTGTATGATGACTTCAAAATGGATTTGAATTCCAATGAATTAAAAAACAAAGACGAATGGTCAGCGATATGTACGATATGCCTGCACTTTTTTTTGGTCGATACCCATGAGGCAAAACGAACATTTTCGAGCGAATAAAAAAAAGAATACACGATGTCGAATTTACCTCGTAGGAAAAGAAAAAGCCAAAGCTTTGAATATTTCCCTCTCCATTCGGGAATTAAGCCGAGCAAAAAAAGGAAAAGAGATTTCTTCGATTTGTGATAAGGACAATGGGCATGGAGAAAACCTTTTTTTTTGGCCTCTTTCTTAAAGGAAGCGTCGGTAAATACGACTGAACAATTCAACCCGGATATAAAAGTTGAGAGAGTCACCCCAAAACCATTCGGCGTCCCCGGAGGGGTTTCCGTAACGAGTAGAACTTTTTTTGGCGGGGACAAATCTTAGCTAATGAATTTGGATATGTCTATCAGCCAGTATTCAATCAGTTGCAACTCACGTGAGTCCACGACATCAATTTTTTCTAACGAGGTATATGCGTTGACAAGATTATCACTGATCGAGCAATTTTGCTTGATCTCACTATCAAGTACCGAAACGATCTCCTCAGTACGTTGGTACATGGAAATCTCGGATTCAAAATCCGACATTATATTGTGATCGTTCCGTTCCTGATAGGAAGTTGACGGATAAAAACCAAAACATATCTCCGAACGATTCAGGATCAATTGAGCGACATAGCTTCTGAGAATATCAGTAAAGCGGAAACTTACGGTTGCTGGTAAATATAGAAGGGGGAATATGCTTTTGTGCATCCACAAAGTATTTTGCGAATTAAAAGAGCATAAGTTGTTTTTGCCAAAAATTATGGGGTGGTTGTTAATAAAAGTCGGTGTCTTTTTGAAAATCAAACGATGTATGGCATCAATGTCAGGGTCACCGTCAACCATGCATTGCCACAGAGCTATCGGTTTTATCCCCTTGGACGGCAGTACCTCATCTGCCGTTATCACTGAGTTTTCGAGTGTTAACTTGTCTAAAGGGAATCCACGCGGCCAAAATGGATTGTTTGACTTAGAAAAATGCGTATAGACGTTTTTATATGTCAATTCCTGTTGATCTTCAAGATATAGGATTTCCGTCTCATTATTAATCAATTCCAACCATCTTTCCTGGTAAGGAAAATTATCGTCGTCGGTATCGATAATCATGGATGCATTATTTTTCAATGCATACAGATAACCTATGTTTTTTCTTGTGTAGTGATTTTCAAGAAGGCATTTTGAAATTTCAAAGTCTCCTTTTTTTTGATCGTCGATACTAATGAAATCGCAATCTTTGTGTTTCCAATCACTAGGAGTCTTGTTGTCGCCAACAACGACTACATTGCTTTCAGTTAGTTCAGCCCATTTCCCTATATTCGTATGAGGCGGATTAATCGTCGTCAGGACAACGGTCGTTTTGTTTTTCTCGCTCAACTGAATTCGCTTAGTTTAATGGGATGAATGTAAGATATTTCTTCGGAAAACAGATCACTTATTTTTTCGATTTTTCCTTCTGCTTTGGAAATTGCCTTTTTGGCATCGATTGGGTTCCATAATTCTCTGCCCATCAATCCGTGATCGCGTTCTTGGGTGATGTGGTCGCAGGAAAGTACCATTGATGTTGCGATAGCGGTGTCCACCCACAGGTTCATCGAGGCAAAAATACCACAAAGGTGACAAAATAACTTCAGGTTTCCTTTTGGGATTACGATTAGGTCGGAATACCCTTCGATGAGAGGAAAATGAACATATCTTTGCAATCCATAATTGAATAGGTGTTTTATCCCGCTTATAATTCTTTTTAGGGAAACGGTTTTGTCATGAATCCCCTGTAAATTATGGATGCCCAAGTTCCTGTAATACAATCCATGTTTTTTATATTTTTCGAGTAATTCTGCTCTATCAGGTAAAAATTGTTTGATGGGAATGGGGTTTTTGTCGTCGGGGAAGGAGAGGCAATCTTCGAATTTATGCCATGCAAAGGAATGTTCCCAGATCGGGTTTAAGTATTTTATATAGGCTGATTCTTCGCAATTGAGTTTCTCAATGATGTTCTCTTCATTCAATTGCGGATTGAGTATAAGGTCATCTGCGCAAAAAACATAGTAGTCAAAATCTTTTGGAAGATGAAAATATGCTTGAGCAAAATATCCCTGGAAATGAATAGAGGTTTCGTAAATCGGAATAATATCGCTGTTTTCCTTCCAGTCACTGAAAGGCGAAAGAAAGCGTATCGTTGCAAATCGTTCCTTGTATATTCTAAGCAGTTTTGGAATGTTTTTTTCAAATTGATGGTTGAAGACGAATGACAGGCATACCTTTGAGGATCTCATGTTGTTCTTTTGGCTTGTGCCACAACAATCTGCTTAATGGTGTCCGATAAGGAATTCTCGATTTTAAACTCAGGGTAATGCTCGTTGATCTTAGTCAAATCGCTATAGTAACAGATATGATCGCCTATTCGATTTTCATCCGAGTACTCGTAACTTTGTTTATTTCCAGAATACCCTTCGCAAATTTCAAAGGCTTCAAGGATTGAGCAACTGTTTTTCTTCCCTCCTCCTAGGTTATAAACTTCGGCTCGTCTTGGATTTTTCAAAAAACAGTCGATGAAACGAGCAACGTCCTCGGAATGGATGTTATCCCGGACTTGTTTACCTTTGTAACCAAAAATCGTGTATTTGCGTTTATGAAGATTGCATTTTACGAGGAAACTAAGAAATCCATGAAGTTCTACGCCCGAATGAGATGGTCCGGTAAGGCATCCACCCCGCAGGCAGCAGGTTGGCATGTTGAAATAGCGTCCGTATTCCTGCACCATTACGTCGGCAGCCACCTTGGACGCTCCGAACAACGAATGCTTGCATTGATCGATGGAAAACGTTTCGGGAATACCATTGGCATAGGTAGGATCTGCGTATTCCCAACGCGTATCGAGTTCTTTCATCTCGATTGAATTGGGTCCGTCTCCATAGACCTTGTTCGTGGACATATGAACGAATGGAGATTCGGGGCACGCTTGTCTTGCTGACTCGAGCAGATTGAGTGTCCCGGTTGCGTTGACGTCGAAGTCATCAAAGGGGATGGACGCCGCTTTGTCATGAGATGGCTGGGCGGCGGTGTGAACGATGGCATCCGGTTTGAGGCTGTTCAAGATCTCAAGTACTTTGCTTCGGTTCCTGATGTCCAATTCATGGTGGTTGAAAGAGGGGAGGGTGTCCCGTAGTTCCTTGAGCCGCCAAGAAGTATCGCCCTGAGGACCAAAGAATACTGCCCGCTGGTTGTTGTCGATGCCATGAATGACATGACCCTGGTGAGAGAAATAGGAGCAAACTTCGGAACCAATCAAACCGGAGGAACCGGTGACAAGAATTTTCATTGTTTGGACAAAGGTACGTTAATGAACGACGAAAAAAAAGTCTCTAAATAATCTTTGAAGCTCGCACAAAATTTTATGATTTCCCCAACTTTTCATTAAGAAAAATACAATCAACTTGAAGTAATCTTTTCGTTTCGTTATGCGAGAAAGCATTTTGAACATGAATTGGGTGGAAGTGCAGGCTTTTGAGATGTTTGAGCCAATCGCAGAATAGAAATTCATCATCGTAAAGAGCCTCCAAGCCCATTTCCAACTGCAAGATGGAAATTCGACTCAATGAATCATTTGCACCTGTGAACACTTTCTTCTCAAAACCCTGAACATCTACTTTGGCAAAGATCTTTCCTTTAAGATCGGGACGGTTTTGCAGGAAGTCATCAATCGTTTTTACGTCCACGTTTTCTTCATTTATTATTTTGGATTCAGGAAACGCTTCAATGTGAGAATTGAGAATCTTACTAAGGGAACTGCTTTCGTTATTTTTACTAACGTTTATTGAACTTTGCCCTGTTGTATCGCCCAGGGCAAAATTTTGGCATTCCCAATTTGGGAATTCGCTACATCTTGACTTGAGAATTCGATATGAACCTGACAAAGGTTCGAATGAAACGATCTTTGAGTCGTAACCTTCGTCAATAAGTTGCGAAGCCCAATTTCCTGTACTTGCACCCACGTCGAGGGTTAAGTTGATCTTGCGATCGCTCAAAATTTTGGCCAACAACCCAAAATAAGTATCCGTCGCTTCAACGGAGCGGTAGTTCGGATTGATTCTTTTAACTTCAAGATTGAAATGACTTAAAATCTTCTTGGTGAGATTCTTCATTTAGTTTCTTGAAAATTCAGAAATGCCTCTCAAATACCAATCGTGGTATTTGCCAATCATATCAGATTCGTTGAACAACTTTTGGGCCTTGTAAAGCGACCGTTCAGCCAAATCATAAAGCTTTTGATCATCAAGAATAACCTCTTTGATTGCAGAAACAAAATTTTCCGGATGATTGGGGAGAATCCGTCCGTCAACTTGATCGGTTATTTGCTCGGGAATTCCACCAACGTCAGATGCAATCACGGGAGTTCCGCAGGACATTGCCTCCAAAATGACACTAGGATAAGTGTCGGCTTTGCTGGGATGCAGGTAAATGTCTGATGCCTGATATACTTCGGCTATGTCGTGTTTGTCCTGCAACCAACCAAGTTTTTTCAAGCATACATTATTGTATGAAGTGGACTTGCCATCTTCGCCCATGATTAGAAAAGTGATGTTTTTGGATATTCGTGAATTGGCTAGAATCTGAACTATATCCTCAACTATACTGTAATTTTTCCATGGGTTATGACTAGGTGAATTACATGAAAAGGAGATTACAAAGTCCCTTTCCGGTATGTTCAGTTTCTTTCGAACCTTAATTTTTTCTGCCGATTTGAAGATGTTTTGATTCACCCCATTGGGTATAACTGTGATTGACTTGATTGCCGGAGATAAGATCGATTGTCTGACATGTTTCGCAAGCCAATTGGAAGGCGTTGCGATATGTATCTTTGATGTTGAGTATAACTTTTTCTTTAAAGCCAAATTCGATCTTGTGCCATCTCTCTGTAAGTTGATGGGAATATCCAGGTGGGGGCAGTTTCCGCAAGTTTTTTTCCAACGTTCGCAATCAAAGAAATGACAGCAATGACCTGTGAATGCCCAGCAATCATGTAAGGTTAGGAAAAATGGAAATTTGTTGGAGTAATAGGGCAATTTCCTTAAATCAAAAAACTCGCTGTGCAGATTGTGTGCGTGTATTAGATCAGGTTCGAAGTCGGCAATTTCCACCAAGTGTTTTGTCCCGGGGAAATCAAAGTCTTCTTTCCCCCTTGCATTTCGAAATAATCTTATTGGTTCAGAAACTTTTGAAAGTAAACGGAAGAAGTTTGGGAGCAGTGAATAGTTTTTGTCTAGAGAGATTTGACTCAATTTTTGAAAAAAATTAAAGAATCCGTTCCGATATTGATTATTGTTAATTAGGTGAATACTGTCGGTGGATATATTGGACTCCCTCGTAATTATTCTTGAGATGTGTCCTTGCTTTTTGAAGGTATTACATAAGTTCCAAGCAATTTGATTAGCACCGCCACCTCCAATCTCTGCATTAAGGGTTAAGATCTTCAGTTTGAAATGATTCGATGAACTAATTTTTGAATCCCTGAAAAGTTTCTGTTTCCAATTGCGTTGGTAATCTTCGTTCCAACTTGCCAACGGTATTTAATACTTGTTCAACCGAAATCATGGAAAGGCATGCTCTATCTAAGTGACACCCGTTGTTTTGCCAGCATGGTGAACAGGGTAATTCAACCTCGATGTTTTCATTGCAGGGATACCCTGATTGCCATGCTTTTTCACGTCCGCCATATATAATCACCGAGCGTTTATTAACCGCCCGGGCTAAATGCATCAGAAACCCTACTTGACCTAAAAAGAACACCGAGTGAGCTAACATAGAGGCTGATTCACAGATGGATAATGAAGTGCCGTCAATTGTGTTTTTTAAGCGTGCTTCTTCTGGCGTTCCCAACTGTATAATGTCATATTTGTAACTCAATGCATCTATAACACTTTCCATCCGAGTTTCATCCCACTGTTTGTTTCGCATGGGTGTTGATGATTTCGTTTGTGTACTTTGGACGCATATGAAACTTCTCTTTGGTTTAATCGACATAACACCGGTATTACCATACCAGTAGGGACGAATTTTTACTTCACCACTAACACCTCCCCTTTGCATGATTTCGGCAATAATATGCTTTTGCGGCGGATTGACTCTGTCAGTATCACCAATCCATTCACCGTAAGAGAGCAAAGTTGAGGGTTTTCTTAGTTTTTCTAGAAGCTTGAGCGTTTTCCAATCGTCTTCAACAATTTTCAAACCGTATGGGTTATTTGTAAACAACTCAGGGTAGTGAGAAAGTATCCAGCAGTTAGTTATCCCTCTCAAAGCAAGTTCGTGAAAAAGTGCAGTGCATAAAAGGTGATCCCCCAAACCTCCTCCAAAATGAAATGCTCTCGTCGGAATTCCATATTGAGCGAGACACTTTAAACCCCATAACAAGTGTGAACTTTTAGCCTTAAGCCCAACAGGCTCTTTTTCACTAATTTGTCTTTGAAAGGAATACTTAATTGATCGCCTTACTGCAGAATAGATTGGTTAAACTACGATCCTCTTTTTTATATTTATTGAGAATTTCTTTCTTCGAAATAATCGGTGAATCAGGAAATGCAAGATTTCTAAACTTGTAACCCGAAGATATAAAAAAGTCTAAAACTTGTTCACCTTCTATGTCAAAAAAGGACATTTCATAAGGATGATACTCGATGATAAAATCTATAGCCAATTTTTGTAGATTTTCTTGGCCAAGCCCCTGTAGTGCCAGTAGCTCTGCACCTTCGATATCGATCTTTATTAGTGATGGTGAGTACTCATCTAGAAAAGTGGAGAGAGTAACGACTTCGGTGATGGCAAAATTATTGGAATTAGAGTTTTCAATAATTTTATGGTTACCCTCGTTCTCTGTTGAAAAGAAAAGTTTTGTTTCTCCAGGATAACTTCCACATGCTTGATTAAAAAGTTTTATATTTTTGTAATTATTTCTTTTTATATTTCTTTGCAGTACTTGAAATATTTCAGGGTGAGGTTCAAAGCTTAAAACTTTTCCTTCGGGACCAACGGACCTGACAAATTCTAATGAAAAATACCCAATATTTGCGCCTATATCCCATACAGTTTGACCTCTTTTTAGGTGGCTCCTTACGAAAATAGTGGTTTCCTGCTCATAAATTTTATCTCTTTTGAGTGTGGAGATATTAGGATTCTCAAAAATTTCAATTGTATGGTTCTGTGCATTTACTAGATTATGTGGAGAAAAAAAGTTTTGAAACTTTCCCAAAATATCGAAATCTCTTGCAAACTTTCTCAAGAAATTTGGAAAAAAAGGAATGAGGATTTTAATCATTAAAATTGAGATTTTAAACGACCCAATTTAATTCTAGTTAAATTAATGATATATTTAAGGCAAAGAATAGTAATATGGCGATTTCTCACATGAAGTCCTAATAGGAAAATTGTTGTTTTGATTAATTTCGGACCGTTCGTCGCAACATTTAGAAGCAAATAATCAACATGATGATTAATTCGATTTGCAACTAGTTTCTTATATTTGAAAGGAATTAGTTTTGCTGTTTCATCCATGGTTTCAATTAATTTTCTACATTTTAAACTGTCATGGAGGGATTCCCAGACCCCTTCGCTATCTTCCCTTTTATTTCCAGTGTTATCTGGTAAAACATGAATTTCACCTTTTAGGGCGAGTAAAACTGTCATGGTATAATCTCCTGCATAAATACTTTTATTAGCGAGAAGGTGCAATTTTGGTTTTAGGATGTCTGTTCTGAAAACCATAGTTAGTGTTTGAACAGGTGACCAATTCGAATTTAACACCGACACAAGATCATGTTTTATGATTTTTGTATGATTTGGAAAAAGCGTTTTTTTTACAGCATTATTGTAGATTGCATTAAATCTTGTAGCACAGCAACTAACATCAGGATTTGCTTCTAAATAATCAACTTGTTTTTGGAGTTTGTATGGGTCGGTCCAATAGTCATCACCTTCTAAGTATGAAATGTATTTTGTTTTTGGAGTGGAGATTAATTCGATGAAGTTTTTTGCAGGTCCAACATTACTT
>Ga0055584_100007798_pt1 | contig 10489 bp, 9 predicted proteins | sample OSDHelmetaG_FD_58716 | JGI IMG/M metagenome (GOLD analysis project Ga0055584, IMG submission 58716) | Pelagic marine sediment microbial communities from the LTER site Helgoland, North Sea, for post-phytoplankton bloom and carbon turnover... | ecosystem: Environmental > Aquatic > Marine >...
GCAGTATCTCAGGTAGCCCCATTGGTCTATTTGAGACCTCTAAAATGTCTAATACGGCCTTTTGTTTCATTTTTTTATCCATAATCGGCCAATAATATACTAATACGGCCAAATTAACAAGCTAGCAAAGGCCATCCTTACTTTGTTAATCCTTTAGTACTACATAAATGACTTGGCACAAATTAAACCGGCTAAAAACCAATAAAATGAACTTATGGTGGTTTACTACGGTCTTTAATCCTTTATTATGCAGCCATGAAAATTATGTCATTCTGCCGAACCGTACACGCCTGGGGCGGGTTCATTTTAGCGTTGCTTATTCTGCTTATTTCACTTACTGGTTCTGTACTGGTTTGGAAAAAAGAGTACTTATGGCTCACCATCCCTGAGTCGAGAGCATCTGCCGAGATAACCCCCGAGCTAGCTGCCACCGTTACCGATGCCGCTCAGTCCCATTTTGGACTCGATGTATTACTCTTGCAGTTTGGGCATGAAAACCTAGGGTTACACAAAGTATATATGCCCGACAGTCAATACGCCTTGCTAGATAGCACGGGAACAATCATTGACCAGTGGTATTTAAACGACCGACCAGAAGAATGGTTGTACGACCTGCATCACCGGTTGCTACTGGGTAACACCGGCCTAACGGTTGCCGGTTTATCTGCTATAGCGATGTTACTATTGGTGTTTGTCGGTTTAATTGCCTGGTGGCCAAGCCGAAAATCGTTCAATTGGCGATTATGGATTAGTGGCTGGCCGCGAATTAAGCTATTAGCTACTCACCGCAACATTGGCGTGGTGGCTGCCCTACCCACATGTGTTTTACTACTAACCGGGGTTGTACTTAGTTTTCCGTTCCAGGCACAGGAATTACTGTTAGCGGACTACCACTATTCACAAGAGTATAGTGATTTGTATACCGTTGGACTTGATGAGTTAAGTGGCACCGAAAACGGTGAGCGACTCGCTGCTTTTCAACGCGCTCAAGCAAGCTTTCCTGAGGGCGCCATACGCTCCGTAGAGCCACCGTCAAGAATGTCGGGGTATCGGCTAATTGGTATGCAGCAAAATGCGAATGAATGGCACCAAAGTGGATTAAGTAGGGTATATATAGCCCCAGATACTGGTTACATGGATATGCGGCTGAACGCCGCCAGCTTGTCGATAGTCGAGCAGTTATACAACCTGAGTTATCCATTACATACAGCAAAGGCGGATCGCTTATGGTACCGAATCGTTGTATTTATATTCGGCATTGCAATGTGCCTACTGAGTTTTTTGGGCTGTGTAAGTTTTGTTAAAAAGCTTACTAATGCGACGGAAAACTAAGAAGCCTAGCTAAAGTGCGCAAATGCTCGTACAGCGGCGGGCCGTTCAAACATGCGATCACGATAGTCAAGATACGCCTGTGGTACGTCTATCTTGAATCGAAAGGCCCAGTGGACTGTATGTGCTAGCAGGCAATCAGCAAAGGTAAAGGAATTGCCTAGCGCGTACTCACTTAATGGGTGTAATTTTTGAAACGCCTTTACGGCCTTGTTGAACTCCCACTTGGCAGTATCGAACATAGCTTCTATACGTTGGTCTTCTGGCAGTGCAAATCGATGCTTACCGGTAGACCACAACGGCTGCTCCAATTCGGACAATACGAAATAACTAAATTCATCGTATTTTGCACGAGCCTGCGCACCTTGCGGAATAAAACGGCCATTAGCTAGTGCATCTATATAATTAACGATTGCTGCGCTTTCCGTGAGCACGAAGTCATCGTGCTTTAATGTCGGCACCTTACCCTGAGAATTGAGTGCAACATAATCAGAATGCTGCGACCCGCCAGTCTCATCAGACTGAAACTTTAGTTCGACATAGTCAAAGTCCAGGCCCGATTCTTCAAGTGCCCATAGGCACCGCAGCGACCGTGAAGGCCCAAAACCGTATAGTGTTAATGACATTAATCCACCCTCTATTAATCAAGCCGACATGATATAGACGACCGGCTTGTTAAAACAAGTACGTAATTTAATGTTTGAGTAGAGTCTAACCCACTTAAGCATCCGTACTTACTGTATTATGCGCGCCATATTGATTAGCAACAGTAAAAATGAAAGTTCCCAATAGAATTAAACCTCTGGTCGAAGACGGACTGGTAGATGAAGTGATTAGTCGCTTGATGAGTGGCAAAGAAGCAGATGTGTTTGTGGTCCACTCATTCGGTGAGATTCGCTGTGCCAAAGTTTATAAAGAATCACTTCAAAGAGGGTTTAAACAAGCGGTGCAGTATCAGGAAGGCCGTAAAGTAAAAAATACTCGCCGGGCTCGCGCTATGGAGCGCGGCTCATCTTATGGCCGCAAGCAGCAGGAGGAGGTCTGGCAGACGGCTGAGGTTGATGCACTAGTCAAACTTGCCAAGACCGACGTTCGAGTTCCGGAAACCTTCGGATGCTTCGAAGGCGTATTGCTGATGGAGCTGATCACCGATGCAGAAGGCCACGTGGCGCCGCGATTGGCGGATGTATCAATGACGGCTGAAGAAGCGATTCAAGGCCATGCGACGGTGATGGAATACGTAAAGAAAATGCTATGTGTTGGTATGGTCCATGGTGACTTATCAGAATTCAATGTGTTGGTAGACGAACTCGGGCCGGTAATCATTGACCTGCCGCAGGCGGTGGATGCATCGGCGAACAATCAAGCCGAAGAGATGTTGATTCGCGACGTGCGAAATATTAATAATTACTATGGGCAGTTTGCTCCGCAACTTTTACAAAATCGATCTGGCCATGAAATGTGGGAACTCTACGAGAGGGCTGAGCTATACGAAGACACACTCCTTACCGGAATTCATGCAGAAGATACGCACCAAGCTGATGTAGATGGTGTGGTGAGTGAAATTAAATCGGTACTTGCCGAAGAAGCGAAGCGTCAAGAAAGACTTCGTGAGGCAGAGAGTTAGGCTAAACCCCGCATGGCCAGTTCATTGCAGTGATGCCTCTACTAGACCCAAACTAGCGCCATACTATGAAACTACTTATTCGAAACTTGGACCGCGCCACAACTCAAGCAGAACTGAAAAAATTATTCGAGCCTGCTGGTGCTGTTCAGTCCTGTTCAATAGTCATGGACAAGGAAACTGGTAAATCGAAAGGCTTTGGCTTTGTAGAAATGCCTAAAGTTGGGGAGGCTAAAGCCGCCATGCAGGCGTTAAATGGGCGCCAAGTTGGCGAGAATAAAATCCGGGTTAAAAAAGCAGAAGTTCGAATAGGTAAGGCACAACCAGAAAACTAGTTATACAGCCCTACTCTATGCCATAGTCCCTGTAGCGCCCCCAAAGAATTGCCGCTGACTAAGTTGGCACCCACTCGCAATCTAGAGTATTTATCCTCTATAGAAACGATTATAGCTATGCTAATCTGAAGTCTGTCCAATCGCTGTACAACGAGAGATTGTAGACGGATTCTCAATTGTAAATGGGGGTGGGCTAGATGTATCGTTTTCTAACACGGTTGGTTGTAGTAACGGGCTTAGTTTTTCAAATTATAAGTGCTGCGATAGTAGTAGCAGATGATTCTGAAGATCACGCTCTGTTAACCGAAGCATTGGACGCTTTCGAAGCAGGCGAATTCGAGGAAGCCATAACTCAACTCGGCGCATTACCGGATGGGTCCACTTACGCAGCATCCGCGGCTATGGTTGCTGGCAGCGCGTTTAACCGAATGAGTTCTCACCGACTGGCGGTTACCATGCTGGGCAAGGCCGAGGAGGCGGGATACGAAGGAGACCAGCTTAATCTGGAAGTGGGTTGGGCATGGCTGGAACTCGGCGAAAGCGCGTTGGCGTCGCTCCGACTGCAAGCATTTTTGGATGCCTACCCAAACCATGCTAAAGCCACTGAATTGTTTGGCCGAGCCTTAGCCGCAGGTGGTGAGATAGAACTGGGCATCGAAATGCTAAATAGAGCAAAAGCCTTAGACCCTGGATTGGCAGATACGGTGTATATGCAACTTGGCGCTCTCGCGTTTCAGTTTGGCAATAGTGAAATTGTAGCGCAACAAATTAGCTTCGCCGCCCAGCAGCAGCAAGATTCCCCAATAGCAGATTATTTGCGCGAACAATTTGCCCAGCCAACTGTAGCGGTAACAGCTTCCAGTGCTTTGGCAGAAAACTATTCCTGGTGGGGCCTTCAGGCTTACAGTGGTTACAACGACAATGCGATTGGGCGTGGACGTAACCAACCGCTGCCTCTAGACATCAGTAATGAGGGAACCGGACTAATTCACGTTGGCGCAAATGCCGGCCATCGTCATGTACTATCGGATCGCAGCGACGTGTATGGCGTATTGAATATAGGTACTGATCAATACTTTGACGTGTCGGATTTAAACAATCTGGTAATAAGGGGCAACGGACAATATCGATACCGACTGGATAACGATGGAGTTATTTCATTCGGTGGTTTTTTTGAAAAGCTAAATGTCGATGGCGATACGGTGCGCGACTCCTGGTCTATTAACGGTGGCTATGACGTTCAAATAGCCGATGACCAATCGATAGATGCGCGCCTCACCTACGGTAAAGAGGACTACGACTTTGACCACATATTTGCGTTTAGAGATCGAGATGGCAACAATTTGAACCTTGCTCTTCGCTATACCAAGCAAATAAGTGACACTTCTGGATTGCAGGCGGGAACTAATATAAGCAGCTACAACGCCAACGGTGACGATTACGATGGAAACAGTTGGGCAGTGTTCGGGCAGTTGAGCCAACGAACAGAAATTGACATAGGGAACAAGCATTTGTCGCCATATATCAGCGTTTATTTTTCGTATAGAAATGCTAATTATGACAACTTAAACAGCTTTGCCGGAACTTCTGGTTTTGAGTTTGAACGAGACGAAACGCAATGGCTGGCCAACCTCGGGGTCAATGTGCCCTTGGATGATAGCTGGAGTGGTTTCGCATAACTTCAGTACCTCGATAACCGATCAAACGTCGACGCTTTTGATTACACTCAAACACTCGTCGTATTTGGCGTAAGCGTAAGCTACTAGGAGGAAATGATGATTTCAAAAGCAACAATTGCAAGTGTATTAGTTAGCGCAGCATCAATTTTACTTCTTAACTTGGCACCATTCCCTGCATACGCTAACGATGCAAGTGTTGGGTGCCAGCACGGCTTCAATTTTTTTGAATGCCCCGGAGGCGTGGCAACAGGTTCTATTACTTTCGGCGATTTTAATGCCGCCACTCTAACTTGGCGCCAGCCAGATGGATCAACCGCATTAGGCGGCAACAACAACACCCTTTTGGCTTGCCCAACACCTAATCAACCGGATGTTAACGTTCCAGATATGGTGGTCGCCCCGCCAACACCAGAACCTGTAGTTGCGCCCCCAGCAGCAATAGTTCCAACCATGATATCCCCAGCAATGATTGAGGCTGTAATGGAAGACTTATCGCCACCGGTGAATTTTCCTATAGTCCGACAGCGCTACTTGCTGAATGCTGATACGACTCTGACTATTGGTACCTGCACATTCGGGAGCGGCGTTTCTGGTGGCGATTCAAAAATAAATAATCGATTACTTAACGGCTTAGGCTGTGACTATAACTACAATACAGAAGCCTTTAACATTAAATTGGACTATTCAGGAGTTCAATTTGAAGAACCTGGCTCTATCCTGGATCAAACAATGACGGGGACCAGTTCCAGCTCCTCCAGACCAGACATCAGAAGAGTACCTCCGGAAATGCTAGACGCGTTCTTTGGGGATGATGTGATTTTAGATGGCTTCGACGATTTTGGCCTTCCCGCTCCGACCCATACCCTGGGTGGCAATGTTAAATTCGGTGATCTGTCTGCAGGATCATTCGGCAGTCTGGTTGAAGGAACAGAGGATGATACGCTTTCTTCAAATAGCGCTGAGCCATCAACTACAACCCCCGCAAATTCGGAAGATCCACTAGCAGCATTCGCTAATTTGTTTGTGATCGAAGAAGAGCCAAAACCAGTAGAGCCAAAACAGAATATGAGAGTTTTCCTGTCGGAGCAAGGAAACGTAGACTTTGAAATTCTCGATCTAAACGATAACGGATTAAGATTCGGCGATACTGGCCGTTCAAGCGTTGGAATCGACGGGTCCGGAAATGCTCAGAACGGCCGTAATTACAATAGTCGGTTTAGACTCAATATTCCTGGCGAAACTGATGGTGGCCTACAATTCGGTGGTAGAGTGCGACTTCGTGATGAAACGGAACCCGCCACTACAAACACGCCCGACGAAATTTCAAGCGCGGAAAATCAAGGTGAAACTGACAGAGCAAACACGTGGCTCGCAGGAGCTACAGCCGCGAAAGCACGATTAGGAAACGCGATTATCGGTGGTAACGAAGTCACCGAGAGTGAAGGAACTCACTTCATAAAGGATACCCGCAATATTTTTCTAAATCCGGCAGCGGTAAACGAATATAAAAACTATGTGGTTACCGAATGGGGTGCCAGTGCCGAAGCACGTGCCAATGATGCTGAAGCTAACGAAGAAGGGGGCTTTTTTCGGGAAGCTGGGTCTTTTGCCTACGGCGTATATTTGGGCAACAGGGCGACGCAATCGTCAACAGAGCGGAACTCCGAACCTGAAGAATTTACCGCCAGCGATTTCAGTGTTAAGGCTTTTGTTTCGACTGACGAGTACCACCGATTCTTGAGGGGTGAAGCGGGCCTTGAATATGGCGCGAGCATTACTTACGGCACAGGTATAGATAAAGCAAGATTGATCGGAGCATTATTGTCCGACGTCGGTAGTATGGGCCCGGGTATGAGTATAGATACAGAGGAACCAGGAAGCATTATCGATGAAACTGAATACGTTAGTGTCATCGAGCTATACTACGATAACCTAGAACGTAAAAATAAAGAGAACGGAAATGATGAAGCTACCGCTAACGCACTTATGCTTTCAGTAGAAGAGCAAGCTGCTGATGTCCAAAGAGATGCTAGCAATGTCATACCCGGTAACGACCTCTCGTTCCTAACGCTGCCGGACGATTCTCCTGGCGTAAGAGCATTTAGCGAGGCAATGCAACGAAACTATCTATTTGCTGCAGCGATATGCTTAGACTTCAATATATATTCATCCTAAATGACTTGATGGCTATACATTTAGGTGGCATGAGTGTAGACCTGAGCCTGGATGCTGCCAGTCGACTGGCCCTGTTTATCAACATCACTACCATGATCGCTCAGACTATGGCGGAAACCTCTCCTGATACTGATGCATCGACTGCACCTAAAACAAAGGTAGAAGATATAAACGATATAGATGTACACAGTGTAAGAAACGAAGTTCAAGGGATGATGGCGCTTAGTCAGCTGACGAATAAGGCTCCCCTTCAAATTGCCGCACAATAAAGAGCTGAATTTGGTTAATCGAGAACGTCGAAAATAAATCTATATTATCCAACCAAATCCGGAGCAGAAACCATGCAGTCAATACTCAAACTAATTTTAACCAGCCTTCTCTTTTCAGCAGTAACTGCGTGCTCCATAACAGCGACGCAAGACACACTTAACGTTGCTGCAATCGAGAACGCCGAAATCCGTAATCTTAATCACCCTGAGGCCACTGTATTTGCTGCAGGCCAGCCAACACAGGAGCAACTAGCCACACTTGGCAACTCGGGTATTAAGCACGTCGTTAGTTTACGTCCTGCAAGTGAGCTTGATTGGAACGAACAAGAATATGTTGAATCGCTGGATGGAGTGACTTATCACAACATTCCGATTGACAGCAAAGCTGGCGATATTAATCCCATAAACGCCGCGACCCTGCAGTCGCTACTAAAATCACTTGGCAATGAACCTGTGCTGGTGCATTGCGGCAGTAGTAATCGCGTGGGCGCGCTAGCCGCTATATCGGCAGCACAAGAAAACGGAACCAGCGCCGATGCCGCGGTTGAAGAAGGTAAACGTTGGGGCTTAACTGGACTCGAACCCGCGGTTCGAGAAGTATTAGGCGAATAACACTAGGAACATCGTTTCCTCGCAAATACTGAAAACCCTAGGCGGGGGCAGGCATTCGTTGTCTGCCCCCTTTTTTCGTTACTCCAATTCGGGAAACGGAGGCACTGATCGGAGATAAGCGATCATGGCTTTCATATCTTCTTCATTGATATTTTTATAGTAAGGAAAGCCCATCATTTTGACTAATTCGCGGCCATCCCGACTAACCCCATCGGTAATTGCGCGCTTAATTTCGTCATCGGACCATTCCCCAATTCCCGCAGCCGGATGAGGAGTAATATTCAATGAAACTCCAGTCACAACACCAAACACATTCGGCAAAACGCGCCCACCAGCATTCAAACGACTAAAATCAATACGTCCTTCGCTCATCGGTGTGTGGCACTCAGTGCAATGGCCTAGGGTATGGGTAACGTAGCGCCCATAGGCTAGCAGATCATCTTTACTTACTTCCGGAACACTCTCAACTTTTGGCCCGTAATTTGGTGGCAACGGAATACTATATTCTGATTTTGGTACGACATTACTAATGGGCTCAACGGTCCGCAAATAAGCGACAATCGACTGAACATCGTAATCAGACATGGTTGCATAAAACGGACTCGGCATAGGCGGACCGATTAAGCTTCCGTCGGGCCTTAGCCCATCGCGTATAGCCGTTATAATTTCTTCGTCTGTCCAACTGCCTATTCCGGTTTCAATATCCATGGTGATATTAGGGGCATAGGCGTTCAGGCCCTCTTCTTTAATCGTGAAAGCCCCTGCATAGGCCATACCTTCAACGGCTGAACCGGTATTATCTGGATCCCGAGGTGTATGACAATTTCCACAGGCAACAATACTTTCCATCAGGTAGGTACCACGTGCCAGCATTGCTTCATCAGCAGCGAGCACCAAAGCACCATGCATTGACCCTATCAATAAAAATACGCTCAATATTCGTCTTGTCATTTTTATCTTATCCAATTTGGTACGCGAGTTTATAGTTCCTGATTTCTCACCAGGAACCAACTCTTTAGAAGAGAGTACTAGTTTAAATAATAAACGCTATATGTAAAAGCTAAGCACTTAATTCGGCTCTTACAATCTCTGGTGTAAGCGGTAAATGGCGAATGCGCTTACCGGTCAAACCCAACAATGCATTCGCTATCGCAGGCCCGATCATCGCGAGCCCAAGCTCTCCACAGCCTGAAGACGGATGTTCCGTTAGCAATATCTTGCAATCAAGCTCAGGCACCTCGGACATTCTCAAGATCGGATAAGTATTGAAATTAGCTTGCTGAACCACGCCACCCTCAATGGTAATCCGCTCTTTAAGCACAGAACTTAGCCCAAAAATAACATTCCCCTCTAACTGAGCGGTAGCATTTTTTGGCGCAACAATTTGACCCGCCTCACCAACAGCCCATACTTTATGCACAGTGATCTTACCTGTACTCGGCTCTACTGATATCTCGACGACTCCTGCAGAAAGCGAACGACTGTAGCCCGAAATAGCGACGCCTCTAGCCCTGCCCTCAGGAATATCTGCTTCGCCCCAGTTTGACATAGCCTTTAACTCATTTAGCACATTGCTCATACGAGGATTATCGTGGCAAAGCTGCAATCTATATTCCATCGGATCTTGCCCAAGATGCTCGGCTAATTCATCCACAAAGCATTCCACCGCAAACTTGGTATAACTAGTACCAACACCCCGCCAGGCACACACTCTTGAGCCTCGCTCCTGCACCACATGCTCGGCCTGGTGGTTCGGTATGTCATAGGTAGTACTTTCGCTGCCTAGCATCGTGATTACATCTTTCGGCGCTGCATCGGCCCAACGCAGGGGATTCATTGTAGGTAAATTATTAGGCGCGCTAACTCGGTGGTGCATAGCGGTAAGATTCCCATCTGCATCAAAACCAGCACGCATATACTGCGCCGTCGCAGTGCGGAATAATCCTGATTCCATGTCGTCTTCTCTGCTCCAAATTACCTTGATTGGTCGTTTCAGTTCCCTAGAGATCAACAGTGCATCATCAGTATATTGCTGATGGAGAGTGGCCCGCCGACCAAAACCACCACCCATAGTTAGCGGGTGTAAGGTGATCTTATCGTGAGTGGTACCCAAGGTTTCAGCTGAGCCTAACACGCTTAAACTCTGCGTTTGTGTACCTACCCAAATTTCTGCAGACATACCATCATCGCTCACGTGAGCGGTAGCATTTAGAGGTTCCATCTGTGCGTGATAAACAGGCTCAGATGTATAAAGTGCCTCAACAATCTGATCAGCAGAATCGAGCGCCTGTTTCACATCACCGGTTTCATTCCACACTGGCCCGGTAATACTCAGGTCAGTTGCGGCCGCCTTATATTGCTCCAGCGTTGCTTGGGACTCTGATTCACGGAAAGACGAAGTCTCACTCCAGTCAATCTTTAACTTTGCCTTGCCCCACTTGGTCGCTTCCACACTATTACCGACTA
>Ga0055584_100007799_pt1 | contig 10488 bp, 11 predicted proteins | sample OSDHelmetaG_FD_58716 | JGI IMG/M metagenome (GOLD analysis project Ga0055584, IMG submission 58716) | Pelagic marine sediment microbial communities from the LTER site Helgoland, North Sea, for post-phytoplankton bloom and carbon turnover... | ecosystem: Environmental > Aquatic > Marine >...
CACCCATCATCACTGAGTACGGCAATTAACTGGCCGTTTTGCAGGTGTTGACGCACACCACTGCCGTAGGCGGATTCGTAGCAAATCAAGACTTCAATAGGAATGCCATTTAAAACGGGTAAGGTTTGATGCGCAGGGCCGGCATGAAATTGCGACATGGGAATAGAGAGCCAAGCAAAGAAATGGCCAAAGAACCGCTGCATGGGAATGTATTCGCCAAAGGGTACCAAATCGCGTTTGAGGTATTGTCCATGGCCGTTACCCAAGGCTATCGCGCCGTTATAGGCGTGCTTGTTTTCATATAAAGGAATGCCTGTCAGCAAAGCAGAATGGTCTTTTTGTAAGGTGAGATTGAGGTCATGTAAATAGGGGGCAATTTGTTGCGGATAAAAAGGAATGGCGGTTTCTGGCCAAAACAGTAAATGATATTTGCTGTAGGGGTGTGATAAGCGCCAGTACAGTTCAACGGTATTGGCGTTTTTGTGCGGGTCCCACTTGAGGGATTGGGCGATATTGCCTTGCACCAAGGCCACACGCGTGGGCTGGCCGAGAGCATGCGTCCAATGCATTTTGCTTAACCCGATGCCCACAGCGCCGAGTAATAACAACCCAAAAAAGCATATCGTCCAGGCTTTGGTATGACGCAAGCGATATAAGCATACCAATAATGCTGCGCAGAAGGCGGCGAGTAAACTGACACCGTAACTCCCGAGAATTGGCAAATAGCCACTCAACGGCCCCATGCTTTGCGCGTCGCCTAGATTAAGCCAAGGAAAGCCGCCAAAAATCAGGTGGCCGCGTAACCATTCAAACACCACCCATAAGGCAGGAAAAGCACACAGCACCCCCGCAGTGTTATTCCGAAAAAACCGTCGCCATACCCAACCGGTTAACGCGGGGTAGCAGGCCATGATGACAATAAATAAAGCGGTAATGGCAGACGCTGCGAGTACAGAAGTGCCGCCATAGGTGGCGATACTCACATACACCCAAGATGCGCCGACACCAAATAACCCTAGGCCAAATAAAAATCCCCGCCATAGGGCGCGTTTGGGAGTGGCGTTAAGCCAGCAAGCCAAAAGCAATGCAGGGGCAATCAGGACAAGATAATTTTGTTTAAAGGGCGCAAAGGCCAATACCAATAGCATGCCGCTTAACAAGCACACGCCATCCAGTGCCAAGGCGCGTTTAGACATCACATTCCCACTCAGCAGGGAGTTTCAATTCCAGCTGATAAATACGGCGTTTGTCTACTTTAGTCACGGTAAAGGTTAACCCATCTAGTTCGATGGTTTCATTTACATGCGGTAGACGTTCTAGCGTCAGCATAATCAATCCGCCCATACTATCGACTTTATCATCTGAGAAAGCGGTATGAAAAGCAGCATTAAAATCTTCAATTTGTGTGTGGGCATGGATATGGTAAGTGCGTTCAGCAACACGTTGAATATGTTGGGTGCCTTCGGTATCAAATTCATCTTCGATGTCACCGACAATTTCTTCTAGCACGTCTTCAATGGTGACCATGCCAGCGATACCGCCATACTCGTCAATCACAATCGCCATATGATTATGGCTAGAGCGGAATTCTCGTAACATGGCGTCCAGGCGTTTGCTTTCAGGGACAAACACCGGTGCTCGTAACAGGTCATCACTGAGTGTTAATGGAGCATCAGGGTGCAAAATAAAATGTTTAAGCAAATCTTTGGCCAATAAAATCCCAACAATGTCATCTGGGTTGTTGCCAATGACCGGGAAGCGTGAGTGGGCGGCGTTAACGATAATTGGCAAGAATTGCTCAGGTGTTTGCTTTTGCTCAACAAACACCATTTGTGCACGAGGAATCATCGCGTCTTTAACACGAAGCTCAGACACACTCAGTACACCTTCAAGCATGGAAAGCGATTCTTTATCAATGATTTCACGTTCACAGGCATCGCGGAGAATTTGCTGTAAATGGTCGCTATTGGTGGGTTCGGTTTGGAAAGTTTGACTTAATTTATCTAGCCAAGCGCTCATAAGGGTTCGGATACTCCAGGTGGTCTAATAGGTGGATTTCCAATGCTTCCATCTCCTCCGCTTCAGCGTCGGTTTGGTGATCAAAACCCAATAAATGTAATGTAGCATGGATGGTCATATGGGCCCAGTGCTGTTGTGCGGTTTTTTGTTGTTCTTGCGCTTCAGCAATAACCACATCCGCACAAATCACAATATCACCCAATTCATCACTTTCTGTCCCGGGTGGGGCATCAAATGGAAAGGCCAAGACATTCGTAGGATTGTCTTTGTGACGATAATTGCGATTAAGCTGTTGAATAACCTCAGCGTCAACAATACGAATGCCAATATCGCCATGTTGATCTTGATTGTGCAACGTCACCGTCACCCAACGGTCAAAGTCTTGTTTAGAGGGGCAGGGCAATGATTGCGTATTGGTAAATAGGATCATTCGCTTTCGCTGTCTTCGTAAGCGGTCACCACTTTTTGAACCAAGGGGTGGCGCACGACATCATGGGCATCAAAGAAGGTAAAACTAATCCCTTCGATTTCAGCCAACACGCCAATCACATGACGCAAGCCAGATTTTTTGTTGTGCGGTAAATCCACTTGGGTAATGTCACCGGTAATGATGGCAGTCGAGTTAAAGCCTAACCTAGTGAGGAACATTTTCATTTGCTCGCGGGTGGTGTTTTGGCTTTCATCCAAAATAATAAAGGCATCATTCAAATTGCGGCCGCGCATAAAAGCCAACGGTGCCACTTCGATCACTTGCTTCTCAATCAGTTTTAATACTTTTTCCACACCCATCAATTCATATAACGCGTCATACATCGGGCGCAGATAAGGGTCAACTTTTTGCGATAAGTCACCCGGCAAGAATCCAAGGTTTTCGCCTGCCTCAACAGCAGGGCGTACCAAAATAATACGACGGACTTTTTCTGCTTCCAGGGCAGCAACGGCACAAGCCACAGCTAAAAAAGTTTTCCCGGTTCCTGCGGGGCCAATCCCAAAATTAATATCGTTATTCAAAACACGTTTGATATAACGACGTTGGTTCGGGCCGCGTGGTTTGATGGTGGTCCGTGGGGTTTTGAGAATGGTTGAAGGATCGGCTTCTTCCGTTTCAGGTTGTTGATCCCGCTTTAAGGTATTGGCCATATCCTGCAAAGTCACCAATAACTCTTGGCGTTTGGTGCGGCCTTTGGTGGTATCAGCAAAGAGCTTTTCAATTAGCTGTTTGGCTTTGACGATGGAAGGCTCCGGCCCAAAGATTTTAAACGCATGGCCACGTTGACCAACTTCCACCGCCAGGTGTTGCTCGATCAAGTGCATGTTTTCATTACAGTGACCACATAGGTCATTCAAACGGTTATTGTCTTCGGGGGTCAATTTAAAGCTGAGTGAACGCAAAGTCGGTATCCTGAGAGGGGGTCAAAAAGCGATGTCGATCTTAGGGAAAATTTCTTTTTATCGCAATCTGAACATGAGTTTTATCAATAATTTTTTTAATAGCTGCGGTTATTATTTTTTGTTCGCATACCCTTTGTTTATAATCGTGGTTATTTTTTTGGCAGCATTTGTGCTTTTGGCTATTGAGATCGCAAAGAAGCAGGCGTAAGATCCCTATCGATTTCATTATCGATCAGAAGGAAACCTCAAATGTGGATGGAGTTTCTGTCTCGTTTGCAATTCGCGTTAACCATTAGTTTTCATATTCTTTTCCCAGCTTTCAGCGTTGGTTTGGCAACGTTTTTGGTCATTATGGAAGCGGTATGGCTGAAGACCAGAAATCCCGTATATTTGCAGATTTGTAAGTTTTGGACAAAAGTATTCGCACTTACTTTTGGGATGGGGGTGGTTTCTGGTATTGCCATGGAATTCCAACTTGGCACCAATTGGTCAGGTTTTACTGATGCTGTGGGTCCAGTCTTGGGGTCATTATTTGTCTATGAAGTTTTGACCGCTTTCTTTATTGAGGCAGGTTTCTTAGGGATCATGATTTTTGGTTGGGGACGGTTAAGTAAAGGGTTGCATTTCCTTGCAACATTTTTAGTTTGGATCGGCGTTACCTTGTCCGCCTTCTGGATTCTATCTGCTAATTCTTGGATGCAAGCACCAAGTGGTGCAGTACTAGAACATGGGCGTTTTCACGTAACCAGTTGGTTGCATGTCATTTTTAATCCCACGGTCATTCCGCGTTATATCCATATGTTATTGGCAGCGTATCTCTCAACCATTATGGTGATTGCGGGTGTCAGTGCCTGGTACTTACTGAGAAAAGTTCATGTTCCTTTTGCCAAAACCTGCTTGTCCTTTGCCATGTGGGTGATGTTGCTGTTGATCCCCATACAGATGTTTGTGGGCGATATGGTGGGTGTGAAGCTTGACCAATACCAGCCAGTAAAGACCGCAGCGATTGAAGCCGTGTGGCATACCCAAAAAGGCGCGCCGTTTGTGGTCTTTGCGTGGCCGGATGAAAACCAACAAAAGAATCTTTTTGCTATCAAGATTCCGTATGCAGCGAGCTTAATCAACAAACATAGTATTAATGCAACGTTACCAGGCCTAAATACCGTGCCTAAGCAAGACTGGCCGGATGTGCCCATTGTATTCTTTTGCTTCCGCATTATGGTTGGTATGGGATGTTTGATTCTCTTATTAGCGTTGATCAGTGTGGTCTTACGTGCTAAGAAAAAATTGTTTGAAACACCCTGGTTTTTGCGGGCCAGTGTGTGGATGGTGCCAACTGGGTTTATTGCATTATTAACCGGTTGGTATACCGCAGAGGTCGGGCGTCAGCCTTGGGTGGTATACAATATTTTGCGCACCAAAGACGCCGTTTCTCACTTGCAAACCTGGCAAGTGATTGCCTCCATCTCTGTCATTATTTTGGTTTATGGATTGGTGTTTGGCGTGTTCTATATGCGCTATGTGTTAAAAACCATTCGTAAAGGACCAGATGACTTAGCCATGGTCAAAATGCCTTTCGCTTATATGGCATTGGAACAAGATAAGGAGGCAAAATAATGATGCATTTACTCCCAGATTTATGGATCACCATTATCGCTTTTTGTTTGATGATGTATGTCATCTTAGATGGGTTTACGTTGGGTACGGGCATGCTGTTGCCAATAATGCATCGTGATGAACGAGATACTGCCATGAGTATGTTGCTACCCACTTGGGATGGCAATCAGACGTGGTTGGTATTGGCGATGGCATCGCTATATGGGGCATTCCCCAGCGCGTTTAGTTATTTGTTGCCAGTGTTGTACGTACCGATCATGCTCCTAGTATTGGCATTATTGTTTCGAGGGATTTGTTTTGAATTCCGCTTGAAGTCTAAACAGGGCATTCATCGCTGGGACATGCTGTTTGCCATTGCCTCCCTGACGGCAACCTTCATCCAGGGGTTAATCGTAGGTACAGCTGCGCAAGGATTCAGTGCGCACGGTGCTTCATTAATTCTCAATGGCTTTAGTTTGCTAACTGGGGTGGCGTTGGTCATTGGCTATGTCATTTTGGGCGCAACACGATTGATTTTAAAAACCACCGGTACGTTGCGTGCACGGATGTATCCGCTGAGTGGATGTTTGACGGTCTTGTTGTTGTTATTGGTTGCAGTCATCGCTTTTCAAACGCCAGAAACCGCTTTTTCGGCGCAAGCTGCACAACTGCATGAAGCCATTGTTATAGCAAGCTTGGTCGTGTTGCTGTTGGTATTTGTGGTTTTTGTCGTGGGGCTAATCAAGAAACACGACAATCTTCCTTACTGGTGCACCGTGGTTATGTTTGTGATTTTATATCTGACCATGTGCTTTAGTTTATACCCTTATGTGGTGCCATATCGCATGACCATTTTCCAAGCGGCTTCGCCTGACAATACCCTGATTTTCTTGTTAGTAGGCGCTTTGATCATGATTCCCGTGCTCTTGTTTTATACCGGCTATGCTTATCATGTGTTTCGCGGTAAAGTGAAAGAAAAACTTGAGTATTAATTGATGGCCATTGCTCTGTCTGCAATTGAAAAAAATTTAGGCGAATTTTCAGTAAAACGTATTTTGCCGCATGCACAACAGCAGATGATTGGTCCTTTTATTTTCTTCGATCATTTTGGGCCAGTCACTTTTCCTGCGGGTAGAGGCGTTGATGTCAGACCCCATCCTCATATCGGGATCGCTACCATTACCTATTTGTTTGAAGGGTCGGTATTGCATCGGGACAGTTTAGGCTATGTGCAAGAGATTGTGCCAGGTGACATCAACTGGATGGTGGCAGGTAAAGGCATTGTGCATTCAGAACGTGAAACGGAAGCAGTTAATCAGCGTGAGCATTCACTGCATGGTTTGCAGTTATGGATTGCCTTGCCAGATGGCCAAGAAGAGATTGCTCCCTTGTTTGCGCATCATGCTCGCGACACGTTGCCGACTTTTGATTATCAAGGGGTACGTGTCACCCTAATGGTCGGCGATTTATGGCAATACCAGTCACCGGTGAAGACCTATTCGGATATGGTGTATGCCGACCTGGTGATACCTGAACACACCAATGTGACGTTACCAGTACAAGGTCGTGAATATGGTTGTTATGTCATTTCTGGGTCAGTGCTATTAAATGATAAGGCTTATAGTGCGGGTGATTTTGTCTATATCTCCGTTGATGAACACGCGTATCTACAGGCTCAGCAAGATAGCCAAGTTATGGTTATTGGTGGTCATCCTTTCAATAGTGAACGCCATGTTTGGTGGAACTTTGTCTCCAGTTCACGCGAGCGCATTGAGCAAGCCAAACACGCTTGGCAAGCGGGTGATTTCAGCACTGTGCCTGGGGATGAAGAGTTTATTCCGTTGCCTTAGAAAGCTCCCAGGGATTAAAAACTTGTAATCCAGGAACAGTAAAATCTTTATGATTGCGAGTGACTAAAACCATATCATGGTGTAGAGCAGTTGCTACTAGTAATGAGTCTATTCCCGGTAAAGGGTGCTTTGCTTCTGCACATAAACGACCCCATCGATCAGCAATGTCTATATCGATAGGAAGAATATGGTCCCCAAATGTTTTTAAAATATGATTTTCCAACCACTGTACCAATGTCATCTTGCGACGTGAATCTTGTATTTTTTCGATACCTTTACGAATTTCACCAATAGATAGCACACTAATATAGCTATGAAATACCGAGATATTATCCAGCCAATCAACAACGCTTTGGTCTGGTTTTTTCTTAATAGTTTCAGACAGTATATTAGTGTCAAATAAGTAGTGATTCATTCTAAACCCTCTATGTCGCGGTCAAAAGAAGGGCGTTGCGATACAATTTCTTCAAGTTCTTCTGCGATATCGGTAAGTGGTGAATTATGGAAAAATTGATAAAACGAAATATCTTTTTTTTGTAATTGTTGGTAATCACGTATTGATATAACAACCACCTCAGGTTTGCCATGTACGCTGACTTCTTGTGGGCCATGGGATTGTGCACAACGCACGACTTCACTGAATTTTGCTTTTGCTTCTTGTAACTGCCACATAATACATCCAAATCTGACTAGATTTTAATGGGTTATTATAATTTAGTCAAATTTTTCACTTAAGGCATGTTAAAAATGCTTCTCCAATCCCTTCCAACAAGACAGATACTCAGCCTGTTTTAATGGCCCATTCAGCGCGAAGTCGGTGAGTTGCCAGACGTCTGAACTTTCGAACATAAAGGCAAGCGTCTTACGATAACGAACGGGTTGATGGGTGTCTTCGTGGGTGGCTTTGTCAAAAGCTTGTTGGTCAACGCCGTGTCCAGACATGCAATTGTGCAAGCTGGCGCCACCTGGCACAAAGCCTTCTTCCTTAGCGTCGTATTGGCCGTAGATCAGCCCCATCAATTCACTCATGATATTGCGATGGTAATAGGGTGGGCGGAAGGTTTCTTCTGCCACCATCCAGCGTTCTGGAAAAATAGCAAAGTCAATATTGGCCGTGCCAGGGCTGGTGGTTGGCGAAGTTAATACGGTGAAAATACTTGGATCAGCATGATCAATACGCGCAGAAAACATAGGCACAAAATCTTCTAAATCGTATTTGTACGGTGCGTAGGTGCCGTGCCACGCGACCACATCTAGGGGCGAATGAGCAATGGCCATGGACCACAGTTGCCCCCGGAACTTGGCTAATAACGTCAAGTCACCAGCGCGGTCTTCATAGGCAGCAACTGGGGTTAAAAAGTGGCGTTCTTCCGCTAGACCATTGGCACCAATCGGCCCGCGGTTCGGTAAAATGAACGGTGCACCTTGGTTTTCACAGATATAGCCGCGTGCTTCTTTATCCAGGCATTCCACCTGAAAGCGTATACCGCGTTGGATGACTACAATTTCACTGGGTTTGGCATCGATTACACCCATTTCGGTTTTAAACCGTAGTCTTCCAAGTTGGGGCACAATCAAAAAGTCGCCATCGGCGTTGTAAAAGAACGTGTCGGTCATAGATTGGTTGCATGCATATAAATGGGTTGCGCCGCCGCTATGATAGGCCAGGGTGACCAAGCCTGATACAAAATCGGTGGCTTCTGTGGGAAGGGGTAAGGGATTCCAGCGCAATTGATCAGGTGGAGTGAGGACATGGTCCGGATTAAATTGATCTCGCAGCAAATGGTCTTTCACTAAGGTGGCTTGGCTACAGTGCAGCACGGATGGGCGCAAGCGGTATTGCCAGCTGCGTAAGTTATCATGGCGAGAGACAGTAAAAGCACTACCGCTGAGTTGTTCTGCATATAAGCCCAATGGGGGTTTTTGCGGAGCGTTTTGGTTACGTGGCAAGGCGCCTTGTTCTGCTTCTGTTGAAAAATGATTGCCAAAGCCGGATTGATAGTGAAGTGTCATAACTGTGTCCCCAAAATACCAGGCAGGCAGCTTACAAAAAATAGTATTCAGTTGGGAAGTCGTATTATTGCGTTATATCAGATTTTAAGTTTATTTAGCCATGATTCTACAAACAGATCTTCAAAAGATTTTTCTTGAAGTGCTGTATTAAATGCCTCGATATGTGATTTATAGCTTACATGGATTTTCCACAAATCATCGTGCATATTTTTTATCCATCTGGTTTTTTGCTCCATGCTAGCGGACTCTTTATAGGTTAGAGGCTTTTTCTGTGTTTTTAATTTCTTGAGATAAACAAAAGGGAGATAATCATCAGGTATTTGGGTTGTTAAAAAAGGGTCATAGATACGCCCAAAACTATCAAGCATAGTCTCTAGGTTCTCAGGAAGAATAGTATTGTTTAAGAGATCATTAAGCATGCTATTTATTTTGCGAAAACGGCTTGCACTATGGTTAATGAGGGTTTGCTGTAAATCTAGTCTTGCTAAATCTCGCTGTTTTGCGAGGAAGTCAAGATATTCAGGCGTGTCTAAATGAAAAGTTTTATCTTTTTCTGTAAGTTTTAGTATTGCCAAAGTACTTATACCAGTACCCAACATAATAGGTGCTGGTAACCACCATAAAGGCTGATTATCTTTTATAGCATCATGCCCATTAGGATCACGCATCATATTAGGTCGATCATTGGCATAAAAGTAATGATTAGCTAAATCTTTGCTATCACGGCTTAAAAAGATATGTGCAGTAGGATCATAATAACGTGAATATAAGTAATCATTACCGTTGGCCCAGTCATACATATACCCGGCATAATGCAGGTTCAATGTTTGTAGCGTTGGTACATGCATTATGGAATGGTCAAGAAGGGTTTTTCCGTAGGCATTATATTGGTAAGCATTGGTAGTGAATATACCAACTGCAGTAATAACGGAGTGATGTCGGTTATAAAGTAATAACAAAGGGCGTTGTGCAAAGCGTAGTTGGGTACCCTTAACCAGTAAAAAGCCTGCCATTTTATCCATACCCTGACCTACAATATTTAGTCTTTCATTATGTTGGTTATAATAGGAGTACAGGGTATTTTGTTGGTCATTCTGTTTAATGGTTTCATTCGCGCGCAGACCATTAGCAAAATATTGATACTGTGCAGATATATTGTGCATTCTATTATTAGATATGACTAATTGATTGATAGCATTGTAACGATAGTATGTTTGTCCTAGCTGGAGCAAATTTCCAGTTATAGAGAAAGACAATGCATGTAGACAACAGGTAAATGAAAGTAAAATAATAACATAAGCTGTTTTTTTCATTATTTTTAGCATGAATCCATTCATTGCCGATATAAAATAATTACAATACATGTTTTATGTTAAATTATGACGTTAGGTCAAGGTCAAATAAAATTTGACTATGCTGTAATGTCATATCCTATAAAATATGCAAAGAATAGTAAGAATATGTGTATTGCTTTGATAGAATGTACAGATTGTTTGCCACTAGTGATTTTATCCAAATCTGCGTAAAACCCCTTCCTTTAGGGAGGGGGAAATGTCAAGTTGCGTATTAACATCTCTGATATATCATTTGCAATAATCAGATTACCTGCAGTTTTTTG
>Ga0055584_100007800_pt1 | contig 10488 bp, 8 predicted proteins | sample OSDHelmetaG_FD_58716 | JGI IMG/M metagenome (GOLD analysis project Ga0055584, IMG submission 58716) | Pelagic marine sediment microbial communities from the LTER site Helgoland, North Sea, for post-phytoplankton bloom and carbon turnover... | ecosystem: Environmental > Aquatic > Marine >...
TATTTTTCTTTAAAAAAATTTTGGCAAAGCTCGGTAAATGGACCATCTCCTACATGAAAATTTGAATTCATCGCTTCCTTAACATTTTTTAAGCTAGAAGCAGTAAATACAGATTTATTAAATGGTATCATTGTATAGTGATATATATCTATTAATCATTGTTTCTCTAGAAAACTTATTCATAAAGTTATTTTTATCAATCTGAACTGAATTTATGTCATTTTTTATATAATCATGTAATTCAAATGCTCTTTTTTTGACAGAATCTGAATCTAAAATCTTACCTATGTCTTGCGTAACAAAATCAAGTGCACCTCTAAAATTTTTAGTAATAATCTTTCTATCGTTAAAAACTGATTCAATCATTATTAATGGGAGTCCTTCATTATTTGATGTAAATAGAGTGTAATCAAATAGATTGAAAAAAGCTGAATAATTATCTTTGAATCCAGTTAATAAGATATTATCTAAATTATTCTTTATCATGTAATTTTTACATTCTTCTATAAGCTCTCCATCTCCTATTATAACAAAATATATATTGCTATTCTTTCTTAGATGATTCGCATATTGCAAGATTTCTAAAGGATTTTTCTGCTTATCTAATCTAATTATGCTTCCAATAATTTTTTTATGTTTTTTTAAATTTTCTAAAGCATGGAAATCATGATCTTTTTTTGTAGATGGCTTTATTGTTGAAAAATCAATTCCATCAGCAATCACTTTAACATTTACATTTTTATTTATTTTAGAATAAATCATTTTTTCTTCACTATTTGTTACAGCAACAATTGTTTGACTGGGTATATATGATAATAATCGCTCTAAAAATAAAAAAATTCCTTTTTTAATACTAGACTGACCCTCAAAATACCAATTATTTGGTGTATAAATCACCTTGAATGGAGCAAATAATGACGCTACTCTAGCTATCATACCAGGTTTAGCAGCATGAGCATGTACAATATCAATTTTGTACTTATAGCCTACTCTAATTAATCTAATTATGTTATATATATCACTGAGAATATTAATATTTCTTTTTATAGTGAAAGGTATAATACGATCTGAATTCTTTACAGAGCTTGTTAATGGTCCGTTAGATTGCATTCCATAATAAAATGTAGACTTTTCATTATCATGGCATAAATCAATGAATGATAATATAATTTTTTTTAGCCCATTAACAGAGTCTGAATTATGCCTATTTAGTATTAAAATTTTCATATAAGCCTATTATTTTTTTTGTGTTTGTAAGCCACGATTTTTCTGAAGCAATATTATAATTTTGTATCAATGTTTCTTCATTTATTGAACCAGCTTCCTCAAAAGTATCACCGTCATCAATAAAAAACAATTTAGATTTATTATTTATTGCCTCTGAATAGCTTGTCGTTACTATTGGCATCCCAATAGATAAATATTCATACAACTTTAAAGATGTAACAGAATCTGTTAATTCATTAATATAATATGGAATAAAACCAATATCATATTGCGCAATTATATCTGGAACTTTACTATAATTTACAGGGCCTAAATGATTAACATTTTTAAGTGATAATATTCTATCTATTTTTGAGTTTGTATCTTTAATGGGGCCAAGAAAATTAAATGTAATATGATTGTTTGAACTAATTATTTTAAACATTAAATCATAGTCTAAAGCTACATTGAAGGTACCATGATAAATCACATTTAAATTCTTTGAATCTATTTTTTTAATTCTAAATTTAAATTTATCTGTTTCAACTCCACCAAAAAGCAAAAGATCATACTTGCCATATTTTTCAAGATTTGGATTTGAAATTATAATCTTATTCATTTTATCATTATAGATACTATTGATTGACAATGATCTTACTTTTTTTAAAAATGATGGTTGCGGAGTTGCTAAAAAATCTTGTGTATTATAAAAGCCAATTTTGGCATCTTCAAAATAATCTTTACAAAGCTGTAAAAAGAAATCTCCCAAAGGATCATAATTAATAATAATATCAAAATGATATTTTTTCAAATAACCTAATTTTTTCACTTCATATTTTTTTCTAAAAGCACTTATAAAATAACCAAGAATAGGGAAAACTCCAGGATTAACAATGGACATACTCTTTCTTTCTAAGTGAATATTTTTAGAAAAAAATCGGTTAAATATAATGAATATATTTTTCCAATTTCTTGCCATATTTAAAAAAGAGACTGGTTTTTCGATATAAAAAACTTTATGGCCAAGAGATTCAAAGCTCCTGGCAATTTTTTGCATACTCCCATCATCATCAGAGAAATTTGATATAGAGTTAATTAAAATAACTTTTTTTTCAACTATTTTTGAATTCAATTATCTCTCCATATTTCTCATTTTTATATATATAGCTAATAAATAAAAAGAGTGGTGTTAAAATTATTTGAGAATCCCAAACTGAGTAACTAGATAAAGTTGCACATAAAAGAATAAAAATAAAAACTGACATAAGTGATTTTTTAAAAAAAAGACTCACAGACTTTAATAAAATATTGTATATGTATTTCAATAATAATAAGAAAACAAAAAATATTATTACGCCAAACTCACCTATTATTGTAAGGTAGAAAGAGCTTTTACTGAAAAATCCAGACAAGGGTAATATGTTATAATCCCCAAATGCCTCAACATAAAAAATATCAGCAATATAATGTGGAGCTAAATTATTTTGAATCAAAGCTAGACAAGATGGTCCACCAAAAAGTGCTGGTCCAATTCCAAACATAATATTTTTAATTGATCCAGATAATTGTTCTAATAAAATTGAACCCATCTGAATTGGACCAGAAAAATAAACTATATCTTGTAACGTAAATATCTCAGAATATTCTAAAACTCTCGGAGCAAACAACCCTATAAGAGATGTAATATTTAAAAGAGATACAAGCAATACCCCCAATACAATTAGGGCATTTCTTCTGCTTATGCTTTGAAGAATTAATCCTAATACTATAATACTAAAAAATATTGCTGCTTTTTCATTTGAAGATACAAAAGCACAAAAAATATTAATTGGTAAGAGAAAGTAAAATTTCTTTAATAAGACTGGAGTAGATATTATAAAAAGTGCAGATGAATATGAAAAAATTGCTTGAATATGCGCATCAGCGAAAATTCCTCTAAATAAATCTCCGTCAACAAAAATACCGTCAAATAAAAAAATAAATTGATGAAAGATTGCTATGGTATTTATTATCATTATAATAAATAAAAATTTTAAAACATTAGTAATCATTTTTTGATCAATATTTATTAATGAACCTATGTTAAAAACTAAAAATGGGCATAGCAATTCATATGACGATCTAAAAATATATGAACCTGGAGCAAGGTTTTCAGCAATACCAAAAATTGATACGATGCTAACTAGTATAAAAAGTAAAAAGATGCTATATATCATATAATCATCTTTTCTTCTTAATAAAAACATATATAGAAAAATACAAAGATTGATTCCAATAAAAATTGATGCTTCAAGTATCCTAAATTCTGATCCAATGAAACGAAAGATTGAATAGATATCAGTTCCTCCCTGCTGAGAAACTAATCTGGCATTCGAATATATAAAAGGCCAAAAAAATAGTGAATACTTAAGAAAAATTTTAATTGAATTCATTTGACTTCATAGACCTTATATATATTGTTTCTTGAACTATAACTTAATATAAACAGGTTATTTATTAAATTTTGAATATGATTTGGTAGTTTGTTAAAATACTCTTCAGTCAATATCATCATATTGATATCATATTCTTGAATAAAAAACTCTAAGTTATTTATGTTTAATATCGGATATTCATATAGAAGTTTATCTATATTTTTTATATCTGCTCTGAAGCCAACTGACGAATTTAATATATTATGCTGAGTACTAGCTGCTACCTCGAATCCTGAAAGAGTACTAAGAGGGTTAAGTAAAATATTTTTTGGTGAGTTCATATTTTTCAAAAAATTATAAGTTTCATTGTAATCAATGAACACATCTTTTGTATATAATCTATAAATATAGATAAGCTCAATGATATAAAAAAAGATATAGATGCATATAAATAGTAATAATGTTTCATCAGTAAAAGTATGGCCCATGATAATTAAAATTGGTAGGAGGGCATGAACGATATATCTTTCTGCCTCTCCAAGAAAAATAAGATACTTTGTATTAATTAAAACAAATAGAATAAGGCTAACTAATATGAAACTACTAAAAAAAATATTGGCTGAAGAGTCCATAAAATATATCATAATAAAGAAAGGAAAAAACTTAATGCATGTACTGGTAAAGCTATTTTGTTTATAAATACTTTGTAAAAATGATTTCAAGTTCCTGGAAATAATTGATTTATAGATTAATTTAATTGAATTTCTATTAGTAACAAAAAGTCTGTTTTTAATCATACCAAAATACCATTTTAAATGCTCAAATTGACCTTTGAGTGATATCCTTAATGCTTTACTAAGGATAATATTGATTACTAAAGTCAGTATACTTAAACCTAATAATACATATGAATGATTAAAGAGCATTACTGGAAACAATAAGAAAAACACAACTTGAATAGTAAACTTTGATATATAAAAAATGGAGGAAAAAAGAATTAAAAATGGTATAAGATAATACGAACTAATAAAGAGGTAGCTATACATAAAAAAAATGACAAAAGTAAATAAGATCTCAGACGAAAGTCTAGGTGTAATCGCATATAACCTTGGACCAATATTTGTTATACTATAAAAAATGGGTGAAAATAAATATATACCAACCAACAAAAGGCTTTTATTTGCTGAGAAGTCAAAAAATTGTAAAATAAAAAATAACGATATTGAAAAAAATAAATCTAAAAAAACATTAAAATATTTTTGTAAAAAAGAATAACTAAAAAAAGAAAAAAAATAACTTAAAGAATAAGAATATAATGCAGGATTCTCAATCTCAGAGTAAATAATAAGCTTTTCATCCAAAATATTTTTATTATTTTTCCTTTTTTTATAAAAATACTTAGCAAATAAAAAATACCATCCACTATCATAAGAGTAATGATGAAGAAAACCTTTTCCAGCGAAGATTGGTAAAAATCTAACGCAAAAAAATAAAAAAATAACTAATAAAAAGTTAAGCAAAATTTGACACCAGGAAGATTAAAAGGACTGTTAATGAAATATATAAATAATAAAAATTATACTTCAAAAAAAATATTCTTTGAGACAAGAAGAGAATTGCTATAAAGGTAGAGAAATAAAATAGTAATAAAGAGATTAGTAAGTTCAAAATATTTAGTTCAAAAAAATAAAAAGATAAAAGAAAGACTATACTCCCAATAAAAAATGCTATAAAGTTGTTAATTGTCTTATAATATAAATTATTTATTAATAAAAAATAATTAATTAGTACATTTAAAAAATTTGAAAAGAATAAGAATGGAATAAAAAGATTTAGATCTTCGAACTTGAAAGAAAGTAGGAAAGTGTTTAAGAAATAATATATCCCTATCATCATAATATTAAACAATAAAAGTAATTTTGTATAATTATTAAATAATTCAGTTAGGGCCGGTTTAATGTCCTCTGTTCTTTCTTTTTTAATCATAACTGGGTCAACCATAAATCGGAAGACTTCGTTTAAAAAAAGATATGCCATAGAAATCCTTAACCCCATACTGTAAGAACTTAGAACTAATGGATCAAAATTATTAAGTACAATAATCCTACTAAAAAGTATAATTCCAAAACTTATCATCACTACAGGAACAATATTAATTGAGTATTTTAGGTATTTCTTAATTGTCTCGAATGAAATAGAGAATGAATTCAACGTAAAATTATCAAATAAAGTATAAATCAAAATTGAAAGTTTTGGCAATGAAAATATCATTAAAAGATATTCTATGGAAAGTAAATTTCTTGTATAAAGAATAACTAATAATATAAAAAAGCTGCAAATTTCATACAAGATTAGTGCAATATATTTCTCAAAAAAAGCTTCAAACCTTAAGTGAATTAATAGTATACCATAACATGAATTGACTAAAAAAAATAGTAGTAGATAAGATGATATATAGGGATAATCTAGTTCTACTACATTATGATTCAATATATTCAAAAATAAGAAAAATAAAAATCCTCCAAATAAGAAAATTAGTATTGTATTAAATATTGCTTTATTAATTGTCTTATTTTCTTTTTCTAAATAATAATATCTTGCAAATGCCGATTCTGCCTGTAATCCAAAAACCATAACTCCAAATGTCCCAATTGAAAAAATAGTTTCAAATAAACCGTAATCCTTGTTAGATAAAAAATAAGCTAAAAGAAAAAAAATAGAATATGAAAACAATTTCTGGAGTACGTTAATTATCAAAACTAAGGATAGTGGCTTTGAAATTATATTATACATGCAGTAATTTAATCATTAAAGAATGTATTTAACCAAAGTTCAAAATTTATTAATGACCAAATCATTAGTCTATTATTTTTTTTACCAGAAAAATGTAAATCAAGCTTAATCTTTACATTGGCATAATCTAAATAGTTATATATAGATGCATTTTTTCTCCCAATAAGACCTTTAACATAATTTATACTATCTCCCTTGAACCAAGATCCATCAGGACCTGAGAATCCTTGCTTTTTACCCTTAGAATACTCTTCAGTAACATATTTTTTAAATACATTTCTTAGAACTATCTTACCATCATTAGTTTTGCTATAAAATTCTCTTTTTTTAGAAATATTTTTATTGGTAAATTTTTGATTATGTAGCAATTCATTTAATTTGTGTTTTAAAGGAATTTTCATAGCAAAATCAACTAAATCATTATCTAGAAATGGAACTCTACTCTCTAGTCCGAACGACATACTTATTTTATCTTCTAATATTAGCAAACCATGCAAAAAGGTTTGACATTCAAATTTTAAAGACTTGTTGATATAGTCTTCTTTGGTGTTTAAAAAACTTTCGTTTTTAAACATATTTTCAAACGATTTAAATGAATTATTTTTCACTTCTTTTATTAGAGATGCATTATAAAAACTTTCTTTTTCTTCATCTTGTAGTATTCTTGACCAATACTTATAGTACCTTTTAATATATTCTTGTGAATTTTTATTATTGCTCGAATACTGATATCTCCAAGGATACCCAGCAAATAATTCATCTCCTCCAGCTCCAGAAAATACAACCTTTACATGATCTCTAGCCAACTTAGCTGCATAGTAATTAGGATATGACTGTCCTACTACTGGATTTTCAATGATTGATACAAGGCTTTCTAAGCATTTTTCCATATCATTTGGTTTTAATATTGATTCATAATGATCTGTTTGATATAAATTTGATAAAAATCTAGCCTTATCTCTTTCATCAAAACCTAATTCCATTCCTGATATAGATTTCATATCAAAGCCTATAGTAAATGTTTTAAGTTGGTTAAATTTTTGAGATGTAATTGATGTTATTGCTCCAGAATCCATTCCACCACTAAGATAGGAACCAAGCTCTACGTCAGCCATTAGCTGTCTATTTACAGCTAGCTTAAACAGTCTATCGACTTCCTCTGTTGCATCTTCTTTTGATATCGTATTATCTTCTTCAAATTTGTAGTCCCAATACTTATGCTGTTTAATTGTATTATTTTTTTCATTAAATACCATATAAGATCCAGAATCAAGGATATTTATATCTTTAAATAAAGTTTCATTCAATAAATTATTTTGAAATGTAAAATATTGATCAATTGCATTGATATTAACATTCATAGGAAATTTAGGATGTGAAATAATTGGCTTAATTTCAGAAGAGAACATAAAAATTTTACTATTTTTAAAGTAATAAAGTGGCTTTATTCCATACCTATCTCTTGCTAGAATCATTTCTTTTTTTTGTTTGTCCCAAATAATGAATGCAAACATTCCATTAAATAGGTCTAAGCATTTTACGCCCCATTCTTGATATGCATTAACAACTACCTCAGAATCGGTTTTTGATTTAAAGGTATATCCCTTTCCAATTAGTATTTTTTTTATTTCTTGGAAATTATATATCTCGCCATTAAACGATAAAATATATCTGTTATCATTTGAACGCATCGGCTGAGCACCATGCTCTGATAAATCAATAATTTTTAATCTTTTATGAGCTATAGAAACATTGTCTTTATACCAAAATCCTTCACCATCAGGACCTCTATGGTCTAGTCTGCAAGCAAGATTATTGAATACACTTGGGTCAACTAAAGTTTTATCTAGATTGACAAGACCTAATATTCCGCACATAATTTAAAATCTATAATTTGTAATTGCATTAGCTAAATAATCAAACTCTTCTTCATTCATTGTTGGAAAGAATGGAATTCCCATACTACATTGGTCAGCTATCCAAGCATTTATATAATCATTTTCCTTAATATTATACTTTTTACGATAAAACTCCAGCGCATGTACAGCATGAGTTCCTGGTCTAGGGGAAATATCTAGATTCTGTAAATATTCCATAAAATTATTTCTTAAAATATTAATATTTTTAATATTTTTTTTATTTATATCTTCGGGTGAAAATAGGCATACGTATGATTGATATCCATGCTGATATCTATTATCCACTTTAGGATAAGATAGCCAGTCGATGCTATCTAAAAGATCGTTAAATTTTTTAGAAAGACTTAATCTTAATGCGTTTTGTTCGTTAGCATTATGCATTTGGGGAATTGCAACAGTAGCTTGTAAATCTGTCATTCTAAAATTATAACCTGCATACTTGTATGAAGACAATAAGTAGGGTTTTGGCCCTAAATGTCTTTGAAGATCTGACATTTCTGCACCATGATCTCTCAAAGATCTTAATTTTATTGCTAAATTATCATCATTAGTTGTTATCATTCCCCCTTCTCCGGTAGTTATAGCTTTTCTTGGGTGAAGGCTAAAGCATCCTGTATCTCCAAAGTTTCCTACATGCTTACCTTCAAAATAAGAAGAAAATCCACATGCAGCATCTTCAATGACTTTCAGGTTATATTTTTTAGCAATATTAATGATGGTATCGATTTCACATGCCAGTCCAAATAAATGAACTGGAATAATTGCTTTAGTTTTTTTTGTAATTAGCGATTCTAGTTTTGAAGTATCTATATTAAATGTGTTTGTATCAATATCGCAGAATACTACCTTAGCTCCAACATGCTCTACAACGTTCGCTGTTGCTATCCAAGTAAAAGCTGGAACTATCACTTCATCTCCAATACCAATATCTAATGCTGTTAATGATGCATGCATTGCTGTGGTACAGGATGTAACAGCTATAGAATGCTTTGCGCCTGTAAAGTCGCACCACATATCTTCTAACTTTTTAACTTTTGGGCCCTGTACTAGCCAACCACTATCTATTAAATCTGCTAACTCAGTTTTAATACTACTATCTAGCTCTACTCTAGTAATGGGTAATTGAATTTTTTTAGACATTATTATTTCTCCAATCAATCAGCTTCTTCAATCCTTCTTCAAGCGAGTAAGTGGACTCAAAGTCTATCTCTTCGAGCGCTTTTTTCTTTGAACCTATTCTATTTTGAACCAACCTTCTAGCATCTTCTTTTGAATATGGCATATACTTAACCTTTAAATTTGATTTTTTTAGCTCAAGTATTAAATCACATAATTCCTTAATTGATGTTTGAATTTCTGTGCCAACATTATAAAATTCATCTACAGCTTCTGATTTAAGAGCGCAAATATTTGCTTTTGCAGCATCTTCAACATATATAAAATCATACGCTTGACTTCCATCTCCATTAATAGCTGGCTCTTCATTGGCATCAATTTTATTTAACATAATAGGGACTACGCCTGTATATGCAGCTGTTTGATCTTGACCTGGACCATATACATTCATGTACCTTAATCCAACATAATTAAGCTCATATCTATCGTGAAATGCTCTACACATTGCTTCTCCAGCAATTTTAGTTGCCCCATAAAAATTCTTATTATTAAAGGGATGATCTTCTTTCATTGGAACTTTGACAGCATCTCCATATACTGATGCAGAAGAAGAATAAACTAGCTTTTTAATATTATGCTTAGCACAAGCTTCTAGGACATTAAAAGTGCCCTGAATATTAACCTCAAATGCAGTTCTTGGATAGTCTTTACAATGTAATAACCACATTGCAGCAAGATGAACAACATAATCACATTGACTAATAGCGTCATCTAAAATATCAGTATCTCTAATATCGCCTCCATGCTCATAAACTTTACATCTTGGATCTTTCATTGCTTCTACAATATTGTCCGCTTTCCCTCTAACAAAATTGTCATAAATTATAACTGAGTCTATTGGTTCTTTTAAAAGCTCCAATACTACATGAGAGCCAATAAATCCTCCCCCTCCAATGACTAATACTTTTTTATCTTTTAATGAATTCATATTTTTATCCTATAATATTGTTTATACCAGTTAATAAAATTTTCAACGCCAT
>Ga0055584_100007801_pt1 | contig 10487 bp, 6 predicted proteins | sample OSDHelmetaG_FD_58716 | JGI IMG/M metagenome (GOLD analysis project Ga0055584, IMG submission 58716) | Pelagic marine sediment microbial communities from the LTER site Helgoland, North Sea, for post-phytoplankton bloom and carbon turnover... | ecosystem: Environmental > Aquatic > Marine >...
CTACAAATGTCATGGTCCAGATGAGAATCAGCTAAAATCAAATTTTAGAGTTTCTAGTGAAGAATTTGCTTTTAAAAAAACCGAAAGCTCTGGCAGCAAATATTCTGAAACTTTAGTCAGAGGAATGCCGCAGAAGAGTGAATTAATGAACAGGCTTTTGTCAAAAGATTTAGATGTACAAATGCCTCCGCACGATTCTCATCTCACCGTATCTAACAAGGAGAAAGCGATAATAAATAGATGGATTGAACAAGGTGCAAATTTTAAACCTCACTGGTCATTCATCCCACCTTCAAAGCCTTCATTAATACGAAAAAGTGATGAATGGGCACAAAATGATATAGATCAATTTATTCTCAAAAAACTAGAAGAGAATAAATTGAAACCTTCGTCAAAAGTTGATGAGGAGGTTTTGTTACGTAGAGTTTATTTTGATATTACTGGCCTTCCTCCAAGTGTAGAGGAGATGGATGATTTCATGAAATCTGACCATGAAGATCCCTATGAAGAAACTATTGATCAATTGTTAGACTCTCCGCATTATGGAGAAAACATGACAGTCCGATGGTTGGATTTGGCTAGGTATGCTGATACACATGGCTACCAAGACGATGGTCTGCGCACTGCATGGCCGTATCGAGACTGGGTAATCGAAGCTTTTAATGAAAACAAGCCTTATGACCAATTCTTAACAGAACAACTAGCTGGAGATTTAATCCCAAATGCCACTAAGGATCAGCTGGTAGCTACATGTTTTCTCAGAAATCATCCTCAGACTCAGGAAGGAGGTATTGTGGATGAAGAATATCGTGTAGAGTATGTGGCAGATAGAACGAACACATTTGGTAAAGCAATGCTGGGTCTCACTATGGAATGTGCAAGATGTCATGATCACAAATATGATCCACTTTCACAAAAGGATTATTATTCGTTATACGCATATTTTAACAATAACAATGAATCAGGTATAGTCCCTTATGTGGGAGAGGCCAGTCCTACAGTGATTTTACCTACTGAAGAAGAATCGAAAATTATTGATTCCTTAAAAGTGCTTATTGAACCATTAGAACAAAAATTAGTATCAGAAAATTACATTGATGATTTCAAGGAATGGATGTTGAGTAGTCCAGAATTGGTTGTGAGTGATAAAGGATTATTAGCAAGCTTTGACTTTGAAGAAATGATAGAGGTGAATAAATCTGAGCTCAATTTGGATGGGGAGAAAAGTCCAGGATGGGGAGGGATTGGAAAAAAAGGAAAGACGCTTTCATTTGTAAATAAAGCAAAGAACAAAGCTGATGCTGCAGTTTTTGGAGATGTTGATAGAGTACCTGAATTAGTAAAAGGAGTAAAAGGAAATGGATTGAAGTTTATCGGAGATTGTGGTTTTAGATTCAATCGAGATATGGACATGGATCGTCATGAAGAAATATCCGTTAGTATATGGATGCGCTTAGATCAGGATGATGCAAACGGGCCCATTTTTAACAATTCAAATGGAAATTTTGAAGGATATAGAGGATGGTTAGCAAAACTTAATGAAGATCAGACCATTTCAGTTCAGTTCAATCATGTATGGCCTGATAACAGTATTGACTATCAAACAAAGGATCAAATTGTCAAAAATGAATGGATTCACTTAGCGATTTCTTATGATGGTAGTAGCGATGCAGAAGGACTGGATATTTATGTCAATGGCGAAAAACCTGAACTAATACTTCATGAGAATAACCTGAATAAAAGTATACTAAATGGTAAGGACGGTAAAAACTGGTCGAGCATGCCATTTATAATAGGAAAAGAACTAACCCAATCTCTTCTAGGAGTTAGTTTGGATGAGATGAAAGTTTATAATCGAAAATTGTCATCAATAGAAGTGAGGAAATTATTCAATGATCAAAACTCTTTCAAGCCATCTGAGAATGATATGCTTAAGCATTATACGCTTAGTGGAAATAATACAGAATATAATAAGGCCAGAAAAGATCTAAATGCTCTTAGAAGTGTAGAAAATGAAGTGATGACGAATATGACTGAAGTCATGACAATGAGTGAAAGAAAGATTCCAAGAAAGTCCTTCATTCTAGAAAGAGGTGCTTACGATGCTCCATCTGAAGTTGTCAATCCTGAATTGCCAAGTCAATTAAAGACTAAAAGTGAATTCAATGGTGATAGGCTTGGGCTTGCCAATTGGCTTGTGTCGGATGAAAATCCACTCACGGCGAGAGTGACAGTCAACAGAATTTGGGCAATGATTTTTGGTAAAGGTCTGGTAAACACTATTGACGATTTTGGAAATCAAGGAAGCTTACCCAGTCATCCAGAATTGCTCGATTGGTTAGCTATAGATTTTATAGAAAATGGATGGGATGTAAAAAGGATTATGAAGCAAATATTGATGTCGAGTACCTATCAGCAATCAGCATATGGAGCAGCTAATAGTAGGGAGCAAGACCCAGAGAACAAATGGTATAGTAGATTCCCTAAACACAGACTTACTGCTGAAGCGATCAGAGACAGAGCATTGGCTGCAAGTGGCTTATTGGTCAAAGATATAGGAGGCCCTAGTGTATACCCTTATCAGCCTAAAGGCCTCTGGAAAGAACTGGCTACAAGAAATGAAACAGAATATAAGCAAGGGAGAGGTGACGAATTATACAGAAGAAGCATGTACACTATATGGAAAAGGAGTTCTCCACCACCTATGATGATTAGCTTTGATGCACCGGATAGATATATCTGTGCTGTTGATCGCCAAAAGACTTCTACACCTCTGCAATCACTTGTTCTATTGAATGATCCTCAATACTTAGAGGCAGCAAAGATATTAGCCTTAAAGGCTATAAAATCTGTTCAAAAGGATCAGATACAATATGTTTTCAAATCTCTTATTAACAGAATACCCAGTGACGAAGAGTTAAGTATTCTTCAGGAATTGCGGATACAAGAGTTGAATGAATTTGAAACACATCCTCTGAGAATTAGGACCTTACTAAATATTGGAGAAAGAAGAATTGAGGAATCAAAAGAAACTGCTGAATTAGCCTCTCTAATGATAGTAGCATCGACCATCATGAATTACGACGAATTCGTACTTAAAACTTGAACATGAAAAATCATTTTGACCAACTTGTTTCAGGAATGAATAGAAGGGTATTCATGAAGAATGGTTTACTCAGTTTAGGTGCGATGACAGTTCCTTCTCTAACTTCCTCTGCGAATATGGAAAGCGACCTTATCTCTCGCCTTCCTCATTTTAACCCAAAGGTAAAAAGGGTAATTTATTTGTTCCAAAGTGGAGCGCCTTCGCAATTAGAATTGTTTGATTATAAGCCTAAACTTAAAGAAATGTTTGGCCAGGAGCTACCTGACTCTATAAGAAAAGGGCAAAGAGTTACGGGGATGACTTCTGAACAAAGAAGTTTTCCATTGGCTATGGGTGATTTTCATTTTAATCAATATGGACAAAGTGGATCTTGGGTAAGTGATCTTATGCCACATCATCAGACAGCCGTGGATGATATTTGTTTTGTGAAAACCATGCATACAGAAGCTATTAATCATGATCCGGCTGTCACATTTGTCCAAACAGGTTCACAACAGGCAGGCAGGCCTAGTATGGGCTCATGGGTTAGTTATGGCTTAGGTAGTGAAAATGAAAACTTGCCAAAATTTGTAGTTCTGCTTTCAAGAGGAAAAGAAGGCGGACAACCACTATATGCAAAACTTTGGGGAAATGGTTTTTTACCTTCTGAAAATCAAGGAGTTGTGTTCCGGTCAGGTCATGAACCTGTTCTTTACCTTTCCGACCCGAAAGGCATGGACAGAGAAAGCAGGAAAAGAATGCTAAGTTATCTGGATCAACTTCACGAACAACAGTATCAAAAAACTAGTGATGAAGAAATAAAATCCAAAATGGCCCAATATGAAATGGCTTTTAGGATGCAGATGTCCGTGCCTGAAACTTTGGATCTGTCTAAAGAGCCAGATTATATTATTGATAGCTATGGTCCAGAAGCTAGAATTCCAGGTAGTTATGCATATAATTGCCTTTTAGCCCGTAAACTATCTGAAAGCGGGGTGAAATTTGTCCAATTGTATCACCAAGGATGGGATATGCATGGCAACCTGCCAAATGATATTCGGTTGCTTACAAAACAAACGGATCAACCTTCAATTGCTCTATTGAAAGATTTGGATCAGCGTGGTATGTTAGACGATACCTTGGTAATATGGGGTGGGGAATTTGGAAGAGGATGCTACTCACAGGGTAAATTGACACCTGAGAATTATGGACGAGATCATCACCCGAGATGTTTTACTATTTGGATGGCTGGTGCTGGAGTGAAGAAAGGAATTTCTTATGGCGAGACGGACGACTTTAGTTATAATATTGTCAAAGATCCAGTCCATGTTCACGACTTACAAGCTACAATAATGCACTTAATGGGAGTAAATCATGAGAAGTTTACATTTAAACATCAAGGCCGAAGATTTAGACTTACGGATGTTCATGGCAAAGTGATAAAAGATATTCTAACCTAGTCAAATAAGCTTATTAAATTGTAAAGCATATTTCATACTTTGCGGCCATGTTTAGAGCAATTATCGTTTTTTCACTTTTAGCAATTATTTCATCATGTAATGAGCAAAAAACACCTCAATCAGTTGCTTCATTACCTGATAAGTCAGATTTTATTAAGATAAATTTGGACACGATCCATGCTGCATTTGACACAAGAGTTCAGGAGACTTCAGGATTATTAAAAATAGATGATACCTATTGGACTAATAACGATAGTGGCGGCGAACCTAACCTTTATCAATATGATATGGAATCAGGAGAGGTGGTACGGTCTGTATTGGTCAAAGGAGTGAAAAATATTGACTGGGAGGAAATTACTGCAGATAGTACGCATTTTTATATTGGTGATTTTGGAAATAATTTTGGAAATAGAGACAACCTTGCTATATATAAGGGGCTTATTTCAGATTTGAAGAAAAATGACGAGGTAAATGTGGAAGAGATTAAGTTCAGCTATCCGGATCAAAATGAATTTTATAATGGCTACAATCACAATCATGATTGCGAAGCAATGGTGATATATCACGAAAAATTATTTCTCTTTTCTAAAAATTGGTTGGATAGGAGGTGTAAAATGTATACCCTTCCTACCAAGCCTGGTACGTACGAAGCCAAATTAGTGTCTGAGTTTAATACTGAAGGAACTGTAACTGCCGCTGCCCTCTCTCCATCTCAAAATGAGCTCATTCTTTTAGGATATCAACCAATTCCAAAAAAGGGTTTTGACCCTTTTGTTTGGAAAATCAGTAAATGGAGTGGTGACGATTTATTGTCAGGTGAGAAAAGGCGATATGATTTTTCAATTAGAAGGCAGATGGAAGGTGTCATGTATTTGGATGATAGAACATTAGCTATCAGTGCCGAAGATGAGAATGGAAGTACCCCTTCGCTTTTCAGAATGAATTTGTAATTATTATTTCTTTCTTTATTGATTATAGAAAGCCAGCACACTATTTACCCATTTCTCAGGACTTCCTATTTGACAGAAATGACCAACATCTTTCATTGGTGTCAGTTGAGCCATTGGACATATTTTTTCTTTAAGATAATGAGCCATTTCTATTCTAGCCACTCGGTCATCTTCGCCCCAACAAATATGAATTGGAAGTTCACATTTACTTAGAGCAGGGAGCCATCTTGTTTTTTCAAATCGCTTTCTATCATTTAAGTACTTAATGGTCAAATAGGTCTTTCTCTGTCCTTCTTTAAGACTATTGAGTGTCCATAAATCTTCGATATCTTGATCTGTAAGATTATCATTACCATGGGCACTGGTTACTTGCTGAGAGAATAACTTATAGTTTACCATTCCTTTCATATAAGGCCCCAATTTGGATAATAGCAACTTTTGAGTTATCCGTAGGTCGGCTAAATCCAGAACCATGCTTCCATTGGTGAAGGTTATGGATTTAAGTCCTTCACTGAACCATATTGGTAGGAGGCTATTCACATGTCTGGCTACAATTTCTGTCGCAATACTATCTCCCATATCATGAGAAAGCATATGACCTCCTTTGATTCCAAAATGCTTCCACACGGTAAATAAAACATCTGCTTGCTCAAATAGAGAATAGGTATACTGCTCCGTAGGTTTATCACTATGGCCGTAACCCAACATATCAAAAAGAATTATCCTATCGAAACTTGTTGTCATTGCATCTACTATCTTATGATAAGAGAAAGATGACTCAGGGAAACCGTGAATAAGTAATAAGGTGCTATTGGGTGAAGCAGTTTGGCTTCCAATTGATTTAACAAATACTTGATGCTCAAATGGTCCATAGGGTATGTATTCGCCACTTGCTTGCCATTCTGAAATTTTATTATTCATCTTTATTGTATTTGGTCATGTTAAGGGCGATTAATCCCTTTGATCACATTTCCATGTTTCATAACAAACTGAACATCACTTAGCTTGGAAACCCAGCGCAGTACATCTCCTTCTACAGCAATTATATCTGCATATTTTCCTTCACTTATAGTTCCATAAGTATCATCAACACCCATCATTTTTGCTGGCCAATAAGTTGCTGCTTTAATAGCATACATCGGATCAATATTAAATTCATTAACCCAAACATCAATCTCGTTCCAGGTAGATTGGCAATGAAATTTCATTGGAATTCCACTGTCTGTCCCAATCAACAACACGACTCCAGCATCTATGAGTTGTTTAACTTTTCGTTCTAGAGTTGGTTTTCTACTAGGTGTAAGCTGAAAATAAGGCAACCTGCCCGGATGAACAATAGATTGCTCTATGTCATCAATTATTCTCTGAGGTAACCCTAAATGCCAACAATCATTATCTAGTTTTTCAGGATTATCTCTTACGTATTCATAGTTGTATAGGCCTTCTACTGTTGGAGTCCAATAGAGTGGTCCTAAATTCATTTGGGCAGTTCTTTCTTTGATCATTTCTATTACATCAGCAGGATATTCTGGAGCAGATGACAGACCTGTATGTTCAAAATTATCAACATTCGCTTTTAGCCCCCTACGGATTTCTTCAGGTCTATGTGAATGGGCGATAACTGGAAGGTCATGTTTATGAGCTTCATCTACAACCGCAGAGACCTCTTCCATTGTCATTTGATCTTGATCAACTAGTTTAATACAGTCTACACCTGCTTCTGCTAATTTTCTAACTTTTTGCCGTCCATCCTGTGCTCCTTGTACTCCCCATCTGAAAGCCTCAGTACCGGGATATGGCTTATGTTGGATGAATGGGCCAGACATATACATGGTTGGGCCAGGAAGTGCACCACTATTTATTCCATCCCTTACATTTATACTTGCTTCTAATGGTGCTCCAAGGTCTCTTGCACTGGTTATTCCGGCCATAAGTAATTGATGGGCTGAGGAGGGCATTATAATTCTTTCTAAGTCGTCAATATATGCCGTGTCCCAATGTGCATAATCTGAATGTCCATTTATCATAAGATGGACGTGCATATCCCATAGGCCAGGAAGCACACTTTTACCTTCTGTAGAAATTATCTCTGCATCATTAGGTATTTCGACATTTCCTTGATGACCCACTTTGATTATTTGGTCTCCTTTTATAAGGATTACACTATTTTGAATAGGAGTGCCTCCAAACCCATCAATCAATGTGCCGCCCACAAGTGCTTTTAGTTGTGCAGAACTTAAAAGTGGAAATACAAGAGCGGAGAAGAGAATTACAATTTTTTTCATCTGCAATTACTTTAACTACTATATGCCAATATACTTCATTGGACTTACTCGAAGTCGTATTTTGCAATTCCTTTAAGCAGAAATATCTTTTAACATAGAATTATCTTGAATTATGCTGACAAGTCATTCAGAATATGGGACTTTGAAAAAAGTCTTTATAAAAAGAGCATTAGCTGCTTTTAAATCTCAAGATGAAATTGACTCTCAATGGAAAAAGTTGAATTATTTATCTAGTCCAAATTATGATAGGGCACTTTTCGAATATAAAGGATTTGAAAAATTAATAGAACAAAGTGGTAGTGAAGTTTCTTATTTTAATTCGAATCCGGATGTGTCTATTGATTCTCTATATTGTCGTGATGCGTCTATAATGACTGATCATGGGGTTATTTTGTGTAGTATGGGTAAAGAGGAAAGGATTTCTGAACCTAAAGCATGCAAAGAAGACTACGAATTAAAAGGAATTAAAATTCTAGGAGAGATTTCTGGTGATGGGAAGGTAGAAGGTGGAGATGTGGCATGGCTAGATGAAAAGACTTTAGCTGTAGCTCATGGATATAGAACGAATGATGAGGGGTATGCTCAACTTTGTGCATTCTTGAATCCAAATGGAATTGAAGTGATTCAAGTAGACTTGCCTCACTATAAAGGGCAAAATGATGTTTTTCATTTGATGTCTATATTCAGTCCAGTTGATAAGAATAAGGCTGTAGTGTATTCACCACTTATGCCAGTGAGGTTTAGAGAAGAGTTATTATCTCGAGACTATGATTTAATAGAAGTGCCAGAAAATGAGTTTGAGTCTATGGGGTGTAATGTTTTAGCGGTGTCACCCAGCAATTGCCTTCTTGTAAAAGGGAACAATATTACTGCCACTAGGTTGAAATCTGCTGGATGTACAGTTTCCGAATATGAAGGACAAGAGATAAGTGTTAAAGGAGGAGGGGGACCAACATGTCTCTCACGACCGATATTAAGAGAAATCTAAAAATGATAAAATAATGTCTAAAAAAAGAGAATTTGACGTCGTGATTTGGGGAGCCACTGGGTTCACCGGAAGATTGGTCGCGGAATACTATCAGAAACGATACCCAGGGGGTAAAGACCTGAAATGGGCTATGGCTGGGAGAAATGCTGAAAAAATTATAGAAGTACAGGAAAAAACTGGCACTTATGATGTTCCTTACATCCTAGCAAATTCAAACGATAAAGCATCATTGGATGAAATGACTAAGAGGACAAAAGTCATTTGTACAACTGTTGGGCCTTATGCTAAATATGGGTCGGATTTAGTGGCATCTTGTGTCGAAAATGGAACACATTATTGTGACTTAGCCGGTGAGGTACAATGGATAAGAAAGATGATAGATCTGCATCACGATGAAGCTGAAGAGAACAAAGTTAAAATTACTCATTGTTGTGGCTTTGATTCCGTGCCCTCAGATTTAGGAGTCTTCTTTTTTCAAAATGAACTAAAAAACAAGACCGGCTCTTTTGCTAAAGAGATAAAGTTTTTTGTAAAGGCAATGAGTGGGACATTTAGTGGAGGAACGTTGGCAAGTTTACAAAATGTTATGGCTGAGGCGGCTGAAGACAAATCAATTTTCAAGGTATTACTGAATCCGTATGGACTCAATCCAGAAGGTGAAAGGTCAGGACCTGATAAAAAAGATTTAATAAAGCCGAAAAAGGATAAAGATGTTGGTGCCTGGGTTGGCCCTTTTGTGATGGCTGCTATCAATACCAAAGTAGTGAGACGTAGTAATGCTTTGGCTAATTATCCTTTTGGCAAAGACTTTTTATACAGTGAAACTATGCTGACAGGAAAAGGTATAAAGGGTAGAATGGGAGCAACATCTCTAATGATGACCATGGGGATAGCCTCGGCCATGAAGCCCGGAACAATATTAAAGAAAATAGGTGATCGGTTTCTTCCCCAACCTGGAGAAGGCCCTTCTAAAGAACAAAGAGAAAATGGATTTTTCAACATCCTTCTTTTAGGGAAAATGGAAGATGGAACAATTTATAAGGCTAAGGTCACAGGAGACAAGGATCCTGGATATGGCTCAACTAGTAAAATGTTAGGAGAAGCAGCAGTATCATTAGCAAAAGATGATTTGCCTGAGACCTACGGTTGCCTAACCCCATCTGTATCTATGGGCGACAAATTCTTAGAAAGACTTAAAAGTAAAGCTGGTCTTACATTTGAGATGACGACCTGATTATAAGTCTAGTTGACACTTCTGACAGTATTATAAGTCCCTGTTCCTCTTATCACTGATCCAGAATCAGTTCGGGCTACCACGTTTACTCTAAATGTGCTAACGTCATCAGTAGCTTTAAATGTCAATGGAGAATTTATTCCTTTTCCTCCACTAATTTGTGAGTTCCAGTATACTAATGGTCTCAACTGAGGCATATCAAGTGATAGACTTTTCATGTCATCAAATGAAAATTGTTGCTGAATGCCATTTATTAACTTTATATTCTTTTGATCTTCGACTGGAATAGTGAAATTGGAATTTTTGGTATGTATTACACCAATACCGTAATTTCTAAAATTACCTACTATTTCTGCCAAAGATTTCCGTTGTACATATAGGTCTACTTTTTCAATTTCTTCAAATGGTATTTTATAAACAAATGAAGCGTCCTTTGTCAATTTCCCATTCACTATGAATACAGGATCGAAAATGAAGTTCGATGT